>Ga0302319_10015293_pt1 | contig 14230 bp, 5 predicted proteins | sample Bog_T0_2_FD_203319 | JGI IMG/M metagenome (GOLD analysis project Ga0302319, IMG submission 203319) | Peat permafrost microbial communities from Stordalen Mire near Abisko, Sweden - Bog_T0_2 | ecosystem: Environmental > Terrestrial > Soil > Wetlands > Peat | place: Sweden: Abisko, Stordalen Mire... | reverse complement strand
TAACCAGAAAGCCCACTTTGACCCGGAAGCGCCCAGACCGAGTATTGGTCACGGCCCCTGTTCCACCCAGAACCTGGGGCCATGGTGTACCTGGCGAACGACACCCGCTGCCAGGGACCGCGCACAGTTATCGGCTGAGCGCGGGCCCCGTGCGTAGACAGGCACAAAGCCTGGCCGGCAGGAGGGGAGAATCCGCTCCCCCGCGTGCATTTCACGCCCTTAGCCACTCTTTTGCGCGCATCCTGCCTCCCGCCCCGCTTTTTGCCCGATTCTCCGCACCCTCCAGCGTCATCCCCACCCAAGTTTCCCAAGCGAACACAATGAAACGAGGACTCCATGTCTAAGCAAGAAGTATCCGTCGAGCTTGCCGGCGGCAAGCGGTTGGTCTTTGAGACTGGCCGCATGGCCAAGCAAGCCTCTGGCGCCGCACTGGTGACCACGGGCGAAACCGTTGTTCTGGCCACAGCTGTGGCCTCTCCCGACCCTAGGGAAGGCATCGACTTTTTCCCCCTTACCGTTGACTACCGCGAATATACCTACGCGGGCGGGCGCATCCCCGGCGGCTTTATCAAGCGCGAAGGCCGGCCCAGCGAAAAAGAAGTGCTGACCTGCCGCCAGATCGATCGCCCCATCCGTCCGTTGTTCCCCGACGGCTTCCGCAATGAGACCCAGGTGATTGCTCTGGTCTTCTCGGCAGACAAGGAAAATGACCCAGACGTGGTTGGCATCAACGCCGCCGCTTGCGCGCTGGCTCTCTCCGATATTCCCTTCAGCGCAACAGTGGGCGCGGTGCGGGTTGGCCGCGTGGATGGCGAGTTTGTCATCAATCCCACCTATTCCGAGCGCGCCGCCACCACCGTCAACATCATGGTGGTCGGACACAAAGACGGCATCGTAATGATCGAGTCGGGCGCCAAGGAAGAGACCGAAGAGACGATCCTGGCGGCCATTGAATTCGGCCACACCGAGATCAAGAAGATCGTCGCCGCGATCGACGAGCTGGTTGCCCTGGCTGGCAAGCCCAAGCGGGCCTTTACCGCGCCGGAGTTCGACCAGGCCTATTATGACGAGCTCTATGCCAAGGTTGGCGAACGGCTCAAGGACGCCCTGGATACCAAGACCCACGCCAAGCTGGAAAGCCAGACGCTCGTCAAGGACATCAAGGCCGAGCTGGCTGCCGGTTTGCCGGCTGACGATTCTGCTGCCAAGAAGAAGCTGGCAACCTACTACGAGCATGTGCGCGAGCGGATCTTCCGCGAGCAGGTCACCAAGGAGCGCATCCGCCCCGATCGCCGCGCCTTCGACGAAATTCGCCAAATCACCATCGAACATAACGTACTGCCCCGTGTTCACGGCTCGGCCCTCTTCACGCGCGGCGAGACGCAAGCTCTGGTTACAGCCACGCTGGGAACCACCGACGACGGGCAGCGGCTGGAGAGCTATGAGGGCGAGAAGAAGAAGCCCTTCATGCTCCACTACAACTTCCCGCCCTTCTGCGTGGGCGAGACGGGCCGGATGGGCGGCACAGGCCGTCGCGAGATCGGCCACGGAGCCTTGGCGGAACGCGCCATCACTGCGGTTCTTCCCAGCGCGGAGGAGTCGCCTTACACCATCCGCATCGTTTCGGATATTTTGGAGTCCAACGGCTCTTCGTCGATGGCCACGGTCTGCGGCGCAAGCCTGGCGCTGTTTGACGCCGGCATTGCTCTCAAGGGCGCGGTGGCCGGTGTGGCGATGGGCCTGGTCAAGGAGGGCGACGACTACGCCATTCTTACCGACATTGCCGGTGCGGAAGACCACTACGGCGACATGGACTTCAAGGTGGCCGGCACCCGCAAAGGCATTACCGCTTTGCAAATGGACATCAAGATAGGCGGCCTGACCCGCCAGATTCTTGAGCAGGCCATGGAGCAGGCGCGCCGCGGCCGGCTCTTCCTGCTGGACAAGATGGACGCCGTGCTCGACGGACCTCGTTCGGAGCGCTCGGCCTATGCGCCCCGCATTGAAACCGTGATGATTCCCACCGACAAGATCCGCGATCTGATCGGCAAGGGCGGAGCAACCATCCGCGGCATCATCGAGCAGACCGGCGCAAAAATCGATGTGGACGATACGGGCCGGGTCAATGTTGCCTCCTGCGACGCCGAGGGCCTGAAGAAGGCGCTGGAAATGATCGGCAACCTCACGGCCGTGCCGGAGATCGGCAAGGTTTATCTGGGCAAAGTGGTTCGCCTGGCCGAGTTTGGCGCGTTTGTCGAGCTGTTCCCCGGCACCGATGGCCTGCTGCACATCTCCGAGATCGCGGAGCATCGCGTGAAGGAAGTGAAAGACGAGTTGCGCGAAGGCGATCAGGTGATGGTCAAGGTTCTGGCCATTGAAGGCAATCGCATCAAGCTCAGCCGCAAGGCGCTGATCAAGGAGCAGAAGGCCAAGCTGGCTCCTACGGCTCCCGTCGCGTCGGATGATGTGGAGATTGAGGCATTCGAGTCTCCAGTGACGCTGGTTGCGCCACCCAAACCCCGCCATGAGTTTGACGAGCGTCAGCCGAAGTCCAATCAGAGCACGATTCTGATCGAAGGCGGAGACGATTTTGAGGAGGAGGGCGGCGAGGAGTTCGATGAAGATACCGAGCCGAACTTCAACCGTGTCGAGGGCGCGCCGGTGCTGGTGGGTCAAGTTGCCGGTCAAGCCGCGGGCGGGGCCCGTCCTCCGGCCAACAACAACAATCGCCGTCGCCGGCGTCGCCGGCCCGGTGGTCCAGGTGGTTCTGGTGGTGGCCGCGGACCGGGAAGTGGCAGTCAGGGTTAATCAACTTGATGATCGGAAACAAGCGAAAGGCCCGGACGTCCAGTCCGGGCCTTTCGCTTGCAGAGCGATTATTCGGTCAGCTCCATCCGCAACTCCCGCTCGCGCAGCCAGGTGAAGATGACTGGCGTGACAATCAGTACATGAATGAGGGAACTGACCATTCCACCCAGCACCGGCGCGGCCAGCGGTCTCATGAACTCGGCTCCGGTGCGTGTGGACCAAAGCAGCGGCAGCAGGCCGGCGACTACGGTTGCTACCGTCATCACTTTGGGGCGAAGCCGCAAGAGCGCGCCCTCAATGACCGCCGCGTGCAATCCTGCGCGCGTGAGCACACCTTCGGCAGCTTTGCGCCGAGCTACCGCTTCTTCGAGATAGATCACCATCACAACGCCGGTCTGCACCGCGGTTCCAAACAGGGCAATGAATCCTACCCAAACGGCAACCGAGAAATTCAGGCCAAGCGCTTTGACCATAAACACTCCGCCCGTGAGCGCGAACGGAACAGCCAGCAAGACGTGCGCGGCCTCCGTCGCTGAGCCGTACGTGCGATAAAGCAGCACAAAGATCACGAGAAGAACGATTGGAATCACCATTTCCAAACGCTTGCGCGCGCTGATCTGGTTTTCATACTGGCCGCTCCACTCGAGGTAGTAGCCAGGCGGCATTTTCACCTGCTGCGTGACTGCCCGTTGAGCCTCGTCAACAAAACCACCCACGTCCCGGCCACGCACGTTCAGGAGAACCGAGCCGCGCAGGAGGCCATTCTCACTGCTGATCATCGATGGACCCATGGTGGTCTGGAGGTCGACAACTTTGTTAAGCGGCACCTGTGCTCCGTTGCTGCCGGTCACCAGCACATCGCCAAGTTGCTGCGGGTTTTCGCGGAAGTCGCGCGCATACCGCACGCGCACAGGGAATCGCTGCCGGCCCTCAATGGTCGTGGTCAGATTCTTTCCGCCCACGGCGGTTTCAATTGCGTCTTCCACATCGGCAACATTCAAGCCGTATCGGTCGGCGGCGGGACGGTTGACAGTCATCTCCAGATAAGGAGAACCGGTGGTGCGCTCAGCGTAGAGATCGACAGCGCCGGGAATCTGGCGCACGACTTCCTTGATCTTCTCCGACTTTTGTTCGATCACGCCTAGATCGGGGCCAAAGACTTTGATGCCGATTTGCGTGCGAATCCCTGTTGAGAGCATGTCGATGCGATTGCGGATCGGCTGAGTCCAGATATTGGTGACGCCTGGAATTTGAAGTTTCTCATCGAGCCGCGCGAGAATCGCGTCTTTTGTCAGACCCTTGGGCCATTGATCTTTGGGCTTGAAGGTCACGGTGGTTTCAGACATATTGACGGGCGCGGGATCGGTGGAGGTTTCAGCGCGGCCCACTTTGCCCACAACCATGGCGACCGCCGGGTCCGCGGCAATGATGGCATCCTGCTGGCGAAGAATTTCCGTTGCCTTGGTGAGGGAGATGCGTGGATCGGTGATGGGCATGAAAAGCGCCGTCTCCTCATCGAGCGGCGGCATAAACTCCGAGCCGATGGTTGTTGCCGTGTAGACGGCCGCGCAGAACAACGCGAGAGCTGCCCCGAGCGTGATGATCCTGTGGCCGAGCGCCCAACTTAGCGCGGGCTTGTAGATGGCTCGCAGTACGCGCATCACAGGGTTCTCATCCTCGCGATGTAATTTGCCGCGAATCAGAAAGGTGCATAAGACGGGCACCAGTGTGATGGCAAGAATCGTGGAGCCAGCCATGGCAAAGGTTTTGGTGAAGGCCAGCGGATGAAACATCTTGCCTTCCATGCCCGTGAGGGCGAAGACCGGAACAAAGGCGAGAATGATAATGACCATGGCAAACGAAATGGGCCTGCCCACAAGCCGCGCGGCATTGAGCGTGATCTCCCAAATATGTTCGCGATAGTTGCCGTGCTCCTCTTCGTATCGCTCCGCCTGGCGAATCACGTTTTCTGTCATCACGATTCCCGCATCGACGAGCACGCCGATGGCAATCGCAATTCCGCCCAGAGACATGATGTTCGACGAGATGCCCGCGCCTTTCATAAACAAGAAAGCGCCCAACACCGCGAGAGGCAGTGGAATGGTAACGACCAGGATGCTGCGAAAGTGCCAAAGGAAAAGCACATGCGCGAGCGTGACAAGGATGATTTCTTCAATCAATGCGTGGCGCAGTGTGTCCACGGCGTGATCGATGAGAATGCTGCGGTCATAGAAGGGAACAATCCTGACGCCCGCTGGAAGGCCTGGCTGAATTTCGCCGATCTTCTTTTTGATCGCCTCGATGACTTCGCGCGCGTTGGCTCCGTAGCGAATGACGACGACCCCGCCGACCGCCTCTTTGCCGTCCTTATCCAGAACTCCGCGGCGAAACTCGGGGCCAAGCTGAACGCTGGCGACATTGCCCACAGTCACAGGCGTGCCGTTATATGCGCCGATCGAGATGTCTTCAATATCTTTAAGGCCGCGTATGAGGCCGATGCCGCGCACGATGTTCTCCGTGTCGCCAACCTCAACCACTTTGGCGCCGACATTGTTGTTGCTGCGCTCCACCGCGGCAACAACATCTTTGAGTGCGACGTTATATGCGCGCAGCTTGATGGGATCGAGATCGATCTGGTACTGCTTCACGAACCCGCCAACGCTAGCGGTCTCGGCCACTCCGGGCACGGAGTTGAGCTGATATTTGATGAACCAATCCTGAATGGAGTGGAGCGTTCCGCTGTCGTATGGACCCTCGACCGTGTACCAGTAAACCTGGCCCACACCGGTTGCATCCGGGCCCATCATCGGAGTCACGCCAGCAGGCAGAAAGCTGCCTGCAAGACTGAGCCGCTCCAGCACGCGGGTGCGGGCAAAGTAAATGTCCACCGAGTCCTCGAAGATGACGTTGACCATCGAGAAGCCGAAGGCAGATGCCGAGCGAACTGTGCGAACATGCGGCAATCCTTGCAGGTTCACAGTGAGCGGATAGGTGATCTGGTCTTCAACTTCCTGGGGGCTTCGGCCCTGCCAATCGGTGAATACGATCACCTGGTTCTCGCTCAGGTCGGGGATGGCGTCGATGGGCGTATGGAGCAGTGCCCAATAACCCCACACTGCCAGCGCGGCATATACGCCCAGGACCAGCCAGCGATTTTTCATGGAGAATTCGATGATACGGTTGATCACTTGGGGCTGCTCCTATCTGGCGTTGAGGTGCGTGTGGTGAGAAGCCAGGACCGCGCCATTCCTGCGCGCTTCGACGAACACATTCCACGATCCCTCCATCGGGGGCTGCCCCTTGCCCATGTACATTTGCTGGCTGGGCGTCCAGGGAAGATCGAAGGAGCTTTTCATCTCCGGCATATTCATTGCCGGCATGGCGGGCATGACGAGGGTGACGGTGACGCGGGCATCGGCGATTGGCTTGCCATTGGCATCGGTCAGCGTTACGTGAAACTGGTTATCTTGTCCAGACTTCATGGGATCGGCATCGGCGTGGAAGTCGATTTTTGCCGCGCTTGTCTCCGTGCTCTTGTTCGTAGATGAGGCCGGCGCCTGTTGGCCGGCGGCAAACTCTTTCGATCCGCCGTAGAGGCCTGACATGCCTGAGCTGAGGTGGGCCTGCGAGTCGATCAGGAAGTTGCCGTTGAGCACGACTTTGTCGCCCACCGCCAGGCCGCGAGATACTGGAAACAAGTCTTCCGTTGCCGCGCCAACCTGAACCTCGCGCGCCTCGAAGACGCCATTGGGTTTTGCCAGGTAAACGATCTTGCGCGTGCCCGTGTCCAGCACTGCCGAACGAGGCACCACGATGGAGGGCTGCGCGGCGCGGCTCACGAATGTAGCGTTCACAAACATGCCGGGCAGCAGGCGCATCTCAGGATTGCCAACATGCACATGGACCGGAACTGTACGAGTCTGTGGATTGGCGGCAGGTTCGATAAAGTCCACGTGACCGTGCAGAACTCTGTTGGGCAACGACTCGGCGGCGATCTCCACTTCTTGTCCCTGGCGAATCTGCGGTAACTGTTCCTCATACACATCGGCCTTGATCCAGACTTGATTGAGGTCGGCGACCGTGAACAGTGTGTCGCCCGCGTTCACATACTGCCCCTGTGTGACTTTGCGATCGACCACGGTTCCTGAGGCATAAGCATAGATGGTGACGTGCGGGACGCCATCTTTATCCGGCGCATTCGTCTGCTTGCCGCCGATGCCCCAAAGTTCCAGCCTGTGCTGGCTTGCTTGTACCAGTGCGTCGGCCTGCGTACGCGCAAACGGGTCGTCCGATTGCTTAAGCTGGCTGCGGCTTTCCTCTGCCAGGTGATACTCCTCGATGGCAGTCGCAACCTCAGGGCTGTAGATTTCGGCTACTGGCTGGCCGCTGCGCACACGCTCGCCTGTGTATTGCACATAGAGCTTGTCAACGCGGCCCCCAATGCGCGCGCTCACTGAGGCAAGTTGCGCTTCGGGCTGCTCAACTCTGCCGAATGCGGCGATATCGGTTTTCAGTGCGGCCGTACGCACATCGGCAACTTGCACGCCGGCCGCGGTAATCTCGGCCGGTGTCAACTCGACCGTCGTGCCGGGCGCGGTGCCTTGCTGTGCAACCTGGCCGCTGTCGGATCGCGTGACAGCGGGGGAGCTTGCTGTATTCGATGCCGCGGAAACAGAGCGCATTTCTCTCGCGGTCAAAAATCCAACAACAAGAGCCGCGCTCAAGACTCCAGCGCCAACGCCCAATGCGAACAGTTTCTTTTCTTTCGCTGTCATTTGCTTGTCCTCTCTGAATTGTCTTGCGGTGCGGCAGGAATGGGCGCGCCAATCGCGAGTTCCAACTGCGCCATGCCGGCATCTGTTGCCGCTGACGCCTTGTAGTAAGCGGTCTGAATATCGAGCAGAAGGTTCTGAGCGTCAATGAGGCTCATCAACTCAGCACGGTTATTCCGGTATGCGGCGGTGGATGCTTTGAACGATGCCTCGGCCTGCGGCAGCAGGGTATCGCGATAGAGCTTGACGCGCTTTTGCGCGGCCAGCACCTCAATCTGCGCCTGCCGTATCTCAAGAAAAACCGTCGATGTGCGCATCTCCAACTCCGCCTGCGACACATCTACTGCCGCGTCGGCCTGCTTCGTTTCGCTGTCGTGGCGTTCGCGATTCAACCGGGGAAGATTCATCGATAACTCGCCCATATACGCACTGCGCGCCAGCGAGCCGGTGGGCATCAGCATGTAGCCCAGAGCGACCGTGAAGTCGGGCTTCATTGCCAGCCGAGTCAGCTTTCCCTCGTCCTTGGATTTCGCAATCTGGGTACGCATGGCAGCCAACTCAGGCCGATGCTCGATGGCGACCTGTTCCAGATCTTCCATCGCAGGCAGGGCCGCTGGAACTGCATAACTGCCGCCGATTACGATTGCCTGGCCGGGCGCCCGGCCCATCAGCGCATTCAACTGCGCATCGGCCGTGTCCCGCTCCTGCTCAAGCTCAATGAGCTGTTCGTCAAGCCGGGTCAGCGCCATCTGCGCGCGCAATACATCTGCCTGCGGCGCCTTGCCGGTGGAGTACTGCGCGAGCGCCACGGCCAAAGCCTCTTTGAGCAGGGAGTTCTGGCGCTCTTCGATCCGCATCTCATCGGCATTGCGCATCAGATCCGCGCATAGTTTGCGGGCCTCTGCCGAGACCTGCTGTCGCAGAGTCTCAACATCGATAGCGGCCGCGCCCGCATCGTCTTCTGTAAGCCTGGCTCGCTGATCCCGCTTCTCGCGGCTCAGGAACGTCTGCTGGATCGAGACCATGAGCTGCGCCTGGTTCAGATCCCATGGCCGGCGCAACGGGGTATCCCAGTCGCGCACCATCAGCATGGGATCGTCGAGGCTGCGCGCGGTCGCGGTCTTGAGTTGGGCCAGCGACAAGCGCCGCACCCCCGCCCGAATCTCGGGATTATTATCGAGGGCAGCGGCAACGGCCTCATCGATGGACAAAGGCACAGCAGCCGTGTTTTGAGCTGCAACAGAGTGCGGCTCCGATTGCCCAAGACAGGCAATCGACAGCGCCATGGCAAATGGCGCAACAACATAGATAGATTTCACTCTTCAACTCCGCGGAATTCGGCAAGAGGAACAGGCCAAGGCGCAGAGATGCGCACCCCGGATAGCCAAGGCGGAAGTCAGAGAGTTAGATTCTTAAGTTGAATGCGCCAGGTGGCGGAGAATGCGGCGGTATCACCGTAAAGTCAGGAAATTCGCGGCGTGAGGAAAGTTCATCCGAGGCGATGAACTCCTGCGCAACGGTCATGGGAGCCGAAGCCGGCAGGTTGGGCGCGACCACGATGGCTGGCAGCGGGGCGCTGGCGGTGCAGCAATTCGCCTGGACGGTTTTGCTTGAATCGGCAGCGGGCGCGCAGCAACTGTGCGCGGCCTTGTGCTTCATTTGCAGGCAGGTTCCAAACGGCGCAAGCGATGTAGCCATCAAAACGATGGCCACCGCTGCCCGCTGAAAAGCGCCTCTCAACATGGTTTCAGCCTACCACTGTCACCATTTCCTGCTGTGATGCATATCACCGGACACCGAGGAAGTTGACCTCCGACATCATCTTGGCGAGCGAGAATGGAATCCAACGATGCTCGATCGATAGCGGCTTAATTACAAACTAACCAATAGCATAGGCTATCCCAGCGTTCAATATTCTCCACGAAAATATTTGTTTGACTTTCTCTAAAACCCGCAGTACACTCGCACCTGTCGAAATCGTGCGTTCCCTCTCCGTTGCCAAAGACGGAAATTCGCATGTTCCCCCGACGAGTCGCAAACCAACTTCTCCATCAAGCGGCAGAGTCTCGTTTGCGGCAAAACTCTCTCGACTCACCAAACTGTATCAGCGCTTCAACGCGTAAGCAAATGAGCTTACTAGTCTTGCATGGAGTGAGGCATGGCCGATCAGCCAACGAATGGAAATTCGCAGCCGGGTAGCGCTTCGCCTGGAAGCACGCAGACCGAAGCGCCTCGTCTCGGCTTGCCCAAAGGCGGCGGGGCCATCCGTGGCATTGGGGAGAAATTTACCGCCAATGCTGTGTCTGGCACCGGGGCCGCGACGGTTCCGATTGCCACCAGTCCGGGACGCTCGGGGTTTGGGCCCAAGCTGGCGCTCTCGTACAATTCCGGCGCGGGCAATGGAGCTTTTGGTTTTGGCTGGTCAATACAGCTGCCGGCGATAACGCGGAAGACCGACAAAGGGCTTCCGCAGTTCAACGACGCGCAAAACTCCGACATCTTCCTGCTTTCGGGCGCTGAAGATATGATGCCCGCGCTTGTCGAGAACAAGGGCGAGTGCAGCTTTGACATCTCGTTGCGCTCGCTCTACGGACAGCAGTACAACGTCCAGCGCTATCGTCCGCGCACAGAGGGAATGTTTGCGCGCATTGAGCGCTGGGCCAATGTGTCTGATGCCTCCGATGTTTTCTGGCGGACCATCTCCAAAGAGAACATAACTACCTGGTTCGGGCAGAGTGCGGAAAGCCGCATTGCCGACCCATCCGATCCGGCGCGCATTTTCAGTTGGATGATCGGCACGAGTTATGACAGCAAGGGCAATGTTATTGCCTATAGTTATAAAGCCGAAAACTCGAACGGCGTCAATCTGACGCAAGCGAACGAACGGAATCGAACCGTCAAGACACGCTCCGCGGAGCATTACCTCAAATTGATTCACTATGGAAATCGTTCTCCGTACTTTCCCGATCTGACTGCGCCCGCTCCAACGCCGCTGCCCACTGACTGGTGCTTCGAGGTGGTCTTCGACTACGGCGAACACGATCTGCAAGCGCCAACTCCCACTGAGATTCAGCCCTGGAACTGCCGGCTCGATGCGTTCTCGACCTATCGATCGACTTTCGAGGTGCGCACCTATCGGCTGTGCCGCCGTGTGCTGATGTTTCATCACTTTCCCGACGCGGCAAATGTCGGAATCAACTGCCTGGTGCGTTCGACGGACTTGACGCACGCATCGAATGTGCCAGCCGACCCGAGCCAGCCGTTCTATTCCTATCTGCTGTCGGCTTCGCAGTCCGGGTACACGCGCGACGGCGCCGGGGGGTACGTTTCAAAAGCGCTGCCGCCGATCGAGTTCACCTACAGCCAGGCAGTGATCGACGAGACGGTGCGCGAGCTGGATCTGGAGAGCCAGATGAATATTCCCAGCGGCATTGATGGCACAGTCTATCGCTGGATCGATCTCGATGGTGAGGGTGTTTCGGGAATCCTGACGGAGCAGAGCGGAACCTGGTTCTACAAGGCGAATCTCAGTCCCGCGAATGTGCAGGGAGCAGGTTCCCCGGCGCTCACGCTGCCTTCGTTCGCGCCCGTGCAGTTCGTCGCAAGCATGCCATCGCTTGCTGCGCTCGGTGCTGGCTCGCAGCAGTTGCTGGGACTTTCCGGCGATGGGTTTCTTTCGCTGGCTCAGTTCGATGGACCGACGCCGGGTTACTTTGAGCGAACTCAGGATGCCGGATGGACGCCATTCCAGCCGTTTCAGTCCATGCCTGTGGTGAACTGGAAGAATCCCAATCTGCGCTTCATCGACCTGACGGGCGATGGCTTTGCCGACGCACTGATCAGCGAGGACGATGTCTTCTGGTGGCATAACTCGATTTCGACCGAGGGCTTTGCCGAGGCGCAGCGCGTGGCGCAGTCGCTCGATGAGGAAACCGGGCCGAAGTTAGTCTTCGCTGACGGGACCGAGTCGATCTTTATGGCCGACATGTCGGGCGACGGGCTAACCGATCTGGTGCGGATTCGAGTTGGAGAGGTGTGCTATTGGCCGAACCAGGGGTATGGGCGGTTTGGCGCGAAGGTCACCATGGATGGCGTGCCGCGCTTTGACCGCCAGGAAGTTTTCGATGCGCGAAAAATTCGCCTTGCTGACATCGACGGCTCGGGAACCGCGGACATTCTCTACTTTGCCGCCGGTGAGATTCACCTCTACTTCAGCCAATCGGGCAATGGTTTTGCCGCGCGGCGCGTGCTGAGCCATTTTCCTCTTGTTGACACTGCTTCTTCCGCTACAGTACTCGACCTGCTGGGCAATGGAACCTCTTGCCTGGTGTGGTCGTCGCCGTTAGCGGGCAACGCGCGAACGCCCATGCGCTACATCGACTTGATGGGCGGGGTGAAGCCGCATCTGCTGGTGGGCATGGTCAACAATCTGGGCGCCGAGACGCATATCAGCTATGCGCCTTCGACGAAGTTTTACGTGGCTGACAAGATCGCCGGCACGCCCTGGATTACGCGGCTGCCGTTCCCTGTGCAGGTGGTTGAGAAGATCGAAACAGTGGACGTGATCAGCCGCAACCGCTTCGTAACGCGCTATGCATATCACCACGGATACTACGACGGCGTGGAGCGGGAGTTTCGCGGATTTGCGCGCGTCGATCAGTGGGACACTGAAGACTTCGCCACGCTGAGCGCATCGACCACGCTGCCGCAACCGACCAACGAAGCGGCCGCGTCGAATCTGCCTCCTGTGCTGACCAAGACCTGGTACCACACAGGATGCTTCTTCAACTCGAGTTCCATCACGACGCAACTTCAGGCGGAGTACTACAACGAAGGCGATGCAGCCACAGGCCTTGCGGGACTCAGCCCGGCAGAGACACGGGCGATGCTGCTGCCGGATTCGATTTTGCCGGCCACGATTTTGCTCCCAGATGGAAGCCGCCTGGCCTATGATCTCTCCGGCGAGGAGATGCGCGAGGCTTGCCGCGCTCTGCATGGCTCCATTCTGCGCCAGGAGGTGTACGCGCTGGACGGAACTGCGGAGGCTGACCGCCCTTACACCACATCGGAGCGCAATTACACCATCGAAGTGCTGCAGCCGCAGGCGACCAATCCCTACGGTGTCTTCCTGACCTATTCGCGGGAGACGCTGGATTTCCATTATGAGCGGAAGCTGGTACCGGTGGTTGGCAATACGCTTGCGGATCCATCCGCGCCTCCGTCGGGCGCGAAGCTGTTGGCCGATCCCAGGGTCACGCACTCGATGACCCTGGCGGTGGATGGATATGGCAACGCGCTGCAATCGGCCTCAATTGCATACGGAAGGCGCTGGCTCGATCCTGCGCTGAGTGCGACCGATCAAGCCAGCCAGCAGACGCTGCTGGCGACGGCAACCTACAATACGTTCACCAATGCAGTGACCAGCGACGATGCCAATCGCACGCCACAGGCCGCTCAGTCGAATGTGTATCAACTGCTGCAATGCCAGCCTTCGTCCAACCTGCCGGCTTTCACCAATCTCTTCGGCTTTGCCGAGATGCAGGCTTTGGTAACGGCTGCCAGCGACGGCGCGCACGACATCGCATTCGAGGATCTGCATCCATCCGGACTGAATGCCGGCGAGCCCTATCGGCGGTTATTAAGCTCGACAAGAGTCCTCTATCGCCCGGACGATCTGGGGCAGGCCGCAGGCAGCCAGGACGCGCTGCTGCCGTTGGGCACCGTGGAGTCAATGGCGCTGCTGGGGGAGAGTTACAAGCAGGCATTGACGCCGGGGCTTATTTCCGCGGTTTTCATGCGCGGCGGAACAGCCTTGCTGCCGACGCCCGCGACGGTTTTCGGCAGCACGGCATCGGACGGCGGCGGGTACGTCGATCTGGACGGCGATGGTAACTGGTGGATTCCTTCCACGCGCGTCTACTACGCGCCCACCGCGGGTACGGCGCTTGCGGAAAGCACGGTCGCGATCGCGAACTTCTATCTGCCGCAGCGCTATGTTGACCCCTTCGGCAGCGCAACAGCGGTGGCCTACGACGCGCCTAACAATCTGCTGGCGACTTCAACTAAGGATGCCGTGGGAAATCTTGTCCATGCGCAAAACGACTATCGGGTTCTTGCGCCCGCGCTGATCACCGATGCCAACGGCAATCAGACCGCCGCGCAATTCGATGCTCTCGGACTGGTGGCTGGAACCGCCGTGATGGGAAAGCCGGGGCAGAACCTTGGCGACTCGTTTACCACGTTCACAGCCGACCTGACACAGGCGCAGATTGACGCGTTCTTTTCCGCCGCCGATCCACGCGCGCTGGCTGCATCCCTGCTGGGCACGGCGACAACGCGCATCCTCTACGACCTGCAGCAGTATGTGGAGTCGAGCCAGGCAGCACCCTCCGATCCAACCGCGTGGCAGCCGGTTTTTGCTGCGACACTGGCGCGAGAGACTCACGTTAGCGACCTTGCTCCAGGCCAATCGAGCGCCATTCAGGTCGACTTCAGTTACTCCGATGGCTTCGATCGCGAGATTCAGCAAAAGCTACAGGCAGATCCAGGCCCTGTCATCGAGGGCGGCCCGGTTGTCAATCCGCGATGGGTTGGCAGCGGCTGGACGATCTTCAACAACAAAGGCAAGCCCGTCAGAAAGTATGAACCGT
>Ga0302319_10015292_pt1 | contig 14231 bp, 8 predicted proteins | sample Bog_T0_2_FD_203319 | JGI IMG/M metagenome (GOLD analysis project Ga0302319, IMG submission 203319) | Peat permafrost microbial communities from Stordalen Mire near Abisko, Sweden - Bog_T0_2 | ecosystem: Environmental > Terrestrial > Soil > Wetlands > Peat | place: Sweden: Abisko, Stordalen Mire... | reverse complement strand
GCGGTCAACGGGGTATGGATGCCAGGGCCGGGCGGCAAGCTGTTCGAGACCATCGAGCGCGAGTTGGGTCAGCTTTCGATCGTCGCCGAGAACCTGGGAGTCATCACGCCCGAAGTAGAGGCCATCCGCAACCGCTTCGGCTATCCGGGGATGGCGATCCTGCAATTCGCCTTCGGGCGCGACCCGCAGGCGCCCGACTTCAAGCCGCACAATTATCCACGCGGCGTGGTGGCCTACACCGGCACGCACGACAATGACACGACAGTGGGTTGGTGGACCAGCACCGGCGAGGGCGACTCGACGCGCACGCCGGAAATGGTCGCCGAGGAGCGCGATCGGACGCTGCGCTATCTGGGCCTCAAGAGCGCCGATGAGATTCACTGGAGCTTCATTCGCGCGTTGCTGGCCTCGGTCGCTAACACAGTGATCTTCCCGGTGCAGGACCTGCTCGGACTGGGCGGCGAGGCGCGTATGAATATGCCGTCCACGCTCGGCCGGAACTGGCTGTGGAGGATGGAGCCGGATGTGTTGACGCCGGCGATTGCGGCGCGGCTGGCGGAGATGGTGGATCTCTACGACCGGCTGCCGGTGGAAACGGCGAGTGTCATATGTTGAAGCCGTAGCTGCGCGGGAAACCTCCTGCAGGCACTCAGTCAATTCGGCGCGGAGTATTATCCTCTATCGCTGACTGGTATGTGATCCGCGCAGAGAGAAGTTTGTGCCGATCTGGAGATCGGCGTTCCCAGGCTACAGATTCCGGAGCACGAACGACACGACGTGGTAGCCGTCCACGTATTTGAACGGCGACTCGCCTAGCGTATAGTGACCGCAAGGCAGGACGACTTCCTTGTGATCCAAATTGTGCTCACGTGCGAGCCGCATGGTCTCCAGGGAGAGATCGGTCGGGAAGGTCGTATCGTACTTCGTATACAGGAACAGCGACTTCTTCGGGTGCCCGGCGAACTTGTCGAAGTAGGCCGTCGGGCTGATGCACATCCACAGCTTGCGCAAGGTGGGCAGGTCGATCACGCTTTCCAGGCTCTGCCGGACGTGTATAGTTGACAATCCCCGCCAGGCCACGTCGGCGAAATAGGTGGAGCAATGGTTGAAGGCGTTCACGCGAAAGCGCGGATCGTGCGCGCTGGCGAGGAAGGCATAGCACGAACCGAGCGACGTTCCGACGATGGCGATCTCCTCGGCGCCCTGCTGCTCCAGCCAGTCGGCGGTGCAGCGGATGTCGAGCACGGCCTGACGCGTGGCGTCGATGGTGCGGCCGACGTTGGAACTGACGGCGAAGTCGGCGCGTTCGAGCTCGGCCGGCATGCGGAAATCGTGGTACGGCAGGCTTAGCCGGATGGCCGACAGCCCGAACTTTTGAAATAGACGGGCCAGCGCGTTGTGCGCCTTGCGCGGCGCGTTCCAGTGCGGAAGGACGATCACGCACTTTCTCTTGCTCTTGCCGGGGAACCATTGCCCGTGGACGACATTGTTTTCCGGAAATGGGCTCTTTACTTGAGAGGAAAAGCGCAGCAAATCTCCGCGCAGCACGAAATCGTTGGGCGTGATGTGCTGGTAGAATTCCGCACTGTGCGCGATCGCCTGCTCGCTGAGCCGGAGCAGGTACTCTTGCGCTCCGTGACCGTTGGGCGATCCAACGTCAGCCAAGGGCCATGCGGAAGACCAATCATCGCCCCATTCGAAGGGCCGGACCACGCGATTCGTCGACCGGAAGCAGAGGCTTTCCTCCCACTGGGTCATCCACCGGCTGTAAATAGATTCAAGCAGCATCAACGGGACTAAACTACCAGGGTATCATCCGGAGGTTGCAGCGCCCTAAGAACGCGGTTCTTGAACGGGCGTAGGCAAGGAGCCCGACCTGGGGCGGGCGGAGGCAAGGAGCCAATCGGGAGATTGGCGTTCCCAGGCATCAGCCGATGAGCATGCTCATCTTGCCGCCCGGGGCGACCAGGTCCAGACCGAACAGATTGACGTGATCGAAGGCCCATAAGGTGACCGCGTGATAGTTCTGTTCGCACGCCGACGACACTTCTTTCATCCACGCGTAACCCGGCCGGAAGACCGGCGTGATGCAGCTGACACAGTTCATGGGCCAGCCAAGGGAGGCGGGCAGTTGCTGGCAGACGTAGACCAGGTTCAGGTCCTTGGTCCAGGCTCCAAAGTCCAGCTCTTCGAGCTTGAATCGGTCGAAGCCCGAGCCGCCCGGCTGGCTCCACTCCGTCGGCAGATTGACGAAGCGATTCAACCGCCCGCCGAGGTTGTGCATGCCCGCCGGCACCGGGTAATTGACGTCATAGGGGAACAAGATTTCAAACTGCGTGCCGGGCACGGCTGCTTTGACCGCTGACGTAATGGAGCCGCAATAGTCCCGCAGGCGGTTGCGGAGAAAAGTGGCATCGGCCGAAGCGTTCAGAGTGGGATCGTCGTTGGGCGTCAGGAAGGTGGCCAGCGGCCGGCCCAGTGACGCTTGAGCCGCCGCGGCCGTCTCCGCGTCGTAGTAGGCCATGCCGCCGGTGTAGAGCAGACTCGTGCTGCCGTTATCCGAGGAGAGAGAGATGGGAGTGGAACTGGCGGCGGACGGGGTCAGCCGCACAATGTACGGCGCCGAGCCGATGGATGCACCCACGTGATGGTCCGGTCCCGCGTTTACCGCCGCGACCAGCGCATTCGCAACGTCGGCGCTCGACTCGCCCTGCGGATTGTTTTCGACGTGCGTGTAAGTGACGCCATCCACCTCGATGAAATGGGAACTGCCATTGCCCGAGGCGTAGAACGGGAACTCGGCGTACGGCGCGGGATGGGCAAAGTACCACCACGTAAACTCCCCACATTGCAGGACGGGCGAGAGTCCCGCGGCGGCCATTGTCTGGGCCAGCCAGGTATAGACGCGCGTGTGATAGGCCTGCATCGACGAAGAGAACGCGCATTGCGTGGAAAACAGGTCCGCAAAACCCACATCGGTGGCGACGGGTAGTCCGTCGGCGAACAGCGCCGCAAAGCCGTCCGGCGGGTTCACCAGTTCCATGGAACTCGAGGTGGTCACCTGCAGCCCGGCGGCGGCGCAGGACGCGTAGAAATCGGTGTGCCAGGCCCGCGCTCCCGCATTCAACGGAGGGTCCTGCGACGGATCCACCTGCCACGTCCCGATTGTTGCGTCCTGCAGGCTCCCGCTAACCGTCGCGGCGCCCGTGGAACCAACGCCACTTGAGATCGAAGCCTGCAACGTATAGCTGTAGGCCGGGGCGGAAGACCGGCCGTGAATGCGCAGCACAGCGCCATCGGCCTCGGCCCACACGCCTACATAGATCGCATTGATGAAGTTCGCAAAGTGACGCGCGATGGTCTCAGGCGTATCGGGTGGCCGCACGGTCTTGCCGCAGACCTGCCCCCCGATATTCAGAAAGATCTGATCACCGTCGAGGAAGCTGCCCGCAAAACTCACCTCCGCCACGCTCGGCTGATCGCCCACACACTGCCGCTGGTTCCACCAAAAGACGCCGATGTACTGGTTGATCGGACCCGCCAGGCCCAGCTTGTTGAAGAGCCACAGAATTCGGGCTGGAGGCAGTTTGTAGGTGTGATCGGTGGAGTAATCGAGGGCGGCCGAGAGGTTCGTCTGGACGGGGAAAGCGGGCGTATCGGTCGTAGGCACCGAGACGATGAAATGGTCGAACAGTAGCGTGCCGCTCGCAACCGTCAACGTCATGGTGTGAAATCCGGGCGGCAGTTGCGAAAAGAGCAACTTGCGCACCGTCACCGCATCTCCGCCGCCCGTAGTGACGGCCGAGGTCGTGGCCGCTCCCCCGTCGAGTATGGCATTCACCGTCCCGCCCGAAGCGTTCAACTCGGTTGCGAGCCACACGTCATGCTGGAACGCGCTCGTGTATTTAACGGTCACCTGCGCGCCCGTCTGACCGATGTTGCCGAGCCCCCCCAGATAGAAGCCGTCCACCAGGCTCCAATCGCCGGTGTACTGGCAGGCTCCGTCGGTGGCCCCGATCCAATAGCTGGCAGGGCCGGGCACTTGCAATTGCCGCACCGCGTCAGGACCGGTGACGGTCCAGTTGTCGAACGAGGCGCTCCATTCCTGGCTGACGAAGTCCTGTGCATCGGCGAGCCGAGGCGCAAACGTCAGCCACATCTTGCGGATCTGCCCGGCCTGTGCCGCACCGAGATTCGCGGAAAAGTCGTAGTTCACACGCAGCGTGGCCGTGGAGTCTCCGCCGCTAAGTTGAAGCGAAGATTCCGACGCTTTCAACGTGTCTGTCTTATTCACCGCCAGCAGACGGATGAAGTTGGCATCGTAGCCGCCTCGCGTTGTCGTGATGGTCAGATTCGTGCCATCGGCCGCCGCCTGCAGACCGAACGGCGCCTTGACGGCGTCGTAGTCCACTGAATTGATCTGCTTGGCCAGTTCGGTGGCTACGGTGGAGGCCTGGACAACATACAGCTCCACTGGAACATTGCCGGTGGCCGACACCGCAACGCCATCGCCGGGATCATTGACAAGCGTGAGATTCACTTGCCCCGCGCCGGCCCCCGCCGAAGCGGTGACGCCTGTCGCTCCGCTGCCGGCGTTGATCGCGGCGACCAGGCTCTGGACGAGGGTGGCCGCCGTATCGTTGTCCTGCAGCGTGTAGCTGAACGTGCTGCCTCCGACGGTCACGGTGTAGGTTGCGTGCGGAGTATCGATATAGAACTGAAGTGTGGCGTGGGTCGCGTCGGGCACCGTGTAGTCGTAACTGATGTTCAGGTACCAGATAATCAGGCGGTCCCCGACCTGGAGATTCGGTCCGACGATCTCGAACGTTCCACTCGCCACAGGGTCGGGGTTGGCGACAGTCTGGGCGTAACCCGAGAGACCCACTTGCGTTGAGGCCCCGTCGTTGAATTGCATGTCGAGGTACGGCCAGTCAATGGTGGCGTACTTCGTGCAATTCAGGGGCATCAGGTTCTGGTAAGTCGCATCGAACTGCAGCGTCAGGCCGGCGAAGTTCGTATCGGGCAAGTACTTGAGGGTCGGGTGGTTGAAGAAGTCGTCGGCGTCCCAGACCACAAGCACCGCGAAGTCCGAAGGATCGCGGAATATGCCAGTGACCTCAAAACCATCCGGACGGGCGTTGTGCATGGCCGCCCCCGCGCCGAGGTGGTCGAAACCTCGCAGGTACATCGTGCGGTCGGGTTGAAGTTTGTTCAAGACGTCTGGCATGTGCGGGCTTTACTCCGGGATAGCGGACAGGCGATTTGACTTGCGGCCGGGAACGCGTCAGGCCATCAGGCGCGAAGGCGCGGACGGACGCCCGGCGAGTCCCAGCCTATGCACCCGGACAAGGCCGGGATGCGCCTCCTGCCGGATAACTCATTGCAAAGAGATGTGTTGTTTTTACCGCCGGCGTGTCACCGGCAACAATGGCAAGATCGGCGCTCAACGTGATTCCAGTCGGCATAGCGCTTCGATGAGGTTCCGATAGTCAGCGTCAGGAGTGCCCAGAACCGGCTTAAGACAGGGAACGGAGAACGGGCCGTTTGCCAGTTTGGAGCGGGGCCTGGAGGCCCCGCGCGGACCTGGAGGTCCGCCCCACAACACTGCGAAGACACTGCGGCTGGTCGTGGTTTGGTTTGAGGATTCTCAGGGCAGGGTTCGGCTTCGCAGACTTCTCCCGAGTTGCTGGCGTAGCCCTGCTTTTTTATGACCGGATTGCCTGATCGCGTATACGGACCTGGCCGCCTGCCGGCATGTGCCCGCTTTCTGGGGGGCTGTGGAAGACCGGCAAATTTGTTTCGCTTGGGTCGTCTGGACCGGTGCGCTGGCTCCGCTCGTAAAAGGATCGAGCGGAACGGACTGTTAAGCTCATCCGGGGTCCCATCCTGGGGGGCCAAACCCGCACCCGACGAATCGAGGCGGGCCTAGAAAGCCGGAAGGCCGCTACTTGGGGCTGTTCAGCCACCTGAGCGTGGGTCAAACGTTGCTGGCCAGCAAGGAAGATCAACCCGCGTTGAGTTGAATACGGGCGCACGGAGGCGGGGTTGCGCCGCTTCTGTAAGTGCTTGATATGCAGGCGAATATTTTATGTGAACGCTTGTGACCGGGGTGAAGGCCGGCCGACCTCTAGGCTTAATTCCGGGACCGCCAATCTCCTGATTGGCCGCTCCGAACCGCCAATCTGCAGATTGGCGTTCTCAGGGAGCCTTTATGCTTTAACGAACGTGGTCAGCCCTCTGCGGCTGCGCTCGCGAAGCTGGCAACTGCGCAGCGTGTCCGCCAGCGCTTCCAGGTTGGGGACGCCGTAAATGTAGAAGTTCGTCAACTCGGCGTCAGAAGAAAACAGATGCAACGAGCTTTGTCCAACCAGCCGCATGCCGAGCGGTTTGTGCAACTCGAAGTGATCGACGCGGAACAGTTCCAGGCTCTCCTGCAGCTTGGAGAGCAAACCCCGCTCCAGTTTGATCCGCTGGGTGGTGATCTCGTAATGGATGCTGGCGCTCTTGAAGTAATAGCGCAAGAGAATGATCACCAACAGCAGGACGAAGCCCAGCGCTACGTACGCCTGCGGCGCGCCCGCTACGATGGCACCCGCGGCCGCGGCGGCGACAACGAGGAAGGGTAGAAGCTGGCCGATGCTGTAAATCGCCGCGGGGTGACCAACGTACAGGTCCTGCTCCACTTCCGCCTCTTTATTGGCGGCGAAAGCGCTGAGATCGGTATTGCAGAAACGGCACTTGATGGCCACCGATTTGATGGCCTCCCCGCACACCGGGCAGGGCTTGGTATCGGCTTCCATGTTTGCTCCTCTCAAGCTAAGGTATATACCGTTCAAGGGGCGGAGGCAAATGTGGTTGCTCATGCACGTGTGGAGCGCCGGGGCGCACGCGGATGAACCTGGTGGCCGAACGGCAAACTGCGGCGAGAGGTTGCTGCCTTGACATTTCTGGAGAAAGAAGAATGTCAACGCCCGTTCGCCAAGAAGTTTCCAGCGAACGGAAGCTTGGCCCGATCTTGCTTGTCCTTGCTTGTCTCAGACGAGGGCGGTTTCAGAGTTTCTATGAACCGTGGCCTGTTCGCGCTTACCCGCGGCCAGCACAGAACCGCGAATGTCAAAGAGCAGCCCTATGGGCAAAACTGCTCCGGCATCGCTTCCAATGTTTGCGTGACTACTGCTTCGACCTGCGCGCCGGAGATCTTTCGCGGGGCGCCTGGACGGGGCTCGTCCAACAAGCCCGCGATGCGGTTTTCAACAAAACGCTGGCGCTACTTACAGACGGTCGCCGCAGTGATGTGCAGTGTCGCCGCCACTTGCGCGTTGTTCATCCCCCGCGCACAGCCCAGCACGATCCGCGCCAGAAACGCAGCCGCCAGCGCCGACTTCGGCCGCCGCACCAACAGTTTCAGCTTGGTCCACAGCTTGGTCCACTCCTCCGCACTCAACTCAGCTCCTGGTAGAATGCTCGCCATGAGGAAATTGGGCGCTGTTTTGTTGGCACTCACATGGCTGGCGCGGGGCCAGGACGACTGGACCCACACCGTTCGGATTGCGGGTCATGGCCTTGCGCCTGACCGGCTGGAGGCGATCGTCCACAGTGCGGCAGAGACGAACGTGTTTGGCATTGAGGTGGACAACGACATCCCGGGCCGGTACGAGAGTTTTCTTCATCCCGAGGAGAAGCTGAAGGTGATCCGGGCGATGGCCGAAAAGGCGCATGCGGCGGGGAACCGGGCGTTTGTGTACGTCGCGGCGCTCGAGTGCATCACGGCGAACGCGGCGAATCAACCCCACTCGTTTTTCAAAGACCATCCCGACTGGGTGCAGCGCAACCGGCAGGGCGAACCGGCCATGTTTGGCGGAGGCTCGGCGTTTTGGATCAAGAAGGGCGACGAAGACGTGTGGATCAGCCCGTACGCGCCCGAGTGGCGAAAGCGCTACATGGAACTGATCCGGCAAATCGCCGGGACGGGCATTGATGGCATCTGGGTGGACATCCCGTACTGGATGACGCATTTCGAGGGTTGGGAGAAGTCGTGGGCAAGCTTCGACGACGCCACAGTGGAGGCCTTCCGGGCGAAGACGGGCCTCGATGCGCGCAAGGATATCCGGATCGGCGACTTCACGGATGCGGGGTTCCGGCGTTGGGTGGACTTCCGGATCGCGAGTCTGACGGAGTTCGTCAAGGAGATCGACTCGAACGTGAAGGCGGTGAACCCGCGGTGTTTGACGATCCCGGAGATTTATCCCGGGATTGAGGAACCCGCGACTGTCGTGGGCGCCGATGTGTACGAGTTGTACCCGCAAGTGGATGCGATTGCTCACGAGTACCAGGGCGGCACGGATGCGTTCGCCGCGACGAAGACGCCGCTGGAGTGGTTCCGCTACATGATCGGGATGTACTGCTTCCGCTCGTTCGCCGAGGGGAAAGCGACGTGGATGCTGAGCTATTCCTGGGACGGCCAGAAGAATGTGGACCCGAAGGAAGCCATGAAGAAGCTGTTCCTGGCCGAAGTCATGGCGGGCGCGAATTCCTACGATGCGAAGGGGCACGTGATGTCGGGCTCGAACGACCTTGGAACGCGCCAGGCGGTGTTCGGCTGGATCCGCGAGAACGAAGCCAGGCTGTATCGCCCGCGGCTGCCGCTGGCGCCTGTAGGCGTGTACTTTTCTCCAAAGACGAGAAACTATTTCGGTCAGGAGTATGTGGAGGCGTTCCAGCAGGCGATGCTGTCGCTGATGCACGCGCATCGCGAGTTTCAGGTGGTGACTCCGCGCACGCTGGGCAAGTTCGCCGGCCAGATTCTCGTTCTGCCGGACGTGCGTTCTCTGGACGAGGCGGAGGTGAAGACGCTGAATGCGCTGCGTGCATCAGGCAAGAAGGTGCTGGTGACCGGCGACAATGCAGCGTATCCGGGCGAGCGATTGGCGGGACTGGGACAGGTGGCGGACGCGCTGGCCCGGCTCGATTACCGGCCCGCGGTGGAGGTGGCGGCTGGACCGTTCGTGAGCGCGCAGATCGCGAGCGTGGACGGTAAGCCTTCCGTGTTCCTGGCGAACTTCCAGGGCAGGAAAGAGACAGGTGTGCGCGTACGGTTCCGTTCGCCCGCGGCGGCGAGGATATTCGCGCTGCCGTACCTGGGCGCGACGATGCCGTTGAAGGCTGAACGCGAGGGCGAGTGGCTGTCGGCAGTCGTGCCGGAGATCGACAAGGGCGCGGTGGTTTGGTGCGAGTGAGGAACTGATATGCGGATGTCGACGAGTGGATTGCCGACGCTGGCGGCATCGGTGCATTGCGGGGCTGCGCAGCCGTCGGTTCCAGGTAAGGACTTCCGTATCGAGTTTGACTGAAGACTTGGCACACCGGCGCGAAACGGCCGCGCGGATCGTTGACGAGCTTTGGCGCGGTGCTTTGCCCGGCCAGACCGTCGCGATCCTTCGCCTGATGGCTCAAAGTGGCAAACCGGGGCCGGGCGACGCAGGCTTATACCGGTTCCACAGCAATGCAATCTGGTGTTCCTCAACCGCCGCGATCAATCAGCTTGTGCATGCGACGGACAAAGAGCTGCCTGAGTGGTTCGAACAGACCGCATCGGCCATCGGATATCGTGCGGGGCGGCGTACTTGTCGGGTACAGCCACCAGTCTTCGCGCCGGACCGGCATCGCGCCCAGCCGTCCTTCCCAATTCGCTTGATGATGCCCCGTACCTGCATGCCCGTCCGTTGGCTGATCACCCTCTCTTTGCACGGGAACGCGATCAAGCTATTTGAGCAAAGAAATGGCCCGGCGCGTGAGCGGGCTCCGCTGGTCTCGCGCAGCCGAGGTCTACGCCTCGGCGTCCATCTTTTCCACGAAGACGTCCTTGCTGCAGCGCCTCCATCTGCCGGCCACTTTGGTGTAGCGGGTGACCCGGATGTGACGACGCATCCTGCGCATAGGCAACAAATAGGACGCGGAGATCAAGGCTACCCGGACCTTTGCTCCCGATCATTGGACGAGGGAGACGTTTCTGGTCAGCTTCTGATCGGCCGACGAGCTGCCGATCGCGAGCTTGATCTGGTCCAGTTCCACCACCCAGCCCGCTTGTTTCTCATCCCAGTGGGCCACGCTCTGCGCGGCAAGCGGCAGTTCCACCGTCTTGGTCTCGCCGGGCCGCAGCGTAACGCGTTGGAATCCGATCCCGGTGACGCGGCCGATGAGCCGGGTTGGATTCCGTCTCTATCTTGTTTAGAATCGATACGCTGAGTGCGAGCACCCCAAGTCGTGGCGCTCTTCCAGCAGGATGCACATCAATGCCTTTCAACCCCCGGCTCCGCCCATCGCTGCTTACCTCCGCCGCCCTGATCGGGCTGCTATTGTCTGGTGCGGCCTGCACGCCTACTAAGGGTCCGCGAACGATCCGCGCTGCTCAGAGCGGCGCCGCCGATGTCATCGGCAACGACAACGTCGCGTTGCAGAAAGCGGCCGATCTCTTGCGCCCGGGCGACACGCTGACTATCGGCGAAGGCACCTACACGATGAACAACAGCCTGCTGATCCCGTCGGGCGTCACCGTGCGCGGCGTCCCCGGCCGCACCATTCTGCGCAAGAGCGCCGGAGTCGAGAGCGCGCTCGCCGACGATGGTGACTACGGCGAGACCGGGCTCCGCGTCATGGAGCCTGCCAAGTTCAAGCCCGGCATGGGCATCGCCATCAGTGATGACAAACTCGCCAACGGCTGGGACATCAGCATCGCCAGCGTCGCCGCGGTCGACGGCGATATGCTGCGCATCACTCCCATGACCCTGCGCGATTACGACCACGAGAAGCTGCATGCCCGCGTGCGCAACAACTTCCCGATCCTGTGCGTGGTCAATGGGCAAAACGTGGTGCTCGAGGATCTCACCGTCGACGGAAACAAGGCAGAGAACACCTATCTCGACGGGTGCCGCGGCGGCGCCATCTATCTCTATCACGTGAAGGACATCACCGTGCGCAATTGCGTGGCGCACGACTACAACGGCGATGGCATCTCTTTCCAGATCAGCTCGAACGTGCAGGTGCTCAACTGCGAGTCCTATGGCCACGCAGGCTTTGGCGTCCACCCCGGCACGGGCAGCGACCGTCCTACGATCCAGAATTGCCGGATGCACAACAACGGCCAGGTCGGGCTCTACCTGTGCTGGCGCGTGCGCCATGGCATGATCTCGCACAACACGATGGAATCGAACGGCCAGTATGGCATCTCCATCGGGCACAAGGACACCGACAACGAGTTCGATGACAACACCGTCACTCACAACGGCGTCACGGGCGTCCTGTTCCGGGACGAGAGCTTTGCCAACAGTGGCCATCGCAACACGTTCCGCGGCAACCGCATCCTCGACAACGGCGATGCGAAACAGGGCTACGGTTTCCTGATCTATCCCCACGCCGGCGACATCGTCATCGAAGGCAACCAGATCGCCGAGACGCGCGATAAGAACAAGACGCAGCGTTTCGGCGTCTACAAGCTTTCCGGAGCGGGAAGCGTCACGCTGAAGGACAACGACCTGAAGGGACACGAGGCAGACTATCGCGAGGCTGCTTCCGCGCCGGCGCGCTGAAGAAAATGCACAGGCGAAGCTTGTCTGCCAGCCGCATCGGCTTGCCGGGCGAATGCTAGAGTGTATGGGAAATAGCCGGGCGCGGAGGTCTGAATCGTGTTGGTAGACTGTCACACCCATCTGTGGTCCTATCCCGGTCATCTCTCTGATGAGTTTGTCGACGAGGCCAACGCCAAATCTCGCGGCCACGCGCTGGACCTGGACGTTCCGCCGGAGAAGCACTGGCAGGCCATGCAGGGCGTCGACAAGGTGATCGTGTTCGGACTGCGGGCTTTCCATTCCGGCCTGTATGTGCCCAACGAATTCATAGCCGGTTACGCCTCGAGTCATCCGGGCAAAGTGATCGGGTTTGGTGCGGTGGACCCCACGACCGACCCGATTGAGGAGACGCTCGAAGACATCGTCCGACTCGGATTGCGCGGCGTGAAGTTGGGACCGATCTACCAGAACATCCATCCCACCGATCCGCGCATGATGCGGGTCTATGAGTTCTGCCAAGCGCGGAAGCTGCCCATCATGATTCACCAGGGCACGACGTTCGTCCGCACCGGCCCGCTGAAGTATGCGCTCCCGATTCTGCTGGAGGACGTGGTGGTGGAGTTCCCCGAGTTGCGGATGGTCATTGCCCACCTCGGCCACCCATGGATCGCCGAGACGCTGGTTCTGATCCGCAAGCATCCGCATTTGTACTCGGACATCTCGGCGCTGCATTACCGGCCCTGGCAGTTCTACAACGCCCTGATTACGGCGAAGGAATACGGTGTTCTCGACAAGCTGCTATTCGGTTCCGACTATCCGTTCACTACGCCCGAGGCACAGATTGACGGTCTGCGGAACATCAATCACTTCGCGGAGGGAACGAATCTGCCGCGACTCACCGGCGATGAAATCGAGCGGCTCATTTACAGCCCGACCCTCGCATGCCTTGGACTGGAGGACGCATGAAGATCACCGATGTCCAGGTGATCGTGCTCGAATCGCCGCAGAGTTACGGGGCGTCCGGGGGCAGCGAAGAAGCACACGGCATCAAGTACCTCGGCATCGTCAAAATAGAGACCGACGCGGGGATCACGGGCTATTCCGACCTCGAAACGCAGCCACATGTCGCGCGTGTAATTGTGGATGCCCCGTCGGAAGGCTCTGTCACCGGCTTTCTGGGTTTGCGCGGCATTTTGCTCGGCGAAGACCCGTTCGAGGTCGAGCGGCTGTGGCACAAGATGTACATGGCGTCGGTTTACTACGGGAGGCGCGGCGCGGCGATTCAGGTGATTTCGGGAATTGACATCGCCCTGTGGGACATCATCGGCAAGAGCACGGGACAGCCGATTTATAAGCTGTTGGGCGCGGGTTATCGCGACAAGGTCCGCGCGTATGCCAGCACGCTGTTCCGTCCGACGCCCACCGGGATGGAAGCAGCCTGTTGCGGATATCTGGAGCAGGGATTCACCGCAGTCAAGTTCGGCTGGGGCGTTTTCGGACAAGATGCGGTTCGGGACGTTGAACTCGTCGAAGCCGCACGGCGGGCTCTCGGTGACAAGATCGATCTGATGATCGACGCCGGCTGGTATGTGCATCGCACCGCCAAAGAGGCCGTACAAATGGTGCGGCGCATCGAGCCGTTCCGGCCGTTCTTCGTCGAAGAGCCGCTCTCGCCGGAGGACTACGATGGCTACGCGCAACTCTGCCGGTCGGTCGATACGCTGATCGCCTGCGGCGAGCAGGAAGCCACCGAGTGGGGTTTCCAAACACTGATCGAGCGCGGGCAAGTGGATGTAGTGCAACCCGATCTCTCTCGCTGCGGCGGGTTCACGGTCGCGCGCAAGGTCGTTCACATGGCGGAGCTGCACAACCGCCTCTGCATCCCGCATGCGTGGCTGTCGGATCTGCTGACGGCGGCTTCGCTGCACTTGAATGCCTTCATGCGGCGTTCGGTTTTTCAGGAGTTTAATGTGACCAGCGGCCCGCTGAGCCGCGAGTTGTGCAAGAACCCGATCCAACTTGAAGAAGGGTTCCTGCGAGTGCCGCAGGGGCCGGGCCTGGGTGTGGAAGTGGACGAAGCGGCAATCGAAAAATACAGGGTGGAGTGAGCCATGGACAGAGTCAAAGGCAAGGTCGCGATTGTCACGGGCGCGGCGAATGGCATCGGCAGGGCCATCGCCGAATTGCTGGCCGAAGAGGGCGCATGGGTGCTGATCGCGGACATCGAAGACGCTCCGGGGCAAGAGACCGTGTCCACGATTCGCGCCGAGGGAGGCCAGGCCGAATACTGCCACGCCGACGTCTCGAAGCCGGACGACGTGCAGCGTGCCGTCGCCATGGCCGCCGCGCACAACGGGCGCATCGACATTCTGGTGAACAACGCCGCGTATCTCGATCCGGACTTTCACGGCGTGTTGGAATCAACGGACCAGGAGTGGCGCGGGTGCATCGACGTCGCACTGATGGGCACGCACTATTTCACCAAAGCTGTGCTGCCGTACATGATCGCGCAGAAGCATGGGTCCATTGTCAACGTCGTTTCCATTCAAGGCATGGAAGGCATGATGACCTCGGTGGCGTACACGGCGACGAAGAGCGCGTTGCTGGGCTATACGATGAGCGTGTCCTACGACTATAGCCAGCACAACATCCGCATCAACTCGCTGT
>Ga0302319_10015290_pt1 | contig 14232 bp, 11 predicted proteins | sample Bog_T0_2_FD_203319 | JGI IMG/M metagenome (GOLD analysis project Ga0302319, IMG submission 203319) | Peat permafrost microbial communities from Stordalen Mire near Abisko, Sweden - Bog_T0_2 | ecosystem: Environmental > Terrestrial > Soil > Wetlands > Peat | place: Sweden: Abisko, Stordalen Mire... | reverse complement strand
CTCCAGCGCCACCGGCAGGCAATCCAGCGCCACGCCATTCACGTTGTAGGGCGAACTCACCTTGCGCACGTACTTTATCAATTCCGCGCTGCCGCACAGCATCCCGATGCGCAGATTCGCCAGCCCGTACGCCTTCGAGAACGTTCGCGCCACCACCAGGTTCGGCACCTTGCCCACATCGTCCATCACGCTCTCACCGAAGAAGTGGTAATAGGCCTCATCCACCATCACCACCGCCTGCGGGGCCGCCGCGCAGGTCGCCAGCAGTTGCTCGCGCGCTACCACCGCGCCCGTCGGATTGTTCGGCGAGGCCACCATAATCAGCTTCGTCCGCGGCGAAATCGCCGCCATAAATCGCTCGTACGGGAACTCCAGCGACGCGTCCGTCTGCACCTTCGTCACGTGCGCGGTCATCATGCCCGCGCTCACCTCGTACATGAAGAAAGTCGGCGTGCACACCATCGCCTCATCGTCCTCTTCCAGAAACGCCGCACACACGAGGTGGATCGCCTCATCCACGCCGTTCGTCAGCAGCACCTGGTTCGCCTCCAGCCCGAAGTGTGCTGCCGTAATCCGCTCCGCACCCTCGCGCTCGGGATACTTCGTCAACCCCTCGGCCGTCACCTGCCGCAACCGGACAATCACCTTCGGCGAGGCTGCCAGCGTGTTCTCGTTGAAGTCCAGCCGCAGCGCATCGCGCCCCGCCAGCGGCGGATGATACTCCGGCATCGCCAGCACCGCGCGCCGCGCCCGCGGCATCACTGCCGCCTCGCTCTTCACTCCCTCGACCTCAGCCGCACTCGCCACGCATCACCTCAACTCTTCTCATAGCTCATAGCTCATAGCTCATAGCTCATAGCTGAAAAGATAGACCCGCTTCACCGCATTCTCACCCGGACACTCTGCGCGTGCCCTTTCAATCCCTCCGCCTCCGCCAGCACAATCGCGTGCGGCCCCAGTGCCCGCAGGCCCTTGCGCGTGTACTCCTGCACTGTAATTACCTTCATAAAGTCCATCACGCTCAACCCGCCGCGCACCCGCCCCACGCGTCCCGTAGGCAACACATGGTTCGGTCCGGAGATGTAGTCGCCCATCGACTGCGGCGAAGAATCCCCCACAAACACCGACCCCGCGTTCCTCACCCACTTCAGATCGGCCCACCTATCGACAGTCAAGTGCTCTGGCGCCAGACGGTTCGTCAACCTCCGCGCTTCTGCAACTGATTCTGTCACAAATATGCACCCACGCGCCTTAATTGACACTTTTGCGATTACATTCTCCTTTGCCTGCGCCTTCACCTCAGCCTTTACCGCCTCCGCCAGCGCCGCGTTGCTCGTAATCAGCACCGCCAGCGTCTCCGGATCGTGCTCGGCCTGCGCCACGAGATCCGCCGCAATCCCAGCCGCATCACCACGCTCGCTGGTCACCACAATTTCCGTCGGCCCCGCTGGCATGTCGATCCCGCACTCGGCCGATACCATCACCTTAGCCGCAGTCACAAAGAGGTTTCCCGGCCCTACAATCTTGTTTACCCGCGCAATCGATCCGTCCTTGCCCGATCCAGTCCCGTAGGCCATCGCCGCTATCGCCTGCGCCCCGCCCACGCGATAGAACTCCGTCACCCCCGCCAGCCAAGCTGCCGCCATCGTCTCCCGCGCCGGCTTCGGCGAGCACACCACAATCCGCTCCACCCCCGCGACCTGCGCCGGCGTCACCGTCATCAGCAACGTCGACGGCAGCGGATACCGCCCGCCCGGCACATAGCAACCCACACTCTCCAGCGGCCGCACAATCTGCCCCACCGTCACGCCCCCGTCCACGGCCAGTTCCCACTCTCCCGGCTTTTGTTTCTCCGCGAACACCCGGATATTCGCCTGCGCGGCCCGCATCGCCGTCTGCAACTCTGGCGCCGTCGCCTCCCACGCCGCCTTCATCTCTTCACGCGAAACCGGCAGCTCCGCGCCCGGCTTCAGCCCATCTAACTTCGCCGCATACTTTCGCAGCGCACGATCGCCCCGCTTCCGCACATCCGTAACGATTGCAGTTACAGTCTTCTCAACCTTCGACGTATTGAGCGCACCGCGCTGCTCGAGCGAACGAATCATGTCGTCCGCCCGAACCTTCCCGCGCCCAAATGTCCTCAACAGCTTCATCGACTCGCTCCAACTAACAACTGAGAACTGATCACTGACAACTGTACTTAGACAACCACCTTGCTCAGCGGATACTCCACAATCCCCGTCGCGCCCGCGGCCTTCAGCTTGGGAATCACGTCCCGCACCACGGCCTCATCCAGAATCGTGTTCAGCGCAACCCACGCCGGATCGCTGAGATGCGAGATCGTCGGAGAATTCAACGCCGGCAACTCCGCCACAATCGCATCCAGGCTGGCCTTCGGCGCGTTCATCATCAGCCCCACGCGCCCCTGTGCCGCAATAGCCGCATTCAGCATCAGTGAAATATTCTCGATCTTCTTCCGCTTCCACTCATCCTTGTACGCCGCCTTGTTCGCGATGAGCTGCGTCTCGCTCTCCATCAGCGTCTCGATAATCCGCAGCCGGTTCGCCCGCAAACTTGACCCTGTCTCAGTAACTTCGACGATCGCATCGGCCAGCGTCGGCGGCTTTACTTCCGTCGCGCCCCAACTAAACTCCACCTTCACCGGAATGTTCTTGCCGGCAAAGTAGCGCTTGGTAAACTCCACCAGCTCGGTCGCGATCACCTTGCCGGCCAGGTCTTCCGGCTTCTGGAACGGCGAATCTTCCGGCACGCACAGCACCCACTTCACCTTCTGCCGGCTCACTTTGGAATACGTCAGACTGGTCACGTACTCCACGTCGGTCTCGTTTTCCAGCACCCAATCGTTGCCGGTGAGGCCCGCGTCCAGCGCGCCTTTTTCGACATAACGTGCCATCTCCTGCGCGCGAACCAGCATGCACTCGATCTCCGCATCGTCGATGCTCGGAAAGTAGCTGCGCCCATTAGCGAGAATCTGCCAGCCCGCACGCTGGAACAGCGCAATCGTCGCGTCCTGCAAACTTCCCTTAGGAATCCCCAACTTCAATTTGTTCGCCATTACCTGGCCTCCCCAGAATTCGTAACCGAAATTGGTTTCGTAAAGCAGCTCACCGTGCCTTCGTGGCACACCAGCCCGTCGCCTTCAACTTCCACGCGGAACAGGAGCGCATCGTTGTCGCAATCGGTCGCTGCCGTTACAACGCGCAAGCGGTTGCCGCTGGTCTCGCCCTTCATCCACAACTTCTGCCGGGTCCTGCTCCAGAACGTCACAAAGCCCGACTCCAGCGTCTTCTTGTAACTGGTTTCGTTCAGGAATCCGAGCATCAGCATTTCGCCCGTCTTCGCATCCTGCACAATGCCAGGGACGAGCCCATCCATCTTGGAAAAATCTATCTTCGGTGCATCCGTCACTGCATCCATCGCTTCTCTCTCTTTCTTTCTTCCCTCGAGGTTGCCATTCTGAGCCGAAGGCGAAGAATCCCCGTATTTGTTTTCGGTTTGTCCCGACTCCGAATCTCCCCGCGCGCAGCAAAAAGGCCCGCTCGCGGGTTGCGCGTCAGCGGGCCTTTGGAATCCGTATGTGCTTCTTGCTATCTCGCCGCACCGGACAACGCCGCCAACGCGCTCTGCGCGTGATGATGGTGATGCCCTCGGTGCTCGATCGAAAAGATCATCTCCTATGAAGTTATCCTCCCGCCCTCCGCCTTGTCAACGCAGAGGCCCGTCCAGGCCGCTTCGCCGCAGCCTGCTCCGCTCTGATACAAAGGTTCGCGCGCGAAACTCGCCCCGCTTCGCCAACGTCTCTCATCCGTCCCCCAAGGAGTTCGACCCATGCCTTCCTTCCTCGACCGCCGCAACTTCCTCCGCCTCGCCTCCGCAACGGCCGCCTTCTTCGCGCAGCCCGCGCGCTCGCAAGCACCAGCTCCCGCCGCAGCCGCCCAGCCTCCACGTCCACGCGGCCCACGCGCCGCAGCCGCCACCGGCCGCAAGAACTTCGTCGGCATCCAGGTCCGCGGCTTCGCCTGGGTGGACGAGGGCGTCGACCAGGTGCTCGACAATATCCAGCACAAGGGCGAGGTCAACACCGTCTGGGCTTACACCTTCGCCTATGGCGAGCAGCGCCTCCGCCAGGGCTCGGGCTTCCCTGATCACGGCACACCCCTTGGCCCCAACAACACCGGCGTCAATGCCGGAGCGCTCTACGACTACGACCCACGCTTCTTCACCAACACCAGCCTCAAGGATTTCCGCATCACCGGCTACGGCAACTTCAACGTCATCGAGGCGGTCGCGCCCAAGGCCAAGGCCCGCGGTATGGACTTCTTCGCCTGGGACCTCAACAACCCCAGCCCCACGCTGGCCCGCACCGCGCCCAGCTACGCCGCGCTCGGCGAGGTCGACCTCAACGGCCGCAGCACCACCAACCCCTGCTTCAACAACCCCGACTTCCGCGCCTACCTCAGCGGCAAAATCGAGTCCCTGCTCATCGGCTATCCCGAGCTGGTCGACGGCATCGCCTGGGGCTGCGAACGCGAGGGCCCGCTCGACAGCCTGGTCACCGGCGGCGGTAACGCCACCTGCTTCTGCCACTTCTGCCAGGCCAAGGCCCGCGACCTCGGCATCTCGGTCCCGCGCGCGCAGGCAGGCTATCGCGAACTCGGCCAGCTCTTCCGCTCTACGCCGGAACAGGTGCCCGATGGCTACTTCAGCACCTTCTGGCGCATCCTGCTCAAATACCCCGAAATCCTCAGTTGGGAATCCCTCTGGACCGACAGCTTCCAGGGCGCGCAGGCTGAGCTCTACGGCCTCGCCAAGTCCATCGCCCCCGCAAAGCCCTTCGGCTTCCACCTGATGCAGGCCATGACCTTCAGCCCCTTCTATCGCGCCGAAGAAGACTACACCAAGCGTCGCAACTTCGCCGACTTCTTCAAGCTCGCCACCTACAACAACGCCGGCGGCCCACGCCTGCACACCTATCTCGAATCGCTCAGTCGCGGTGTCTTCCACGACGCCCAGCCCGAAGACTTCCTCGCGCTCTACTACAAGATCATGAACTACAACGAAGCCCCGTTCGACAAGCTTGGCGCCTCCGGTCTCTCACCCGACTACGTCGCCAAGGAGACCAAGCGCGCCCTCATCGGCTGCGCCGGCCAAACCAAAATCTATCCCGGCATCGACATCGACGTACCCGTGCTCGGCGCCGGCCCCGCAGCCACCGACAAACGCACCCATCCCGACGACGTGAAGCACGCGCTCCAGGCCGCCTTCGCAGCCGGAGCCGACGGCGTCGTCCTATCCCGCGAGTATGTCGAAATGTTCACCGCCAACCTCACCTCCGCCGGCGACACCCTCCGCGAAATCTTTGCCCAGCAAGCCGCCAAAACCTAACCGCGCTCAATTCTCCGACGGCCGCTCCACATGATCGATGACGAAGACTTCAGCCTGCGTCTTCTGCGCCTCCAACTTCAGCCCAAGTTGTTCCTGAATCGCCGTGAACAGTCCCGGCAGTGCATTTGGATTGTCGGCAGCCGGCGGCACACGAATCCCCATGCTTCCGAACTGAGATTCGTCCGGCGTCCAGGTCAGGCTGAAGTCAAAAGCCCCCGTCAGCCCCGTCTTATCGACGACCGGCTTGTCCATCACCAGTTGCAGCCACTTCGCAAAATGCTCAACCTCATCGTTCCTGAAGTTGCATACCCCAAGGCGTCCGCAGCTTGAACCATGCGCCTCTGTGGGATCGGCTGCCTTCAACTTCGGTCCGCCCTTCGCCACTGTCAGCGCATACACCGGCATCTCCCTCTGCTCGCGATGAAACGTCAGTTGAAATCGGTCCGCCAGCAGTTTCTGGAGCATTACGTCCCACTGGCCCTCTGCCGGAGTTCCGTCCGCGGCCACCGCGTCGACATCGTATTCATCTGTCGCAACCCACGCCGGCCCACCTACGATCTGCCGCGGATCAAGCCCATACGCCATCATCAAGAGGTCGCGCAGGGTGGTGTAACGAGTGGTATACCGGCGACCGTCAGTCCGGTCCTGCAAGCGTCCCGGATTGGGCTCCTTCACCAGCTTGATCGTCGCCACTTCAAACTGCGGTGCAGCACTCGACGACGGTGCGGCAGGGGGCGAGGATGGCGCCTGCCCAAGCGAAACCGGCACTCTCCCCACGGAAGACAGCGACAACACACCAACCGCCAAGAGCGTCTTGACGGACCTGAATCGACTTACAACTTCCTGCATCATGGGACCACGTTCCTTGGGACCGCCTTAGCTCGGCGCTCGCGCTTCCTGTGCTGCACAACCGGCTCCGCGAACCACTGCTCCACTGCGAGATCACCGCTGCCAATACAACGCACAGTGCCGCGGTTTGGTTAACGAGATATGCAAAGCGATACGCGGGCCAGGGCAGCCTTGTTCCACGGGCTTGCAGATCTCTACGGCTTGGGCCGGTGCGCGATGATCAGCGGCTTGATCTTCTCGTACTCGTCCGCAGGCAGAATGCCGCGCGTCGTCAACTGGTTCTTCGCAGTGTAAGGCCGGCCAGCAATCACCCGCTGCACATACGCATCGCCCATCCCCGGCAGCGCCTTCAACTGCGCCGGCGTTGCCGTATTGATGTCCAGCAGGTCCTTCGACGCGGCAATCTTCTCCGCAATCGTTTGCTGCGGCGCAGTCTGCGCCGTCTGAGCCAGGGCCGGATTTGCAGTCGAGATTGTGACGAAGAGGGAGGCAAGAAACGCGGCGGCAAGCAATCTGCCGCGCATGCTTGAGGCAACGATCATCCAAATTCTCCTGAGAGAGTCTCTGTGGTGCAAACAGGAAGAGGGATAAGAGTAGCGCAGAATTCACAAACGAGAAAATCGGTAGGCCAACACCCCTTTCCACCCTAAGGTTAACGCTTACCCTCTTGAAAACCATCGCCCCCGTGGGATACTCTTCCCGAATGCCGTTAAGCCGCCGCCGCTTCCTCGCCCAATCCTCGCTCCTCACCGCTGCCTCGACCATCCTCCCGCGCACCCTGCACGCCCAACTCGGCGCTCCCGCCGGCGCGCCCGACGCCTACGCCAAGCCCAAGCCCGACTTGGACGGCCCGTTCAAGCCCACCTGGGCCTCTATCCGCGAGCTGCATCACACCCCGGCGTGGTTCAACCCGGCCAAGTTCGGCATCTTCATCCACTGGGGCCTCTACTCCATCCCCGCCCGCATCAACGAGTGGTACATCCGGCACATGTACACCTCCGACGTGGAGTGGCACACCCAGCACTACGGCCCGCCGGACAAATTCGGCTACAAGGACTTCATTCCCCTCTTTACCGTCCCCAACTACCACCCCGAAGACTGGGCAGCGCTCTTCAAATCCGCCGGCGCAAAATATGTCGTCCCCGTGGCCGAGCATCACGACGGCTTCGCCATGTGGAACTCCGACATCACCCCCTGGTGCGCGGGCAAGATGGGCCCCAAACGCGACCTGACCGGCGAACTCGCCGCCGCCGTCAAGAAGCAGGGCATGGTCTTCGGCTGCTCCACCCACCGCATGGAGCACCACACGTTCGCCTATCCGAAAGAAGGCCTGGCCAACGATCAGTTCGACCCGCGTTACGCCGGCTTTTACGGCCCGCCCATCCCCGGCGACATGAACGACGGCGGCGCCTCGCAGGTCTTCCAGGAAGACTGGCTCGCCCGCGTGCAGGAGCTGATCGACAAGTACGAGCCGCAGCTCATCTACTTCGACAACGGCGTCAACCCGCGCAACTACGACCCCATCAAGCTCCGCGCCGCCACCTACTACTTCAACTCCGCGCTCAAGTGGGGCAAGGAAGTCACCTTCGGCACCAAGGACTGGGCCTACCTCGCCGGCTCCGTGCAGGACTTCGAAAAGGGCCAGCGCGCGCCCAAGTGGATCTACCCGTACCCCTGGCAGTCCGACGACGCCATCGGCAGCACCTGGGGCTACACCGAATCGCCCCGCCCCGAAACCTACCGCGGCCCCGCGGCCATAATGATCGAGCTGATCGAGCACGCCAGCACCGGCGGCAACCTGATGCTCAACGTCTCGCCCAAAGGCGACGGCAGCATCCCCGACGAGCAGCAGAAGATCCTGCTCGCCATCGGCGGATGGCTGCGCGGCAACGGCGAAGGCATCTACGACTCCCGCCCCTGGCGCATCCCCGGCGAAGGCCCCGGCACGCCCGCCGAGGTGCCGCCCGACTGGAAAGGCGGCTCCACTGCCGACCAGTCCACCGCGATTAAGGACGGCCCCGCCCCGCGCGTCCAGATCACCGAAGCCAGCTTCCGCTTCACCACCGTCGCCGGCAACCTCTACGCCTTCGGCTACCGCTACCCCACCGGCGTAGCCTCCATCAAGTCGCTTTCGAGCAACGCCGCCAAAGTCGAGCGCGTCACCCTCCTCGGCCCATCCCCGCAACCGGTAACCTTCAAACAGACTTCAGACGCACTGGTGGTCACACTGCCGCCTACGCCGCCCGCGGCCAACATGCCCTACACCCTCCGCATCGAAGGCTCACAAGGCTTGGGAGTCGCATAGGACCTCGGGACCTGGACCGCATCTTCTGGGATGGGTGGGATTTCCCAGTATAGGGAATGGTCCCCGCGCACATTATCTCCGTTCTGAGACGCGATTCCCGATTCCGAGCAACGATTTTGCTTCACGCCCTCGCAATCGGTGCTTTACTAGTGCCAATCGATTTACGGCATTTTGAAAGGCCCCCGATGAGAACCTGCCCAGCCTGCGCCCAGCCGATTCCAGACGATACTGCAATGTTTTGTCCGCATTGCGGAGCAGCTGCTCCAGCGCAGCCAGTCGCGGCCGCTCCAGCGCCCACGCCGAACTACGGCAATCCTGCCGGCCGTCCCATGATGGCGGCATGCCCCTTTTGCGGGTTCCAGGGCCCACCTGTCTTCTCGAAGAAGCGACTATCGACCGGCGGCTGGGTATTGTTCGCCGTGCTGCTGGTCTGTTGCTTTCCTCTATGCTTTCTTCCCTTCGTGATCGACGGATGCAAGGAAGACGAATGGCGGTGCCCGTCATGCAATATCAAGCGCGCCTGATCCATCGCGCCGTCCGCCGCGTTGCTCTGGGAGCCTTCGTCTTCTACCTGGCCTGGAACGCGATGTGGATCGCGAAGGGCCGAGTCCCGCCCTCCATGCTGAAGGCCTTCGCGGGAATTCCATGCCCCACGACCGGTGGAACCAGAAGTGTAGTGGCGCTCTGCCATGGACAGTGGCGCCAGGCCTTTCTCTTCAACCCGCTGACGCCGGTCTACCTCCTGCTCTTCGCCTGTTCCGCGGCAACGCTCTCGCGTCAGTTGCTCGCCGGCAGGCGTCTCGCACTGCAGCAATTCACCGCCCGTGCGTGGCTGGCAGCGCTCACGATTGGCTGGATAGCAAAGTTCGCCCTCGGCCGGACGTACTGGTAACAGCGAATTCCGTGCCCATGTATTTCGAGCCCGCACCCCACTATGGCAGCCCCGCCTTCCTGCATCCGGCCGCGACAATCCCCTACCACTAAGGTGGGATTATCCATTTCCATCTTACTGGCCGATCATGTTTCTGTGCCGCATTGGGTTTACAGTTCGCGGCGTCGATCGATCCTCGCTGCAGCGTTCGCATTTTTTGTCGGCTTCGCTCTCGCCCAAAGTCCGCCTGAACGGGATCCACCCTCGCCAACCACACAGCACCCGGCCGAAGCACTGCCCCTGCGCACCCTCACCACCCTGCGCGAAGCCCACGGCCTCAGCGACACCGAGGCCCGCCGCGGCTATCCGGTGCATGTGCACACCACCGTCACTTACTACGACAACTACCTCGATTCGCGCCGCATCGCGTTCTTCCTGCATGACTCCACCGGAGGCATATACGCGGCCGTCCTCCGGGGGACTACATGGACAGGCCGCCAGCCAACTCCGGGCACACTGGTCGACGTCACCGGCGTCACCGCGCCCGGCGACTACGCGCCCATCATCGACGACGCCCACCTCACCGTCCTCGGCGACTCCCACCTCCCCGCAGACGCCAAACCGGTCACCCTCCCCACTCTGCTGACCGGCACCGAAGACGGCAGGTGGGTCGAGATCGAGGGCGTCGTCCATTCGGTGATGGAGTCGGACACGAACGTCCACCTGCAGGTCGCAACGGACAGCGGCACCATCGCGGCCACTACGGTTCGGCAGCCGGGCGTGGACTACCAGTCTCTGGTCGACAAATGGGTGCACATCCGCGGAAACGCCGGGCCAATCTTCAACGAGAATCGCCAGTTGACTGGTGTCCGCTTGTTCTTTCCCGGCCTGGAAGCCGTCTCCGCCACGGCGCCGGACTCGGGCGACGCCTTTGCCCGCCCGGTGCGCCCGATCAACGGGTTACTGCGTTTCGATCCAGCCAACGTCTGGCCCCATCGCGTCCACGTTCGCGGTGCCGTCACCCTCTATTGGCCGGGCCGCACCCTCTGCATCCAGGGTGCGACCGGTGGACTCTGCGCCCAAACGGCCCAGACCACACCGCTGGCCATCGGCTCCTCCGTCGACCTGGTCGGATTCACCATCCTCACCGGATTCAAGCCCGAGCTGTCGGATGCCACCTTCCGGTCGCTCCCCGGCAACACCGCGGTCGCAGCCATTCCCATCACCCCCGAGCAGGCACTCGATGGCAGCCGTGACGCCGACCTGATTCAGATCGACGGGCACCTGATCGGACACGATCTGGCATCAAGCGACATTGTTCTGATCCTGTCCTCGGGCCAGTCGATCTTTCGTGTCTTTCTCCCCGCCTCTGCTTCCAGTGCTGAGGTCTCGAGTATCCCCAATGGGAGCAAACTGCGCATCACGGGCATTTGCTGGGTACAGGTGGACAACAAGAGCACGCTGCAGGGCTTCGGCTTAACCCAGGCTTCGGGCTATCGGGTCATGCTGCGTTCGCCCCGCGATATCGCTGTCCTCAGCACACCTTCCTGGTGGACCGCCGATCGCATCGGCTTTGCGCTGCTGATCACCCTGGCCATCTCCGTAGCAGGATTCGTGTGGGTCATCGTCCTCCGCCGCCGCGTGGAGCAGCAGACCCGCGAACTCCGCGACAGCCGCGAGCTCTATCGCCATATGGCGCACCATGACTCCCTCACCGGCCTCGCCACCCGGTCCCTGCTCCACGACCGCCTGCAGAACGCGCTCGACCGGGCGCAGCGCTTCCACAAGAGCATCGCGCTGCTGATGCTCGACCTGGATAAGTTCAAGGACATCAACGACTACTTCGGCCACAGCGCCGGCGACCAGGTGCTGCGCGTGACCGCGAAACGCATTCGCGCGACCATCCGCAAGACCGATAGTGTGGCTCGCATGGGAGGCGACGAGTTCATCGTTCTCCTGAACGACCTCGTCGATCCCAGTCAGGCCGAGCAGATCGCCGCCAAGATCGTCGCCGCCCTCTCCGAGCCCATCGACGTCGGCAAATTCCAGGTGCCCATGTCCGTCAGCGTCGGGGTCTGCACCGTGGACGATGAGACCCTGGATGCGGAGGTCCTGCTGCGGCGCGTCGACGCCGCAATGTACCGCGCCAAAGCGCGCGGCCGAGGCTGCTTCCAGGTCTTCACCGACGATATGGCCGCGGCCATGCGAACCCACCTCCCAGACGCCTTTCCCGTCGAAGACGCGCACCGGTCTGATGTCGCGGCGAGCGTCAGCAACCGGCCAAACTGAGCGGAGCGCCCACGCGCTGAGGTTCCCGCCTCGAGTTGGCCATTCCAGCAGCGGCCTGTTTCATCGCCGGGCAGCAGCGCTTCGCATGAATCGCTCGTGAAATCGTGTATTTGAACCTTCGGGTATTGACTTCAAATTGGCCAGTACCGCATTCCCAATCGTCGCCCGCACCACCGAAATCGATTAGAGTAGTCGTAGCTGCCCTTTCTCCGTCTTACGGTCTCAGATTCCTTGTTGGGTCCCGGTACTTCCGGCCATGCTCCCGAACTGCCTCCATCTCGCCACTCGCGCCCGCCGGTTGACCGCGCTCGCCATCCTGGCCACCGCGCTCACAGGCTGCCAGAGCATTACCGGCAACCAGCCGTATTCTCAGGTCCGTGTAATCGACGCCTCGCCCGACGCTCCGAACCTGGATATCTATCAGAATGCGTCGGTTGGGCTCTACAACGTCGGCTTCGGAACGGTCAGCTCCTACATCGCCATCGCTCCCGGAGCCACCGTCCACGCGGCGTACATCGCGAACACGCAGCAGCAGCTCGCCCAGGTGCGCGGCGCCTTTTCCATCGGGACCGACTACACCGTGCTGGCCGGCAACGTCGCCGCCAACCTGCAAATGACCGTCCTGCGCGATCAGTCCACGCCCGCGCCCTCGGGCCAGGTCGCGCTGCGCTTCCTTGGCCAGGCCACGCGCACTGGCGCCACCGACCTCTACCTGGTGCCCTCGGGATCATCGCCCACAGGGATCGCGCCCATCGCTTCCGGCATCGGCTTCGGCGGCAACACAGGCTATATCAATGCGCCCAGCGGTATTTACTCCATCGTCGCCTTCCCTGCCGGAGCTATCCCCAGCGCCGCCACGCCGCTCTTCACCGGCAGCCAGGCACTCTATCCCGGCGGCTCCGCCCGTACCATCGTCCTCATCGACCAGCGGCCTGACCTGCAGTCGATTGATCAGCCCGCCCAGCAGCCTCCAGCCGCCCCCGCGCTCCAGATCATTACCGCCGACGACTTCGACCCCAGCTAGAGTCCCGCCGCAACCTCGCAAAGCGCACCTGAGAGGTACCGCGTGCGATGCCCCAGAAGGTTGCCGAAAAGAACAGCCATTAAGACAAGCCGGAACTTTTAAGACAAGCCGGAACTTTTAAGACAAGCCGGAACTTTAGTCCGGGCATAACCAGACCCGCGGCAGCGCGGGCTTTAGACGGTATGGAAAAGGGTGCCTCGCTAAGAGCGCGGATTCATCCGTGCCGTAACCGCCGCAGAATCAGGGCGGCTTAAGCCGCTGAGGTTACTGTTTCGAGTTGACGACCACTCTTAAGCAGCTTCTGGTGCAGTCTTTTCGCCAATTCCACCCTTTTCAGCATCCTCCCTAAAGGAACCCCTCAGTTCGCCCGATTGGAAGTTAAGGGCCTAGGTGCCGATGTAGATACCTCTGAGGCCGGGAGCGGTCAGCCGACCTAACGCAGGGCCTCCAGAAGGTTGTCGCAAAAATGAATCCAGTCACCACCAGCGCCGTCCCGGCACAGCCCCGCAGAACCAGGTCGGCGGCGGGATTGCCATGGGCCCATCTTCGCCTGCCTCCCTTCCCGGAAACCGCCCTCCGCGCGCTCCAGTTGGTCAACGATGAGAATGCGTCGATGCGTCACCTCAGCAACCTGATCTGCGCCGACCCGGCCCTCTCCTGCGAGGTCCTCATCATTGCCAACTCAGCGCTGCTGGCGCAACGTCACCACGTCACCAGCATTGTGCAGGCAAGCGTCCTGCTCGGAACAAATACCTTGAGAGGGGTGTGTCTGACGGTTGCTGTCCGCGCCTATCTTAACGGCGCGCTACGGTACCCATCGCTGCGGTCCGTCTGGCGGCACAGCCTGGCGTCCGCCCTCATCGCGGAACAACTTGCTGGCGCGGCCGCAATGGATAAAGGAATTGCCTATACCGGAGGCGTGGTGCACGAAATCGGCCGCTTCGGGCTTGCGGTCCTGCGGCCAAAGGAATATGCAGCCTTGCTGGAGAGGCACCGCGGCCCCGCAGCCAGCATTCTCGAGCGCGAGCGGGAACTGTTCGGTTTCGATAGCTGGGAGGCCGGAGCGCATTTGATCGCGGAATGGAATCTGCCTGCGCAATTCCTGTCCATGCTCCATTCGCCCGACTGCGTCCGGCACAACGGCGATCCCTGGCAGATGCATGATGTCGTGCAGATGAGTTGCGGCCTGGCTGACGCCGCCGGATTCACCGTGTTCCCAGGGTGCGAGGTAATCCCCTACGGCGAGCTGCTGGAGTCTATCCCGGTCCGCGAACGCAGCCTTTTGAACACCGACGTCACCCGCCTCGCCTTCGACATCGGCAGCCGGATCAAAGCCATCGAGTCGTTCTAACCCGCCCCTCGCCAGCCCGAACCGCCGCTATCCTCGATCATGCGAGACCGCGTCTCCGCGAACCGCCGGGGAGCGCGCCCCGTCGTCTTGCCTCTGTGCTGGGGACGTAAAATGGAAGGGTAATGCCCACCCACCGA
>Ga0302319_10015289_pt1 | contig 14232 bp, 14 predicted proteins | sample Bog_T0_2_FD_203319 | JGI IMG/M metagenome (GOLD analysis project Ga0302319, IMG submission 203319) | Peat permafrost microbial communities from Stordalen Mire near Abisko, Sweden - Bog_T0_2 | ecosystem: Environmental > Terrestrial > Soil > Wetlands > Peat | place: Sweden: Abisko, Stordalen Mire... | reverse complement strand
CCGGTCCAGCGGCGCAATTGTTCGGGCGCAATTTTACCCTCGGTCTGGGCATCAATCTGCTCAATGGCGAAATCCGGGTTTTCGTACACAAACGCATTGAGGGCCAATTCGCCACCGAGCCAGAGCAGGTACAACCCGGCCAGCGTACCGGATAAGACCAGGAATGAGATTCGAACCAGTCGCAGCCGGTTGGCGCGCACATGATCCGAGCGCAGCTTCACATCGAGCACGTGCGGGCGGTGCAGCCGGCGGTTCTTGCTGGGTTTGGATTTAAACCACATGGCTCATCCTCCTGCCGGGGTGGCAGCGGAGGCCGGCTCCGCCGGCAACTGGGCCGCAGATTTTCGGTTCAAGGCCAGATCCACCATGCGCTGGCATAATTCGGCGTAACTCATCCCTGCGGCCCTCGCCGCCTTGGGCAACAAACTGGTTTCCGTCATACCCGGCAGCGTGTTGACCTCCAGCACCTGCGGCGACCCGTCCGGACGCACCATGACATCCACACGCGCATAATCGCGGCCGCCAATGGCCCGGAAGGCGCCCAAGGCAGCCGCCTGAATGCCTTGGGTGATGGCGGCGTCAAAATCCGCCGGGCAAAAATATTCCGTGGCGCCCGGGGTGTACTTGTTCCGATAATCATAACTGCCCGCCTTGGGTCGGACTTCGACAATGGGCAAGACATTGGCACCGAGGATGCCCACCGTGGTTTCGCGGCCGATAATTTTTTCCTCCACCACCGCTTCCGAATCAAATTTCAGGGCAGCGGCCAGGGCGCCGGGCCAGTCCGCAACCTGCTCCACGAACTGAAGCCCAACACTCGATCCCTGCCGCACGGGCTTGACGACGAGGGGCGGCAAGAAACCTTCCGGAAAGGCCGCGGCGGGCGAATTTATGGTCACAAATTTCGGGGTGGGCACGGCGTGGGCCAGGCAGCATTGTTTGGTGAGCACCTTGTCGAAAGCGATGCGGCTGGCCTCGGCGGCGCAGCCGGTGTATGGCACGCCCAGACCGTCCAGTTGCTTCTGGACAGTGCCGTCCTCGCCGTAGGTTCCGTGCAGCGCCAGAAACACAACGTCCGTCGGTGATGGCAGCGTCCACTCCGGCTGCTGGGGGTCGAGTTCATTGACCGCGTGGCCGAGGGAACGCAACGCCATGGCCACGGCCGCGCCGCTGCGCAATGAGACTTCGCGTTCGGCGCTGGGTCCACCCAGCATCACCGTAATGTTCAACTTTTGGTTCATGAGTTCCTCAGAAAATCTTCCAGCGACACCGCCGTATCTGGAAACGCGCGCAAAATCTGTTTATCCGCCGTCACCAGCGGCACACCCAGATCCTGCGCCAGCGCGATGTATTCACAATCATAGGCGCTGCACGGGGATCCCGCCGCCAGTTCCAGAACTTTTCTTGAATCCACGGCGTATTCCCGGCCGGCAATGACTTCTTCCGCCAGGCGCAACGCGGCCACCGCCAGGTCAAAACTCATGCCGCCCTGCTGCACATATTCCGCCAGGGTGCCGCGAAACTCGGACCGCCACAAAAGGGGCGCCGCCCACGCCGGATCCGCCGCGCACACCGCCTCGGCCAGGGCTGATTGCGCGGTATGGATGGAAAAATGCGCTATCAAGCCGGCATCAGCCACGATCATGCACGGCCTTCGCGTTTAAACCGGCCGAGCTGCGTCGCGGTGGCCCGGAACTTCATTGCCCCCCGCACCATCCGGGCCCGGGCCAGCAAGGCGTCCACATCCACCGGCGTGCTGCGCACACTCGCCTCCAGCACGGCGATGGCTTCCGTATTCAGGCTGCGGCCATGCGTGGCCGCCCGCTTTTTCAACGCCTGGTGGGCGGCCTTCGACAATCCCTTGATGGTAATTGTGATCATTGCGCAACCATAACGCAACCATTTTGGAAGTCAACGCTTACTCGCCAATGATTTCCACTTCGGTGTGCAATTCGATGCCCCGCTCGGCGCGCGCCCGCGCCTGCAACTGGCGGATCAACTCCAAAACATCAGCCGCCGTTGCCTGGCCGTCGTTGACCAGAAAATTGCCGTGCTCCTGCGATACCCGGGCACCGCCCACCCGCGTGCCTTTCAAGCCCAGCTCGTCAATCAGCTTCCCCGCCGGGATCATGGGCGGATTCTTGAACAGGCACCCGGCGCTGGGCGCCGCCGGCTGGGAGGACCAGCGTTTTTGGCTGAACGCGTTCATGCGCTGGACGATGGCTTCCACGGCATCGGACGCCCCCTGGAGCACGGCGCCGAGTGCCACCTGCTGTTCCAAGGTGGCGCAAACGCGATAGGCCACCGCCATCTCGCCCGGCGCCAGCTCGCGCACGGTACCGGCAAAATCCATCACCCGCACCGACGTCACCGCATCAAAAGTCGCACCGCCCATCGCCCCGGCGTTCATGCGCAATGCGCCGCCGACACAGCCCGGTATGCCTTCCAGAAACTCCAGGCCGGCCAAGGCGTTCCGCCGCGCCTCGACGGCCACATTCTTCAACCGCGCCCCGGCACCGCAACGCAGGCGGGTGCCCTCCACCGAGATCCGGGAAAATTCCGGTTGGGATAGCCGCACGACCACGCCACGAAACCCGCCGTCGCGCACGAGCAGATTCGAGCCGCGCCCCAGAATGAAGCAGGGCACAGCGTGCTGGCCGCAAAACTTCAGGATCGCGGCCAGATCCGCCTCGGTCGCGGGTTCCACAAAGACATCGGCCGGCCCTCCGACCCGCAGGGTGGTGTGCTGGGCCATGGGTTCGTCGCGCCGGAGTATCGTGGCGTTGGAAACACAGCCGGCAATCTCCGCGGCGATGGCGGATGCTTCAAGCATGTTCAGACCGCGGATAAATTCTTGGGACGGACCGGCCCGCCAGTCACGTCCCCCGGGGGCGACTGGCCAATGGCGGTGAGCGACAGTCGCAAAATATTCGCGGCAATCCGCGCGGCGGCATCGGGCGTGTGCCACAACTTGAGGGCGGCCGCCATCCGGTCGCGGGCCGGATCGTTCTCCATCAGCTCGGCCAGGAGGTCGGCGACCTTTTCCGGGTTGGCATCCTTTTGTTCGAGCAGCCGGGCCGCGCCGCTAACCGCATAAATCCGCGCATTGAAGAATTGGTGATTGTCCGCCGCCGCCGGAAACGGCACCAGGAGCGAGGGCAGATGCAGCGCGGCAATTTCCGCCAACGACGACGCGCCCGCGCGGCTGACCGCCGCGGTGGCCGCGCCCAGTGCCAGATCCATTTCCGCCAGAAAGGGTTTGACGACGGCGGCGATTCCAAGCCCGGCGTAGGCGGCCTTCACCTTTTCGAAATCGCCCGGGCCGGTAAGGTGCAGCCATTGCCATTTTTTTTGCCCCAGCAAGGGCAGCGCGGAGAGAACCATGGTGTTCAACCCGCTGGCGCCCTGGCTGCCGCCCACCACGAGTATGGTGGGGCGCTGACCGTCCAAGCCCAACTGGGCACGACAACCGGCGGCGGCCCGCTCGTGAAACTGGGGCCGGACGGGCGTGCCGGTGGGCGTCACTTTGCGGGCCGGGAGCCGCGCTGCTGTTTCGGGAAAACCGACAAACGCCTCGTCCACAAAACGCGCCAGGAGACGGTTGGCCCGGCCCGGAATGGTGTTGGACTCGTGCAGAAAGGTCCTGGCACCCAGGTTTCTCGCCGCAAAAATGGGGGGCGCGCTGGTGAAGCCACCCATGGCGAGTACGGCCTCCGGCTTACGCTGGCGAAAGAGGTTCCGCGCCGCGAAAAGGGACTTAACGAAACTACCGGCAAACGAAAAATAGTTCCGGTTCTGGAGACCAACGGCTGGAAGCGTGAACACCGCCATGCCCGATGCCGATTTTACCGCCTGCTGGTCCACGTCCTTGGGCGAAATGAGCAGCGCCACGTCGCAGCCATGCTCTTTGAGCTGCTCGGCGACCGCGAGGCCGGGGAACAGGTGGCCACCCGTGCCGCCACAGGCAATGGCAATCAAGGGTCTTCCTGGGGAAGCGGGGATCATGCAGCCTTGGCGGCAAAGGGATTGTCGTTGGTAACGATCTCCGCGGCCGTAATCTTCGCCGGCTCGGCCTGCCGGGCGACACTCAGGAGCATGCCAACGCCGATCATCATGGCCAGCAGGCTGGAACCGCCGGCGCTGATGAACGGCAGTGCCAAGCCCTTGTTTGGCAACAGGCTGGTCACCACGAAAAGGTTGAAAATGGCCTGGTAGCAGATCAAAGTGGTGACCCCGACAACCAGCAGGCAACCAAATTGGTCGCGCGCCCGGTAGGCGATGTAGAGGCCGCAGACCGCAATGAGAAAAAAGGCCAGGACCACCGACAGCGTGGCCACCAAGCCCAATTCCTCGCCGATGTTCGCAAAAATAAAATCGCTGTGGATCTCGGGCAGGAACCCAAGTTTTTGCCGGCCATCGCCCAGACCCACACCGGTCAAGCCGCCGGCACCGATGGCGATCTTGGCCTGTTCGGCCTGCAACGCGGCACCGCTGGCGTGAGCCTCCGGATGCAGCCAGGCAGAAATGCGCCCATTACGCATGGCGTCGTGCGTCAGGGAATAATACAGCCCCGCCCCCGCAATCAGCACCACCGGGATCATGTGCCGCCAGCGAACCCCGGCCAGCATCAGGATCGTGCCAGACACCATGGCGAGCAGAATGGTCGTCCCCCGGTCCGGCTCGATGTAAATCAATGCCAACGCCGCCGCAATGATGATTCCCGGCACCAACAACCCGCGCACCAGCTGTTGCATTTTTCGCTGCGAGAGATCCGCGTACCACGCGACCATGATGATCAGACCCAGTTTGACCATTTCCGACGGCTGAAAGGTCGCGCCCGGCAACCGGATCCAGCGGTGGGCACCATTGACGTGCATGCCCAAATGGGGGACAAAAACCAACCCGGCCAGACCCAGGGTGCCGACAAAGATCGGAATCGCGAACCGCTTCAACCAAGTGTAGTCCATCGCCACGGTCGTAACGCAGGCGAGGAATCCCACCAAACACCAGACCACCTGCATTTGGAGCATGTGCGCACCGACTTGGGCATGGGTGTGCCGGTCCAGCATCACCATGCTGGCGCTGTAGAGCATCACCAACCCCAACGCGAGGAGGCTGATGACGCAGAACACCAGAATTGTAACAGCGACTTTCATTTCAATGACCCAAATGTCAGCCGCGCCCTGAGCCGGCTAATGGCCAGGTCCACTTGGAGTCGTGGGCGGGGCGGCGGTAGGAGCGACCGGAGCGGGTGCTGTCGGCGCAGCCGTGGCCGGGTTGTCGGAAGCCGGCGCAGCGGGCGCAGCCGTCTCGGTTTTGGCCGGCAGAATCAGTTTGTCACCCACCTTGATGTGATCGGTGTTGAGTTTGGGATTGGCGGCCCGGATGGCCCTCAGGCTGACACCATGGCGCTTGGCAATCTTGCTCAGCGTATCACCCGACTTGATGGTGTAAGTTTCGCCACCGCCATCCGGAGTGCTGGCCGGAGAGGCCGAGGCTGATGCCGCGGGCGAGGCTTCACCGGGAAGGTTCAACTTTTGTTTCACCTTCAATTTCTTCGGATCCACACCCGGGTTGGCGGCTTCGAGCGCTTTGAGCGTCACCCCGTTTTTCTTTGCAATCTTGGCCAGCGTGTCGCCTGCGGCAACCTCGTAGGTTGAACCGGCAGACACGTCCGGTGTGGGCGGAGTGGCTGGCGCCGGAGGCGCCGGTGGGATGATCGGAGCGGGAGGAGGAACCACGGTCGCGATTCCCGGCGGCGCAGCGGCAACTGGATTGCTGGTCGGCGCGGACGCCACCGGATTGGAGGAGATGTCCGGGCCGCTGGGGGCGCTGGATGCCACCGCGGGATTGGTGTCGACCGGCGGCGGGTTGTTGTCGGCCACGGGCTGCTTGCGTTCGCAACCTTGGAAAAGCATGACGAGCAGACTGGTGACACTCACACCCAGGACACAGGCAACGGTGATTTTGAGGCGGGAACGGCGCAGGCTTTGTTGGGCAAGCAGCGATCCTTTCGGCACGAATGGATTCGGATTATTCATATGTTTGGCGCAATGCGTCCTGGTTTCGAGGTGTATTTATTTTTGAGTTATGCGCGGCGGAACTTTCCCTCGAAAAATTTCGCAACGCGTTAAATTTGCTCGTCCGCTTTTTTGGGAGACGGATACGGACCGGTCGCGTTTAGGACAACCGGCAGAAAGATGATCACGGAAACTACTCTCGCTGACCGGCGCGGACCTGGCCGTTCTCACAGGAATTGATAGCAACCGCGCGCCGGCTGCGCAAGCATCAAAGCGCCGAGATTCAATGTCTGAATGATGTTTTGTTGTCATGATGTCAGCGCAACTTCAAGGTGGCCAGCGCCACCACGGCACAGAGCACGCACAGGATAAAAAAACGCATCACCACCTGCGACTCGTGCCAGCCCTTTTTTTCAAAATGATGGTGCAGCGGAGCCATCAGGAAGATCCGCCGCCCGGTGCCGGTCCGCATCCGCGTGTACTTGAACCAGCCGGTCTGTAACATCACGGACACCGCCTCCGCGACAAACACGCCGCCGGCGATGACCAGCACCACCGGCTGGTGAATCAGCACGGCCACGATGCCAAAGGCGCCGCCCAAGGACAGCGAGCCCGTGTCGCCCATGAATACTTGGGCGGGATGACAGTTAAACCACAGGAATCCCAACCCCGCTCCCAGCAGCGCGGAGCAGAAGACCGTCAGTTCGCCCGCGCCAACCACGTAAGGCATCTGCAAATAGGCGGCCGCTTTCACATTGCCAGCCACATAGGTAAACACCAGAAATACAAAGCCGACAATGAGCGTACAGCCGATCGCGAGACCATCCAGTCCGTCGGTCAGATTTACGGCGTTTGAACTGCCGACAATCGCCAGCACGACAATAACCACCCCCACGATGGCACCCACATGGATGGGATACTTGAAAAACGGCAGCATCAGGTCGGACACCAGATTGCTGTGCCAGACATTTTTGACGCCGAGCAAATGCAACTCACTCCATGCCGGCAGGTTCCACAGGTAAACCCCCACGAAGGCGGCCAGGCCAAATTGCGTGATCAATTTCACACGCGGGGGGGTGCCCCCGCCGCTTTGTTTCAAAATCTTTGCGTAATCATCATAAAAACCCAGCGCGAACAGGACCAAGACGGACAGCATCGTTAATTCCACCTGGGCATTCAACACTTGCGCCCAGAGCAAGGTCGAAAGCAGCATCGCGAGAACGATCAGAATGCCACCCATGGTGGGCGTGCCTTTCTTGTTGGCACGCAGCTGCGCCAAACCAGCTTCCTCCGCCTTGTCGGCGTATTCCTGGCCAAATTTCAAATCTTTCAACCAAAGGATGATTCTTGGTCCCAGCCACCAGCTGAGCAGCAACGAGGTGACGGCCGCTCCCGCGCTGCGCACCGAGATATAGCGGAACAGGCGCAAAAACGACAGGCGGCCTTCCCAGTCGCTGCCCTGGGTTGCTTCCAAAATTTGTTGGCTCAAATAATAGAGCATGTTCCGGTTTCGATTTATGATTTTTCCGACCGCAAGGTTTCGGTGATCCGCTCCAGGCGCGACGATCGCGAAGCCTTAAACAATACCACGTCTCCGGGCTTCAGGAAATTTCTGACCGCCCGCATCGCGGCTTCCACGTCGGCAAATTCAATGACGCGGGTCAGCCCGGCGTCGCGCGCCGCCCGGGCCATGACCGCGGAATTCCTGCCCACGGTGAACAACTGGCCAATCTTCAGTTCCGCCGCGCGCCGGCCAATCTCGGCATGGGCAGCCTCGCTCTGGGCGCCCAGTTCGGCCATGTCGCCGAGGACCGCGACGCGACGCCCATGCAGCGGCAGGTCGCCGAGCGTTTCCAAGGCGGCACGCATGGAATCGGCGTTCGCATTGTAGCAGTCATCCAGCACCCGCACCCCGTTGGCCTCCCAAAACTGCATTCGCATTTTGGGCGGCTGGCACTCGGCCAGACCGCGCTGAATTTCCACGCGACCCAGTCCGTGTTCCGCTCCCACCCCGATTGCCAGGAGCGCATTAACGGCCTGATGTCGGCCCAGCAAATTAACACGATATTCGCCATTCAGCTCCGGCCGGGGCGCCAGTACCTGAAACGTGACGCCGTTTTTGTCCAACCGCACCTTGGTGGCGCGCCAGTCGTTATTGGCGCCAAACCCCATGCGGACCACTTTCGCCCGCGTCCGTGCCGCAACCGTCTCCGTCCAAGGGGTGTCGCCGTTCAAAAACAATGTGCCGTCGCCGGGCAGCAGTTCCGCCAACCAACCTTCTTCCTGCGCCACGCCCGCTTCATCGCCAAAAAATTCCAGGTGTTCGCGCCCGATGCTGGTGATTACTCCCAGCTGCGGCCGGATGAGCCTTACCAGGGGCGCCAGCTCGCCGGGATGGTTGGTGCCGGCTTCCAGCACCGCCGCCTGATGCGAAGGTGCCAAACGCAACAGCGTGGCCGGCACTCCAATGTCATTGTTAAAGCTGGACTCGCTCCACAGCGTGGGCAGTTTTTGGCAGAGCACGGAGGCGATCAATTCCTTGGTGGTTGTCTTGCCGTTGGAACCGCCGACGGCGGTGACCCGGGGCGAAAAGTCGCGGCGATACGCCGCTGCAAGCTGACCCAAGGCGGCCCGCGCGTCGTCCACCAGCAGCACGACGCACGTTGGAGGCACCCGGCCTTCCAGGGCCTCGATCTTGGATCGCTCCACCATCACGGCGACCGCTCCTTTGACCGCGGCTTCCACCACAAACGCATGGCCATCAAACGTCTCGCCGCGGATGGCAAAAAACAGATCACCGGGCTGCACATACCGCGAATCGGTGCAGACATTTTGAACCGTGGCTTCCGCCGGACCGGCCAGGATCTCCGCCCGGCAGGCGGCGGTTACAAATTTTAAAGTGCGTTCTTCCACAAAATTATTTCAGCAAACAAGCAGCGGTCAGCAGCGTGGTGATGGTTTTTCCCGGCGACGGGTTGCGGCTCCGTCTTCCGCCGCTCGGGTCGCTGCGGTGGCGCGGCGCGGGACGTGAATCATTCATGGATTCGGGCCCTTTCGTAACAAGGTATCGGCCACCAGCGGTGGCGTGTTGGTGACGAGGGCGGCGTCCGGCGGGATGTTAAGATAACTGGCGCAACGTTCCGCAATCTCATGAAAAACGGGGCCGCAGACTTTGCCACCGTAATAACCTTCCTTCGGCTCGTCCATCACCACCGAAATGCACAATTCCGGGTTGTCCGCCGGGAAAAATCCAATGAACGACGAAACGTACTTGCCGGAGACATAGACGCCGTGTTCCGCCTTTTGCGCGGTGCCGGTCTTGCCCGCCACGACATAATCCTTCAGACCCGCCTCCGCCGCGGTGCCTTCCGCAGTGGGTACGGTTTTTAAGGCCTCGATCATTTGTTCGCTCGCCTCCCGGCTAATCACCTGACGCACGGATTGCGGCACATACTGCTGGACAATCCTCCCGTCATGCATTTGCAGGCGGTTGACAATCATTGGCTGCATCAGCAAACCGTTATTGGCAATGGCCGCCATTGCAAACAGCATCTGCAAGCGGGTGACGGCCACGCCGTGGCCCATGGGGATCTGCGCGATCGAAACCTTGCTCCAATCCTTCACCGGATATAAGAATCCCCGGGCTTCTCCCGGCAACGGAATCAGCGTGCGCTGGCCGAAACCAAAGTTCCAGGCGTAATCATAGAGCGCCTGGTCGCCCAAGCGCTCTATCGCGATTTTCGCCGCGCCGATGTTGGACGATTTCGTGATGATGGATTTCACGGACAACCTGCCGTACGCCTCATGGTCGTGCAACACCCGGCCGGCATAGGCGAAATGCCCCTGCTCGCAGTCAAATTCATCCGTCAACTTCACCGCCCCCCGATCGAGGGCACCCGAAACCACCACAATTTTGAACGTGGAACCCGGCTCCACCACGTCCGTAATGACCCGGTTCCGGGTTTCCGGCAAAATGCTGCCTGGCTGGTTTGGGTCAAAGGTTGGCAACGACGCCATCGCCAGGATTTCCCCGGTGCGCGGGCGCATGACGATACCAGTAATGCTCTTGGGCGTGTGCTTTTCGAGGGCATCCGCCAGGGCGGAATCAATGGTCAACACCACGTTCATGCCATCCCCGGCATAAACGTCCGCTCCCCGCCATTCCACCATTTCCTGCTGTGCCTTGTCCGTCTCGGTAACCCGCCAGCCATCCACGCCGCTCAATTGATTCTGCATCACCAGCTCAATGCCGTCGCGCCCCACGATCCTGGAAATAAAATGGCCGTCGACATTGGTTTCTTCCGAGGCCGGAAAGCCAACCACCTGGCTGGCCAGGGAACCCTGGGGGTATACGCGCAACTGATCCGCTTCGGCATAAAGCCCGTGATAACGCAGATTGTTAAGGGATTCCTGCTCGCTTCGGCTCAGCTTTCGGCCCTCGAGGTCTACGGTGAAATTCGTCATCGCGGCATAAATTCGCTGCCAGGTCGGTTCCGACACGTTTTTCGCCAGCCGGACGTAGTGCAGTTGGTTGGTGACCAACTCCCCCTCGGCGTTGTTGGCAACGAAAGTCCGGGGCGTCAACTTCTGCGCGATGGCCGCTTCGTTGAGCTTTAGCAGCGGGGCAATCAACTGGGCGACCGCGTACGCCTGCGTGCTGATCAGCGAGGGATCGGCGCAAACCGTTTTCACCGGAACGCTCGTAGCCAAAAGGTTCCCGTTCACGTCAAGGATGTCACCGCGCTTGGGCGCCTGGCGAAACTCGTGCTCGGTGTTGCGCTGCTCCTTGGCACTTAACTCGTCATGCCGCAATACCTGCAAGTCCACCAGACGGTAGCCCAAGCCGGCAAAAGCCGCCCCGAGCAGGACCAGCAACAGCGCCGCACGACGCAATTGAAGCTTGTTGTTCATTAAAAAAAAGGCCAGCCGCCCGTGGCGATCGGTTCCTCATCCGACGGCGTCACGAGCAGCGGCCAAAATCAATATCCTGGCATCCCGCCGACCGCCGGCCGTTGGGCAAATTGACGCGCTTCCCCGGCCGCTGGCGCGGGCGGGAGATCCACCAGTCTCACCACCTGCAATGGCTGGGCCGGAGCGAGGCCAAGGTTCAATTCCCGGCTCCGCCGGTCGAGCATCACGGGCGAACGCAGATAGTCAATCTGGTCGACCAGCCGCGTGTTATCGTTCTTCAACTGGCGCAGCCGGTTTTCCCGTTCTGAAATCTGGCGCCCCAGCCGGTCCAGCTGGCCCTTCTGCCAGACATAACCGATGGCCGCGCCACAGATCATGGAACACAATAAAACGACCTTCAAAACCGGTCCAAACCGGATCTCAGCCGCTTGATTTTTTCGATTCTTTGCCATCTGCTGTTCTTTGACAGGTCAATGCTTGCCGGTTCAACGAAGGAGGACAACGGCGTGCGCACAATCGCCCGTCCGCGGGCTCGCGCCTGGCGCGTTGTGCCGGGTCGTTACCGCTTCACAATCAATTCACCTAAATTTAAGATTTTCATATTCTTTCGAGCACCCGCAACTGCGCGCTGCGGGCGCGGGGATTTTCCTGCAATTCTTCGGCGCCTGGTTTGATGGCCTTACGCGAGATCCATTTCCACTCCGGTACCTGCGCCTGGCGCAATTCCGGCACATCCACCGGACCGGCAAAGGTGTAGTCGCGCGTTCGTTCGCGTCCGAACTCCTTGACCACCCGGTCCTCCAGCGAGTGAAAGGTGATCACGGCCAGCCGTCCGCCCGGTTTTACCACGATCGCCGCCGCCGCCAGTCCCCGCCGGAGCGAACCCAGTTCATCATTCACGGCGATCCGCAGCGCCTGAAAGATTTTGGTCGCCGGATGCGCCTTCCTGCCGCCGCGCGGCGACAGCCGCTCGATCAGCTCGGCCAGCTGCCGCGTCGTTTCAAATTTTCGCAGCGCGCGATCCTGCACCAGCGCCCGGGCCAGCCGCCGGGAATCCCGCTCATCGCCGTATTCCCAAAATATCCGCGCCAAAGCCTCCGCGCTTTCGCCATTGACCAGTTCCGCAGCCGTCATCGGTTGCCGGTCATCCATGCGCATGTCCAGCGGGCCATCCTGCTGGAAACTGAAACCGCGTGCGGCGGTGTCCAACTGCGGCGAACTCACGCCCATGTCCAGTAACACACCATCACAGCTCCGGGCTGGCACCCAGTCGGCCAGCTCGGAAAAGTTTCCGCGCCGCAATTCAAAGCGACCGGCGAACTGTTCCGCCAGCGTCTGCCGGGCGGCTTCAACCGCGACCCCATCGCGATCGCACCCAAATAGCCATCCAGTCGGGGAACTCGCGGCCAGCAACAAAGCCGCGTGACCACCGCCACCGAGGGTCCCGTCGGCGAAACATCCGCCCGGCTGCGGCCGCAGCGCGCTCACCACCTCCCTGGCCAGCACCGGTCTGTGGATGAATTTGGGCACTGCGCATCGTCACTGGGATTTCAACAGGTTCTCGCCCAAATATTCCCATGCCTGCCGCGCGGGCGGCAATTCAGGCACGGCCGGAACAGCGGCTCGCGAACTTACCGGCACCACCTCCACGTCCGCATCGGCCAGATCGTTGTGCATCACTTTCACTGCATCCAGCGAGAATTCCCCCTGCCTGGTCGTTCTAACCGCCGGTGCGACGACCGGCTCAGGCGCACGAAAAGGATTCAGCCTGGCGGTCCACCCTGGACGCGCCGCTTTCGCAGGTTTCGCAGGTTTCGCCAGTTTAGCGAGATCAGGTTTTGCCGGCTCGGGCGACCTTGGCCGGCCAGCCCCTGCCTGCATCCGGCCCGAGGCCTGGACCCGGGCTTTGGGCTCGTCCGGCAGCAACCGCACCGCTGGCGGCTTCTCTTCGGCCGCTTTAGGCGCATAGCGATTGCGGCCTTCGTTAAATCTGGGCAGGTAAAAATGCTTGTCCAAGCGATATTCCGCCTGCCGGTTGCCCCCAAACAGGCTGCGGCCCGCAAAAAGTAATTTTCCGAGATTCATAAATATCACATCATTTCAAATGCCTTGGCCTGATGCACTGCATCCGCAGCCTCGACTTGTTTATACCGACCCGGTTCCCAAATTTCAAATCGCTCAAACAAACCCACCAGCAGGGCTTCATTCTTGATGCCTGCCGCCACCGCCATCTGTTCCGGCAGGCACAAACGCCCGGCCTTATCCAACGTCACCTGTTCCGAGTTGCCACCCACCACCCGCCGCAAGACATCCTTCCGCGGGTCGCTGTTGGGCATCAATTCAATTTCCGCCACCAGCTTTTCCAGTTTGTCCGGCGGCAACACCCGCAGACATGTCCCCGCCTGATGCTTCGGCCAGAGAATTACTGTGAACTCCACCCCATCTTCCAACGGGCGCCACTTGGCCGGGATCTGCAAACGCCGTTTCTCATCAATTCCATGCAAATACTTGGAATTAAAATAGATTTTTTTGTTCGGCGCATCACTCACAGTTATCCACAATCATTCTCAAATCCCCACAATCACCCACAACACTCCCTTTTTACCCTCTTTACCCCACCAAGGTCAATAAAAAAAGAACGCCCTTACCTCGTTTTATTCAAAAGTTATTCACAATTGGCTATTTACTCCTTTACGCAATCGTAAACTGTTCCTTTTTGTCCCCCATCGCTATGCTTGCCCCGTGCGAACCGCAGAATTCCATTTTGACCTGCCTCCCGAACTGGTCGCCCAGCAGCCTGCCCGCCGCCGGGACCATTCCCGGATGCTCGTCCTCCATCGCCAGTCTCATCGCATCGAACACCGTGGATTTAAGGACTTTCCAGATTTTCTGTGTCCTGGCGATGTCCTTGTCCTCAACGATTCCCGGGTGCTGCCCGCCCGGTTGCACGGCCGGAATCAGCGGACGGGCGGACAGTTTGAAATCCTTTTGCTGGAGGAAAATTCGGTCAACGATTGGTGGGCCATGATGCGACCCGGCAAACGGGCGAAACCGGGCACGAAAATAATGCTTTTGACCAAATCCGGCGAACCCGCCGACGCCGTCGCGGAGGTCACGGAACTGAACCACGAGGGCCATCGCCGCCTCCATTTTTCCGGCGCGGCCAATATTGTTGGCGAACTCGGAAGGCTCGGCGAGATGCCGCTGCCTCCTTATATCGAACGGCAGGGCGAACAGGCAGCGGATCTGGAACGCTATCAAACCGTGTTCGCGGCCGCCGCCGGCTCCGTGGCCGCCCCCA
>Ga0302319_10015288_pt1 | contig 14232 bp, 11 predicted proteins | sample Bog_T0_2_FD_203319 | JGI IMG/M metagenome (GOLD analysis project Ga0302319, IMG submission 203319) | Peat permafrost microbial communities from Stordalen Mire near Abisko, Sweden - Bog_T0_2 | ecosystem: Environmental > Terrestrial > Soil > Wetlands > Peat | place: Sweden: Abisko, Stordalen Mire... | reverse complement strand
ACCCGACCCAGATCGCTATCAATTACATCGCGCCTGGTGACAAGGGCGTTCCGGTCTCCACCGGTTCTGACCCGCAAGACATCTACGAAACAGACTTCGCACCGGGTCAGCGCAACCTCTTCCGCCAGGCTCCGCAAAAGCGCCTGGACCTCTCCATCCGCAAGAGCTTTCACCCGACTGAAAGACTTTCGCTGCAGTATGAGTTCAACGTCTTCAACGTAACCAACACCACCAGCCTCGATGTTCCGATGGATCAGGCGCAGATTCGTCAAAACTCAGCTTGCTCTACGAATGCAACGAACGAAGGCAACAACTGCGAACCCGGCAAATACTACTACGTCAACTATGGGCAGATTGTCACCAGTCCCAGCCCCGCCGATCAGCAGTCAGCCCTCACGAATCTGGATCAGATCCCCTACACAACCGGCTCGGGAAAGACCACCCAGGTTCCAACGCTGATTCCGCTGAACACCCCGGGGAAAACCTGCGTTGCTGCGTACGCCATCCCAGGTGGCTGCCCGAATAACGCTGCGACCTTCGGATCGGTTTACAACACCATCGGCGGTAGCCGCGTTGTCACCATGGGCATACATATCACTTACTAACGAACCTCAAGAGCACTGCAGCCGGGGGCCGAGCAGGGACCCCGGCTTCGCATTTTGAGCAAGCCAAACTCTAAGTCGTTCTTGAGATGGCCAACAAAGCGTTCTACGTCATGCCTATATCCAGGTAATTAATAACAGAGTTGGCATTATGAACGTAATTTGTGGTTCAATTTGATTTGGTGACGAAAGTACGGTAATCCGACATATTTAGTTGTGGAAATGTGCGCGATGCGGTTAAAGTGGACTTTTCCAGCCAACTGAAGCTTTTGCATATCTTTCTATAGAATTGCTTGCTTCCTCGAGGTGTATCGAAATGGTTTGCCCTAAATGCCAATCAGGCTCTCTTTCAATCATTCCGGCGGAAATCCGGCTATACCGTAATGGTCCGCGCACGCTGAGTCATCCACCCCTAACGCCGTCTCCGGACATCCGGGTTTGCATCGATTGCGGTTGGTCCGAATTCTCGATTCCCCACTCGTGGTTGTCAAAAGGGTGGTTGCGCCCAATGCGGCCGCAAGCCGTCTCCAGTTCAAATGGGATGGCTGGCTCGAACGTTACGGCTATCGCATCCTGAATAGTGTTGGTTCCATAAGAAATTAGATCGAAGTCACGGGCCGGATGGAACCTGAAGGGACAAACCTGCCCCTAACACCGGTTATCGACGACCTGCAACGTCATCTGAATTTATCCAAAACAAGAGCCCTCAGCCGAAGCTGAGGGCTCTTGTTCCTGTCTTTGCTTTTGCGCCAAAGGCGCGTAAGCCTGGACGGCCAGTCCTAGTACATGCCGTCCATGCCACCGCCGTGACCGCCGCCCGCCGGAGCCGCTTTCTGCTCAGGAATCTCGCAGATCAAAGCTTCGGTGGTCAACAGCAGGGCCGCGATCGACGCCGCATTCTGCAATGCCGTCCGCGTTACCTTCGTCGGATCGATGACGCCGGCCTTCACCAGGTCTTCGAACTTGCCGGTCAGTGCGTTGTAGCCAAAATGCTGCTCTTTTGACTCCAGCACCTTGGCAACCACAACCGCACCCTCTTCGCCGGCATTGGCGACGATCTGGCGCAGTGGCTCTTCGAGGGAGCGGCGAACAATCTGTGCACCGATCTTCTCGTCGCCTTCGAGCGTCTTGATCAACGCGTCGACCGCCGGAATAGCACGAACCAGTGCCACGCCGCCGCCAGGGACGATGCCTTCCTCAACCGCAGCGCGGGTTGCGTGCAGCGCATCCTCAACCCGGGCCTTCTTCTCCTTCAGCTCGGTCTCGGTAGCAGCGCCGACCTTGATGATGGCAACGCCGCCCACCAGCTTGGCCAACCGCTCCTGCAGCTTTTCCTTGTCGTAGTCGGAAGTGGTCTTCTCGATCTGCGCCCGGATTTCCTTCACGCGGCCTTCGATTTCAGAGGACTTGCCGGCGCCGTCGACGATTGTGGTATTGTCCTTGTCGATCGTGATGCGCTTGGCTTTGCCCAGATCCTCGAGCTTCACGCCTTCCAGCTTGATGCCCAGATCCTCGGTAATGGCTTTGCCGCCAGTGAGAACGGCAATATCGCCTAGGATCGACTTGCGGCGATCGCCGAAACCGGGAGCCTTGACAGCAGCCACATTCAGCGTTCCGCGCAGCTTGTTGACCACCAAAGTGGCCAGTGCTTCGCCCTCAACGTCCTCAGCAATAATCAGGAGCGGCTTGCCGCCGCGAGCAACCTGCTCGAGCAAGGGAAGCAGATCCTTCATCGCGCTGATCTTCTTTTCGTAGATCAGAACGTATGGCTCTTCCAGAACAACTTCAAGCCGCTCTGCGTCGGTAACGAAGTAGGGGCTAAGGTAGCCGCGATCGAATTGCATGCCGTCGACTGTCTCCAACCCTGTGTGCATGGTCTTCGACTCTTCGATGGTGATGACGCCGTCTTTGCCGACAACCTTGACCGCTTCGGCGATGATGTCGCCAATCTCCTGGTCGCCGTTGGCGGAGATTGCGCCCACTTGGGCAACCGAACCTTCGTCTACAGGTTTCGAGAGCTTGCCGAGAGCGCCGCCCTCGGTCCATTTGCCGTCCTTGTCGCGCGTGCCGATGATCACAGTCACAGCCTTTTCAATGCCGCGCTTCAGGGCGGTCGGATTGGCGCCCGCCGCAACCGTCTTCACGCCTTCGCGGAAGATGGACTGGGCCAGAACGGTCGCAGTCGTGGTGCCGTCACCGGCCACGTCTGAGGTCTTTGAGGCAACTTCACGAACCAGTTGCGCGCCCACGTTTTCCAGCGGATCCTTCAGGTCGATTTCCTTAGCCACCGTCACGCCGTCCTTGGTGATGGTGGGCGAGCCAAACTTCTTCTCAATTACGACGTTGCGGCCCTTGGGTCCCAGCGTCGCCTTCACAGCGTCCGCCAGCGTGTTCACGCCGCGCAGGATCGCCTGACGGGATTCTTCACCGTGCAGAATTTGCTTTGCCATTTCTGTAACTCTCCTTAAAACAGTTGTCAGTGATCAGTGGACAGCGATCAGTGAGAACTTGCGGTGATGAGGGAGTTTTTGTTGATCCCTGACCACTGTTCACTGACCACTCGGCGCTTGAAGCGCCTACTTCTTCACGACGCCGAGGACTTCTTCCTCACGCATGATCAGGAATTCCTCGCCATCGATCTTGATCTCGGTGCCGGAATACTTGCCGAAGAGGATTTTGTCGCCCGCCTTCACGTCCAGCGGGAAGGTCTTGCCTTCGTCGTTCGACTTGCCTTTGCCCACCGAGATCACTTCACCCTCTTGCGGTTTTTCCTTGGCGCTATCGGGGATAATGATGCCGCCGCGTACAGTTTCGCCCTCTTCCAGACGGCGAACTAGAATGCGGTCATGGAGCGGGGTAAACGTGGTTGCTACCGATGTTGATGCCATTGCTTTGCTTCTCCTTCACACACTGACCGGGTTGAGCCCAGACTGTGGGATTTGAGTGGATTCAAGAAACATTGGAGCTCGACGGAATGCAGCCCCGGATGCGGATCAGCGATCTTTCGAGCAAATCAGAAACCGTTCGCTAGCACTCACGCCTTCCAATTGCTAAAGATAGGGACTCTACCCGCAGATGTCAAGTGGAATTCTTTTAAAATATGAGCATTTAACGCTCATATAACAATATTCAATCTGTAGCAGGTATTCTCAGAAGATCAAAACAGATCATGCCTTGACAGGGAGGGTCGCAGTACTCTCCTCCTGAACATTTTGTCGAAATCGAATACCAGGTAGGACCGTGCCAGGCACCAATGTCGCTAACGCTGTTGCGGACGCGATAGAATCAGGTCTATGCTTCACCGTTCTCTTTTTCGTGTCAGCATCTTTCTCGCAGCCGTTGGACTGATCGTCGCGACCGTCGGCCTGAATGCTCAGGACAATTCCAAGCGTGGCCGTAAATACAAGGCGCCACCCCCTACAGCCCGAATTGCGGTCACAGTCTTGCGCGACGTGAACGGCAAGCCGATCGAAAATGCCGCAGTTGTCTTTCACCCCATGGAGGGTGAGAAGGATATGGGCGCTATGGAACTGAAGACCAATGAGGATGGCAAGACCATTATCGACGTGCTTCCCATTGGCAACACCGTCCGACTTCAGATCATCGCTAAAGGATTCCAGACATACGGGCAGGATTACAAAGTCGACAAAGCCGACATGGCCATTGAGATCAAGATGAAGAGGCCAGGCGAGCAGTATTCCATCTATAAGGACCACAGCAAAGATGATGCCGACAAGGCCGCTCCCTCAAAAGATGCGGCTCCCGGCGACAAAGACAAACCGGCCGATTCCACTGCGCCGCCAACTCCTCAGCCGCAACCAAAATAGAAGTCGCCACAAACCTCGCCGCGTTCCAGAAATCACCGAAAGCCTTCTATGCCGACCCATCCCCTCCGCGACAAAACGGCGTTGGTCACCGGGGGAGCGCGGCGCATAGGTCGCGAGATCGCGCTGACGCTGGCCCGCGCAGGCGCCGACGTCGCGATTACTTACAAGACTTCACAGGACGAAGCTACCCGCACCGCTCGTGAGATCGAATCCTTGGGATGCGGCGCACTGGCCACCGAATGCGATGTGCGGTCTGAAGCGTCTGTCCGAGCCACGATCGATGCGGCAATATCTAGATTCGGACACCTCGACATACTCGTCAATAACGCGGCCATCTTTGAGTCCGCCCCGCTTGAGCAAATCGGCCTTGGTCAATGGGACGCGGTATTTGAGACCAACACACGTGGACCATTCCTGGTCGCGCGTGAGGCGCTCAGTCATCTACGCGCCGCCAAGGGCAGGATCGTGAACATCGGTTCGCTCGGTGGAATCCAGGCCTGGGCAGATCATGCTCACTACTGCGGATCGAAGGCCGCGCTGCACATGCTCACCAAAGCAATGGCGAGAGCATTCGCTCCTGAAGTAAGTGTGAATTGTGTGGCCCCAGGATGGATCGAGTTCGAATCATCGTCTCAAGCAGCAGGGAATCGCTTCGCAGCTAAAACCCCCATGAAGCGCAACGGCACTGCGGATGATGTGGCTCAAGCGGTACTCTTTTTCGCCACCGGCCCCACTTTTATTACCGGCCAGATTCTGACTGTAGACGGTGGCTTAGGCTTGAAGTAAACACCTTTGCGTCATGAGGACTACCGCGCGAATAAACGACTCCAAAAGCCTTTCGACTTCGATCCGACTATATCCTCCTGTGCAGTCCCCGATTTCCTGGAGGCCGGCCTGGCACTGGCATGGATGCTTCTCGCATCAAACTTGAGCGGCACATATTCCCAAAGCCCCAGCGCCGCAGGCTGCGCCGGCCACTTCGTTCCCTCCACAGCAGCTTCCGGATTGGTAACACACAACCGTCGCGCCGTTTCCTCGCCGGCTTTCTTGGCCACGTAATCGTACGCCTTCTTCAAGTGAGGCGGCCTCCATTCGGGATTGTGCGCATCCGTCGCAACAAAGTGTATCCAGTTGCGCTCAAGCAGTTCGTTTGAAAATGCCTCGGCCTGCTTGCCGAAGCGCCCGTACAAAGAGCTTGATGTTACCTGCACCAGGCATCCCTCGCGCATCCAGTCAGCCAGCATCTCCGGTTGCCGCAGTACCACGTGATTGCGCTCGGGGTGCGTAATGATCAGCGTGTAGCCCGCGCCCTGCAGTCGCCGCATCGCTTCCAGCAACTGCGGCGGAATCACCGAGTCAGGAAACTCAATCAGCAGATATCCCTTGCCGTCTATCGAATAACGCAATGGATGTTCGAGCGCGTCCACAATGTTTTCAGCGTTAAGGTGGAAGTCGCACGCCAGGCTTAACTGAATTTCGTCTTTCAGCAACTCGCGCAACTCGGCGAGCCGCTCTTCATTCACGGCGGCCTGGTAAGGGAAGCTGTCGCTCGCATGAGGCGTGCACACAATCCGCGTCACCCCTTCTGAAGCCGCTTCACGTGCCATTGCCAGCGAAGTTTTCAGATCCGGAGATCCGTCATCGACCCCGTAAATCAGATGTTGATGGATGTCTATCATTTCGTTCACTCGGCGGGAAGGTTCACCGCGTTGCCAATGCCTCGACCATCGACGCAAAAATCTTCCAGCCGTCAGCCGAACCCAGCAACCTCTCGCTGGACCTGTCCGGATGCGGCATCATTCCAAGAACGTTTCTCTTCTCATTCAGGATGCCGGCGATGTTGCTCAGCGACCCGTTTGGATTCGCTGTCGCCGTAATGTCGCCAGCCGAGGTGGCATAACGAAAAGCGATCCGGTCTTCTGCTTCCAGTGCATGCAGATCCTCAGGGGTGCAGAAGTAGTTTCCCTCCATGTGCCCAATCGGCATCTGCAGAACCTGGCCCTTGGCGAGTCCATTTGTGAATCGACAATCCGCGGTTTCCACCCGCAGATGCACCTGCTTGCAGATATATTTCAGACCGGCATTGCGCATCAGCGCCCCCGGCAGCAGGCCGGCTTCCGTTAGAATCTGAAATCCGTTGCAGATTCCCAGCACCAAACCACCGCCGGCGGCAAATTTCTGCACCGACTGCATTACCGGAGAAAAACGCGCAATGGCGCCCGTGCGCAAATAGTCCCCATACGCAAACCCGCCCGGAATCAGCACGGCATCCACGCCGCCCAGATCTTCCGAGTCGTGCCACAGGAAGGTAACAGGCTGGCGAGCCACTTCGGCAATCACATGGAATGTGTCCTGGTCGCAGTTGGAACCGGGAAAGACTAGAACCCCGAATTTCATGCTTCTAGCGTATCAGCTTGGCGGTGGAAAATGGGCATCTGCAAGCCCTCGAGACCCTGTGGAAGAACCAATGAACGCAGAAGCCTCAAACGGGCATTTCCTCTATCATCCGCCGCTGCGAGTCGCGGGCGAATTTGTGCTGAAATGCTCGGGTCACGGGGAATCCAAGGTACGCAAGCAAACTACGAGGTCGAGAGATTGCCTCTATCACGTACCAGACTTCACCCGAGCTTTCGTCGAATTCAAGCAGAAAGCTCTCTTCTCCTTTTTCGACATGCATCGCGGTCGTGGCGTAGATGAAGCCAAACCTTCGCGCGGTCTCAATCGTCGCAGTGATCCGGCTTAGATTGAGCGTCCAGAGTCCAAGCGCTTGCGCCTGCACTGCCACGATCTGCCCGGGCACGATCCTGGCATTGCGGTTGACGACATTAATCCAACCAAGATCGAAATGAACCCATTGCGCGACTGCGCCCGTTGCAGCCGTGAAAAGCGCCTCGCCTCCACCGAGACAGGATCGAGACTGGTCATAAGCAAAACCAACTGGCACCCGATCGGACGGAAGGGAATCATGCAGCGAGAGAAGTGGAGCCACATCGAGCGGAAAACTTTGGGCGGCTTCGATTCTCTCCTCGATCGCCGCCGCCGTCAGTCTCTTCAGCGTGAACACACCTTCAGTATGCCAGTTGCAGTTCCAGCCCCTTCCCATCATCCGCCACAGCCGCCGTCACTCGATGATGATCCACGTCATATCGCGAAGGAGCCTTGCTCGCGCCGCCCCCCCCCGCGGACAGCGTGGCTGCCGCACCCTTCGCAGCCCCGTATACCTCAATGGACACCATCGACCACCATGGGGCGAAGCTCCCCTCGCGCGGCGCAATCGTTACCGTCACTCCATGGTTCGTCGCGTGGCAGGTAAAGCGCTCGCGCAGGAATTCGCCCTTTTGGTAGCCATAGCTGATGCCGTCATCCAGATACACGCTCCCGCTGCATTCGCCGTTTGCCATCGTTGGTGGATAAACCCGCAGCGTCAGCGGCCCTTGCGGCTTCTCCTCCGTGCTCTGCACCAGCGGCTGCTCAGGAACGATCGATCCAGCGCGCACAAATACCGGCAAAGTATCAATCGTCGGACGGATGTGGACTTCCGGCTGTTTCACTTCCGTGTTGTCGATCGCCTTTCGTCCCGCGCTCCCATCCACGCGCGCGCCCGTCCAGTAGTCATACCAGCCCTCCGGCGGCAACGCTATCGAGTACTCGTCCAACTCATCCGGGTATGGACTCTGCGCCACCAGCAAATCCGGTCCAAGCAGAAAAGATCCGCTGTCGGTCAGATCGAGCGGCTGTCCATCGCCCGTGCCTTGCGGAAACTCCAGAAAGAGCGGCCGCATGATCGGCAGCCCCGTTCTGCTCATCTCTTCCGCAGTCGAATAGATGTAAGGCAGCAGGCGATACCGTTCTTCAATAAATTGACGCCGTAAGTTCACATCCTTCTTCGTCCCGTTTTCCCACGGCTCCTGCGGATTGGTACCGACCGCCGTGTGGTCGCGATCGATCGGCTGAAACGCGGCCACCTCGAGCCAGCGCGTCAGCAGCTCCGGCTGCGGCGAACCGGCAAACCCGCCCACGTCCGCGCCGCTCATCGCGAACCCGCTCAATCCCAGGTTGATCAATTGCGGAATCGTCTGGCGAAGATGATTCCATGTGCTCGAATTGTCGCCGCTCCACGTGGCCGCGTAGCGCTGTCCTCCCGCATAGCTCGCGCGCGTCATCACAAATGGCCGCGTATTCGGGTCGAGCTTGCGCAGCCCTTCAAAGGTTCCCCGGCTGTTCTCCATGCCGAACACGTTGTGAATTTCCAGGTGCGTCGCTGCCCGAGTCGCAAATCCTGGCTCCTCGATGCGATGACGTATATCGTCCGGCATGGTCTTCGAAGCAACTTCAAAAATTGCCGGTTCATTCATATCGTTCCAGAATCCCGCCACGCCCTTACTCAAAAAGTCCGCATAAAGCGTGCCCCACCACTCGCGCGAAGCCTTCTGTGTGAAGTCCGGGAAAACTGCCTTTCCCGGCCACACCACCCCTACATAAGTCGATCCGTCCGGATTCTTGACGAAGTGATCGCCGGCAACGCCCTCGTCATAAGGCTTGTAGCCGATGTTCGGCTGGTCCGCAATATGCAGGTCCGTAATCACGACCGTGTGCAGATGCTCAGCTTTCAAATCCTTGATCATCTGGTCGAAATGCGGAAAGCGCTCCGGGTCCACCGTGAACGGCCGATTCTTCAACTGATAATCGATGTCGAGCCAGATGACATCCGCCGGAATCCTTTCGCTCCGCAACCGCGCCGCAATCCGCCGTACTTCAGCTTCCGGATAGTAGCTGTAACGCGATTGCTGATAGCCCAGCGACCACAGCGGCGGCAGCGGCGTTGCGCCCACCAGCCACGCCCATGTCTTCACAACCGACTTCGGCTCGGGACCGTACAGGATGTAGTAATCCAGCGGCCCTGCTTCTGATCCAAACGAATACCCATCGCGGTATTGCTTGTTGAAATCGAAGCTCGCTCTCCACGTATTATCGAGGAACGTCGCCGCCGCAATGCCATTGCGAAACGTGATGAAGTAAGGAATTGACTTGTAAATCGGGTCTGTCGATTCTTGCCAGCCAAAGGCATCCGTATTCCAGTCGGCAAACGATTCGTTGCGACGGTCAAGCGGGCCGGGCTTGTCTCCAAGCCCGAAATAGTGCTCCTCGGCGGGTGACTTCCGATACACGCGAAATGCCGAGCCGTGATACTCGATGGGCCTGCGCGGCATATCCTGCGCGATCACATGACCAGCCAGATCCGTGACCATCAGCTCCAGCGGAACTTTCTGCACACGCACGCGCACTTTCGCTGTCTTGAATCCGACCGCACTCTCGCTCGACTCTTGTGTTACGGCGACGGTTGCTGTGCGCGAAGAAGCCAGCACAGCCCACGACGCGTCTTCCGGCAGTTCGCCGTTTGCACCTGCGCGCACGCGCAGCACATCGTCGCGTAGTGCGGTTATCTGCATCACCGCCGTACCGCAGCGGATCTCAATTCCATTCGAGATCGCCCGGGAAGCGGTGACCCGGTCCAGCTGTACGAAGCCCGAATCCTGCTGAGCTTCCTGGCTTGGAATCGCTTGTGACGTTGCGGCTAGGAACAGAAAACCAAATCCAACAAAGCTAAAACAAACTGCCCTTTGCACTCAGCACCTCATGGGAGCCAAATTATGGTTGTCCACGAGAGTAATTCACTGACCGGGGAGCAGGGAAGTAACCCTTCGCGGAGCAAGACTGCGTCTGAATCTGTCTGAAATCAATGCAAAACTCAACATGAAAATATTCTGCATACCTAAAAAGCGTTAGCCAGTCCCCAAGAACGGTTATTGCGCGTCCGGGTACATAGGAAGAAATTGAGAAGGGGCAAACCGTCATCCGAAATACGACGGCTGCAAGGTGCCGGTCATTTGATGAGAACCACCGTAAGGCAACGAACTCTGATCGCCCGGGCAGCGACCATCGCATTAGGAGCGGCGGGATTGCTGGCAGGCGTTGGCCTTGGCCGCGTCATCGCCATTCACCTGGCGGAAAACTGGCTCGATCAATATTCAAAGCTAATGACCGTTCAGCAGGATGCATCCTCTCTTGAAGCACACAACCTGCTTGACGTGATGAAGACTTCGCCTTTCCCCTTCTGTTCGGATGCTGAGATCGCTTACTTTCGCGAGCTGGTTTACAAATCGGAATCTCTAAAAGACGCAGGCCGCATTCGCGATGGAAAGATCGAATGCTCCGCCACTGCAGGCCGGCCTCTGCACTTTTCCGGGCAGTTGAGCCCAAGGTTGGCGCTGCTCGATGGCACATTCGCATATAAGAATCTCGAACCAGTGAAGAGCGATACCTTGCAAAGAGTCGGTTTGCAGGTGGGCTCCGCGTATGTAGTCATTGGTTCAAATGCGCCGCCCAGCGTCGGCCCGATTCCCATCCAACTTAACGTCACGATGCAAGATGCCGTGTCCAATCGACCCGGATCCCGCTCAGAGCCTTCGCAGCCAGGCAATACGCCCGATCTGACTACGGGATCTTCTGTTCGGCGGGGCGATGTCCTTTACACAACGCAGTGTTCCGCTTTTCATTTCAACTGCGTCACAGTATCCACCCCTGTATCGGAAGCTGTGCGCGGAGAACGCGGATGGGTGGCCGGATGCGCCGGCGCTGGAGAAATAGTCGGCACTCTTCTCGGTCTGCTTTTCTCGCTCTTGTATCGCCGCAGCAGAAGCAGAGAGCAGCAGCTTCGACGCGCCATCGCGTCTGACAAGTTGAATGTGAACTATCAGCCCATCGTTAGCCTCGCCAGCGGAAAAATCGTGGGGGCCGAGGCGCTGGTGCGCTGGGAAGATGAAGAAGGAAATACTGTGGGGCCGGACGTCTTTGTCAAAATCGCAGAAGAAAACGGGTTCGTCGGCGGAATTACTCGCCTGGTTGTGCGGCGCGCCTTGAAGGCCTTCTCAGACACGTTGAGCCAATGTCCCGGATTTCGAATCAGCATCAACGCATCCGCCGCAGACCTGGGAGACCCCACATTCCTTCCTATGCTGGACGACTCTCTGAAATGGGCCAAGGTCCAATCCAAAAGCGTCGTCATCGAGATTACTGAAACCTCTACGGCCAATCGCGAAGTAGCCATGGAGACGATTCGTTCTCTACGGCGCAGGGGACACAGCATCCACATCGACGATTTCGGCACTGGCTATTCCAGTCTGTCGTACTTACTCTACTTATCCGTGGACACAATCAAGATTGATAAGGCCTTCACTCGCGTGATTGGCACTGAAGCCGTGACCGTGGCCATCCTTCCGCAAATTCTCGCCATGGCAAAATCGCTCAACCTTGAAGTCATCGTAGAAGGTGTTGAAAACTCCAGCCAGGAAAACTACTTCTCCACCGCGGATCGGCCCATGTATGGCCAGGGCTGGCTCTATGGACGGCCAATGCCTGCCTCCGAATTCCAGCGAGTACTAGCGGAGAATTGGGCTCAGATTCCGGTCCTTGCCGAGCCGGTCGCGGAGCGCAATCTTCTTTCAATCGATGAACGTCTTATAGTTCCCGGTCCTGTTGAAGTGATTCGCCGTTCTGCATGATTTTGCGATTCGTCAGAGGGCCGGAATCAAGGCGCTCTTTTCACTTCATTTCCTCTGACGAGAGCATTCCCCATTTGCCCTCGCTCTTGAAGACAACCAGGCCGACACTCTTAACGTGAGTTCATTTCCAGTGGTATACTCACAAGGTTGGGCGCGTGCCCGCGTCAGCATCTTTAATACCTTTGAGGTTCTCATGTCCGGCCATTCAAAATGGGCCACAATCAAGCACAAGAAGGGCGCGCTCGACGCTAAGCGCGGCAAGATATTCACCCGAATCATCAAGGAAATCAGCATTGCCGCGAAGGGCGGAGGCGACCCAGATGGAAACCCCCGCCTGCGCACCGCAATTCTGGCCGCAAAAGCGGAGAACATGCCCCAGGAAAACATCAAGCGTGCCATCCAGCGCGGCACCGGTGAACTCGAAGGCGTCAACTATGAAGAAATCAAGTTTGAGGGTTACGGCCCGGGCGGCGTAGCCATCATCGTTGACGTCACCACCGACAACCGCAACCGCGCCGTTAGTGAAATCCGCCACGCGTTTTCAAAGAACGGCGGCAACCTCGGCGAGTCCGGTTCGGTACGTTTCATGTTTTCAAAAAAAGGAATCATCGCAGTCGAGAAATCTGCGGCCAGTGAAGATCAGTTAATGGACATCGTCCTTGAACACGGCGGTGAGGATCTCAATGACGAAGGCGACACCTGGGAGATCCTCACCGACCCTGCGTCGTTCGAAGCAGTTCTGAGTGCGGTGAAAGCCGCCGGAATTCCTACCGTGATGAGCGAAGTGACGATGGTGGCCTCGACCTATACCAAGCTCGAAGGATCGACGGCGGCACAGATGATTCGCCTGCTTGAGGCCCTGGAAGATTGCGACGATACGCAGAACGTCTATTCCAACTTCGACATGGACGCCGAACAGATGGAGCAGGCTGCAAGCTGACTGCCGGCTTGCGTGCAACGAGTAGCCGCCCGGTTGTGGCGGCTCTTTTTGTTAGATTTGAATTTTGAGCTACTGAAAGGATGAGCGTTGAATCGAGTTGCACAATCACTGCTTCTGAATCTGACGGCTGTCGCAGCACTCGCCGGGTTGGCGACGCCCCAGGTCACAGCACAATCCAACTCCGGTCCGGCAGACAACCCGGTCGCGCAAGTTCGCAATGCGAAAAGCTGGGAGTACGGCCCGTTCGTAGATGGCGGCTTTGGCGTTGGCAATCGTTCGAATTTCAAATTCCTTTCCGCAGGCTTTCAAGCAGGCAAGCCTCTCACGGGAGTCATTCACGCCGGCATCTTGAGTGGTCAATTTGAATTAGGTGGGAACATCATGCCGCTGTGGCAGGCATATACTCCCGCTGCCCACGAGCAGACATTTTATTACCCATGCGACGCGGGAGAATGCAGCTTCGACGCTCCCGAGGGCGGAGGCACCTACTACGGAGTCAGTATGACGCCGGTGATCCTGCGCTGGAATTTCCTTACCCGTTCCCGCCGCCTGCAGCCGTGGCTTCAGGGCGCCGGCGGGCTCATTTATACGACCCACAAGTTTCCGCCGGACGTGCTTGTTCTCCACGGAACTCCAGGCGGCACATCTGTCTTCAACTTCGCCCCCCAGGGAGGCATCGGCTTTCACTACTTCATCCATGACAAGCGTTCCCTTGACGTAGGTGTGAACGGCGTTCACATCTCCTCGGCTTCCCTGGGTGATCGCAACCCCGGTGTTAACGCCAGCATCCAGGTGCAGGTGGGCTACACCTTCTGGAGATAGGCGAGCCCGGGTTCAGTCAACATAAGGTTCCATGAGCAACGCGCTGGTCGAATGTGTTCCCAATTTTTCTGAGGGCAAAGATGCCCGTCGCGTCGAAGCCATCGTGGCGGCGATGCGCATGGAGGGAGTGCATCTGCTCGACTGGTCGATGGATTCCGACTACAACCGCTCCGTGGTGACTATTGCAGGTGAACCGGCCGCCGTTGTTGAAGCGGCCATTCGCGGTGCAGGCAAGGCCATCGAACTGATTGATCTTACGCGGCAGCACGGCGTTCATCCCCGCATCGGCGCGGCAGACGTGATCCCTTTCGTTCCCATCTCCGGGATCAAACTCGAACAGTGTGTTCTACTCGCCCGCCAGGCAGGTCTTGAGATCTGGCGGCGCTTCGGCGTGCCGGTCTTCTTTTACGAAGCGGCGGCATCGCGTCCCGACCGAGCCAACCTTGAAGAGGTGCGCCGCGGCCAGTTCGAAGGCCTCC
>Ga0302319_10015287_pt1 | contig 14233 bp, 5 predicted proteins | sample Bog_T0_2_FD_203319 | JGI IMG/M metagenome (GOLD analysis project Ga0302319, IMG submission 203319) | Peat permafrost microbial communities from Stordalen Mire near Abisko, Sweden - Bog_T0_2 | ecosystem: Environmental > Terrestrial > Soil > Wetlands > Peat | place: Sweden: Abisko, Stordalen Mire... | reverse complement strand
ATCTGCCAGAAAACCAGCGAAACGATCATCACCGGCTTGTTGCCGTAGCGGTCAAGCAGCGGTCCCCAAACCGGCAGCGACAGCGCCCCGCCCAACTGGGCCAGGGTCGCCGTCAATCCGACGTCGAAGGCGGACATTCGCATCGGGTTGAACATGAAGACCTGGTAGAATGGGCCGACGAAATTTGCAGCGAAGGACCAGACGCAGCCAAAGGCGGAAAAAAACAGGAATGAAGTGGAGTGCCTCAGAATTTGGAACTTTTCCCGCAGCGGAAGATTCGCCTCCTCCGTACTTTGCCGGGCGTGGGTCGGATTCTTCCACATGCAGCGCAGGGAGACCACACGCATGATCGAGACCGCTACGATCAGCGCCTGAAACGCCGGAATCGCGTAGTTCCAGCGGCCAAGGACCCAGCCGGCAACGACGAGAAACGTGAGGGCCGAGAACTGCACCCAACGGTTGCGTCCGCCGAAGAACTTGCCCCGAAGGCGGGCCGGAACCCACTCCTGGGTCCAGGAATTCCAGGCCACGCCATTGATAGCGGCGAAAATGCTGGAAACGAGGAACCACGCCATGAGCCAATGTCCCGCCCGAACCGGATCGAAGTGCCGAAGCCAGGGCAGAATGCAGCCAAGCGCAATCCAGGTAAGAAGGTGCAAGGCAGCCGACATGGCCGTTAGGAACTTCGGCGGCCGCCATTGGGCCAGAACCGGCATCGCGAAAATCTGAAGAAAATTAGCGATGAACGGCAGCGACATGAAGATGCCGATAGTGGATGCGGAAAGCGGAAAGGCCTCGGTGACCAGTGCGATCAGCAGCACGTTGGCCGGCAGCGAAACCGTACCGATGGGGATTGCGAAAATGCCGTCGACCGTGCTGAGAAAGAAGCTCCGCACCAAGTCTCGTTTTCGCTGAGCCGCAAAGAAAGGCCCGGAATGTGCATTCGTCGCCATGGAAGGTACATTTTCACCATGGGCTAACTGTTGACAATGAAACTTCGTCGACCGCCTGCACGGCCGATGTTCGGCTGGTTTCTGCGGGAGTACTTTTGCGCTAGAATGGCAAAAGACGGCGCCTGACACGAGGCAAGGTCGCCCGCCTAGGCCCGCTACGGCAACCTGATGAGGTCGAATCCCTTGATCGGCTGCTCGTTCCAGCGAGAGAGGATTGGCAGCGGTGAATAATTTACTTAATTAAAGCCCGCTAATCGCCCCACCCGGCTCGATTCTGGGTCTTGCCACCACTCTCAGCGCAAGCGCAAGTCTTCCGATCTACCCGCGAGCGTTTTGTGGGCGCCGCGGGCCCGGTCCGGATCCGTGCATTTTCCACGCCTCCTCGGGGCTCGCCGCGTTCCGGCTACCTAAAAGGGCGGAAGCCATTATTTCCTCCGAACCGCGGCCGAATCCGGCGGCGAACTTGTTCTTCGGCGACCTCCACCGCTCGCCGCACCCCACGCATTTCCATCGGATGCTCCATCGCATCTTTGTGGTGAGGTGCGCGCGGCTAGGCCTGAAGTCTTGACGGCCGATTGGGTGCAAGACGCGCCGCGAAAGGATTCCGGCTCTACACCCTTGCGACGAACCTTGTCGCGTGCGTGGAATCCTTTTTAGAAACGCGACCGGCGTTAGTGCCTTATCCTACTTGACGATAAGATTGCTCTGAACGTCCGTCACACCGGAGACGGCCGACGCGTCTTTCTCCGCCGCGGCCTTTTGGTCCAACGTGTCAACGAAGCCGCTCAACTGCACGACTCCCTTGACTGTCTCGACTTTGATCTCGAACGAATTGACGGCATCATCGCCCAAAAGGGCGCTTTTCACTTTGGTCATGATGGTCGAGTCGTCCACGTATTGTCCGGTGCTGTGGCTTTTGGGCGTCGCCGGGCAGTCGCCGGTGACTGCGAATGTAGATGAATGGTAAGATGTTTTCATGAGAGGAGCGGAATTACTTGCCGAACGCTTTCTTGACCGCGCCGACCTTTTTCTGTGCGTCTCCATCGAGTTGTTCTGAAACGCCTTCGGCCTCCAGGCGATGGCTTCCAATCGCCTTGCCGACGCCTTCCCTGACCTTGCCGGAAAGATTCTTAGAGGCACCTTCTACTTTATCTTCAGTGCCCGACTTCACGCCGAACGATTGTTTGTTTTCCATAAGGTCGAGAGCCTAGCCCTGAGGCCTGTCACGCTCAATGGGGTGAAACCCGAGCACCATCGGCTTTTTAGATCCAAAAAGCTCCTAGACACTGCTGTTACGCCAGCCGCCACGGCGCACATCGGCGTGATCCGTCCCCGATGGAAATGGCGTTTGTCCTTGGATCCACGAAGGTCGGATATGGTCCCATTCGTCGGTGAGCAGGACACAGCTAGCCATACCGGACCCGCGTGAAGGCGATCTCGCGGAGTCGGCTAATCAGGGCTCGGTTATCATGGACAATCGGCTGTTAATAGTCACTCGAGCGGTGACAGCGCATCAGCCCACATGCCCGCCGCCGACTTACCGCAAAGCTTTCCTGAAGCCAGGTGATAATCGGCCGCTTGCGTGCGGGCTTCAATCGCTTGAGCGAAGAGTTTTCCTCTTCCAATTGCTTCAACCGCCTCAGCTCGCTTACGCCCAAGCCGGCATATTGTTTCTTCCAACGAAAATAGGTCTGCTGGTAAACCCCCATCTGGCGACAAACGTCGCCGATCTTGGCGTCAGCTTCGACCTGACGTAGTGCGTAGATTATTTGCTCCTGACTGCTTCTTTTTGTAGGCATCTTCGGGCTCCTTTTTAAGGCTTACCCTCCGGCCTAAACTAACACAACCCTGGTCCAGTTATCCGAGAGCACGTCACCTGACCCGGCGGCGTTCCGATTCTTCGTCGAAAGGGAGGGAATCTCATCGGACTCAATCGACGGTGACAACGAACTTCCCTACGGTGCCGCCCCTTTCGTATTCAATGAAGGCCTGTTTTGCGTTTGAGAGCGGGTGGCTTTTCGCGACGATTGAACGCGTCATTCTCGAAATTGTACTGCGAGATCGGCTACTTCTTGAGGAATTTGGGAGGATCTTTCGTTAAAGCCGCTGTAAACTGTAAGCCCGTGTGCGGAATTCTCGCTTAAGCCATCTCAGTCGGCGGGAGGTAAGTCACTTGCCGGCCGCCTAAATCTCATTTCGACCGAATGTTCACCACCGCCGCCCTGCAAAGGGAAGACGTTGCCGGGCAGCCTGGCGCCGTCAAGTGTCAGGCTTGCGGGTTCGTCCGTTCCCTCCGCGAGTTGGATCAAATTCAGGTGATACTGTGTCTGGCGATGACGGTAATGGATTCGGCAGGACGTCCACGTCCTCGGCCAGCGCGGGGTTAGTCGCAGACGCTCTCCTTCCAGATTCATTCCCAGCAAGGTCTCGGCCAGGAGTCGGTACATCCAGCCGGCGGACCCGGTGTACCAAGTCCAGCCGCCCTGGCCCGTATGGGGTGCCAGGGCATAGATGTCCGCCGCGATCACGTAGGGTTCCACCTTGTAGCGGGCGATCTGCGCCGGGGTTGTCCCGTGCCCGATCGGATTGAGCATGGCCGCCAGCTCCCAAGCCTTCTCGCTCTCGCCGGCCAGGGCGAACGCCATGGCCATCCAGATGGCCGCGTGGGTGTATTGGCCGCCATTTTCCCGGACGCCCGGAATGTAGCCCTTAATGTAGCCCGGGTCCAAATCGGACCGATCAAAAGGGGGATCGAAGAGCAGCGCCACCCCGTCGGCCGGCCGGACGAGTCGGGCCCGCGCCGATTCCATTCCTTGGCGAGATCGGGCGGGACTACCGGTTTGGCTGAGCACAGACCAGCTTTGCGGCAGGGAATCGATCCGGCATTCTAGATTGCTCCCTGAGCCTAGAGGTTCGCCATTGTCGAAGTAAGCCCGCCGGTACCATTGGCCATCCCAACCGGCGCGTTCGATCGCCTCCTGCAGCCGTCCGGCCTGCGCGACGCAGCGGTCGGCGAAGGCGAAGTCCTGCCGAGCCCGGGCCAAAGAAGAATATTGGGTGAGCACGTCGCGGAGGAAGAAGGCCAGCCAGACGCTTTCACCTTTTCCCTCCCGACCGACGCGGTTCATTCCGTCGTTCCAGTCGCCGCTACCCATCAGCGGCAAGTCGTGGACACCAAATTTCAGGCCATACTCGATCGCGCGCACACCATGCTCGTAGAGGGTCGCCGATTCGGCGGAGCGATTCGGGAGCGCATAGTCAGACTCCTCCTCAGGCGGGACCGGCCGGCTTTCTAAGAAAGGCACGACCTCATCGAGGATCCCCGTGTCCGCCACACTTGCGACGTAGCGGGACAGGGCGTAAGGAAGCCACAAATAGTCGTCCGAACAATGCGTGCGCACCCCCCGCCCCGCGGGCGGATGCCACCAATGCTGCACATCACCTTCGCGGAATTGGTGGGCAGCGGCGCGCAACAAATGCTCGCGCACCAAGGCTGGCGCGGTCCACACGAGTGCCATGATATCCTGCAACTGGTCGCGAAATCCGAAAGCCCCTCCGGACTGGTAGAAGCCGCTGCGAGCCCACAGCCGGCAGCTCAGCGTTTGGTAAACGAGCCAGCCGTTTGCCATCAGGTTGACTGCCGCGTCCGGCGATTCGAACTGCACCGCGCCGAGGATCTCGTTCCATTGCTTCCAGACGGCTTCGAGGGCGCCGCGGCCTGCCTCGGCGCGCCGAAAGCGCTGAATCAGGGCCTGAACTTCCCCAACGCTGCGGCCGACCCCGAGCCGAAAGAGCGTCTCCCGTTCCTGGCCGGAGGGCAGATCAAATGCCACTTGGACCGCGCCGCAGGGATCCAGCCCGGCTCCGACCCGTCCGGAAAGGCGCATCCGCTTAAGAGCGGCGGGCTGTGCCAGGGTGCCGTTCCGACCAAGAAATTCCCGTCGGTCGCCGGTCAGGGTTCGCGCCGGATCATTAACGTCCACGAAAATGATCCGCTCAGCGAACTCGGTGTTGTAGGGATTGCGGACCAGCAACGCGCCGCTTTTGGGATCCACCTCGGTCTGAATATGCAGCAGGGATCTCGGGCGCAGGTCGCCCAACACCCACTCCCAATAGCCCGTGGCGGACAGGCGGCGCGGCCGACCGGAGAGGTTGCGCAATTTCAGGGCCGCGAACTTGACCGGCGCATCGGGCGCCACATAGATCCAGAGTTCGGAGGCGATGCCGTTTTCGGTGTGTTCGAAAACTGAATAGCCGAATCCGTGACGAATCACGTAGGTGCCGCCGCCGCGTGCTGGCAGAGGCGTGGGCGACCAGAATTGGCCGGTCTGTTCGTCCCGGATGTAAAGGGCCTCTCCGGTAGGGTCGGAAACCGGATCGTTATTCCAAGGCGTCAGGCGGAATTCGTGGCAATTTTCCGCCCAGGTATAGGCGCTTCCGCTTTCCGCCACGACCGTCCCGAAGCCGGGATTGGCGAGCACGTTCACCCAGGGGGCCGGGGTCATCCTCCCCGGGACTAGGGTTATGACGTACTCGCGGCCATCGGGAGTGAATCCGCCCAGTCCGTTGTCGAAAATCAGCTCCCGCGGCCCCGGTTCTGCAGCGGGAAGGCGCAGCGGCGCGAGAACGGGGGAAAACGCCGGCACGGGCAGGTCGGGGTTTCCGGGGCGTTCGCATTGTTCGGCCAGGGATCCGTTTTTGTCGGAGAAGACGATCCGGGCCGCCGCTTGCAGGAGCAACCGGTCCTCGGCTGTGACCTGCTCCAGGTGTCGGACAAAGATGCCGCCGGGCTTATCCAGTAGCGGCGGATCCCGACCGGACGGGATCAGACGCAGGATCTGCTCGTGCAAGTCCTTCCTATAACCCGAATTGTCCTCATCGAGGATGACGAGTTCGACCGTCAGTCCTTTCAGGCGCCAATAGGCATGCGCTTGCACGAGTTGCCGCGCGATCTCGATCCGGGCGGGATCGCCGACGCGTAGCAGGACGATCGGGGAGTCGCCGGATATGCCGAAACTCCATAGGCCGCTCTGCCCTCGGCGGTTGGAAAGCAGCACGCTGGCGGCGGCCCGCCGGGCCGGATCAGCGTAGATCAGGGCGCCCGCTAAGGCCCCGTAAAGTTGGGCCTCGGCCTCCGAGGCGTTAAGATGACGCAGCGACACCTGGCTGTGCGTCCAGGCCAGATCGAAGGCACGGTCGATCGTGCGGGGCGTAGAATACTTTTCCGCCAGAGCGAGCGCGGCCGGGCGGGTGGCCGCGACCCCCATCACATAATCTATCCGGGCGGTGGAATTAGGTGGCAGCGTGACGGTCCGGCGCAGCGCCACGATGGGATCGAGCACCGAACCAGTAGTATTCGACAGCGGCGCGATCTCTTGCAGCGCGGCCGGACTGGCGAGAGTCCGGCCGCGCCCGACGAACCGGGCGCGGTCGGTTTCGCAGGAAATCTCCCCCTGACCGCCGCCCTGGCCGACCAGCAAATGGAGCAGCCAGGCTGGTTCCTCCCCCGCCGACCTGGGGCGCCGAGTGCAGAGGATGGCCGCCTGGGCGGGCACAAATTCCGTTTGCACGAAAAGATTGCTGAACGCTGGGTGGGCGGCGTCCGCTGCCATCGGAGCCAAAACCACCTCGGCGTAACTGGTCAATTCAATCGTCCGCGCTTCCGCGGAGTGATTGGTCAGTGTGACCCGGCGCAACTCCACGTCATCCTCCGGTGAGACACTAATCTCGGTGTGAAGGCGGAGGTCGGCGTCGTGCTGGCGAAACTCCGTGCGCGCCTGGGTGAAGACCACCTCTTGGCCCTTGGCCGTCCGCAGGGTGGGCTGGTAGGCGGCCGACCAAAATTCACCCGTGGCAGTGTCGCGCAGATAGATAAAGCTGCCCCAGCAGTCGCGGGTCGAATCTTCGCGCCAGCGCGTCAGGGCGAGGTCGAGCCAACGGCTGTAGCCGCCGCCGCCGCTGCTGACCACGACATGATAGCGGCCATTGGATAAGAGTTGAACCTGCGGCGCGAGCAGTCCGGGAACCGAAAAGATCCGGGCGTCGGCTTGGCCCTCCTTGCTCGGCGCCAGTTTGCGCGACAGATCCAGCTCCAGGTCGCCGGATTGAACTCGGGCCGCGAAATCGGGGACGCGTTCCTGCAAGAGCAGATCGGCCGCGCGAAGGGAAGGGCAAGCCATGAAACGCCGCTGCATCGGTCGATCCAGCAAGAGGTAGGCTAGAGACAACAGTCCCATGCCCTGGTGATGCGCCATGAAGGAGCGGACAGTGCTGCTTGACTGGCCGGGCGGCAGCCGGGAAACCGTATAGTCGACCGCTTCGTAGAAGCCATAGGCGCCGGTCCGGCCATCGGCGGCCAGTCGACTGAGATTTTCGCACGCTTCGCGGGGAGCGACCATGAGCGCCATCAAGGTGGCGTAGGGAGCGATCACCAGGTCCTTGGCCAGGCCCCGTTTCAGCCCGAGGCCGGGGACGCCAAAGGCGCGGTACTGGTAGTTGGAATTGCCGTCAGTCAGGTTATACCCCGACTCGGAAATTCCCCAGGGCACTCCGCGCAATCGGCCGTAGTCTATCTGCCGTCGTACCGCTCCTCGGCAGGTCTGATCCAGCAGCGTATGCTCGAAATTGGGCATGACGAGCAATGGCATCAGATACTCGAACATCGATCCGCTCCAGGAGACGAGCACCGGCGTACTGCCCGCGACCAGCAGCCGCCCGAGCGAAAACCAATGGTCCTGCGCAACCTGCCCCTGAGCGATGGCAACGTAGCTGCAGAGCCGCGCCTCCGAGGCCAAGAGATCGTAGCAATTGGGATCCTGGCGTTGCTCAGCGACGTTGTAGCCGATGGAGAATAACTTCCGCCCCGGGTCGAAGAGGAATCCGAAATCCATCTCCGCTAGCTCGGTGCTTTGCCGAGCCAGGCCGGTCAAGACGCGGATGCGCTCGCCGGCACGGTCGCTCGCCTCATGGAGGCTGCGCCGCCAGGCGGCGGCGGGCTCGCCGGCTTCGGCGAGCATTGGGCAGATCGAATGGTCCAGTTCCGACACTTCGCGCAGCGTTGGTCCACGGTCGAGCCAGGCGAAGCTCTCCACCAACGCCGCCGGAGGCGTCCAGGTAGGCAAATCCAGCCATGGAGCGATAAAGAGCAGATCGTCCCGCATCTCGGCGCAGTCCCGGGCGAGGTCCCGGAACCAGGAGAGTAGCTCTTCGCTGGCGGCCTGCTCGGTCGCCGCCGCTAGCTGGACGACCGCTTCGGCGGTGCGCCGCAACAGAGTGGCGGCGGCGCCCAAAGTAGCCGGCACTTCCATCCAGTCGGTGTCCAGTTGGGCCAACGCCGGATCTTCGCCGGCGAGTTCCCGCAGCAAAGCCAGGGTATCGCGCAGGCCGGCGAAGATCTGTGGCGGCAGGATCTTCTGCTCGGTGAGTTCGGCTAGGCCGCACCCCAGGGTCAGCAAATGTCCTGCCAGGTTGCCGCTGTCCACGCTGGAGACGTAGAGCGGTGGCAACGCTTTTAGGGACCGGGTGTCGTACCAGTTGTAAAAGTGCCCGCGGTAACGCTCCAGGCGTTCCATGGTCGCAAAGGTGGCTTGGGTGCGCGTGATCAGCCGGCCGACCGTCAGGTAGCCGAAATCGAAGGCCGCGAGGTTGGCCAGTAGAGCCAGGCCCAGATTCGTTGGGGAGGTGCGGGACGCCGCCTTCGGAGCCGGTTGTTCCTGGAAGTTGTCGGGCGGCAGCCAATTTTCTTCCGCGGTCACGAAGGCGTCAAAAAAGCGCCAGGTCCGCCGCGCCGTCCGGCCCAGGAAGGATCGCTGCTGTGCCGTCAGGTCGGGTACGGTCTCGGGAATCGGCTGGCTAATCCGCCATGCGATCGCCGGCGCTGCCAGCCACAGGCCGAGAAACGGACCGGCCAGCCGGAAAGATTCGGGGTGTCGGAAGCTCAGCCACACTCCGGCTGCCGCGGCCACGGCCGGCGCGATCCACATCGTGAGGTAAAAGCCGGCGAGGTTCTTGAGGGCGATGCGGCTGGCGTCGCTCGAGGTCTGCCATTCAAGCAGGTGCCGGCGGGTCAGGAGCAGGCGCAAGAGGGTCCGACCGATCGCATCGAGATTGATGGCAGTGTCATAGGGCAGGAAGGCGAGGGTGAGAAGAGACTGGCCCAATAACCTACCGGCGGAGGGAAGGCGGCCCCGCAGATGCGCCGCCAGCGAAAATCCTTCCGATTTGCGCAGCAGATCGCTGCCGATCGCCAGGAGCCCGGGCAGCATGACGACTGCCAGGACGAGAAGTGGCGCCAAGGACCGGGCCTGCGGAATCCAGACCCAGGTTCCGAGCAAGAGCAGCAGGAGCGCGATGGGGACCAGGCTGCGCCGGAGATTGTCGAATATTTTCCAGCGGGAAAGGGCGGAAAATGGATTGGCGATGCGTTCGGTCCCGGCTCCGGGGACGCGGGGCATGAGCCAGGGGGCGATCTGCCAGTCGCCCCGGATCCAGCGGTGACGCCGATTGGTGTCGGCGTTGTAACCGGAGGGGTATTCCTCATACAGCTCCACATCGCTGACAAGGGCGGACCGGGCATAGCAAGACTCAATCAGATCGTGGCTCAAGACAGCGTTTTCTGGGAGGCGGCTGCCGATCGCCCTCTCGAAGGCGTCCACGTTATAGATTCCCTTGCCGATAAAGGACCCTTCCTGGAAGAGATCTTGATAGACGTCGGAGACAGCCCGGGTATAGGGATCGATCCCCAGTTCCCCGGCAAAGAGGCGGACGAACCATGACTGGCCGGCGCTGAGCAGGCTCACCCCGACACGCGGCTGGAGGATACCGTAACCTTCCGTTACGATTCCGGTCACGGAGTCTAACTTTGGGCGGTTCAAGGGGTGGGCCAGCGCGCCGGCGAGCTGCCGCGCCGATTCCCGCGGCAGGAGGGTGTCCGTGTCGAGCGTGATGACAAATTTGACGGTCGAGAGGATCGATTGGTCGCCGATGATGTCCGAAAATGCCCCGTGAGCCCGGCCGCGCAACAGGGCGTTGAATTCGGCCAGCTTGCCGCGCTTGCGCTCGTAGCCCATCCAGCGATTCTCCGCGACGTTCCAGCGGCGTGGCCGGTGAAAAAGAAAGAAGATATTGGGCCGCTCGGAACGATATTTGAAGTTCAGGGCCGCAATTCCAACCCGCGCACGTTCGAGGAGAGGAGCGTCCCCGGCCTCCTGCTCCGCTGTCGCATCCGGAAAGTCGGTCAGAAGCGCGAAGTGCAGATTGGAGTCACGGTTGGCGAGGGAGTGAATCTCCAGCGTTTCCAGCAGGCGATCCACCCCCTCCGGGCCCGTCAGTAGGGTCGGGATTACCACCATGGTCCGGCAATCGGGAGTGATGCCGGTGGAAAAGTCCATTCGCGGGAGAAGGCGCGGCGTGACCAGTACTCCGGAGAGCCAGTTCATCACGGCAACAGCCAATTGACTGGCGCAAAGGACCAGAATCGGCCCGAACCAAAGGAAATGGCCGGAGGAGACGCGCAGGGCCAGGAGAGGCCGAGCCAGCCCAATGCTGGCAAGCGCGGTCAACAGGAGGATGCCGCCGAGATAAAATGTCATTGGAAACCGCCGGATGCCCTGCTCCACGGCCGAGCGCCACTGCCAGCGCATGTCCGCCGCCGACTCCAAACGGGTGCGGCCACGGTCGATCAGATAATAGCCGACGTGGGCCGAGCGGTCATCGGAACCCTTGGCGCGGATGCTCGCTTCGGCGAATTGCACTGCCTGATGGGCGACCTCCGGTTCCGATAACCGACTATGCCGGGCGATGGCCTCGACGCCATGGCGGTAGCTGTCCCGGGTCGTAAAGTCCATCCGGCCATAGATTCCGCCCGGATCTTTCCGCAGGATGTCTTCCACCAGGCTGACTGCCTCGACGAACGCTTTCCAGTCGATCGCGCTCAGGGCCCGCAGGCTGGTGATGCTGTGGCTGATCGAGACTTGGTCGGCCGCCTGGCTCTGGCTGTCCTGGTGGACAAGCTGCTCGACGGAAAGCCCCTGCTGCGCCAGCAGCTGGTCGAGCCACCTTCGCCCCAGGTCCGCGGCCTCGTTCTGATGGGGCAGACTCTTATAAAATTCTGCGACGAAGGAACTGGACAGTGGGAGAATTGTCCGGGCCATGTCCGCCACGACCAATACCACCTGCGCCGGGTTCTTTTCCGCCATGGCCTCCAGGCGCCGGACCCAGGTGCTGGCGAGATTGCGATCGCTTCGGTCGACGATGAGGCGTGAAGTGACCCGGCGGAGATTCTCGATCAAGCCCAGGCGCAGCATGATGGGTAGCGCCCACAGTTCGCCGAGTTTCAAGGGCGAGACCGTCTGATACGCCGAGACGAAGGATCGCAGCGATTCCGCATCGATTTGCGCGTCGAGATGCGCGATCAATTCGAGCACAATGTCGTAGACCCTCGGCAAATGGGCGGACGCGCCGTCGAGCAGTCGGGGTAACTCTCGGCTGTAGCCGCGGGGCAGATGCTGCCGGGCCATTTGCACCTGTTCCTCGATCAGGTAGAAGTTGTCGAGCAACCATTCGGCGGCGTGGGTGACGCGCCGGGTACGGTGGGCCGTGAGGGTCGTCCGATTGTACTCGCGCAGGACCTGCTCGTTCTGATTGAGGCGGGCCAGCAGTTGATTGGACCCGCGAGTCGCAATCGTCCGATGCGTCGCGGCCAGGACTTTGGCATGCCGCGCCAGCTGCTCCGAACTGAAAATTTCGGCGCGGAAAGGCGGCTCGGTCGGCGGGCGGGTAAAGTGGGTCTGATTGTCCATCCAGCAAGCCAAGGTAATTTTCCTAGCCCTTGCCGAAAGCAGCGACTCTGATTGGGATAAATATCGACACCGACAACGATCGGTTTTGCTTCATTGAAGGATTGTCCGTCGCCTGCTCCAACCGGGGCGCCGATTTTGCGGCTAACCCGAGGTAGGTTTCTAGCGGAAGCCATCATATACCTCACAAGTCATCGCTACCTATGGGGTGTTACCCGGCTTCGCCGGAGCTGCCGTTGCCAACCGACGTCGCGGGACCTAGGATCAGGGATGAAATTCAATAGAGCTCCGCTCCCCGGCTCGACTTCTCCCTGCCCCCCGCGGTTGCCTCCGAGGCATGGCGAATTTCCGGTTCGGGCAGAAGCCCTTTGACGACAATCGAGCTGTCCCTAACGCCGTAACGATAAGATATGGCTGGAAGCCGAGCGGCATTTGTCTCTCTTACTACTCTGCCGAGCAAAATGTGCCATCGTTAAAGGTCGGCCGCCGGGCGTTGGCTAGATTCAAGCTAAGTCACTATCGTGGAGTGGGGAATTTGCCTCCCCGGACCCGGTCGTTTGGCACAGTCTGGCCGACTCGTCCGGGCAGAATCGGAGTATTTGGTGAGTGTGTTGCGAACGCTCGCGCGCCAAACTCTGCCGCTGGCGACGTACTGCCCTGGCCTACTCTTCGGCTTCGCTTGGCAGGGGTATCACGGCCATTGCGCCGCGCTTCCCGGCCAAATATCACAGGCTTTGACGTCTAATATGACGAGTCTCATGCACTCCCTAGGAATTTGCAGGTGGTAAAGCGTACAAGCGACCATCTTCTCTTTGGAAGAGACTATTTTTTCAAGCTCCGTACCGAACCCCTGTTTCTCTGACAGTAGTTTTTCGCGATAGAGGATCTCATCCACGGCCGCACGAAGTCTTTCGTCGGTTGCATATTGCGCGACTCAGGACTGATTGAATGGCTTTTGCTATAGCGTCAGCTTCGGATTGTTTCATGGGTTACAATCCAGACAGACAGTCTGCGAAGAGGTCCGGCATCGGTGCCCATCAGCTCCCCAATTTGTCGGATAAACTTACGCTTTGGCGTGGACCAAAACACAGACCAAATTGCGTAAATCTCGTATCTTCCAAATGAAGCGATAATAACATTACCTTATCAAATGCTGGCATCGGATTTGCTGCAAATCCTCTGAGTCGGCAACGGCCCGCTTTCAACCCCCTTTCCTTCCATGCACTCCCACGCCCAGCGGATCCTACTTTTCCTAGCTTTGTTCGCGATAGTTGCCAAAGGCGACCCGGTTCTCTTGGTCACCAACAATGCGGCGGGAACCATTGGGGAATACGACGCTTCGACCGGCGCCACGATCAACGCCTCCTTCATCACGGGCTTGAGCGGGCCAACCAATGTCGCCGTTGACAATCAGGGGAATCTCTTCGTCAGCAACTCCACTGCTGGGACCATTGGAGAATACAACGCTTTAACCGGGGCCGTGATCAATGCGTCGCTCGTGAGCGGATTGAGAACGACTGGGACAGGCCCCCAAGCAATCGCCGTAGATAACAATGGCGATCTCTACGTGTCCTATAGCCCTACCAATAATGGCTACGATCGGGTGGGAGAATACAGCACCGCGAATGGAGCCGCGATAAACTCCTCGCTTATCACAGGCCTCACCTATCCGCCGGGCATCGCCCTTGATGGCCTGGGGGATCTCTTCGTGGCCAAGAATCTCTCGGGAGTCGGGACTGGGAGTGTGCTGGAGTATGACGCAAGTACTGGAGCCCTGATATCGGCCTCGTTTATCACAGGGATCACCAACCCCACCACGCTCCTTTTCAATGGCGGCGACCTCTTCATCTCCCAATATGGAGCGGGCAGCGTGGGCGAGTATGATGCGGCTACGGGTGCGACGATCGATGCGTCGTTTATCAGTGGTCTCGCAGACCCCTTCGGTCTGGCTATCGACGGCAATGGCGATCTTTTTGTCTCCAATCGCGCATCGGGTACCGTCGGTGAATACAATCTGGCAGATGGCAGCCCGGTCAACGACTCCTTCATTACCGGATTGGGTTCGCCCGATGGAATTGCGTTTTTGCCCAACTCCGTGCCTGACGCGACCGACACCCTTGGCCTGATGGCGCTGTCGGTCATCAGCCTGGTTGCACTACCGCGGCGACTACGGCACTCGGTTTTTCGTTGCAGGTTGGTCGGCCTCTGCCGCATCAGCCGGTCAAATAAACAGTGCATAGTTGACGCACGGGAAACCGGATTCAGGTGCGTTTGACGAAAATTCGTTTTCACATTTCTTTGACCTCCAATATCTATTGAAAACTCGAAAATCGACACACGCGGTTCGATTCCGGGTCTTGCCACCATTTCCAGGGTCTACACCAAAGATTTTCAGAGCGAGCGCAAGACGCTGCGGATGAATAGTATGACACGGGACCGGACGCCCCACTACCACTCGTCCCCCCTCCAGTAAATTGTTCAACG
>Ga0302319_10015284_pt1 | contig 14234 bp, 11 predicted proteins | sample Bog_T0_2_FD_203319 | JGI IMG/M metagenome (GOLD analysis project Ga0302319, IMG submission 203319) | Peat permafrost microbial communities from Stordalen Mire near Abisko, Sweden - Bog_T0_2 | ecosystem: Environmental > Terrestrial > Soil > Wetlands > Peat | place: Sweden: Abisko, Stordalen Mire... | reverse complement strand
ACCGGCGTTCGGTCGCGCGGCCACCCTCGAGCAGCTGGGGGGCGACATGAGCCTGGTGGCGCGCATGGACCGCCGCAACGCCTACCTGCTCATGGTCAAGGACGTCTTCGACCGGGGCGCCGCGCTGGCGGCCGTGCTCGTGCTCTCGCCGCTGCTGCTGCTGATCACCCTGGGCGTGCTGGCCACCAGCGGCTGGCCGGTGCTCTTCGTGCAGAAGCGCGCCGGCCTCAACGGCCGGGTGTTCTTCCTCTACAAGTTCCGCACCATGGTGCGCGACGCCCGCAAGCTGCAGGACCAGCTGCGCGCCGCCAACGAGATGGACGGCCCGGTGTTCAAGGTCAAGGACGACCCCCGCATCACGCCCCTGGGCCGCTTCCTGCGGCGCACCACGCTCGACGAGCTGCCCCAGTTCTTCAACGTGCTGCGCGGCGAGATGTCCCTGGTCGGACCCCGGCCCCTTGCCAACTACGAGGCCCGCAAGGTGCCCCACTGGGCGCGGCGCCGCTACTCGGTCAAGCCGGGGCTGACCTGCTTCTGGCAGGTGATGGGCCGCAATCGGCTCACCTTTGAGGAATGGATGCGCCTGGACCTGCGCTACATCGACGAATGGTCCCTGGGCCTGGACCTGCAGCTGCTGCTGCGCACGGTGCCGGCCCTGCTGTTCTCGCGGGGGGCCTATTAGCGGCCGGCTGGACCGTTACCTGCGCCACCTGCTGAGCTTCGCCGGCCAGAAGGCCGTCGCGGCGGTCGTCAACTTCGGCCTGATCGCGCTGCTGTTCCGGCGCCTGAGCCCCGAGGGCTACGGGGTCTACGCCATCGCCATGTCGCTGGGCTCCTACATGGGCCTGGTCGACCTCAACACCAACGCCTCGGTGGTCAAGTACACCGCCGAGCTGGTGGCCACGGGCCGCCGCGACGAGCTGGCGCCCATGGTGAACGCCGGGGTGCAGATCCTGGCCACGCTCAGCTTCGGGCTGCTGGCCCTGTCCCTGCTCCTGCTGCCCTGGCTCACGCCCCTCATCTTCAAGACGGCGGCCTACCCCGCGCGCGACCTGATGCTGCTCTCGGCGCTGTGCATGCTGTCCTTCGCCGTGCTCTTCACCGGCAACGTGTACATGCAGGTGCTGCAGGGCCTGCTGCGCCAGGACGAGGTCAACGCCATCGGCGCCCTGGGTGTGGCGGTCAACGCGGGGGCCGTGGCCCTGGTGGTGGTCCTGGGCCTGGGCGTGGCCTGGATCGGGGTGGCCAACCTCTTCGCCAACTGCACCGTGGCCCTGGTGATCCGCTGGCGCGCCCACAGCCTCGCGCCGGAGCTGCCCTGGTTCAGCATCCGCAGCACCCCTGCCTGGCGCCGGTCCCTGCTGCACTTCACCGCCGGCAGCTACGCCTTCACGCTGTGGGGCTTCTTCTACAACCTCGTGCCCAAGATGCTGCTGGCCAACCGCCTGGGCCCCGTGCTGGTCGGCTTCTACGACGTGGGCACGAAGCTGGCCGCCCAGAGTCGCAACATCGTGTGGACGCTGTCCCAGTACCTGATCCCCTTCATCACCGACACGGCCGCCCGCGAGGGCAACGCCAAGCTGCCGGCACTGCAGGTGCGCGCCCTCACGTTCATTTGGATGGTCGGCTTCGGGATCAGCGGGTACCTGCTCGCCGTGCGGGCCCCCCTGCTGCAGCTCTGGCTCCGGCCCGACCCCCTGCTCGCCCCGCTGCTCTTCGCCGCGGTGTTCTGGGTGCTGGTCGAGTTCACGCTCGGCTCCTTCGCCATGCCCTGGGTGCACTTCGCCCTGGCCGAGGAACGCCTGCGCCATACGCGGCCCTTCCTGCTGTACATCATCCCGGCCTGCATCCTGGGCCCCTGGCTGGGCATGCTCGCCGGCGCGCAGATGGCCGGGGCGGGTCCGTCGGTCGGCGTGCCCGGCGCGCCTGAGGCCGCGGCCGTGGCGCTCAGCGCCGGGGCCTTCAAGGGCTTCCTGGTGGGCGGGGCCCTGGCCAACTCCCTGGGCACGCTGCTCTTCTATGTCATCGCCGTGCGCGAACGCGGCCTGGACGCCGGCGCGCTGGCCTGGCGCCTGGGGCGGGTGACTGCCGGCGCCGCCGCCGGCCTGGCCGCGCTGGGCCTGGTGGAGTGGGCGCCCCGGCCGCTTTCCCTGGCCCTGGCGGGCCTGCTGTGGTGCGCGACGCTGGGCGCGGCCTGGGTCGGCCTGGGGCTGTGGGACGAGGAGCTGGCCGCCCGCCTCAGGGGCAAGCTCGGCTTCAGGGGTGCGGCGTGAACGCGGCCGGGGAATCCCGGGCCGCGGGCGCGGCCCGCCTGGCCGGATGGGCCGTGGCGGCCGCGGGCCTGGCCTACCTGGCGGCCTGCGTGCGTGGGCCGGTCAACGTCCACGACGAGGGCTATTCCGCCTACTGCGCGGGCCGCATGGCCGCGGGCGACCTGCCCTTCCGGGACTTCTACACCATCTACTCCCCCGGGGCCTTCTACCTCGAAGCCGGCGTGTTCTGGCTGCTCGGGACCAAGCTGATCTTCCTGCGGGGCCTGGACCTGTGCGTGCGCGCGGCACTGGTGCTGGCCGCCGGCCTGGGCGCCCGCGCCGCCGGGGCGGGCCGCTGGGCGGCGCTGCCCATGGCCCTGGCCTGCCTCTATCTGGGGCCCATGGGCTTCTTCGGGTACGCGCTGCTGCCGGGCCTGGTCCTGGCGCTGCTCTCAGTGCTCTCCTGGGCCCGCCACCTGGACCAGGGCCGTCCGGCCTGGGCCGCCGCGTCCGGCGCCCTGGCCGGGCTCGCCGCCGTCTGCCGCCAGGATCTCGGCTTCTACATCGGCGCTGCCGTCTTCGCCGGGAGCGCGGTGGTGCTGTGGCTCGAGCCTGAGGGCCGCGGCCGCAGGCTGGCCGGGCTGGGCGTCTTCGCCGCCGCCGCCGCCGCGACCGCCGCCGCGGCCCTGGCGCAGTGCCTGTGGGCGGTCGGGCCGCGCTTCATCTGGGACCAGCTCGTGGGCGTGGCCCTGTCCGGCAGGCTCGGCAATCTGGCCCTGCCGCTGCCGTCGCTGCTGCACCCCTTCCGCAATCTCGGCGCCTGGCTGCGCCACGGGTCCCGGGGCGACCTTGAGCCCTTCCGCATCTGGCTGGCGCTGTACCTGTCCCTGGCGCTGCTGGGCCTGGGCCTGCTGCGCTCGCTGGCAGGCCTGGCGCTGGGCGTCGGCCGCTCCGCCCAACTGCGGCGCCTGCTGCTGCTGGCTCTGCTGGGGCTGTGCTTCGTGCGCCAGGGGCTGAACCGCGCCGACCTGATCCATTTCATGCCGTTGCTGCTGCTGTCCTGGGTGCAGCTGGCCGCGCTGTTGGCCACGGGCGTGCGGCGCCTGCCGCTGCTGGCCGCGGCCGGAGTCCTGTTGGCTGCCTTCGGGGCGGTGGGCGTGTCCGACTGGGCCCGCGCCGCGGGACCCCGGGCCGGAGAGCGCGAGGCCGCCTGCGAACGGGCCGCCGGCCTGCCGCTGCCCGCGGACCTGGACCAGGCGATCGAGCTAGTGCGCCAAGGCACCCGGCCCGGCGACCGCATCTTCGTGGCCGACGAGGACCTGACCCAGCCGCAGAACTACAACCTGCTGTTCTACTTTCTGGCCGACCGGGCGGACGTGGACAGCATGGAATTCGGCGAAGGGGGCGTGCCCTTCAGCCAGGACGTGCTGCGCGCGCTGAAGGACCCCGCCACGCGGGCCTTTGTCCTGTGGCGCGGCGGCTACGGCGCGCAGAAGCTCGGGCCCGACGTGCAGGCCCAGATCGCGGCTTTCGCGCCGCTGGCAGCCACCGTGGGGGACTATGACATCCGCATCCGCCGCTGAGCGCGGCATGGGCCTCCAGCGCGGGGGCCGGCCATGAGCGGGGACGGCCTGCGCCAGCGCTGGCGCCGCTTCCGGCGCGAGCACCTGCCCGACCCGCTGGTGCGGCTGCTGCGCCGCGAGCTCGACGGCCTGGGCAGCGTGCTGGACGTCGGCTGCGGGTCGGACTCGCCGCTGCAGTTCGTGCACGGGGCCGGCCGCAAGGTGGGCGTGGACGCCTTCGCCCCCTCCATCGAGGCCTCGCGGGCACGCGGCCTGCACGACGAATACCTGCAGCTGCGCCTCGAGGACCTCGACGTCCCGGCCAAGAGCTACGACGCAGTGGTGCTGCTGGACCTCATTGAGCACTTCGAGAAGGACGAGGGCCTGGCCTTCCTCAGGCGCCTCGAAGCCATCGCCCGGCGCAAGGTGCTGGTGTTCACCCCCAACGGCTTCCTGCCCCAGCCCCCCTACGAGGACAACCCCTGGCAGCTGCACCGCAGCGGCTGGACCGTGCCCGAATTCCGCGCCCTGGGCTACCGCGTGCGCGGGGTCCTGGGGCTGAAGCCCCTGCGCGGGGCGCTGCACCGGCCGCGCTTCCGGCCCTGGCCGCTGTGGGAGCGCGTGGCAAACCTCAGCCGCGTGGTGAGCGCCGGGCGGCCCGAATTGGACGCCGGCCTTCTGGCGGTGAAGGACCTGCCATGACGCGGGTGCTCGCCGTCGACCTCAACGCCTGCCGCCGCCCCCAGCAGGAGCTCTACCGCCTGCTGGCGCAGTCCAAGGGCCTGCAGCTGAGGCTGCTGGTGCCCGCGGCCTGGGTGGAGCCCTTCGGACGGTCCGAGGCCGACCTGGGCCTGCGGGTCCAGGGCCTGGACGTGCGGGCGCTGCCGACCCTCTTCACGGGCCGCTACCACCGACTGCTGTACCGGGGCCTGGAGCGCGAGGTGCGGGACTTCGCCCCGGACCTGCTGTGGGTCCACGCCGAGCCCGAGAACTTCCTGGCCGGGCAGGCCCTGCTGGCCTTGCGCCGGGCCGCGCCGGGCGCCGCGCTGGCGCTGGTGGCCTGGCGCAACATCGCCTACGCGCGCGGCCGCCTGCCCTACAAGGCGGCCGGCCTGCACCAGTGGCTCGAGGACCTCAGCCGCGACGCCGGCGCCTCGCTGCTCACCTACAACGCCGACGCCGCCGCCATCATGGGCGCCCGCGGCTTCGACTGCAGCCCCATCGTCATGGGAGTGAACCTGGACTTCTTCACGCCCGGCTCCCGCAGCGAGGCCCGGGCCCGGCTGGGCCTGCCCGCCGACGGCTTCGTGGCCGGCTTCGTGGGCCGTTGCCTGCCCGAGAAGGGCGTCGACGACCTCATCGCCGCGCTGGCCGCGGGCGAGGGCAAGGGGCGGCGCCTGCTGCTCGTCGGCGACGGCCCCAGCCGGGCCCAGTGGCTGAGGCAGGCCGCGGAGGCCGGGGTGCCCGCCACCTGCCTGGCGCTGCCCCACGAGAAGGTGGTCCTGGCCATGCGGGCCATGGACGTGCTCTGCCTGCCTTCGCGCGCCACCTGGGCCTGGAAGGAGCAGTTCGGCCGCGTGCTCATCGAGGCCATGGCCTGCGGCACCCCTGTGCTGGGTTCGGACTCCGGGAGCATCGCCGAGGTCATCGCCGCCCCGGCGCCGGCCCCGGGCTCCTTCAGCCGCGGCAAGGGCGGCCTGCTCTTCGCTGAAGGCGACCGCCAAGGCCTGGCCGCCGCGCTGCAGGCCCTGGGCCGAGGCCCCCTGGCGCGGACGCTGGGCAGGGAAGGCCTGCGCCGCGCCCGCGGCCGCTTCACCTGGAAGGCCATCGCCCGGGACATGGGCCCCCTGCTCACGGGCCTGGCAAAGGCCGGCCGGAGCCCGCGCCTGCTGGGGCTCGACGTCTTCGGCGGGGACCGCGCGGCGCTGCTGGAGCGCTTCGAGGGCTGGCTGCGGGAGCGCGGAGTGAAGCGGGCCCGCCTGCTGTTCTACCTCAACGCCCACCTGGTCAACGTGGCCGGCTCCGACGAGGGCTTCCGCGCGGCCCTGGGACGCGCCGACCTGCTGCTGCCCGACGGCCAGGGCGTGGTGCTGGCCCTGCGCGGCATGGGCCTGCCTGCGGCCGGGCGCTTGGCCCTGGGCGACGTGCTGCCGGACCTGGCGGGCTCGGCCGCCCGCCTGAAGCGCAGCGTGTTCCTGTGGGGCGGCGACCCCGGGGTGGCCGGCGAGGCCGCCTCGGCCCTGGCCGCGCGCTGGCCGGGCCTGAAGGTGGCGGGCGTGGAGCACGGCTTCCTGGACGAGGCGGCTTCGCTGGCGCTGCGCGCGCGCCTGAGGCGGCTCAGGCCCGACGTGCTGTTCCTGGGCATGGGCTCCCCCAAGCAGGAGCGCCTTGCCCTGCAGCTGGCCGCGGAGCTGCCCGGCGCCGCGGTGGTGGTGTGCGGCAACGCCTTCACCTTCATCGCCGGCCACCAGCGCCGCTCACCGCGCTGGATGTCCGGCGCCGGCCTCGAATGGCTGTGGCGCCTGGGCCTTGAGCCCCGCCGCCTGGCCGGCCGCTACCTCATCGGCAACCTCATCTTCGCCGGGCATGCGCTGCGCGCGCGCCTGGCCGGCAAGGCCTGAAACGGCGGGCCTGGGCCCGCCGCAGCCCGCAGGAGACCCTGAGTGGATCCAGTGATCCCATCCCCGGCAGCGCCCCAGGCGGGCGGACCGCTTGCGGCGGAGCCTGTGCGCGGCGCGCCCGAGGCCTTTGCGGCCGCGGCGGCGCTGTGGATCTTTGCGGCCCTGCTGTGGCCCGAGGAGAAGCTCAGCCTCGGCCTGCTCGGCGGCTCGCCCGGCTCGAGCACCACGGGCGCCAACCCCTTCTACAGCGAGGTGGGGGCCTTCGCCCTGGCGGCCTGGGCGCTGGCCGTGCCCGCGCTGCGCGCCCGCATCCCCGCGGTCCTGCGCTGGGCCGCCCTGTGCTGGTCCGCTGCCGTGCTCGCCGCGGGCCTGAGGGGCCTGGCCGGGGGCAACCACTACCGCGACGTGCTGGCCGAAGGCCGCATCGTGGCCCTGGCGCCGGCCCTGCTGGCCCTGGGGGCCCTGGATGGCCGCGGGCGGCGCCTGGCCTGGTCCGCCCTGGCCTGGGGGGCCCTGGCTTGGTGCGCCTGGCAGGCGGCGCTGGTGTGGGCCGAGCCCACGGGCCTGTGCAACATGGCCATCGTGCCCGTGGCCATCGCGGCGTCGGAGCACGGAGCCCACCTGCAATGGATGTCCCTGCTGGCCGCGGTGGTGGCGGGCGGGCTGTGGCTCGACGGCTGGGGCGGCCTGGCCCTGTGCGCGGGGGCCTGGACCCTGCTGTGGCTGAGCCTGGTCCGCGGACTGTGGATCGCCGGCCCGCTGGGCGCCCTCACCGCGGCCCTGGCCTTGGCCCTGGGGGGCGGGCTTGCCGCCTCGCGCCGTTATCTCGCCTTCCAGGCGGCCGGCCTGCTGCTGGGGCTGCTGTGCGCCTTCGGCGTGTACCGGGCCGCCAGCCCGGACGGCATCTTCCTGCTGCAGTTCCGCCTGCAGCGCCTGGCCCAGGGCGTGCACCTGGCGCCGGCCCCGGCCGAGCACCCCGAGCTGGGATCGCTCAACTCCGGCCTCTTCCGCGAAATCGTGCGCCGCGGCGGCCTGTACCGGAACCTGATCGAGCATGAGGAGGCCGCTTTGCCCGGGCGCCCGGACCCCAGCCTCGTTGAGCGCGACGTGATGCGTCGCCAGGCCCTGGCCGCCTTCAAGGCCTCGCCCCTGCTGGGCTCCGGGCTGGGACTGGTGCTGCACATCCCCACGGCCCAGGGCGAGAAGCTGCTGCGCGACCCCCACAACGGCCCCTCCTGGTTCCTGGCCGACATGGGACTGGTGGGCGCCCTCTGCGCCCTGGCCGGGCTGGCCGCGCTGGCGCAGGGTCTGTGGGCCCGGCGCCGGCGGGCCGGCTGGGTCACGGCCGCAGCCGCGGCCGCCCTGCTCATGGCCCTCAGCCTCGAGCTGGTCCAGCCGGGCATCCTGCACGCCAGCATGTGGCTGCCGCTGGCGGTGCTGGGCACGGTCCTGCGCGAGCCGGGGACGGCATGAGGGCGCCCGCAAGCGTCCCCGTGGCCGTGGTGGTCCTGAACTGGAACGGCCGCGCCCTGACCGAGGCCTGCGTGGAATCCTGGCTGGCCGCCCGCCCGCGGCCGCGGCGCCTGCTGGTGGTGGACAACGGCAGCACCGACGGCTCGGTGGCGGCCCTGCGCCGCCGCTTCAAGGGCCTGGAGATCCTGGCCCTGCCCGACAACCTGGGCTTCGCCGCCGGCAACAACCGCGGATTCGCGCACCTATGGGCCATGGGGCCCCGGGTGGAGGCCGTGTTCATCTGCAACAACGACACCGAGGTGCGTCCGGACATGCTGGGGCTGCTGTGGGCGGCCCTGAAGGCGAGGCCCGGCTGGGCCGTGGCGGGGCCGCGCATCCTGTACCACGGGACCGGCCGCATCTGGTTCGAGGGAGGCCTCATCCGGCCCTGGACCGGGCGGGGCGGGCACCTCTCCCATGGCCTGGAGGCCGGGCAGCCGGGGGAACCCTTCGCGCTGCCGGCCGACGGCTTCGTCACCGGCTGCGGGCTGTTGGTGCGCGCCCAGGAGCTGCGCGAACTGGGCGGCTTTGACGAGACCCTGTGGGCCTACTCCGAAGATGCGGACCTGTGCCTGCGCCTGCAGCGGCGGGGCCTGGCAAGCGGCGTTGTCCCGGCGGCCGCCATGAGCCACAAGATCTCAGCCACCTTCGGGCTGGGCAGCCCGCTTTCCCTCTATTACATTACGCGCAACTCCTGGGCCATGCTGGTGCGCCACCGTCCGGGCCACGGCTGGGTGACGCGGGCCATCTTTCTGGCGGTGAACCTGGGCCTGGCTGGGCGCGCGGCCTTCCGGGGCGGGCCGGCCGCAGGCGCGGCGGTGCTGCGGGGGCTGCGCGACGGCCTGGGCAGGGACTGGAGCGGCCATGACGCCCGGGCCTGAGCCCGGGGCGGCCGGCGCCGAGCGGCTGCGCCGCCTGCGCCAGTGGTGCCTCCGGCTGGCCCTGTCCCTGGCGGGCCGCGCCTGGCATCCGGGCCCGGCGGCGCCGGTGCGCCGGATCCTGGTCGTGGAGATGACCCGCCTGGGCGACCTGGTGGTGGCCAGCGCCCTGTTCGGGCCCCTGCGGCGGGCCTTTCCCGGCGCCGCCCTGGAGCTGGCCGGCGATGCGGCCTATGCGCCCCTTTTCGAGGGGGGCGGGGTCCTTTACCATGGCTTGCCCGGATCCGGGACGGCCTTCCTACGGGCGCTGTGGAGCCTGAGGCGGGAGCTCGCGGGCGGCGAACTGCTGGTGGTCGCCGCCTCGCCGGCGGTGCGCAACACCCTGCTGGTGCTGGCCTCCCGCCCGGGCCGCGCCTGCGGATACCTGGTTCCCGAGGCGGGCGGCCTGGCCAATGATGCGCCCGCGCCGGTGCAGGCGCTGGGTGGCGGCTGGAATTTACGGCTGCCGAAGGCGCCGCGCGGCCACCTGGTGGAACGCGCCGCCCTGGCCCTGCGGGTGGCGGGCATCCCCGAAGAAGGCCTGGCGCCCAGTCTGGCCGCAGGAACGCAGCGGGCCCGCGCCGGCGTGGTCCTGCACGCGGGATCCAATGTCCACCTCAAGCGCTGGCCCGCAGAGCGCTTCGCCGGGATCGCCCGCGAGCTGGCGGACCGCGGCTTCGCGGTGAGCGTGATCCCCGCGGAAGCCGGGCGCCTGGAGGGCCTGCCCGCCTCCGTGGCCGTCCTGGGCCGGACCGGCCTGGCCGAGCTGCGGGACCTGCTGGCCGGGGCGCAGCTCTTCATCGGCAACGACACCGGGCCCATGCACATCGCCGCCGCCGTGGGCACGCCCTGCCTGGCGCTCTTCGGCCCGACCGTGGAGCGCCTGTCCGGGCCCTGGCCCCTGCCCGGCCCGGGCTCCCCCCACCGCGTCCTTTGGGAGGACGTGCCCTGCCGGCCCTGCGCCCAGCTGACCTGCGTGCAGCCTCAGGACTGGTGCATGGAAAAGCTCGGCGAAGACAGGGTGCTGCGCATGGCCCTGGAACTGCTGCACGCTGCGCCGGCACCTGCCGCGGCGCAGGGAACCGCCCCTGCTCCACGCTCAAAGGAATGACCATGCCGCTTCGCTGGACCGCATTGCTTCTGCTCCTGGTTCCCCTGCGCCTGGCCGCAGACCCGGCCCCTGCCGCCGCGCCCGCGCATCCCAAGGCGCACGTCAAGGCGGCGCCGGCCCATCACAAGCTCACGGCTGCCGAAGGCGAAGCCAGCCTGCCTGAAGGCGCGCCACGCAAGCTGTCGGACCTCTACAAATTTTTCGCCAAGGCGGTGTCGGACGGGCTGGGCAGCGAGGTGCAGGCCAATCCGGTGCGCATCACCGGCCGCAGCTGGGAGCTGGTGCGTGCGGGAAGCTTCCCCGAGGTGGAGCTGACGCTGAAGCCCTTCGCGGCCCAGGGCCTGAAGTTCGACAAAGGCGAGTTCCTCTTCAGGAAGATGGAGGTCGACACCGCCGCCCTGCTGCAGTGGAAGCTGCAGATGAAGCAGGTCCGCCAGGTCGAGAGCCGCCTGGTGTTCACCCTGCGATCGCTGGGCAAGCGCCTCAGCGAGCAGGCCGGCACGGACCTGCGCCTGCAGGCCGACATGGAGGAGCAGCAGGTCCTGCTCAGCGGCCCGGGCGCCTTCTGCGGCGTGCCCTGCGCCGTGGAGGCTCGCTGCCAGTTCGTGTGGGACGAGAACGCCAAGACCCTGCGCCTGGCCCCGCTGGAGCAGACCTTCGGCGGCCGCAAGGTGCCCCGCTGGCTGTGGTGGGCCGCGCGCAGCCCGGTGCCCCAGGCGCCGGTGCTGGACTTCAGCTTCTCGTGGATCCCCTTCAACATCCAGGAGGTGCACGTGGGATGGGACCAGGTGAACCTCTCCACCAACTGGTGAGCGGCACGGCCGTGCCGGCGCCGGCGCGCCCGGCGCTCTGGCTCGTGGTGCCGATGCAGGGCCCCTGGCCCCTGACCGAGGCCCTGCTGGAAAGCCTGCAGGCGGCCGCCCCCCGGGGCCTGCTGCGCGTGCTGGCGGTGGAGGAGCCCTCCGGCCCCGGTCCGGCAGCCCTTGCCCTGCGAGACTGGCGGCGGCGCCTGCCGCTGACGGTCCTGCGCCGGCGCGCAGGCGGCCCGGGATCGCTGGACCTGGGCCTGCGGCTGGCCCTCAAGGGCGGCGCCGATTGGATCGGGCTGCTGCACCACGACCTGCTGCTGGGGCCGGGCTGTTTGGACCGCATGCTGCACGACGCGGCCGCGACCGGCTGGCAGGCGGTGTCCCCGGCGACCCGCGCAGGGGTCCTGGACTACGATTTCAGCGCCGCCGCCGCCGCGCAGTTCCGCAGCGGCGGGGAGCCGCGCGCCGGCGCCTGCTTTGAGTGGTGCGTCCTGCTCACCCGCCGGGCCGCCGGTCTCCTGGGCCGGCTGGAGGCGGATGCCGGGGCCGGCGCCGGAACCGGAACCGGTGCGGCGTTTGCGGTCCTGCGCCTCGCGGAACTGGGACTGGCCTGCGGCGTGAGCCGGGGCGCCCTGGTCCACCACTTCGGGCCGCCCGCTCCGGGCCGCCGGTCCAGCCGGCTGAAGGGATAGGGGGGGACATGCCGATCGAAAACGCCATCATCCTGGCGGGAGGCTTCGGCACCCGGCTTCGGCCGCTGACCGCCCGCACGCCCAAGGCCCTGCTGCCCGTGGGCAACCGGCCCTTCCTCGAGACCCTGTTCGCCCGCCTGGCCCAGGCCGGGGTGCGGCGGGCGGTGCTCTCGACGCACCACCAGGCGGCAAGCCTCTCGGCGGCCCTGCCCGCGCTGCGGCGCTTCGGGCTGAAGGTGGCCCTGCGGCGAGAGCCCAAGCCACTGGGCACCGGCGGCGCCATCCGGTACTCCTGGCCGGACCCGGAACAGCCCTGCCTGGTGCTCAACGGCGACGTGCTCGGGGATTTTGACCTGCGCAGCCTGGTCCGGGCCCACCAGAAGTCCGGGGCCCTAGCCACCCTGGGCGCCATCAGCGTCGACGACACCCGCGCCTACGGGGTCCTGGAAAGCGACGTCACCGGCCGCCTCACGCGCTTCGTGGAGAAGCCCCGCCCCGGCGAAAGCGACAGCCGCCTGGTCAACGCCGGCATCTACGCCCTGGGGCCCGGAGTGCTGCGCTTCATCGGCAGGGGGCGGCCCACCAGCGTGGAACGCGAAGTCTTCCCGCTCCTGCTGGCGGCGGGGCAGCGACTGCAGGCCTGCGCGGCCGACGCAGGCGGCTACTGGAACGACATCGGCACGCCTGCCGCCTTCCTCAGGGCCAACCAGGACGTGCTGCAGCGGCGCCTCTGGCAGGGCCGCGGCCTGGCCGAGAAGCTGTGGGGACGGCCCGACGCCCGCGGCAACCTGCGGGCGCCATCGGTCCGCGTCGCCAAGGGCGCGGTGGTGAGCCGCAGCGTGCTGGGGCCGGGCTGCACGGTGGGCGCCGGCGCCCTGGTCCACGGCAGCGTGCTGCTGGCGGGCTGCGCGGTGGGGGAGCAGTCCAGCCTGGACGGGGCGCTGCTGGCGGAGGGCGCCATCGTCGGCAGCCGCTGCGCCATCAAGGCCGGCGCCGTGCTCGGGCCGGGGACACGGGTGAGCGACGATTCGCAACTTTGAGGAGCACCATGCCGGACCTCTATTTCCTCGTTGAGTTCCCGATCTTCCGCGACTTCGACGGCGACGACGTCGAAGCGCTGGGCGTCGCCTGCGAACTGAAGGAATTCCCCGCCGGCGCGTCCGTGTGCCGCGAGGGCGACCCCGGGGACGCCATGTTCATCGTCAAGAGCGGCGTGCTCGAGGTCAGCCGCCGGGTCCAAGGCAAGGACCTGCACATCAACCTCGTCAGCGAAGGCGAGTTCTTCGGCGAGATGGCCCTCATCGACGGCAGCCCCCGCTCCGCGGACGTGACCGTGCGCGAGGACGCGGTGCTGGTGAAGCTGCCCGCGACGGCCTACCGCCAGCTCAAGGGGGTCCGGCCCGCCTGCGCCCTGAAGGTCGCCGACGTGCTGCTCAAGCAGCTGAGCTTCCGCGTGCGCCGCACCACGGCCCGGGCATTGGCCAGCGAGGCCACGGTCCCGGCTCCGGCACCGCAGCTGGCCCCCAGTCCGGCGCCCGGCCAGGCGCCCGTCCCATTGCGGTCGGCGGCACCGCCCGCCGGCGTGGCCACCGGGCCGGCGACGAAAGCGACGAAAGCGACGAAAGCGACCAAAGCGACCAAAGCGACCAAAGCGACCAAAGCGACCAAAGCGACTGCGGCACGCAAAACAGCAAAAGACAAACAGGCGCGTCCCGGCAAAAAGGCGGCCCGGACCGCGAAGCCAAAGCCGGCGGCCCAGATGGGAAAGCGCAGGGGCAAGGTGTGAGCAGGCCCAAGGACAAGGATAGGGATGAAGCCGCGGCCCCCGGCTCCGCCCCCGGAAGCCCCATGCACTTCTTCGAGGCCTTCGGCCGCATGCTGGCCTTCCTCGAAGATCCCGGAGCGGGCAACCGCCGCGGCTTCTACGGCATTCTCCTCAATGAGGTGATGGCCGCGGCCGGCTGCGAACAGGGTTCGCTGCTGCTGGTGGCGCCCTCGGGGCAGGAGCTGCAGTTGCGCCTGGAGGCCGTGCACGGCCTGGCCTCGGAGGTGTGGGCCGGCGAGAACGGCGCCGCCGCCGATTCGGCGGCCGGCAAGGCCCTGGCGCTCAATGCGCCCGTGCTGAGCCAGGGCGCCTTCGGGGCCAGCCTCGCGCTGCCGCTGCAATGGCGCGGCGAGGCGGTGGGGGCCGTGCTCCTGTCGCGCGAGCGCCCCTTTGACGGGGCCGAAGTGCAGGCCGCAGCCGCCTCGGCGTCCGGGCTGGCCCAGGTGCTGAAGGCCTTCCAGTCCCTGGCGCAGCGCCGGCGCACGGACCAGCAGCTGGCCTCGATCATCAACGCCAGCGTGGCGCTGCAGGGCGGCCAGGACCAGGCGGCGGTCCTGGACCGCATCATCCGCGAGGCCGAGGTGCTGCTCGACGCCGAGGCGGCCTCGGTGTTCCTGCTCGACCCGGACGGCGGGCTGAGGGCCCCCGTGGCCACGGGCCCCGGCGGCGAACGCCTGCAGGAGCTACGCCTGGCCCCGGGCGAGGGCATCGCGGGCTGGGTGGTCGCCAACGGCGCGCCGGCCGTGGTCTCGGACGTGCAGCGGGACGGGCGCTTCGCCCGCCGCGTCGACCGGGCCACGTCGCAGTCCACCCGCAGCGTGCTGGCCGTGCCCATCGTGCTCGAGGGCCGCACCCTGGGCGTGCTGGAGGTCATCAACAAGCGCGGCGGAGGGGTCTTCCGCGACGACGAGGCGCCGGCCCTGGGCGCGCTGG
>Ga0302319_10015283_pt1 | contig 14235 bp, 16 predicted proteins | sample Bog_T0_2_FD_203319 | JGI IMG/M metagenome (GOLD analysis project Ga0302319, IMG submission 203319) | Peat permafrost microbial communities from Stordalen Mire near Abisko, Sweden - Bog_T0_2 | ecosystem: Environmental > Terrestrial > Soil > Wetlands > Peat | place: Sweden: Abisko, Stordalen Mire... | reverse complement strand
GATCGTGGTGGGCGTCTGCACCCACCTGGGCTGCACCCCGGCGTTCGGCGAGGGTCCCTACGGCGGCTATCTCTGCCACTGCCACGGATCGGTCTATGACACCTCCGGCCGCATCCGCGCGGGGCCGGCGCCGAAGAACCTGGCTGTGCCGGACTATACCTTCCTCACTGACACGCACATCAAGGTCGGCTGACACCATGAGCGGACCCTCGAGCTACGAGCCGGGAACAGCCATCGAGCGTTGGCTCGACGCGCGCCTGCCGATCATTCGCTTCGGCGTCGACCTGATGGATTTCCCGACGCCGAAGAACCTGAACTACTGGTGGACCTTCGGCGGCATCCTGGCCTTCTGCCTTGCCAGCCAGATCGTCACCGGCGTGATCCTGGCCATGCACTTCGACCCCACCGGGGCCGGCGCCTTCCTGTCCATCGAGCACATCATGCGCGATGTGAACTACGGCTGGCTGATCCGCTACATCCACGCCGACGGGGCGTTCCTGTTCTTCCTGGCGGTCTACATCCACATGTTCCGCGGGCTCTATTACGGCTCGTTCAAGGCCCCGCGGGAGGTGCTCTGGCTGATCGGCTGCCTGATCTATCTGGCCATGATGGCCACCGCCTTCTTCGGCTACGTGCTGCGCTGGGGGCAAATGAGTTTCTGGGGCGCCAAGGTGATCACCAGCCTGTTCGGGGCGATCCCCTTCGTCGGGCCCTCGATCACCACCTGGCTGCTCGGCGGCTTCGCCGTCGACTCACCGACGCTGAACCGCTTCTTCTCCCTGCACTATCTGCTGCCGTTCGTGATCGCCGCCCTGGTGGTGCTGCACATCTGGGCGCTGCACGTGCCGGGCAATTCCAACCCGGTCGGCGTCAACGTGAAGGGCAAGTCCGACACCGTGCCGTTTCACCCGTACTATACGGTCAAGGACGGCTTCGCGATCGTGCTGTTCATGATCCTGATGGCGGTGTTCGTATTCTACCAGCCCGAAGCGATGATGGGCGCGGACAACAACATTCCCGCCAACCCGATCGTCACCCCGCCGCACATCGTTCCCGAGTGGTACTTGCTGCCCTACTACGCGATCCTCAGGGCCATTCCGAACAAGCTGATGGGCGTCATGGCCATGGGCGGGGCCATCGCCTGCATCTTCGCCCTGCCGTGGCTGGACCGCACCAAGGTGCGTTCGATGCGCTACCGGCCGCAGGCGCGGATCTATTTCTTCTTCTTCTGCGCCGCCTGCGTGATCCTCGGTTTCTGCGGCGCCCACGAGGTGGACGACAAGGTGATCAATGGCTTGGCCCCGATCACCTTCCTAGACGCCGACCTGAACAGCTACGTCTGGGTCTCCCGGCTCGGGGCGCTCTACTATTTCGCCTATTTCCTGGTGATTCTGCCGATCGTCCTGCCGATGACCGAGACACCGTTGCCGGTGCCCGAGTCGATCTCGACGCCGGTGCTGTCGCACCCCGCCGCCGCGCCCGCCGGCGCGCCGGCCGCGCCTGAAAAGAAGGGTTGATCGGCCGATGCTGCGCAAGATCCTTGCCCTGGCGGCCATCCTCGGCTTCGCCGTCGCGGCCCCGGCCCTGGCGGACACCGGCCAGCCGCCGCTGAAGCACATCGCCTGGTCGTTCTCCGGCCCGTTCGGCGGCTATGACCAGGAACAGCTGCAGCGCGGCTTCAAGGTTTATCGGGAGGTCTGCTCCCAGTGCCACTCGCTGAAGCTGATCGCCTTCCACGACCTGGGCGAGCCGGGCGGGCCGTTCTGGGATCCAAAATACAAGACCGCCAACGACAACGCCTACGTCAAGGCGATCGCCGCCGAGTTCAAGGTGCCGGATATCGATCCGGACACCGGCGATCCGATCCAGCGGGTAGCCACCACCGCCGACTCGATGCCGCCGCCCTACGCCAACGAGATCGCCGCCAAAGCCACCCTCGGCGGCTCGCCGCCGGATATGTCGATGCTGGAAAAGGCCCGCGAAGGCGGCGCCAACTACATCTACTCGATCCTCACCGGATACACGACGGCGCCCGCGGGCGTCACCGTGCCGGCCGGCAAGTACTACAACCCCTTCATGCTGGGCGGGATCATCGCCATGCCCCCGCCGCTGGTGGCCGGCAGGGTCACCTTCGATGACGGCAAGCCCTCGACCCTCGACCAGGAGGCGCAGGACATCGCCGCCTTCCTGACCTGGGCGTCGGACCCGCACATGGAGCAACGCAAGCAAATGGGCCTGGCGGTGATGGTCTACCTGCTGGTCTTCGCCGGCCTGCTATACGCCAGCTACCGCCGCGTCTGGCGCAACGTCGCGCACTGACAGCTGCGTGGTTCGAGACGCGCTCTGGCGAGCGCTCCTCACTATGACGAAGGGGGTGGGCGCACCACCTATCTCGTCATCCTGAGGAGGCCGCCCGGCGGCCGTCGCGAAGGACGCGGGGTCTAACGCGCCCCTTCACCTCCATCACCATCCGCCGCAGGTCGATCCTGACCGCGTAGCGGGCCAGGACGTCGGTTCCCAAGCCGCCCAGGCGGTCGGGCGGCGCGTCCGGGTCCAGGGCCGCGCGGACGTCGGCCAGCGTCGCTCCAGCGAAGCTCAGCGAGCGCAGCCGCGCCGGCGGCCGGCTCCGCGAGGCGGCGTCGAGGCTGGTCGGTGTCCGGCTTAGCGCAGCCACCAGCGGCGACAGCCGAACGCCGGCGCCGGCGGTCTCCAGGGCGAACCGGCCCTTGCGCGTCACGCGCCCGTCCGACACCCGGGCGACCACCGTCGGAACCCCGTCCCGAAGGCTGAGAGGCGCGCGGACGGCGCGGCCGAAGCCGGGCATGCGGCCTCGCCAGACCGCGATCCGGCAGTCGGGGCCGAGCCTCAGGTCGACCACGTCGCCGGCCAGGGCGTCCGCGCCGATGACGCCGCTGATCTCGGTGGGAAAGCCGCGGTTGCGGGCGTCGAGATCGACAATCCGGAAGTCCGGCGCGCCCAGCGTCGTCCGCGCCAGCCGCAGCGGCGCCTGGAAATCCGTCGCATCCAGGCCCTCGCCCTGGGCGCGGGTCAGGTGTAGCAGGCTGGTCGGCGCGGCCAAGTCGAGCACGAAATCGCCGGCGATGTCGCCCAGGGACGCGGACACCACCACCGCCCCGTTCTCGAACCAGCAGCGAGCCTCTCCGGCGCGCGCCGGCAATGCCGCGGCGCCGACAATCAGGGCGAGGGGGAAGGCGGCGACGCGCATGCTGCGCCGACCATAGCCAAGCCGCCGCGGCTCGGCGATAAGCGGCGCGCGGTAGGAGGCGGGATGTCGGGCTGGGTGTTGGGGGTGATCGGCGGCTCCGGGCTCTACGAGATCGAGGGCCTGGAAGATCCGCGCTGGATCGACATCGAGAGCCCGTTCGGCGCGCCGTCGGATCAGCTGCTGAGCGGTCGCCTGGGGGACGTGCGCCTCTATTTCCTGCCCCGCCACGGCCGCGGCCACCGCCTGCCGCCCGGCGCGATCAACGCCCGCGCCAACATCGACGCTTTGAAGCGCTGCGGCTGCACCGACGTGATCTCGATCTCCGCCGTCGGCTCCCTGCGCGAGAGCCTGCCGCCCGGGACCTTCGTGGTGGTTGACCAGTTCATCGACCGCACGCACGGCCGCCAGGCCAGCTTCTTCGGTCCCGGCCTGGTGGCGCACGTCTCCATGGCCCACCCGGTGTGCGCCAGACTCTCGTCCCTGGCCGCCGCCGCCGCCCGCGCCGCCGGCGCGTCCGTGGCCGAGGGCGGGACCTATCTGGCCATGGAGGGCCCGCAGTTCTCCACCGCCGCCGAGAGCCGGCTCTACCGCTCCTGGGGCTGCGACGTGATCGGCATGACCGGCATGCCGGAAGCCAAGCTCGCCCGTGAGGCCGAGCTGCCTTACGCCTCGGTCGCCATGGTCACCGACTTCGACGCCTGGGACGACGAGATCGCCCACGTGGAGGTCGGCCAGATACTGGCCCAGCTCGCCGCCAACGCCGCTGCGGCCCGCGAACTGCTTCGCTGCCTCGCCACAAACCTGCCCGCCGAGCGAGCGCCTTCGCCGATCGACACCGCCCTCGACGGGGCGATCCTCACCCAGCCGGCCGTCCGCGACCCGGCAATGCTGCGGCAGCTCTCCGCCGTGGCCGGACGCGCCCTCGGTCTAAGGACCCAAGCCCGATGAACCTTGCCGAGATCATCCGCACCATTCCCGACTATCCGAAGCCCGGGATCATGTTCCGCGACATCACCACCCTGCTGGGCGACGCCCGAGCGTTCCGCCAGGCGGTGGACGAACTGGTGCAGCCCTTCGCCGGCATGAAGATCGACAAGGTGGCCGGGATCGAGGCCCGCGGCTTCATCCTCGGCGGCGCGGTCGCTCACCAACTCTCGGCCGGCTTCATTCCGCTGCGCAAGAAGGGAAAGCTGCCGCACCGGACCCGCGCCGTCGAATACGCCCTGGAATACGGCACCGACTCCATGGAGATGCACCTCGACGCCGTCGGCGCCGGCGAAAAGGTGATGCTGGTCGACGACCTGATCGCCACCGGCGGCACGGCGCTGGCGGCGGTGCAGCTGCTGCGCCAGGCCGGGGCCGAGATTACCGCCACCGGCTTCGTCGTCGACCTGCCAGAACTCGGCGGCGCCGACCGACTGCGGGCAGCCGGCGTGCCGGTGTCGACCCTGGTGAGCTTCGGCGGGCACTAGAATCGCTGTTTTGCCCTTTCTTCGGCGCTCCGGATCGCCACATTGGCGGGCATGAGTGTCAGTCCGTCGTGGCGCCTGTTCCGGCGCATGCAGTACTCGGCCTTCGCCGCGGGGGCGCTGATCTATGCCGGCGCCGCCGTGCACGCCTGGTCGGTGCTGCCGGGCGAGGCGGCGATGAAACTTCAGCGGATGCTGGTCTATCCGGGGGTGATGTTCCTGGCGACCTTGGCCATCCCGCTGGCGGCGCCGCCGCTGCGCCATATGCTGAAGACCCACATCTGGGTCAGCTTCCGCACCGGCTTCGGCCAGAGCGTAATCTCGGTGCTGGCGGTGGTGGTGGTGCTGGTGGGGATGGCGGCGTTCATCCTGATCGACACCAACCGCGCCACCCACGGCGGGGCCTTCCCCGCCAGCGCCTTCTCCGCCTACGCCGCCGGCCTCGGCGTGCTGTTGGCCCAGGCGATCCTGGTCCGCCGCATCGAACACGACCCAGTGCTCAGACCGGCGATCGAGGGGGTGGCGTAGGCTACATATCACCCCGCCCGCCGCCGTTCAGCGCGAACAGTTGCAGCGTGCGCAGGCGCGCTAGCCGCGCGGCGTCGGGGCTGTAGTCGGTTCGGCGATCGGAGACGAAGCCGTGCCCGGCGTCATAGAGGTGGATCGGGATCTGCGGATGCGCCGCGGCGATCGCCTCGACCACCGCCGGAGGGATGCTCGCGTCAGTGCGGCCAAAGTGCAGGATGATCGGGCAGCGCGGGGTCTCGCCCAGCAGTTCGGGAATCCGCCGGCCGTAGAAGCTGGACGCCGCCGCCACGCCCTCGACGCGGCAGGCGGCCAGCCAGGTGGCCGCCCCGCCCCAGCAGTAGCCGGCCACGAACACCGGCGGCTTCAGCGCCGCCACGCAGGCCGCCAGGTCGCCGGCCACGTCGCCCCAGGGCGTTTCCTCCGACAGCCGCCGGCCGAGCGCCACGCCGTCCGCGTCATAGCCGGCCTCGAAGTCTTTTTGCCGGCGATCGTAGAGCTGCGGCGCCAGCACCTCGTAACCGTCGACGGCGAAGCCGTCGGCCAGTTCGCGGATGTGTCCGGTGACCCCGAAAATCTCCTGGATCAGCACCAGGCCGCCGTGACGCGCGTCGTCCGGCGCCACGTGATAGGCGCCGAGTTCGAACCCGTCGAACGCGCTGACGAGCTTGATCTCGGCGCCGCGCCGGTCAGGCCGCGCCGTTGGCTTCGAAGAGGGCGATGGTGCGTTCCCGGGCCAGCTGGGCGTCGATGGCGTCGGAGTCCGGCCGGCCGTCGTTGTTGAAGCCGTGGCCGGAGTTTTCGTAGATGTACACCGGCACCTGCGGCTGGGCCTTGGCCAGGGTCGCCTTCACCTCGTCGGCGGGGATGTGCGCGTCCTTGCGGCCGAAGTGGCAGATCACCGGGACCTTCGGGGTCAGGTCCGCCGCCCCGGCGACGCCGCCGCCGTAGTAGCTCGAGCCGGCCGCCAGGCCGTCCAGCCGCCCGACCGCCTGCCAGACCATCGCCCCGCCGTAGCAGTAGCCGACGATGAACACCGGCCCGCGCGGGGCCAGATACTGGATGCAAGCGGCGATGTCGGCCAGCGCATCCTCGGGCTTGGCCTGGCGAACCGCCGCGAACGCCAAGGCCATGCCGGCGTCGTTGTGGCCGACGTCGAGGCCCGGGTTGTTGCGGTCGTACATCGCCGGCGCCACCGCCTCGAAGCCCAGCCCCGCCCAGCGGTCGACGTCGGCGCGGACGTATTGGTCGATGCCGAAGATCTCCTGGATGACGATCACCCCGCCGCGCCGCTTGCCCTTGGCCGCCGCATGGTAGGCGCCGAACTCGAAGCCGTCGGCGGCCGTCGACTTGATCTTGATCATCTCGCCCATGGCGCTCTCTCCCGTGCCTTGTTGGCGATCTCCCTAGGACAGGGTCGGGCCGGCGCGCAACCGCCCTGGCTCAGGCGCGCCAATGCCAGGTGACCAGCACCGCGATGACGGCGACCAATATGCCCAGCGAGCCCGCCACCAGCAGCGTGGTCACCACCGTCTGGCGGACCGGCGTCGTGGTGATCCCCTGGCCGGCGATCGGCAGACCGCGCCCGGCCCCGAACACCCCCGCCAGCAGCAGCGACAGCCAGACCATGTAGAGCGACACCCAGGTCGCGTCGGCGATGACGTCGCTCCACGGCTGCGCTAGGCTGAGCCGCGACCAGAGCAGTCCGAGGGCCAGCAGGAACGTTCCGCTCTGCACGCCGGTGAGGTGCGCCGACAGCCCCAGCCGCGGACTGCGGCATTTCGGAATCGCGAAGCCGGTGAAGAGGCCAAGCAGGAAAAGCAGCACGCCGGCGAAGCTCAAGATTTCGGCGGGGTCGGACATGGTGATCTCCATTTACAGACTTCAAGTCGGTAAATACCGACCTGCAGTCGGTTGGTCAATCGTGCTATGCGGGCCGCTCATGCCGAGCCAAGCCGAACGCCGCGCCGCCACCCAAGGGATGATCCTGGATTCCGCGCGCCGCCTGTTCGCCGATCAGGGGTTCGAGGCGACCAGCATCGACGACATCGCCGTGGCGGCCGGCGTGGCCAAAGGCGCCGTCTATCACCACTTCGCCTCCAAGGAGGCGCTGTTCGCTGAGGTGCTCGAAGGCGTCCAGGCCGAACTGGCCTCGGCCCAGCCGCCGCCCGGCTTCCGGTCTCCCGGCGATCCGGTCCAGCTGATCGAACTCGGCGTGCTGCACTACCTGCTGGCGGCCTGCGAGCCGCCGGCGCGGCGCATCCTGCTGATCGACGGCCCGGTGGTGATCGGCTGGCGTCAGTGGCGGGAGATCGACGACCGCTACTTCGGCGCGGGGACGAAGGCCGTGCTGGGGCAAGTGCTCGGCGAGACAGCGTCGGAGCGGGAAGTCGACCTATTGGCGCACCTGCTGATGGGCGCGGTGATGGAGGCCGCGCTGATCTGCGCCACGGCGGACGACCCGCAACGCTCCGCCCACGAACTCGCCGCCGCTGTCGGTCGAATGGTCGAGGGGCTCCGCGCGCCTAGACGTTGAAGCGGAAGTGCATCACGTCGCCGTCCTTGACGACGTACTCCTTGCCCTCGGAGCGCAGCTTGCCGGCTTCCCGGGCGCCCGCCTCGCCGTTCAGGCGCACGTAATCCTCGTAGGCGATGGTCTCGGCGCGGATGAAGCCCTTCTCGAAGTCGGTGTGGATCACCCCGGCCGCCTGCGGCGCGGTGACCCCGATAGGGATGGTCCAGGCGCGGGCTTCCTTGGGGCCGACGGTAAAGTAGGTCTGCAGGCCAAGCAGCGAATAAGCCTCGCGGATCAGCCGGTTGAGGCCGGGCTCGCTCAGCCCCATGGTTTCCAGGAACTCCGCGCGCTCGTCGGGGTCGAGCACGGCGATCTCGCTCTCGATCTGGGCCGAGATGACCACCGACTTGGCGTTGTCCCGGGCCGCGCGCTGGGCGACCTGCGCCGACATCGCGTTGCCGGCGTCGGCCGAGGCCTCGTCGACGTTGCAGACATAGAGCGCCGGCATGGTGGTCAGCAGCTGCAGCATCCGCCAGGCCTTCTCGTCGTCGGCGGAGATTTTCGCCGCCCGGGCCGGCCGGCCGGCGTTGAGCTCGGTCAGGGCGATATTGGCCAAACGGAGCGTGGCGACGGCCTCCTTGTCGCCGCCCTTGGCTTTCTTTTCCAGCGAGCCGACCCGCTTTTCCAGGCTCTCCAGGTCGGCCAGCATCAGCTCGGTCTCGACGGTATCCAGATCGGATAGTGGATCGACCTTGCCCTCGACGTGGGTGATGTCGTCATCGACGAAGCAGCGGGCGACGATGGCCATCGCGTCGCAGTCGCGGATGTTGGCCAGGAACTGGTTGCCCAGCCCCTCGCCCTTGGAGGCGCCGCGCACCAGCCCGGCCACATCGACGAAGTTGATCCGCGCCGGGATGATCTCCTTCGACTTGGCGATCGCCGCCAGCCCTTCCAGCCTGGGCTCGGGCACCGCCACGTCGCCGACGTTGGGCTCGATGGTACAGAACGGATAGTTGGCCGCCTGCGCCGCGGCCGTCTGGGTCAATGCGTTGAACAGGGTCGACTTGCCGACGTTCGGCAGGCCGACGATGGCGACTTTCAGAGCCATGGCCTCACTACGAGCTTGCGAATGGAGCGGGCGGCCGTAGCACGTCCGCTGGGCTGCCTCCTAGCGGAAGTCGGCGCCCGTGAAGACCGAGAGGAGTCGCAGGCCATGTTCGGCCAGCGCCTCGGCTGCGCCTTCCTGGCGGTCGATGATCACCAGCGCCGCCTCGACGATGGCGCCGGCCCCTCTGGCCGCCTCGACGGTCTTGATGATCGAGCCGCCGGACGTGGCCACGTCGTCGGCGATCAGCACCCGCTGCCCGGCCAGGCTCTCGCTGGGCGCCAGGCCCTCGACCACGTCGCGGGTGCCGTGCTCCTTGGCCTGTTTGCGGACGAAGAAGGTGCGCACGGGCGCGCCCGCCGCATCGCTGATCGCCGCCAGCGCCGCGATCACCGGCACCGCGCCCATCTCCAAGCCGCCGACGTAGTCGACTTTCTCGGCGATCACCCGGTCCAGGAAGGCCAGCGCCGAAAGATGCGCGCCGCGAGGGTCCATCATCGTGGGTTTCAGGTTGAAATAGAGATCGCTCTTGCGGCCCGAGGCCAGGGTGAAGTCGCCGCGTCGGAACGAGCGCGCGCGGATCAGCTCGCGCAGCTCCGCCTCGCCGGCGTCGGAACTTTGAAGCCGAGGGGCGGCGGCCATGGGCGTTCTCGCTTGCTGATGGCGTCGGCGCGGGCCCTCACCGTACCTCTCCCACTGCCGTGGGAGAGGGATACTGAAAGAGTGGGGCGGCGGACGGACACCGAAGCCTGCACTGACTTGCCAGTATCCCTCTCCCCGTTAGCGGGGAGAGGTTAGGTGAGGGGCCTTCGGGCCGGACTCACTCCGCCAAGGATGGGCGCCGGTCCGCCGGGGGTCAAGCGTGCTCGCCGCGACCCATGATCCCGGCGACGAAGGTGGCGAATTCGAAGCGGCCGCTGGAAAGCGCGCCGGTGCGGAAAGCCCGCCCGGCGATCCACAGCTCGCCCGCGGTCATGGCGAACATCAGCGTTGCGGTGCCGACCACCTGCCACCACGGCGGCCCGCTGGCGGCCCTGGCGGCCATCAGGAACGGCGTGAACGGTGGGAACCACGACAGCGCCTGCAGCAGCGGCGCGTCCGGCCGGGCGATCGCCTGGCCCATGAACACCATCGGGATGGTGAGCAGGATCATCAGCGGCCCAAGCAGGGTCTGCGCCTCGCGGGTGGTTTCGCAGAACGCCCCGATGGTGGCGAACAGGGTCGCGTACATCAGATAGCCGCCGACGAAATAGAGCGCGAAATAGAGGAACAGGCCTCGGCCGACGAACACGTCGACGATCTGGCCGACCAGCCCGGGATTCATCGACGAGGCGATGATCGAGGCGGTGGTCAGCCAGACCGCCAGGGTGGTGGCGGTCACCGCCGCCGCGCCGAGGATCTTGCCGCCCATGATCTCCGGCACCGAGCCGGAGGTCAGCAGCACCTCCAGGATGCGGCTGGATTTCTCCTCGATGACGCTGTTCAGCAGGATGCCGGCGCCGGTGAGGATCAGCGACCACAGCACCACGCCCATGCCGAAGCCGACGGCGGTGGGCAGGCGATCTCGCATGGAGACCTTGCCCTCGGCGCTGCGCGGCGAGAACTGGGTCACCGCCGGCTGGGCGGCGTCCAGGGCGGCGATGGCAGCGGGCGACAGCCCCGAATGCGCCAGCCGAGTGCGCCGGACGGCGTCGGAGAGGGCGTCGCCGAGCCGCGCCTGCAGTCCCGGCTCGGCGATATTGCGGGTCCAGAGATCGAGCGAGGGCGAGTCGGGCGGCCCATGGACGATCGCCACGTCATCCAGCCGTACGCCCGCCGGCGTGGTCAGGTCGCCGGTAAGATAGGGTTTCAGCCCGGCGGTGGCCCGGGCGAGGTCGGCGTAGGGGCCGCCGGGCGCGGCGACCACGATCGCCGTCCTGGGCGCGGTTGGCCCCGCCGATCCGAGCGCACCGGTGAGCTGCGGGCCGTAACTCCCGCCGGAGATGTCGACGATGGCCAGCCTCGGCGTCGGCGCCGACTTGGCGGCCATGCCCGAGGCGTAGATGGCCACGAACAGTCCCAGCGGCATCAGGCAGATCGAGAGCCAGAAGCCGACCGTGCGGACAAAGGCCAGGTACTCGCGCCCGGCGATGAGCAGCATGCGCCTCATGAGTCGCCTCCCGCGCCGGTGAGTACGATGAAGGCGTCGTGCAGGTGCGGCTCCTTCAGTTCCAGGCGGATCACGTCCAGGTCGCGGTCGAACACCGTCTTCAGCGCCGCCTGCACCGGCACGCCGGCGGCCAGCTCGGCGGTCAGTCGGGTGCGGCCGGCCTCGATGGCCTCGCAGTCGACGCGGGTGAAGCTGGGGGCGCAGGCCAGGGCGTCAGGCGACAAGGCGCCTTCCAGCACCAGTCGGCGGGGCGCGGCGGCGCAGGCCTCGCCGACCTTGCCGTCGAACACCTTCTTGCCGCCGGCGATCAGCACAACCTGGTCGCACAGCCGCTCGGCGTGCTGCATCACGTGGGTGGAGAAGATCACCGTGGCGCCGCGCCCCGCCAGGTCGCGGATGATTGTCTCCAGCGATTGCTGGTTCACCGGGTCCAGGCCCGAGAACGGCTCGTCGAGGATCACCAGCTCCGGATCGTGGGCCAGGGCCGACAGCAGCTGCACCTTCTGCGCCATGCCCTTGGAGAGGGCGCGGATCTGCCGGTTGGCGGCCTCGCCGAGGCCATTGGCCTCCAGCAGCGCCCGGGCGCGCTTCTTCGCCTCGCCCCCCGGCACACCCTTCAGCGAGGCCAGGAAGGCGATCGCGCCAACGGCGGTCATCCGCCGATAGAGGCCGCGCTCTTCAGGTAGGAAGCCGATCTTGGCCCGCACCCGCCGCGCGTCGTTCTCGCCCAGTACCTCCACCTTGCCGGCGGTAGGGGTGACGAGGCCGAGGATCATCCGCAGTGTAGTGGTCTTGCCGGCGCCGTTGGGGCCGAGGAATCCAAGGATGGTTCCGGCATCGAGCTGGAACGACAGGTCGCGGACGGCGGTGAAGGCGCCGTAGCGCTTGGTCACTCCGTCTAGGCTGAGGGCCGGGGTCATGGCCCCACCTAGGCAGCAAATCCCTAAGAGGCCTTTGCTTTCGCCGCCTGTTCCACGTCAAGGATCGCCTCGACGATCCGGCCGCCGTAGGTCTCGCCCAGCAGCGTGGCGTGGTTGGCCCCCGGCACATAGAGCACGAAACCCTGCTTCGAGGCCTTCGCCGGCGCCGACTCGTTGGCCTGCCTGGGCCCCGCCGAGTGTTCGTCGCCGGTCAGGATCACCGCCACCGGCCAGTCGGGATCGTAGGGCCCGGCCTTTTCGGCCTCGACAGCGTCCTGCGGCCACTGTTCCGACTCGGCGGCGGCCCAGCGGTTGTGCCGCGGGTTGCCGAACGCCCAGTGCTTCTCGGCCTTGGCCTGCGGGGGCAGGCCGATCGAGTCGCCGAACGAGGCGCCCAGGGGCCGCAGCAGCCCGGACGCCGCCCCCAGCGAGGCCAGTTGCGCCAGCATGTTGAAATTGGCCACGCCCTGGCGCTCGGCCGCCGCGTCCATGGCTTCCGGCGTCACCGCGTCGACCAGCACCACGCCGACCACTCGAGATCGGTCGCGCGCCGCCAGCACGCGCAGGTGCAGCCCGGCCATGGAGTGGCCGCAGAGGATGAACGGCCCGCTCTCGCCCTCCTTGGCCAGCAGCGCCTCAAGGTCATCGACGATGGCGTTGGAATCCCGCGGCGGCGCGCCCGGATCGGAGAAACCCAGGCCCGCCCGGTCGTAGGCGCAGGAGCGCAGGCCCACGTCCGCCAGCTTGGCCTGCACCGCCGCCCAGTCAGCCGAGAAGCCGAACGCGCCAGCCTCCAGCAGCACCGTCGGTCGCGCGCCTCCAGCCGCTGGTCCGGCGCAGATGATGTGCAGACGCCGGCCATCGCCGATGTCGACCATCTGGCCGCGAGGCTGAGGACTGGCGGCTTCCGCGCTCATCGCGCCTCCAGGACCGAACAACAGCGCGATCGCCAGCACGATCACACCGAAGGCTTCTGACGCGCGCCGCATGAACCAGGGCTGTAGACGCGGCCGACCGACGAGGAAAGCCGTGGCCGCGCCGAGGGGTTCCGTGAGGACGCCAGTGTGTCGCCGGGGACCCAATCGCCGGATCGCGCCGCCTAAAGTCTGAGGGCGACCGTCGCCGCCGCAAACGCGAGGTAGAGCGCCGCCATCAGCACCAGGTAGCGCCGGGTGATCCAGCCGCGCCAGAAGGCCAGGAACAGCACGCCGACGGCGAACAAGGTGATCGCCCCGGCCAGCACCAGCGCCTGGTCCAGGATCCAGGGTGTGAAGAACAGGCCGAACGCCGTCGGCACGGTCGCCTGGATCATCATCGCGCCGGAGATGTTGGCCAGGGCCAGTTGCACCTTGCCCTGCCGGATCCAGATGATCGCGTTCAGGGTTTCCGGCAGTTCGGTGGCGATCGGGCTGATCAGCAGCGAGAGCAGCTGAGGCTTCAGGCCCACGAACGGCCCCAGCGCGTCCAACTGGCCGACGAAAAAGCGGCAGGCCGCGAAGATCACCACCAGCGCCGCCACGGTCTGCAGAATGGCCGCCCACGCCGCCGGATCGGCCGCCTTGGGGGTGAGTTTCAGGGGCTCCAGGGCGTCGCCGTCGAGTTCCTGCTCGCCGCGAAGCTCCTTCCACGCATAGGCGGCGTAGGCGCCCAGGAAGAGCACGCCCAGCCAGGGCTTGAACGCGAAGGCGACCATGCCGACCGCCAGCTTGACGATCGAGATGACGAAGAACCACGCCTGGTCGCGGCTGAGGCCGGCGTAGAGGCGCTGCCGCTCGTCGCCCTCCGGCAGCCGCCGCCGGCAGAGCCAGAGCGTGCCGCCGACGACGGCGTAGGCGATCGTGCCCAGCACCAGCGGCCCGCCCATCGCCGCGCCGACGCCGATGTCCTTGTCGCTGCTGGTGTGCGGGAAGGTGACCGCGACGAAGGTGACCACGCTCTCCGGCAGCGCGGTGCCGAATGCGGCCAGGATGGTGCCGGTGGCCTTCTGGCCGACCGCCAGCTTGCGCCCGACCCACTCGACCCCGTTCACGAAGTACTCGCAGGACAGGTAGATCACCACCGCCGAGACCAGCAGCAGGCCGAGGATGGCGGGCAGAGTGTTCACGCTGGATCTCTCTGGGTCAGGCGGCACGATCCATGGACCGGCGCTCTCGCCCGACCCATGGACGAGCGCCGTTCCCGATGGTCTCGCCAAGCCGAACTGGCCATCCGCGCCACGGCCGAAGCCGAGTATGTTGGCGCGCATCCCTCTGTCACGCGAGGGCGACTACTCCCCAAAGAGCAGGAGGGTGGTTAGTCGGTGTGATCGCCCGCGTCAACGACACCC
>Ga0302319_10015282_pt1 | contig 14235 bp, 10 predicted proteins | sample Bog_T0_2_FD_203319 | JGI IMG/M metagenome (GOLD analysis project Ga0302319, IMG submission 203319) | Peat permafrost microbial communities from Stordalen Mire near Abisko, Sweden - Bog_T0_2 | ecosystem: Environmental > Terrestrial > Soil > Wetlands > Peat | place: Sweden: Abisko, Stordalen Mire... | reverse complement strand
GGCGCTTACCGGCCCGCTTACACGCGGCCAGTTCCTCTCGCTTTTTCTCATCGTCATCGGTCTCGCATTTGTCATCTACGGCATCGTTACATGTCATTACGAGCGGGCCGATCTGGAGAAAAAAGCCGCTGCCGCCAAAGACTGAAGTCCTGATGCGCCCCGTCGAGGAAATCCAGCCCGTAAACGACCGCCTCATTTTCTGGCAGGGCTACGATCCTGCGGTGAAGGTCGACCTCTGCTCGCATGCTTTGCTCACACCGGAAGGATGGGTGGTCATCGATCCCATTCCCCTGGGTCAGGTAGCGCTCGATGAGTTGCTGTCGGGAAAAAGCATCGCTTCCATCCTCATCACCAGCGCAAACCACGAACGCGCTGCCGCCGTTTTCAAAAAGCAATGCGCCGCCCCTGTCGTCTCGCACCGTGAAGCGGTAGCCGGTCTCACCATCGTCCCCGACCGGTTTCTCGAGGATGGAACTGTTTTCCACGGCCTCAACGTCATCTCTCTTCCCGGCTTCGTCCCGGGTGAAATCGCCCTGCATTCCTCCGGCCACCGCGGCGTCATGCTCATGGGCGACGCCATCATCAACCTGCAGCCCGGCGGCCTCGGGATACTTCCAGCCAAATATTGCGACGACCCCCGCACCGCGCGCAAATCGCTGGAAAAATTGTTGCAGTTTCCCTTCGAAGTCATGACATTTGCACACGGCCTGCCTATCACCACCGGCGCTAAGCTAAAGATCGAAAACTTACTCAAATGACTACGTATCATCTCCAAAAATATTTGCTGCTCCCCACGGCCCTCCTTTTTCTCTCTCAAGGCCCCGGTCTGGCACAGACTGCAAAGCCAACGCAACAACCGCTCATCACCGTACCTGAAAACCACCCTGCGCCTTCGCCTGAGGGTGCGAAACCCGGCGAGTCTGTCGACAAAATCGTGGATACCTTTTTCGGCCTGCTCGGCAAGGGCCAGATTGATGAGGCATACGACGGGCTCACTGCCGGCACCGATATAGCAAAAAAAACCGGCTACGTGGGCATTCTTAAATCCAAAACCACCGACGCCGAGAAAGTATTCGGTGAGTTCCAAGGCTACGAACTGATCGGTATCAAGAATATCGGCACACACCTCATGTGCGCCACCTATCTCTCGCTCGGGAAAAACCTGCCGCTCCGCTGGAAATTCTATTTCTATAAATCCGATCAGACATGGCGCTTCATCGACATCCGCGTGGACGACGGCCTCGTGAACATGTTCGAGGAGGCAAACCCGCACCCGCAGCCCGCGGATGCGCAATGAGACCTCGTCCGTGATCGGTCGCATCCTCGCGTTCATCCGGTTCTCGCACACGGTCTTTGCGCTCCCGTTCGCGCTCGGCGCGATGGTTGTCGCCGCGCATCCGTGGCCGCCGCTGCGCATTTTTGGCCTTATCCTGCTCGCCATGGTCTTCGCCCGCACAGCCGCGATGACATTTAACCGCCTGGCCGATTGGGAGATCGATAAACGCAACCCCCGCACCGCGGGCCGCCACCGTCTCATCACACGCGCCACGGCATTCGTCCTGCTCGCGCTGAGTTCACTGGTCTTTGTTTTGGTAACGAGATGGATCAATCCTCTCTGCTTCCTCCTCTCGCCCCTGGCGCTCATCATCGTCTTCTTCTACTCGCTCACAAAGCGTTTTACCGCATACTCCCATTTCTTTCTCGGCCTTGCTCTCGGAGTCTCGCCGGTCGGCGCATGGCTTGCAGTCTCAGGCCGGTTTGACATCCCGCCATTCGTCCTCTCCCTCGCTGTGATATTCTGGGTTGCCGGCTTTGACCTCATTTACGCCACGCAGGATTACGACTTCGACAAGCGCGAGGGCATGCACTCCCTCGTCGTCAGTTTTGGCATCGCGAGGAGTCTCATACTGGCCCAATGGCTCCACGCCGCCATGTGGCTGCTCCTCATCCTGTTCGGCGCCCTCAGCCATCTCGGCATCGCCTACTATGCCGGCATGGTTTTGATATTTCCCGTCCTCATCTTCGAGCATCGCACTGCGCAAAAGATGGACATCGCCGCCATCAATCGCGCCTTCTTCAACAGCAACGCCTTCGTGGGCGCCGTCTTCGTAGCCGCCATCCTCCTCGATAAAATCGTCGCGCAAGCTCACGCCTGAAAACCCTTTGCGTGCTTCGTGTCCTTCGCGGTTAATCTTTCCATTCATCCCCATGCAGGCGAATATCACTAAATGAACGCCGACTTTGCTGAACTCGACTACCGCCGGACACCGTTAGGTGAACTCACTCTCCGGCGCCGGCGCATCCTCGCGCTCGATGGTTTGGAAGTATTCGAGGTGAAGCTCGGTGAGTCATTCCTCATGTCGAGCCTCTTTCACGAGGTGGAAGTCGCCCTCGCCGATCTCGGCCTGGCTGCGGTCAATGCTCCCGCGCTGGATGTCATAGTCGGTGGCCTCGGGCTTGGCTACACGGCGCTCGCCGCGCTCAAGCATCCCGCGGTGCGTTCCCTGCTGGTGGTCGATGCCCTGGATGCCGTGATCGAATGGCACGAGCGCGGCCTTGTCCCGCTCGGCCCTGCGCTCGCAGGCGATCCGCGCTGCCGCTTCGTGCATGGCGATTTCTTCGCCCTCGCCACCACGCCCGATCCGGGCTTCGACAGCACGCAGCCGGGGCGGAAGTTCCACGCCGTTCTTCTCGATATCGACCACTCGCCCCGCAACCTCCTGCATCCCCGGAATGCCGCATTTTACCGGGCGGAAGGCCTGCGCAGTCTCGCCTCGCAGCTTCATCCTGGCGGCGTTTTCGCGCTCTGGTCTGACGATCCGCCGGATGAGGATTTCCTCTCCAGCCTCCGCGAGGTTTTTGCCACCTCAATGGCGCATGTCGTCAAGTTTCACAATCCGCTGCTTGATCGCGATTCCGCCAGCACCGTATATGTCGCCTGTCGCGTATAGTCCGCGGCAACCCGGCGGAAAAAACACCCATGAGTCCCATTGATTGGCTAAAGCTCCTCCGGTTCCAGCTTTTTTACAAACTGCTCATAAAGCGTGGAATGCCCTTGTGCACTCTCGGCGACCACAGCACATGGACATTCAGCGACACCGGGTTGGGAAAGGAGAGTCACGTCCTTTGCGCCGGCGCGGGAAACGACATCTCGTTTGAAAAAGCGCTCCTGGCGGAATACGGCTGCCATGTTGTTTTACTCGATCCTTCACCTACTGGCATCGCCACAGTAAAAAAAGAAACCATGGCCGCCGGTCTGCAATTCATGCCCGTCGGTTTGGGGGCAAAAGACGGAACCTTCGGATTTAAAGATCCCCTCGATCCGCAGGAAGGCTCCTTTATCGGGATGGAAGCATCGGGTGGGGGAGCGTCTCAATTTCCTTGCAAAACCCTCCCCGCATTGATGTCGGAACTGGGCTGGTCCCGCATCGATCTCCTGAAAATGGACATCGAGGGATTCGAATACGCCATCATCGACCAGATCATGGAACATAATCTCGATGTACGGCAAATCTGCGTCGAGTTCCACCACCGCTCGGGATATGGCCACTCGAGGAAGGAAACCATCTCCGCCATCCTCGCATTGCGCCGGGCCGGCTACGACCTCGTTTACAGGACCCTGTGGGACCACACCTTCATCCGCCGGTAATCTGCGCTCCGGATTATTCCCGGCTTAACTGCAAAAGCAGAATGAGGTGCAATTCCGCGATAGTCTCCGGCAGCTCGTAGGAACCGTGTCCGCCATGCACGATCAGTTCGGACTGCGCCCCGGCGAGATGCGAACTCCAGTAGGGCACCACCCCGTCGCTGCTGTTCTGCAAATCGCCCTTCTCCCCCCGGTCGCCGATGATGGAATGGTAGGGCGCCACGATCGGCAGCTTGTCGAGGGCGTGCAGTGTATTGTTCTTCGGGGATAAACTTTGGATTCCCGTCGGGATCCGTCCTCCCTGCTCCAGCACCATCGCAAACGAATCGCCGAGGGCCTTTTGCACCGTGTTTACCAGCGCTACGGGAAGGGTGATCAGCCTGGTGGCGATCGCCCCGATCGAACTCAGGGCGAGGGCGCTGCCACGGTGGGGCACGCAGATGAATACGATGCGTTTGACCTCCGGATTTGCCCGGAAAATCAACGCCTGTTTTACAAGGTTGTCAGCCGGCAGCCTTGCGTAGAGCTTGTTCGCGTTTTTTTTGAATACCGCATCCCATATTGCGCGCCCGGTGTCTGTGGACTGCATGCGGCAGAGCAGTCCTCCCATGCTGTGCCCGATGAGCACGAACCCGCGCCGCATCGGGTGAAGCCGCTCCATGCGTGCCAGTTCCCCGCGCAGCAACCACGCCGAGTACGACGCCGGTGTCCCCGTGGGATAGTAGAATACCCAGAATTGAAAGTGCGCGCGGATCACGGGATCGGCCTGCAGTTCGTTGATATCATTCATCCACATCTGCGGCGTGGATACCAACCCATGCACGAAAATCACAGGGATGCGGTCCGGATCATAAGGCTGCAGCATGAACAGCCCCGTGTTACCGGGATAATCTCCTATGCACATCAGTCCCATCATCCCCGCGATGAACTCATCACGATGCGGATGAAACAGCAGCGGCGCCGTGAAATCCGCCGCAAGCTGCGACGTCCTTCCATTCACCGTTACCCGGTCGCGTTTGATCGGGTTGTTTAACGCAAGCACCACATCGCCGGATTTGCCTCTGGTGAAATCCAGCGTCGGTGTCACCGGGGCGGCGAAGCCCCTCGCAGGCTCAAATGGCTCCGCCTTTGCGGGGCTTCGCAAGCCAACCAGTGCGCCGCCCACGCCGCCGCGTTGGAACTGGTTCCGCGTATTGCGTTCCTTCGTGACCTTCGAGGGGAAATAACCGGTGAACAAATTCGTGGGCCACAGGGCGCCACCGTTGCCCCCGGCAAATTGCAGCCGGTAGTTCCGCTCGGGCGAGGGGATGCTTAGCGGCCTGCCCCAGTAAGCCCCGCTCTCATCCAGCCGCAGCCGCATCGTTAATTCCGCAGCCGCATCATTATAGATCGACAGCGCCTCGGCTTGCTCCTTCGGGCTGCCCGTCACTTTCAGTGAATCATCCGCCGCATTCAGGTAGTAGCCCGCCATCTGCTGCGTCGCGATATGGCGTTGTCGCGCAAGTTTCAGGTTCTGCTCAGCCCTCACCAGCGGCGTCGCATTTTCCGGTATCCTCGTGGTGCTGCATCCTGTGGCCATGAAGAACAGTGCGGCAGCAAGCATTACCCCGGCTTTATGGGCGGGGAAATTCCTCGCGGAAAATTGATGGTTGTTCACTGCCATGGCTCTGCAAAAAGTCACCTGTTCATTTAGTCCACGGTGCGCAGTCAGTCCACCCAAGTTTGCTTCTCCCGGATTCGCACGCACACAGAATAGACACAGTGGTGATGCATTTTCTTCTTCCGGGTGAGGGCGTAAGGTTCCCTCTGCCTATGCGACTTCTCCCCCGGTTTGCTCTTCTATCCCTCCTCATCCCTGCCGTCACCCCCGCCGCCATCGCGCAAACTTCGACGGGCGGAACCGACATCACCTTCACACTGCCCAGCGCGGCAAAGGTGAGCCTCAACGTCCTCGACGGCAAAGGCTGGATTGTGCGTGAACTCCTCCGTGCAGACCAGGAGGATGCTGGTTCTCACACGGTCCACTGGGATGGCAACGATCAATTTGGCCGTCCACAACCTCCCGGGTCATACACATGGAAACTGCTCCACCACACCGGCCTCAAGGCCAACTACGTTCTTTCCGTCGGGAACTCCGGTCAGCCGCCGTACCGCACCGATGACAACAAGGGGAGTTGGGGCGCCTGTCATGGCAATCCGATGTCCGTGCAGGCCGACTCCACCGGGCTTTACCTCACGTGGCTGGTACAGGAAGGCAACGCGGTCTTTGCCCACACCGACTACGATGGCAATGCAATTTACAAAATCGATAACTCGCAGGGGTGGGGTCGCAATTACGATAGCGTCATCGTCGGCAATACCCTCTACCGGCTCGAGGACAGCAATCTCGGCAGCTTCCTGGAAAAATACGACGTTCAGACCGGAAAATTTACGAAGTGGGACGTGAAAAATGCGCAGGTCTCCGGTGGCAAACTGCGCATCCAGCCGGAGCAGTTGCCGCTCACCGATCAGAAACCTCCGCAAGACCCGGCTGCCCGCCGGAAGTTCGAAGCCACACGCTGGCTTTTTCCGGGCGACGCGAAAGCCATCGCTGCAAATGCGGCCTACGTGGTCGCCAGCTTTCCAGTGCTGAACAAAATCGCGGTTTTCAAGTCCACAGGTGAGGCGTTGCCCGATCTCCAGATCGATCAACCCCACGGCATGCTCTTCCTGCCCGATGGCCGCTTGCTCGTCGCCCAACCCGGCAAAGTAGTCGCGATCAAGCTCGACGACCGCAGCACGCAGCCGTTCTTCACGCAAAATCTCGACAGCCCGTGGGGCATGACTCTCGCCCTTGATGGCAGGAGCCTCTGGATTACCGACCAGGGAAAGTCGAATCAAGTGAAGCAATTCAGCATGGACGGGAAACTCCTCCGGTCGTTCGGCAAGCCCGGCGGCATGCCATTGGAAGGCGAAATCGACCACACGAGCTTTTACATGCCGCGCGGCATCGCCTGCGGCACCGATGGCAATATCTACGTGACGGAGGACAGCCCGCTCCGCCGCATCACCCGCTGGTCGCCCGATGGCAAGCTCGCGCGCGAGTGGTTCGGCCCCGAGGGCCCGCAGCGCAGTTGCTGGCCGAATCTGAGCGATTTCAACGAAGTCTATTATCAATCCTCCACCAATGGATTCATCCAGTGCAAAGTCGATCTGGCAAAGAAAACATGGTATCCTGTGGCGTGGTCGCAACTCCGCATCGGGAATGATCAGGCGTGCGTTTTCGAGAGCCACGGTCGCAAATTTCTCTACAACGGTCACGACCTCCTCCTCGTCCTCGATTCCAAGTCAAACCACTGGCAGCGCGCTCTCGAGTTCAGCCATTCCGACGATGGCAAATCCTATTCCCTCTGGACTGATCTGAACGGCAACGGCCTGGTGGAAGAAGGCGAGACGCAGACCATTTCCGCCGACGATCTCAAGGCCAAAAACAAACTCACCGGTCTTTCCCTCGCCTTTGGCAATTTCGATCCCGCCACGCTCGCCCTTCATGGTGTCATGAGCGGGGAACCCATCGTTATGGAGCCGTCCAAAATTACCGGCCAGGGCATCCCGGTCTATTCGATCGACACAATCAAACGCTTCACGCCGCAGCCCGCACGCGGGGACGATGGCTGGAGCGACGAGATGATCTACAGCGTGCATGGCGCCATTCCGGCGGCTGATGGCGGTCTCTTCACCGCCTACAATGGCGGACGCCAGGGTTTCACGCGTGCATGGGACCGGGCGAACTGGAATTACCTCGTCAAATTTGGCGCCGATGGCCGCATCCAATGGCAGGCGGGTGTCCATGCCACCGACAGAAATATCGCGAACCCCCACGATATCGGCATGATCATGCGCGTGGCAGGCCTGAGCAAAAGCACGCTCTTCCTCACGGATGTCGAAGGCAATTTTCACGCCTATACGGATGACGGCCTTTATGTGGATGCGTTGATGAACACAGGTCATTCGCTCTCCCCGAATTCGCTCACTGTCGAAAACATCACCGGCCTCGTCGCCGAAGACCCGGCAACGCACGAATCTTATCTCTTCGCAGGCAGCACCGAGGATTCCCGCATCTGGCACATCACGGGGTTCGATTCGTTCCAGCGTTTGCAGGGCAGCGTTACGCTTAAGACTGCGGAAATTCCCGCTGCACCAGCCGACACCTATACGATCGCCGCTACCAAGCCCCCGCGCTTGCGCACCGCCAATGACCTCGGCGGAGATGGTTTCCTCAATGAATCGGAATGGAGCCAGGCCGCCGAACTTCCCCTCGTAGAGGAAGGCGTGCTCAAGGGCCGCCTCTACCTCCGGCACGACGACAAATACCTCTGGGTCGGCGCACACGTCGTGGATTCCAGCCCCGCCAAAAATTCCTCGCAGGACGCCGAGACAGCCTTCACCCGAGGCGACTGCCTCGACCTCTATTTCGGAGCCGACCCTGCCGCCGACGCCACACGCGATGCCGCCGGCGTCGGCGACGTCCGCGTTCTCCTTTACCCTTCCGGCTCCACAAAATTGTACGACGGCACCATCGTCGCCTACCGCATGAAAGTCGCCGACGGCGTCGAAAAACACCCCTTCCAATTTGAATCCCCCGCAGGCAGCGTAGCCGCCGAAAGCGTCGTCACCATCGAGGGAAAAGACGCAGTGACCTGCGGTGGCCTCTGCACGTTTTATCGTTGGCCCAGCGGAGCAGGCTACACCGTCGAGGCAAAAATCCCGCTCTCAGCCCTGCCGGAATTGGGCCTCAACGTCCCAGCCCCCGCCGGCCACAAAATCGCCTTCGACGCAGGCATCATTTTCTCAAACGACGCCGGCACCGACCGCGCCTCCCGCCTCTACTGGCACCAGCAGGATTCCAGGACGCAGACCGTGCAGGATCTTCCCACGGAAGCCCAATTCTATCCCCGCCTCTGGGGTACGGCTCAGGTCGATACCGTCATCGCCCCGGCAGGCAAGCCGTAATAATTATCTCTTTGGAATAACCCCCCATTTCTTTAAGCCTGGAAAATATTTGAATATGCGCATCTTAACTATTCTGCAAATCGCCTTCATCCTCTCGCCTCTCGGCGTCTCAGCCGGCCGGGCCGACACCGCCTCCGATATCCGCGGTTTCACCGGCGCGCCGATGCGGATGGTCTGGATTCAGGACGCGGGGCCGACCGCCTGCGTGTATTCGGAAAAGCCAACGATCCGGCTCATGGGATTCGATACCGAGGACGGCAAGGGGGAGCGTGCGATTCTGCCGGAGATCGGCTGGTACGCGAAACCACTCCTGACCCAGGACGGCAAGCGGGTGGTCTTTGCCAATCTGGCGGATCACTCGGTGGACGTGGTGAATTTCGACGGGACCGGGTTGCGGCAGGTCTTGAAAAATGACGACGCATACAAGGTTGCAGAACGCCCATTTCTGGATAATGCGGTCTGGACAGATCCGAAGAGCGGGGTGACGTGGGTCTACGCCATGGTCACGGCGCAACGTGCGGGGCAAACGATACCGACCATCCGGCGGTTCCAACTCGACCATCCGGAGGTCAGCGAGCTGATCTGGGACAAGACGCCGGTATTCATGTTCATGGTCTCGGGGGATGGGCGCACGGCCAGCGGCGGCCCCGTGGATGGGGGGGCCACCGGGCAGGGGGTCTTTACGCTGCCCAATGGCACGTTTCTTACCCAGCACAACGGCTGCTGGCCTTCGATGTCGCCCGATGCCAGCCATCGCATGTGGGTATTTTCGGGGAGCCACACGGCGATCCTGCTTTTCACGCCGTCCAATCGCAACGGGAGCGCGACCATGACGCCGATAGCATTTGCGCCAGTACCGGGGCTGGAGCTCATTGGATACGTGGAGACGTATCACCCGCGTTGGAGCAATAACGTGCGTTTCCTCTCGATGGATGCGGTATTCCCTAACAAGAAATGGATGTGGAAATCCGACGCGAAGATTCCCAACGACGTGGCGGAGAAGGTGCAGATCTATCTCGGCAGGTTCAAGGACGACTTTTCGGGGATCGAGCAATGGATCCAGGTGACTCACAGCAAGGGCGGCAACTACTGGTCCAATGTCTGGATCAAACCCTCCCGGGCCGATCTCGACGCGCTGGTCGCAGCTACCGAATCACCGCAGGAGAAGGTGAACGTTGCGCCAAGCCAGAAAGGCTTGGTTTTTACATGGCTCAACGGAGAGGCTGGCAACCAGATCACCGACCCCGTGACAGGGGCACTTCGCCAGTGCAATGGTCAACTCAAGGGCGACGCGCGCTACGCCCGCGGTTACGCGATGGACCTCACCGGCGGTTCGTTCGTTCCCGATGCCGCCGCTGGTCCGCTCTTGGCCGCCTGCAAGGCTGCCAGCCAGTTTGCGCTCGAAGCCGACGTGACACCGACTGGAGCGCCGGCTGCGGATGAGAAAGTCATCATGACTTTTGCCGACGATTTGACGAACGGCAACTTCGTCCTCGCTCAGCAGGGCAACCAACTCCTCCTGAGCCTCAAGACCGACGGAACTGGAAGTTCAACCCAACCGGTCCCCATAGCCAGCCTGATCCAGAACCAGCCCAACCACATCATCATCAGTTACGCCGATGGCCACCTCGGCTGCTACATCAACGGCCAGGAGGCGATCATCACCAATCCGTTCCACGGCGGGCTTTCCAACTGGACGGCTCAACCCTTGATCTTCGGCGATTCCGCGAAGGGCGGCCACAATTGGTCCGGTCTCCTCGAAGACATCAACTTGTTCAATCGCGAAATCAGCCAGCCGGAAGCGAAGCAAAGATATCTCAAGGAGCGCGCGGTCACCAGGTCGCGCAGGCCCGTTGAAACAGCCGTCGTGGATGCCAGATTGATCAGTCGCGGTCCGCCCGCCGATCCCAACGGTATCGCCCCCTATCGCCGCTGCCTTTCCGTCTCGCTCTACCAGGTGGAAAAAGTTATCTCCGGCACATGCGCGGATCAGAAGATCAGCGTGGCGCAGTGGTCCGTTCTGGATGCCAAAGTCGTCCCCGGTTATGCCCGGATGGCCGCCGGACAGACCTGTCGGATTGCAATCGAGAAGATGGATGATCATCCCGAGCAGGAATCGGAGCGCACTTTCAACAGCGATTCCGATAACTCCACCCAGCTCTACTACGAGGTGAGGAACCCTGCCGCCACTCCGGTTGCGGGCTCTGCGACGGCGTCAAGCCCGGCAACAACGCCCGGAATCGCGACGGTAACGAATCCGACGGCGGAAGACCTGACCTCGAAGAGTGATGCACACCTCGCCGGCCAGGGTTCCGTCGTGGCGGTCGCAGTCGTGAATCCCGGCGCTGACTACACACAAGCGCCCCAGGTGCAGTTCTCCGGCGGTGGCGGGCAGGGGGTGGCGGGCATCGGCACGCTCGGCGTCGCATCCTTCGACGTCACCGGCCTGGGCAGTGGATACACTAGCGAGCCAGCCGTGGTCATCACTCCGCCCGACGTGATCGGGGGCCGGCAGGCCACTGCGACGGCACAGATCGACAAGGGCAGCGGCAGCATCACAGGTCTCACGGTTCTCGATCCCGGCAGCGGTTATCTCCAGCCACCCGGGATCAGCTTCACCGGCGGCGGAGGAAGCGGCGCTGCAGCCACTCCGAATATGGCTTTCGGGGGAGTCATCGTTACTAGCGGAGGCAGCGGTTACACATCTCCACCCACCATCACCCTCACCGGTGGCGGCGGGCACGATGCCGCGGCGCAGGCCATCCTGCAGGTGAAAATCCTTAGGTTCACCGATCCCGCCCGCGACGCTCTGTTCACCAACTCTGGCACTCTTGAGTTGGATGGCTCGTCGCTTGTCTTCGACTGGGCCGCAACGGTGGCCCCTGCCGCGAACGCGAAGGCCGGCTTCACGAATACGGGAACATGGATCCTGAAAAATGGCGCGCGCGCCTGTTTTACATCATATACTGGATTCCCGGCCTGGATGCAGAACAGGACCTCCAACTCGGGCATGCTGAGCGTGCTCGATCATTCCCAACTCGGGTTCACCGTCCTGGGGAATGGCGGAGAGCTTAATCTGGGTCAGGGCGCCATGCTCGGTCAGTCGGAATTCGCCGCCATGCCGAATGCCATCTATTTAGGCGGGCCTGCGGGCGCGATCGACGTGGTTGGCAGCACACCGGATCAGCCCGCTGTTTTTGGATTCACTGCTCCCAATGCCACCGGGCGGCGCGACATTGCCAATGGCGGACGGATCACGGTCGGCAGCGGTCGGGACGCATCCGTCTTCAACATTGTTGGCGGGATTGTCACCATTAACAACAGCGCGGCCGGAGTGGTCGCGATCAAACCCGGCGCAGTGCTGGGTCTGATCACCAACGACAATGGTTCCACCAACAACAACACGCCTCGCGAAGCTCGCATCGTGAATGCCGGGAACGTTTTACTGGAGGGGTTCCTCCGCCTGCAGGGGAACGCCTATGCCTTCGCCGGAATCGATAATCACGGCAAGGTCACCATCCAGGGTGACCGGGCGGGGATCGAGCACATGCCCAACAGCACCGGGCCTGCTGGCACGTACAATGCCTTTAGAAATCCGTCGCAAATTATGAACGAGGTTGGTGGTCTGCTGCAAGGCATCGGCACGCTCACCTACACCAACAGCACGGGTAACCTGGAGGGGCGTCTGATGCGCATCTACAATCTCGGTACGATCGCCCCGGGCCAGTTGGCCACCGGTAAGGCGGCAGATGCCTATGGCGCGCTGAACCTTCACAATGTTGACGTGCGCTTTGGTGCGTTTATTTTCCCTCCCGCGCCACCCGGGGCACCCCGCAACGCGCCCCCTTTGCCAGCGGTGGCGGGCAACCCGCCAAAGCCGGGCACGCTGCAAATCGGCATCAACGGCCCGCCAACATCCGCGAGCCAGTTCGATGCGTTGACGCTCTCCGGCTCCGACGGCGTAGGCGTGTTTGAATTGCTCAAGGGCGACGGCAACATCCTCAACATCGTCACCAGCGGAGGTTTCACCCCGCACGGAACCTACCGGATCGTCACCGCCACCTCGGTCGCGGGAACTTTTGAAACACTTCAATATAATGGCGCGGCGCAGGTGCCCTACAAGGTCAAGTACCTGCCGTACGGCATCGAAGTAGTCTTTCCTTGAATGCGGAATGTTGATCGCCAAGAGGAAAAGTGTCGTCGCAGCAACACTCTGGGTAGCGCCTGCGGCTCGCAGGCACTTTTCGGCGGCCCGCCGAAAAGCCCCAAACTGCGCGCCTCGTTCACCCATCAACGTCTCAGGAAACCTCTTCAATCCGGGGAGCGCATGGCTCCAGCCGTGCTGGTTGCGGAGTCCCTCGCCGCAACGAACTTTTTCCTCAACCCCCGCCTGCTATCTGGCGACGTCCCATTGCAACATAACACCAAAAAGCCCACAACTTCTCCCCATCCCAAAACGCCACAACCCCGGGAACCGCCACCTCGCAAACTGATGACGAAATGCCCGCGATCAATGGCTCAACGGCAGGAAGCTACCAATCCAACGATTGATACAGCGGATGTTCCCGCTCAAAAGGCTGCGCCATCAGCAATGAATCATTGCGCGCGGTCAGCAGTGCATGAAGCTTAAGGCTCACATCAGTAGTGTTAAACTTCGTGTACACATCCGCCAGATTCTGGTATTCAGCCAGGCGTAACGGGGAGTCGATATAGATTCGGCTGTCTTCCACCATCTGTTCACCCACTCCCATGGCATGGCCTTGATCGCGGCCAAAATGGTATCCCGACCAACCGGCAATCATGGCGATGACACAGATCGCCGCCATGTAAAAGTTGTGCCCCCGGCGCACCATCCAATTTCGCGAGGGATTTTTCGTGAACATCCGCTCGCTTAAATTCGCAGCGATAAGGCCTATGACCCCTACGAATACACCGAGACCCGCGACAAAATAAAGGCTCTCCTCATCCACGAGGAAACAGTAAATCACCCGGATAGTACTATCAATATATTTCGTTTTATACCGTATGGGATAAAGCTGTTAGGGCGCTTTCAAAGATTGGCTATACTCCCACGGAATTGTAAACGGATGCGATGCTTGAACCCAGTGAACCACAACCCGCCCCCCCGCGTCGTTGGGCTTCGCTGGCTGCGTCTGCTGGCATTCTTTAACAGAGTAACCGATCTCTCAAGCGCGTCATGAATAGGCAATCCACCTTTTCATGAGTTCCGAGATGCTGCGAGAGGACTCTTTCAATTGTGATCGAAGGAGACGGGCTGGTTTTACTAATCAAAAGAAAATCACCTTGAGATTCCGCATACAAAAGAAATCCATGCCACTCTCCAAAAGGTAAAGTGCCGCGCAAAGAAACGACAACGGGATTGTGGCGATGCAATTCAGACCGGAAGCGTTCAGCCATGCCGTCATATGGATGCAAATATGTATGCTTTTCAAAGTAAACACGTTTTTTCCGGTTCTTCGGGAAATTTAATGGCTGACAGAGGAGAGGGCGGGATGAAAATGTGGGGATGAAAGAACTGCATAACGAACTGCATCGGCATTACGGGCTGCTTCTGGGAGTGAAGAGTCCGTGGGGAG
>Ga0302319_10015280_pt1 | contig 14236 bp, 11 predicted proteins | sample Bog_T0_2_FD_203319 | JGI IMG/M metagenome (GOLD analysis project Ga0302319, IMG submission 203319) | Peat permafrost microbial communities from Stordalen Mire near Abisko, Sweden - Bog_T0_2 | ecosystem: Environmental > Terrestrial > Soil > Wetlands > Peat | place: Sweden: Abisko, Stordalen Mire... | reverse complement strand
TAAGTTTGAAGGAAGGTATTGGGCATGCGGGTGATGCCGGGAAAATCATTCGATCCTTCAGCATCTGATTGGCCGAAGGCGGTTGAGGTAATCGTGAACGCTGCAAGCGCCACAAGCAGAGTACGGAAGATGAATTTCATGATGGCTCCTTGGTAAACCTTGTTAGTTGTTTTGAAATCGGCGGGAATGTCTGCAATCCCGGCCGCAGATACGATGGCGCGTAAGGTCAGCGCGGCTTATTGCTGGATTTGACCGTCGCGTCCCCCGTGGCTTTGCCGGTCTTCAGGTCGACCGATCCCGATCCTTCCGCATCGATGTTCAGGTCAAAGTGACCGCTCATCCCGGTGGCCGTCCATTCGCCCTGCGCATGGGCCGTGCAGTTGGCGGGCGGCACGAGCAGCGCCATATCCGGCTTCACGAAGTGCAGTTCTTTCACTTCCAGCATCAATATTGGCTGTGCGCCCGGAAAGGTCATCACCACCTTGAGCGGATAGTTGCCATTTTCCGCAGCCCACATGCTCGACTTGCCCTGATCGCTGGAGCTTTCCGCGTACTTGGCCGCAATGCCGTTGATGTTCTCCCGGCGCAGGACGGTTTTGTTGAACGCGGCGAGTTCTTCCGCGGACGGCGCGGGGCTGGCAACCGGGTCGTACATAGTGGGCATATCCGGAGCGGTAAAGCTCATCCAGGAGCAGGTGTTATGAACCAGGTCGAGCGTATAGACCTTGTGAGTTACAAGGTCGAACCAGTGGCTAACATGAATGGCTTTGGGCTCCGTCGGCACGCCTGCGGTCACTTCCACGTATTCCCTCGGACCGAAGCGCGAGACCCTGGCCTCCACGGCGGAGTTGAGAGACATTGCCTCAAGCGCCATCCCCGAAGAGACGGTGAGTGTGTAAGACTGCGGCACCGAGGTCTGGGCCGGCACCGGCGAAACGAGAAGGCAAGCGGCAATCGCCGCAAGAAGAGTACGAAGAGGGATGTTCATGATGACTCCCGGGGCTGCAAGTCGCAACGCTTCACTATGCATAAGCGGAATTGCGAGGAAAACCGGTTCAGGAATTCTTCTTCTGGGGGTATCAACCAGTTCGCATGAATAGTATGTGTCTGGCCCTCCTCCTATAAGCGGAAAGGATGGAACAAGCGGCTCGGCAAAACGAAGGTCCTACTTGGCAGACGCGGAGCCGCAGGTAGCGAGTCTACGTTGGAGTTCCGCGCGCAATGACCGCATGTCGAAGACACTGGTGGCCGGGAAGTCGTCCTTCACGGCAGACGCCATTGCCAAAGCTTGCCGGTAATGGTCGATTCCCGCCGAGCAGTGACCGTGAGCCATCCCCACCAACAGGTCGCCGTAAAAGAACTCGCCTTGTGCCACATTGACGCGCACGTCATCGTTGGTCGAATCCAACTTCAGCGCCTCGGCAAAGATGGATAACGCGTCGCGATCGTTTTCAGCTGCTCGTTTGGGACTGACCGCAAGTTCCACGGTGCTAGCTTCCACCATCTCCAGCTTTCCGATTTCCAGACGCGCCAATTCGTTCCGCGGGTCGGCAGCGGCCATGTCGCGCAGCAACTGCATTGCCCGGTCGAAGTCGGCCAAAGCGCCGCGTTCATCGTGAAATTCGTGCTTAACACAACCAGTTTCCGTATAGGCCCAGCTTGTCTCCAATCTCAATCGCGTGTTGTCAGGAGAGCTTGTGAGCAGGGCCTGGAAGATCCGGAGTGCCGCGCGTTGATGGTCCAGCGCCGCCCGCTTGTCCCCCAGGGCTTCTAGCTCTTCGGCCAAATTCCTCTCCGTGCGCGCCTGTAGCAGCCGAGTATCGGGATCGGAAGGCGTCTGGTTCGCCGTATCCATCACTTTCCCATAGGCCTTGAGAGCGGCAGCGGGATTGTGCTCCCCATCCAGAGTGTTGGCCACCGATGCAAGTGAGCGCAGACGAAGGCTGTATATCTCCGGGTGACGCGCCGCCGCGCGATCTAATAGATCCGTGGCTTCAGAGCGTAGCGATCTCCATTCGTTCATCTCGCCGCGCCGCGCGTGAACGTCTCCCGCCTCAAAATCAGCATCGACGAGTGCCAAAGCGGCCTCCTCATCGGTGCTGGAGCGCGATAGAATCTCACGCAACAAAGATCTCGCGTGCTCGAGGTTCTGAATGCCAGCAGCGCAATCTTCCAGGCTGGAACTGTCATCGGCTGCTTGCACGGTTCCGATTTTTGTATAGGTGCGGGCCAATTCAAGCTTCAAATCCCGATTCTGCCCACCCGTCGTCTCCAGACCCTTCAAATACTGGAGGGAGCGTTCGATCAGCATCTTGCGGGCAGCTGTGGAACCCGGCAACTCCTTGATCGAATCGTGAACGTCGAAGACCATTGCATGCGCAAACTGCCGGAGCTGGTTGAAGCGCAATTCGGCCATCTGCTCTGCTCGCCAGATTCGCCAAACGGCAAAACTCGCCAAGAACAGCAGCACCGCACCAGATGCCACCAGCCAGCGGCGGCGCACCACGAATTTGCGGATGTGATAGAGCATCGAGCCGCGGGCAGCTTCAACCGGAAATCCATCGAGATAGCGCTGAATGTCGGCGTGCAGTTCGTCGACGGTTCCATAGCGCTCGTCTGGAGACTTGCGCAAGGCCTTGGCTGCGATATGATCCAAATCTCCCCGCAATTGGCGCGGCACAAAGCCTGGGATGACTGTGTGCGCAGCCGTGCTGGGCTTGCGCGGTGCATGGTCGCAGATAGCTCGGCACAGTTCGAGCGGCGAAGCTGTCACCTCGCCATACGGGCTCTCGCCTGTTAGAAGTTCATACAAAAGAACCCCTAACGAATAAATGTCTGTCGCGGTGGTCAAACGCTCGCCTCGGATCTGTTCGGGGCTCGCGTAGCCGGGAGTCAACAGCACCATCGACATGGTTACGTCGGCGGTGGCATTGGCCCAGGCAATCACCTTAGCGCTTGCCTCCGCGTATATCCGAGCATCCAAATTGTCCGATGCCTGTCCGGTCGCTCCTGTCCATGCCGGCAGCAGAAAGGCACAGACAATCCAGCCGGTCCAACCCAGCTTCCGCTGCAACGCCGATCGGCTCCGGCCCCGATCCGCAAAGAGTTTTGACAGCCTCCTCGAAGAACTTGTGCCTTGCAGCCTCCGAACTCCCGCCACTACTCCCGAACTTGCCTTCGACAACGGCTTTCGCATCATCTTCATCGTCCTTTCCATGTCGCGTGACTGCAAACGCCACCGGTCTATTTAGAGGCGAGCGCGCTGGTCATCTTATCGATGTACTCGTCGATCCAGGCCTGACCCTGCTGCTGGGAGTTATACAAAAAGGTGACGCTGATAGTAATGATCTTGCCGGGTTGGTTGGGCGTCTTGTTGGACAAATAGCCGATCCATTTCCCGTCGTAGTAGACCACTTTGTCCGGGCAGGGAGCGTGGCCGCCGGCGATCGTAACGGTATCCTTGCGCCACTCCAGAACTCCGTTCTTGTATGCCTTCTTGCTGACCGGTTCGTCCAGATACCAACCGTTGTTCGTTGCTGGATCCTGGGGAGCCTTGAGCATGGCGTCGACTGTTGTCCTGTCCATCAAAGCGGAGGTCCATCCATAGCCGAAGGAGATCTTGGCAAGGGCGGGGCAGCCGGGTATCTCTTCGTTGGCCTTTGTTCCTCCTCCGGAATCGGCCATGCCGCTCGCGCGCATCTGGGCTGCAACCTTCACTGCGGCAGGATCGGCCTGAAAGCCGTTTGGCGGCGCCGGCAGGGGCGGCGGCGGAGTCTGACTCACCGCGGCTGGAACCAGAATGCCCAGCGCTATGCTCACACTCAGTACTAAAATCGCTTTCATCTTTCACCTTTCCTCATGATGTCAATTGCGGCTGTTTTCACGCGCGATAAGATTCCAAGGATGCCCGCCACAGCGCCCAATTTCCCCCGCCCGGCGGATCGATCACTTACTGCCGATGGAGCCCTCAAGAATGGGCGTGACACTTGCTGCGCCGTTCTCCAGACTGACGGTGCCGGTCATGCCGATGGCGCCGCTCAAGGGTCCGGCGCTGCCACTCGCCTGAATCGTGCTCTTGAAGAGGACATCTTCCACCGCTGCGGGGTCGCTGACGCGCACGGTCAACATGACCTGAGCGGCGACGTTTGCGGCGGCCATGGAGCCCGGCGGGGAGCAGTTCTTGCCGTTGTTGCCAAGGCTTCCCCCGCCGCCTAGACTGATGCTGGGCAGGGATGCGGTCACGCCCAAGCCTGCCGAGTAGGCGGTGGACTACTTGGTGGCAATCTCCACCAGCTCGACGCGCCGGTTCTTCGCCCGTCCGTCGTCGGTCTTATTGGTGGCAACCGGCGCCCAAGGTCCGGCTCCGAACGCTACCAGCCGTGCGGCGGCGATGCCGTGCTTGGAGACCAGTTCGGTGATGACGGACTGGGCGCGCGCCTGGGAGAGCTTCATGTTGGCGGTGGCGTCACCAACTATGTCTGTGTGGCCGACGATTCCAACCTTGAGCGTGGGATTGCTGGTCAGTAGTTTTGCGATCTCGTCGATGGCCGGCTCGGAATCCGGCTTGATGTCTGACTTGGCGGTGTCGAAGCTGATGCCGTAGATGGCCACGCTGCCGTTGTCTGCAATGTTCGAGGCCATGGACGCTGCATCAATGGCCACTTCCTGCTTCATGGCCTCCTTTTCAATGATGGTCAAATCGTATTCATAACCGGCATTGGCATGAATCTCCATCCACAGCTCTTTGCCGCCCTTGTTGAGGAGGATGGTGGTGTAACCATTCTCATCGATCAATACCTTCCCACCGGCGGAACGCGCGGCATTCTGATAGTTGCGATGGATCTGCAGGGCGCTGGGTTGCGTCAGGCCTTGCTTGAGCCTATATCGGAAGAAGTACTTGTGCCCTTCCTCTGATTGTTGTACATTCTTGCCGTTTTCTTTAACCCAGAACTTATAGGCATCGAAGGCGGTTTCAACGCAATCGCCGTATTCGGGAAGGACGAATCCAGGCACGCGAGGGATACCGGGGTAGTCCTTGTAGCCGGCACGGTCCACTTGCTGCCCTATGGCCACGACGGTTGAAGTTAGCGTGATCGCGGCCAGCGCCACGCGCAGAGTGCGAGAGATGAATTTCATGATAGCTCCTTGGTAAACCCTGCTTGTTGTTTTGAAATCGGCGGGAATGTCTGCAATCCCTGCCGCTGATACGATGGCGCGCAAGGTCAGCGCGGCTTACTACCGGACCTGACGGTAACGTTCCCCGTGGCCTTGCCGGTCTGTAGGTCGGCCGATCCCGATCCTTCCGTATCGATGTTCATGTCAAAGTGACCGCTCATCCCGGTAGCGGTCCACTCGCCCTGCGCGTGGGCCGTGCAGTTGGCGGGCGGCGTGAGCAGCGCGATATCGGGCTTCACGAAATGCAGTTCTTTCACTTCCTGCATCAACATTGGCTGTGCGCCCGGAAAGGTCATCACCGCCTTGACGGGGTAGTTGCCATTTTCCGCAGCCCAAATGCTCATCTTGCCCTGATCGCTGGTACTTTCCGAGAGCTTGGCCGCAATGCCGTTCACGTTCTCCCGGCGCACCACGTTCTTGTTGAACGCGGCGAGGCCCTCAGCGGATGGAGCGGGTGAAGCAAGCGGGTCGTACATGGCGGGCATATCCGGCGCGGTAAAGCTCATCCACGAGCAGGTGTTCTGGACCATATCGAGCGTGTGGACTTTGTGCGTCGCCAGGTCAAACCAGTGGCGCACATGAACAGCCTTGGGCTGACCTGCCTGCGCTTTCCCGGTTACATCGACAAACTCTCTCGGACCGAAGCGCGAGACCCTAGCCTCCACTGCGGAGTTGAGGGACATCGCTTCAAGCGCCATGGCCGAAGAGACGGTAAGTGTGTAGGACTGCGGCACTGTGGACTGGGCCAGCACAAGTGAAACGAGAAGGCAAGCGGCAAGAGCCACAAGAAGAGCACGAAGAGTGATTTTCACGATGACTCCTACGGTTGCATATCGCAACGCTCCACTATGCATAAGCGGAATTGCGAGGAAAACCGGTTCAGGAATTCTTTTCTCATGGGGTTCGTCCGTTCGTTCCTTCGAATAGCCTGTCGCTGACCCGCCCTTCATGAGCAGAAAGGAGGCAATAAGTGGATCAGCCCAATGCCGTTACTTGGTGACGGCTTGCAGTTGACGGCGCCATTCATCCGCCTTGCCGGGTTTTCCCCAGGCGGTATAGAGCTGCACCAGCCGCCGACCGGCTTCGGGCAGGTCGGCATCGACTGAAATGGCCGGACTCTGCTTTTGCAGGCCTTCATAACCGGAGAGCAGCAGCGGTTCAGCTTCGGCGAATCTGGATTGCCCAAGCTGGCTTGCACCGAGTAGACTCTGCCGGTCGAAGGTGTCCCAGATTTGCGTGTTTTGATTTCCTGATCCGTTCATCGCCTCGCGCAGCAGGGATTCGGCCTCGGCGTACTTCCGCTGAGTCAATCGCAGACGCGCCAGTGCCGTCAGGCAAGTTCGAGTTGCAAGTTCGCCGGGCTGGAGTCGTTTGCGATCCAGCGCGAGGGCCTCGGTCAGCGTCTGTTCCGCAAGATCGTTCTTGCCTTCATCCTGGTAGAGCACACCGAGATAGGTCGTCGCGGTTGCTACATTGAGATGCTCGGCGCCCTGCACGCGGCGAGTGTCTTCGAGGACTTTGAGGAGTATCGGCTCCGCCTCCCTAAACTTGCCCACGGCATCATAGATCAATCCAAGAGCTTTCGCGGAAGTGATCGTCCATTGATTATCCTCGCCAAAGACGCGTTTGAGCGTCTCGTGGTTCTTGACTGCAAGCGGCTCGGCTTCGGCGAATCCGCCCAGACTGTACAGAGTCTGAACGAGGCCGTTTTCGTAGGCAAGGGTATACATGTTTTCCGAGCCGTTGATGCGCCGGCTGATCTCGAGCAATTGCCTCATCATGCCAGCAGATTCGCTATAGCGCCCCTCAAGACGGTAGATGACGCCAAGATTGTTCATATCAATCAAGGTGCGGGGATGTTCCGCGCCTAAAACCCGCTGATCGCCCGCCAGAACCTCGGCTTGGAGCGTCTCCGCCGCATCCATCTCCTTCTTCCATCGGTAAATCACGACAAGAACGCGGCGCGCTTTCAGCGTGTCGGGATGATCGTCGCCATGCAACCGGCGCGCGATCTGCACCGCCTCATTCGCATACCGCTCGGCGGCGTCTAGCTTTCCCTCTTCGCTACAGACACTGGCCAGGCCGTCAAGGGCCTCAAAGAGCTCCGCCAATTGGTTCGGATAGAGGCGCCGCCGTATTTGCACAATTCGAGTCAGCGTCGCGTCCGCCTCCGGGAACCGGCCGATGGAGTAGTAGATCGCTCCGAGATCCACGGCGGTATCCAAAGTCGCGTTGTTATTCTCACCCAGTGTCGTTCTTTCCGCTTTCAACACCTGTTTGAGGAGAGATTCAGCCAGGGGAAACCGCGCCAGGTCTCTATAAGTTTGGGCCAGCTTTCTCATGCTGGACAGCGTCTCGGCGGCATTTTCTCCCAATAATTGCCGCCGCAGTTCGACCGCGCGCTCGAATTGGCGCTGCGCCTCTGGAAAAAGCCCGAGATCTAAATAACTCTCGCCAATCGTCTGGCGAATCGAAGCCTCGATGAGCGGCTGGCCGGCAAATTTCCCCTGGATGCGCTCGGCCGCCCGATCCAGCGCCGTGCGAACCTTCAGGTTCGGGTCTGGATTGCCATTCGAACTGTTCTGATTGGAGGGGCCGGCTTGGGCCAGCAGATCTTTTTCCAAGAATTCATTGATGCTGAGGGCAGTCGCGGTTTCGTCGTTGGCACGATTGCGGTCTTCGGCAGCGGCTCGTTCAGCTGCGATGGCGGCCTTTTGCGCGGCAATGGCCCGATCCCGGTCGGCTTGCGCCGTGTACTGCGCGTTGGCAGCCCGGTCTTTCTCGACCAACGCTTCGCTTTCCGCCCGCCGCGCATTCCTTGCCTCAAGGGAGGTGAATAGGATGCCTGCCAGCAGCGAGACAACGGCGAGAGCGATGGCCGCACTCTGTATTTTGTAGCGCCAGATGAGTCTTGCGGCACGCCGCCACCACGACTGGCGAATGGCACTTACCGGAGCGCCTTCCAGCCATGCATGTATATCGTCGGCGATAGCTTTTACCGACGGATAGCGTTCTGCGGGGTTCTTGCGCATTGCCTGGAGGATGACGGCGTCCAGCTCGCCGTGGAGTTCCCGGCGATGGCTGGGCGCAAGGCTGCTGGGGAGGCGGGGTTCCCTCTCGCAGATGGCGCGCAGGGTTTCGAGCGGGTTGGAATCCGCATCGGCAAACGGATGATGGCCGGTCATCAGGACATAGAGGAGCACCCCTAGTGAAAACACGTCGTTGGCCGTGGACATCGCCTCTCCGCGAACCTGCTCCGGGCTGGCGCACTCGGGGGTCAGCAGCCGCGTAGTGGAAGGTTGTTCGTGTCCGCCGGCCTGAATCAGCTTGGCAATGCCAAAATCGAGCAGCTTGGGCACACCTTCGTTTACCGTAACCAGGATGTTTGCCGGTTTCAGATCGCGATGGATGACCAATTGGCGGTGTGCGTATTCTACGGCAGAACAGACTAGCAGAAATATTTCGAGGCGCTGGCGGATGCTGAGTTGTTCGCGCTCGCACCATGCGTCGATAGGCAGACCATCGACATACTCCATCACCAGATACGGTGATCCGTCCTCCAGCATCCCGCCATCGAGAAGGCGGGCAATGCAGGGATGATTCAGCGATGCCAGAATCTGGCGTTCATCGCGGAAGCGGCGGATGTCCCGCTCGGACAGCAGGCTGGTGTGGAGCAACTTCACAGCCGCACGCTGTTCGTATTGTTCATCGGCGCGCCGGGCCTCCCAAACAACGCCCATGCCGCCATGGCCGATCTCCCTGACCAGTTGCCAAGCTCCAATGCGCCGACCCGCAAGCGAGGCTGCCGGCTCACCGGCACATTCAACCGGCGGAAACACCGGAGTGACGCCCTCAAGAAAGTCGGGAGATTCCAGGTAGACGGCCAGGAGCGAACACGCCTCATCGAGAACTTCCTTCGAATCCGGCTGAGCATGAAGATACGCATCTCGCTCGGCTGCAGCCAGCCCGGTCGCAGCAGTGAAGATCTCTTTTGCTCGCGCCCAGTCGTTCGGATTCAAGGCTCGTTCTTACCCCCCAGAAGTCGTCTTCGGAGCCATGTCTTGGCGATCACCCACTCGCGCTTCACAGTGCTCTCCGATACACCAACGGCCTCAGCAGCCTCTGGAATGCTGAGGCCGCTGAAATAGCGCAGCTCGACAATGCGGGCCTGCAGAGAATCGAGCTTCTCCAGCTCTTCGAGCGCCGCGTCCAGTTCCAGTATCTCGACGTCTTGCGGGGGTGTGACGGCATCGGTATCGATCAGAGTCAGAGCGGGGGTTCCTCCACCTCGCTTCGCACTATTCCTGGCGCGCGCGTAATCGATCAGGATGGAGCGCATAAGACGGGAAGCGAACGCAAAGAAGTGCGCGCGGTCCTTCCAGCTTGTGTGCTGCGCCTGGGCGAGACGGAGCCATGCCTCGTGAACGACAGCCGTGCACTGCAATGTAGAGGATTGCCTTTCACGGCCGCACTCCCGGCGCGCAATCCGCCGCAACTCCGGGTATGCTACTTCCACTAGCCTGTTCAAGGCTGCATGCTGCCCCGCCTCCAGCTGATGGAGCAGGGCAGTGATGTTGAGCGGAGATTCTGCGTGCGACTCCAGCTCGGGCCGTTCCAAGAAGATGCACTCCTTTGATAGGAGATTTATACTCTCATGGCCTCGCGAAGGCCAAGGTTTTTGTTTGATCCAGGAGACCTGGGAGTTCCGCAGGAGCCTGCCTTCACTTTGCCGGATGGGCGCACTCCCCTCGGCTTTGCGTCCGGAGATTCTCTTCGGCAATTCCTCCCTCTTCATGTGCGGGCATGGGTGAATTACAACCCCACATTGACCCCACAGTACGGATTCCTTATCGTTTCCAATCAATACCTTAGGCTGCCAGCCGTTCCATGTAAGTAGTTGATATTACGTTGTCAATCGTTCACTTAACCGGAGGGTAGTAAGTCCAAGTCTTTCTTGTCCTTACGTGTACGGGCTCCGCGTGACGCTCTACGGCTTTCCATAGCGAGACGGCAATCATGGATCCGCCAGATGCCCTTTCCGGCGGACTCGCGAACCGCGCAGAATCATTGACTTCACCTACCGGCTGACGGGCCCGTTCCCGGGGTGCAAGTAGAAACATTTACAATGTGGTCGTCTTGCAATCTATGACCGCGCGTCGGGGACCGAAACATGAAACTCCTCTTCTTTTTTCTGCTCTTCATGGGGGTCTGTGCGGCACCGCTTTCTGGGCCGGCCCAATCGAGTTATCCCGCCGCTCCGGCATCCCAACCGGCAGAGGGAATTGCAGACACCTGGGCGGCCACGCGCGGAGTCAAATCGGCGGAACAGATCGACAAGGAGTGGCAGGACTCGACCGCCAAATTCAGTGGCCGTCGCAATACCCTGCTGAAATTGGCTGATGAACAGGCCCACGACGGACCCTATCGCCCAGACTGGGAAACCTTGCGCAACCACGCGATTCCCCAGTGGTTCAGCGACGCCAAATTCGGCATCTTCATCGGCTGGGGTGTCTACGCAGTCCCCGGCGCGGTGAATGAATGGTATCCGCATAACATGTACAGGCCCGGCGACCCGGCGCACGACGACTTTGTTGAGCGCTTCGGCAGTCTCGACAGTCGCGGCTACAAGGACTTCATTCCCAGCTTCCGTGCCGAAAAATTCGATCCCCAGGATTGGGTCAAGCTCTTCCAAAAGGCCGGAGCGAAGTATGTGGTTCCCATCGCCGAGCACCACGACGGCTTCGCCATGTACGACTCGGATCTGTCGGATTGGACCGTAGTCAAGATGGGGCCTCACCGCGATGTTCTGGCGGAGCTTTCGGCAGCCATTCGCGGAGCCGGGCTGCACTTTGGTCTCTCTTCACATCGTGCAGAGCACAACTACTACTACGGAGAGGGCCGTTCCATCCGCTCGGATGTCAACGATCCGAAGTATGCGTCCTTTTATGGACCGGCCCACCAGTGGCTCAACGATCCGCATTTCAACCCGGTAAACGAATGGACCTACGTCAGCGATGCCTGGCTTCACGACTGGCTGGCACGATCGGTCGAATTGGTCGAGAAGTACCAGCCAGAGCTGATGTACTTCGACGGCGGCAACGGTCAACCTGCCTTCCGAGCCAGCATGACGGAATTCACTGCGTTTTACGATAACTTCGCAGTAAGCCATCGCATCGACGGCGTGATTACACTCAAGGATTATGCGATGGAGTGGACTGCCGGAGCGAGGGACTTTGAGCGAAGTCTGCGCACGGATATCGATCCGCGGCCGTGGCAGACCGACACCTCCATCAGCAATCTGTCGTGGGGATACATGGAGCACGACCAGTTCAAGACGCCCGAGTTTCTTGTCCACCAATTGGTGGACATCGTCAGCAAGAACGGCAATCTGCTGTTGAGTATCGGCCCGCGGGCGGATGGGACAATTCCCGATGAAGTGCGAACCATCCTGCTGGATATGGGCGCGTGGCTCGATCGCAACGGCGAGGCTATCTATGGGACCGAGCCGTGGATCGTCTCCGGCGAGGGGCCGACCCAGGTCAAGACCGGCTTTGCCACGGACCAGGAAATGAAGCCCTACACATCCTCGGACTTTCGCTTCACTCGGAAGGGCGAAAACCTCTACGCTATCAGTTTGGCGTGCCCCGCGGATGGGACGGCTGCCGTTCATGCTCTTGGCTTGGCGGGCGAAGCGAAGGGCAAGGTGATCCGGGAGGTGGATCTGCTCGGTTCAAGCCAGAAAGTAGACTGGCTGCAAACCACCGATGCACTAAGCGTGAAACTGCCGACCGATACCGGCTGCAAATATGGCTTTGCTCTACGAGTCAAATTTGCATCCTCCCAAGAGATTCAAGCGCAGGAGATCAGAAAATGAATTCCCGCTTAAAACCGGGCCTGCGAGAAAGGTGCGCAGAATGAAGATGAAAGCGTTTGTCGCGGCCATAGTCGCGGCTCTATTTCCGTTCGGGTTTGCAGCGTATTCGCAGGGGACGGCGCACCCCATCCCGCGTATCGTTCAGCAGAACGGACGCCACGCCCTGATGGTCGACGGCGCGCCCTTTCTGATGCTTGGCGCGCAGGCCAACAACTCCAGCGACTGGCCGGCAACCCTTCAAAAAGTGTGGCCCGCGATCGAGTATCTGCATGCCAATACACTCGAAATTCCCATCTATTGGGAGCAGTTCGAGCCCAAGCAGGGTCAGTTCGACTACTCGCAGATTGACAGTGTTCTCACACAGGCCCGCGCGCATCGCGTTCACCTTGTTCTGCTTTGGTTTGGCACATGGAAGAACGGCAGCCAGCATTACATGCCGGAGTGGATGAAGCTCGACCCCGAGCGGTATGCCCACGTTGTCAACAAGAACGGGGAACGAGTCGACTCGCCCTCGCCGTTTGCACAGGCCTCGCTGGACGCGGACATCCGAGCATTCACTGCTTTCATGCGGCACTTGAAAGCGGTAGATTCTGAGCGAACGGTGTTGATGGTGCAGGTAGAGAACGAAACAGGCACCTGGGGAACGCTGCGGGATTACTCTGCTGAAGCCAATAAGCTTTTTGCAGCGCCGGTTCCTGACGATGTATTGAACGCGACGAACAAGACCGCCACAAATGGGGCGGGATGGGCCAAGGTGTTTGGGCCGGATGCCGACGTCTACTTCCATGCCTGGGCTATCGCCAGGTACGTGGGACAGATCGCCCTCGCCAGTAAGGCGGCGTACCCGCTGCCTCTGTACGTGAATGCTGCACTGCGCGATCCGTTCAAAGGCGAACCGGGCACCTACGAAAGCGGTGGCCCGACAGACAACGTGCTTTCCATCTGGAAGGCCGAGGCGCCGGCGATCGACGTCCTGGCGCCGGATATCTACTTGCTCGATACGCCGTCCTATCTGAAGGTTATCGAGCTATACGATAGGCCGGATAACGCCTTGTTCATTCCTGAGACAGCTGGAACGCCGCGTGCGGCGCGTTTTCTTTTTGCTGCCTTGGGAATGCAGACAATCGGCTATTCCCCGTTCGGGCTGGACTACGCGCGGACCAATCATCCCGAGAGAATGGTACCCAATGAGCCGAATGCCTTTCTTGACCCCACAGCGCAGAACTACAAGCTTCTCGGTCCGATGATGCGCGACGTTGCCCGCCTGAACTTCGAAGGAAAACTGCAGGCTGTGGCAGAGGTGGAAGGCCAGCCTGAGCAGACGCTTCACTTCGGGATCTGGGATGCCGTCGTTTCTTACGGCGGCGGGCGGGGTGGTATCGCAAAAGGGAATGCGGAACCGATCGGGCGCGCACTTGTGGCTCAATTGAGCGACAATCAGTTTCTTGTCACGGGATTCCATTGCCGCGTCGACTTCCGTCCTGCAGGCACCGCACAACAACAGAAAACGCAAGAGATCGTCGTCGGGACCGGTCAGACGCCCTCGGCACTTATCGATGGGAATTGGCAGCACCGTCAGTTCCTGCGCGTAGAAGAAGGCGCTTATGAGAACGGCGTCTTCCAATCGCACCGCATTCTGAACGGCGATCAAACCGACTGGGGGCTGGACTTCGGGTCGGACTCCGAGGTTCTGCGAGTATCGCTCGCCAGGTATTGAAGCTGGGAGCGCGTCAGCTTTCGCATTTCCGCGTTGGAGCGGATTTTGCGGTATCCGCGAGGGTGGAGCGGATCGTCAATCCGGCGGAGTCCCATCTGACGCGCTCGATTGGCTTTTGAAATCGCCTCCCTACCGCAGCAGAATAGCGATTGGTGAATCGGGTACAGTCGATTGCGGCGGAGTCTCATTGTTTCCTCCGGCTTTGGCTTTCGGGCCATCTTTGATGGAATCGCCTGATCTGGCAGATCCTGACGGTGATTTTATTGGTCTCCAGGTCTCGGGCTAGCAGGCAGGTGGGCATGCGGCCGTCGAGGGGGTCGAGTCACCAGTTCGTTCAATAAGTAGCCTTGGCGGTCACCCAAAAGCGGCCACTTATGATCAGTTCAAAACCGGCCACTCTGAGGGGCTGAGACATACGCACTGACGGAGGCAATTAGCCTCTGTTGGCATGGGTAATGTCTTGAGCAGAG
>Ga0302319_10015279_pt1 | contig 14237 bp, 16 predicted proteins | sample Bog_T0_2_FD_203319 | JGI IMG/M metagenome (GOLD analysis project Ga0302319, IMG submission 203319) | Peat permafrost microbial communities from Stordalen Mire near Abisko, Sweden - Bog_T0_2 | ecosystem: Environmental > Terrestrial > Soil > Wetlands > Peat | place: Sweden: Abisko, Stordalen Mire... | reverse complement strand
ATCCTCGACCTGTTGCCCGTTGTCGACAATCTCGAACGCGCCCTCGCATGCGAGCCGTCTCCTTCCTCGCAATCCTTGCGCCAGGGCGTCGAAATGACATTGGAACAATTGAACCGTTTGCTCCAGAGCAACGGGATTGAGGAAGTCGAGGCCGTTGGCCTTCCCTTCGATCCTCACCGACAAGAGGCGATTTCCGTGCGGCACGAGCCAAACCAGCCCGATCATGTCGTTCTCAAAGTGATCCAGCGCGGCTATTGCCACGGCGAAAAATTATTCCGTCCGGCGAGAGTCATTGTAAATGATCGGGGCCATTCTCCTGGAGCCGGCCATGCCCGTTGAATTCAAGGACTACTACGACGTTCTCGGCGTCCCCAGAAACGCGAGCGCGAGCGCCATCAAAAAGGCGTATCGCAAACTCGCGCATCAATATCATCCGGACGTCGCCAAGGACAAAAAGACGTCGGAGGAAAAATTCAAAGAACTCAACGAGGCGAATGAAGTCCTAAGTGATCCGGATAAGAGGCGAAAATACGATGAGTTGGGATTAAATTGGAATCATCCGGAACGGCAGACTGCACAGCCGCAAAATGGATTCCCGGAAGGCCCCCAGGCGGATGCTGAATTTCATTTCGATGGCACCGGCTTCAGCGACTTCTTCGCACAGCACTTTGGCAGTCGCAATCGCCCGTTCGGAGGTTCCCATCGACCGGGAGAAAACGGCGGTGGAGGAGGGGTACCATTCGCCCAACGTGGCAATGATGTGGAGAGCGATATCCTCGTTACATTGAACGAAGTGTTGCTCGGGTCGGCGCGCACCATCCAGCTTCAGCGTACCGATCCGCGCACGGGGCAGTCAACAATGCAGACTTTGAAGGTGAAGGTTCCACCGGGCGTGCGCGAAGGACAGATGATCCGCGTCGCCGGGAAGGGCCAGGAGGGTATTGGTGGAGGTGATTCAGGAAACCTGTTCTTGCGGGTTGTCTTCGGCAAGCATCCTGACTTCCGCGTGCAGGGGGCCAACCTGTACTATGATCTGGATCTCTCACCGTGGGAAGCGGTGCTGGGCGCGACAATCCCAATCCCAACGCTTGAAGGAATGGTTTCCTTGAAGATTCCGGCGGCGACAATGGCGGGGCGGGAGTTCCGCCTGCGCGGAAAGGGCCTGCCCACTGCGAATAAAATCCGCGGCGACTTGCACGCCATCGTAACCATCCAGGTTCCCCCTGAACTTAAACCGGAACAGAAAGTTTTATGGGAACAGTTGGCTGCTGCATACACATTCAACCCGAGGAAGAACACATGATTGAACTACCTGATGAGGAGGTTTTGCCGACATTTGCGCTCGAACTATTCCAGCCAGACCCAAATGTCGTTTATACGCTCGATGTAACCGCTCACCTTGCGGGTGTCCCGCGCCGATCAATTCTTGCGTATTATCGAGCGGGACTTGTGCGCCCGGTGTTTCAGCCGCCGTATGGTGTCATGACATTCACGGATGAGGCGATTTATATTGTCCGTCGGATTGAACATGTGCGGACCTCTCATGGCGTTGACGTGGCTTTGATCAAAACCGTGTTCGATTTGATCAATGAGGTCGAGCGCCTGCGCGCAGAGGTGCGTTTTTTGCGTGACCGTTGACATGGACGGGGCCACCAGGCCCACCCGCATCAACTTGTGGGTTTCCTAACGGGTAGGGTTTTACCCCATAGCGCCATCAGATTGCCCGGATAATGTTGGGTCATGAACAAGAACAACTCCGTCGTGGCAACCTATGCATCGCATACGGCTGCTGAATCCGCCGTCAAAGAACTCCAGCAATCAGGTTTCGACATTAAAAAACTGTCGATCGTTGGTCGCGGTAATCACACGGAGGAGCATGTCACCGGCTACTACAACACCGGGGATCGCATGCAGTACTGGGGAAAGACCGGGGCTTTCTGGGGAGGCTTTTGGGGATTACTGTTTGGCTCGGCGTTCTTTTTTGTTCCAGGCGTCGGGCCGCTGCTTATCGCAGGTCCGCTCGTGGGCTGGATCGTAGGCGCACTGGAAGGCGCTGTGGTGATCGGAGGAATGAGCGCCCTTGGGGCCGGCCTGTACAGCATGGGGATTCCCAAGGACAGCATCCTTCAGTACGAGACAGCAATCAAGACTGACAAGTTCGTCCTGATCGCACACGGGGCCCCGGATGAAATTGCCCACGCGAAGGAAACTCTCAAGAACACAGATCCGGAAACCCTGGAAGACCATGAGCAAGCCGGTCAGCTTCAGGCAGCGAATTCGTAGAGGGGAACCATGGCAGATTCAATGAGCCGCGAAATCAGGCTTGCCTCGCGCCCCAACGGGATTCCAACCGCTTCCAACTTCACGCTCGCCCAGGTCGACCTTCCGCCGCTGCAAGAACTGCAAGTGCTGGTCCGCAATCTTTTCATGTCGGTGGACCCTTACATGCGGGGTCGAATGAATGAGGAGAAGTCGTATGTGCCCGCGTTCGAGTTGGGCAAACCGCTTGAAGGTCGCGCGGTCGGTGAAGTCGTAGCGTCTCGCGCGGACGAATTCAAGGCGGGTGACGCTGTTACTTCCAACTTTGGCTGGCGGGAATACTTCATCGCTTCACCACGAGATTTGCAGGCAGTCCATCGCGAATTTCAACCGCTGTCGGTTTACCTTGGCGCCCTCGGCATGACCGGCATGACCGCTTGGGCGGGATTGAATCTGGTGGATGTCAAAGCCGGCGACGTCATCTATATTTCAGGTGCCGCGGGTGCGGTCGGGAATATGGCCGGGCAACTGGCTAAATTGCGAGGCTGCCGCGTCATCGGGTCGGCTGGTTCCGCGGAAAAAGTGATTTTCCTGCGAGACGAATGCGGATTTGCTATCGCCTTCGATTACAAGATTGGTCCGGTGGTTGAACAACTGAAGTTGGAGGCACCGGACGGCATTGATGTTTATTTCGATAATGTCGGGGGTACAACGCTCGAAGCGGCGCTTTCGGCGCTCCGGGTGCATGGGCGGATCATCGCCTGTGGCAGCATCTCCAGCTACAACGATGAAAAACCGCAGCCTGGTCCGTGCAATCTTTCCAGCATGATCGGTAAACGATTGACGATGAAAGGCATGATCGTAAGCGATTGGCTGTATCGAAGGGACGACTTCGAGAGGGAAGTTGGCGGCTATCTCGAAGCGGGCAAACTGATAAACAAAGAGACGGTAGTGGAAGGCATCGACAAGGCAGTGGACGCTTTCATCGGCCTCTTTGAAGGAAAGAACATCGGAAAGATGGTTGTGAAGCTGACCTAACGAAAAGAGCGAACTCAAGAATATGAAAAACAAGAAACCAAAGGCGGGTGTGTGGATCGATCATCGGGAAGCCATTGTCGTCCTGCTGACGGAAACGGGTGAGGAAACGAAGCACATCCAATCAAACGTGGAAAAACAACTCAGGCGGTCAGGCGAACCTGATCGTGGTCCGTTTGAGGCTCAGGAAGTTCCGGCCGATGATTCGCGCGAAAGGGAATATACGGGACATCTTGCGCCCTATTACGAAGCGGTTATTGCGCATCTTCGTGAGGCCGGAGCTATCTTAATCCTTGGCCCCGGAGAGGCGAAGGGCAAACTACGGAAGCGATTGGAGAAAGACCCAAGCGACACTCGCAGGATCGAAGTGGAAACTGCGGACAAAATGACTGAGCCACAACTTGTGGCACTGGTTCGTCATCACTTCCACCGCGATCCGGCCAGAATCGTCTGAACCCCCGAGCAAGGAAAAGACACACATTTATGGATCTAAATAACTTCACTGAAAAATCACGCGAGGCGTTGACAGAGGCGCAGAACATCGGGACGCGTCTCCAGCATCAGGCTGTGGATGTCGAGCACCTCATTCTCTCCCTGCTCGATCAGCAGGGCGGTCTGGTCCGGAGCCTTTTTGAAAAGGCCAAGGTCGCGCCCGATTTGCTGAAATCCAAAATCGAGGAGGAGCTTGGCCGTATCCCTCGCGTCTCAGGTGATACCACCACAGGCCAGGGCCTTCACGTCACCCAGCGTCTGAACAAACTGCTTGTAAAGGCGCAGGACGAAGCGAAGAGGCTGAAAGACGAATATGTGAGTGTTGAGCATCTCGTACTCGCGATGTTCGATGAGTCGGCGAGCACTGGTATCGGCAAGGTTATTAAATCACTCAATGTCCGCCGCGACGAATTCCTCAAGGCACTCACCGAAGTGCGTGGCAATCAACGCGTGACCAGTGCTAATCCTGAAGCCACGTACGAAGCGCTGGAAAAATATGGCCGTGATCTCACGAAGCTGGCGCAGCAGAACAAGCTCGATCCCGTTATCGGTCGCGACGCCGAAATCCGCCGTTGCATCCAGGTGCTCTCGAGACGCACAAAAAATAATCCAGTTCTTATCGGTGAACCGGGTGTAGGCAAGACGGCGATCGTCGAGGGCCTCGCACGCCGCATCATCGCGGGTGATGTACCTGATAGCCTCAAAGAGAAGCGTCTCATTTCCCTTGATCTTGCCGCGCTGATTGCCGGCGCAAAATTCCGGGGTGAATTTGAGGAACGCTTCAAAGCGGTACTCCAGGAAGTGGTCAAGTCGGAGGGCCAGGTGATTCTTTTTATCGACGAAATACACACGATGGTCGGCGCCGGAGCAGCCGAGGGCTCAATGGATGCTGGCAACATGCTCAAACCCATGCTCGCCCGCGGCGAATTGCACTGCATCGGTGCGACAACTCTGGACGAGCATCGCAAGCACATCGAAAAAGATGCCGCCCTCGAACGGCGCTTCCAACCGGTGATGGTCAATGAACCAAGCGTCGAGGACACGATTTCCATTCTGCGCGGCTTGCGCGAACGCTACGAGTTGCACCATGGCGTGCACATCCAGGATTCGGCGCTCGTTGCTGCCGCGCAGCTTTCCCAACGATACATCTCAGATAGGTTCCTGCCGGACAAGGCCATCGACTTGATCGACGAGGCTGCGGCCAAGCTGCGCACTGAGATGGAATCGATGCCCGAGGAACTCGAGGGATTGGAACGGCGACTGATGCAACTGGAGATTGAGCGAGAGGCGCTGCGCAAAGAGAGGGACAAGGCAAGCAAAGAGCGACTCAAGGCGCTGGAAAAAGAACTGGCTGAAATCAAGAGCCAGCGCGACGCGTTGAAGGCGCGCTGGGAAAGCGAGAAACGCGCACATGATGAAGTCCAGAAATTACGAGAGACGATCGAGTTGGCGCGCACTCGAATGGAGCAGGCACAACGGCTGGGTAATCTCCAGCTTGTGGCTGAGTTGCAATACGGCACCGTTCCCGATCTTGAAAAGCAGCTCAGAGAACTCGAAGGCAAAGCCGCAGGAAAAGAAGGCCAGTTGCTTCAAGAAGAGGTCACTCCGGAGGAAATCGCCGAAGTCGTCTCGCGCTGGACGGGCATTCCTGTCAACCGTCTGATCGAGGGAGAAAAGGAAAAGCTGCTGAGGCTCGACAAAATCCTGCACGAGCGCGTGATCGGGCAGGATGAAGCCGTCGAAGCGGTTGCCGACGCTGTCATCCGCGCCCGCTCCGGCCTCAAAGACCCGAAACGCCCAACAGGTTCATTCATCTTCCTCGGCCCCACTGGCGTGGGCAAAACAGAGCTTGCTCGCGCTCTGTCCGAGTCTCTTTTTGACAGCGAGGAAAACATGGTCCGCATCGACATGAGCGAATACATGGAGAAGCATGCCGTTGCGCGGCTCATCGGTGCGCCTCCAGGTTACGTTGGATACGAGGAAGGAGGCCAGCTCACCGAAGCCGTACGCCGAAAGCCGTATTCGGTTGTGCTCTTCGACGAGATTGAGAAGGCACATCACGACGTTTTCAACGTGCTTCTGCAAATCCTCGACGATGGCCGGCTCACCGACAGCCAGGGTCGGACTGTCAATTTTAAGAATACGCTGATCATCATGACTTCAAATATCGGCAGCCCACTGTTGATTGAAAACGCGAGCGACACCGGCGAAATCTCCGAGGACGTGCGGAAGAAAGTCATGGCGGAGCTGCGCGCCCATTTCCGACCCGAGTTCCTCAACCGGGTCGATGACATCGTGCTCTTCCGGTCGCTGACGCTGGCCGAACTGAAGCGCATCGTAGATATTCAACTCGATCTTCTGCGTGCGCGACTTGCCGAGCGCAATATTGAGATCGACCTCAGCGATGCGGCAAAGGAATACATCGCCTTGGAAGGCTATGACCCGGTGTATGGTGCGCGTCCGTTGAAGCGCTTCCTCCAACGTCGGATCGAGACCCCGCTCTCGCGCAAGCTCATCGCCGGCGAGATTACCGACGGCAGTCACGTCACCGTGGAATTCATAGCCGGGGAACTGGTCTTCAATTCCATTGTGCTCAAGATAGCTGCATAGACATGAATAACAGACTCGACGCGCTGCTGGGTCAAAAACGGCTCCTCGAAAAAGAACTGATTCTGGAGGCTCAGAAAATGGAAAATGAGTTCTGCTATGAGATCCACGATACGAAGGTGCATTTCACCGAGGCGGCGAGGATCAGACACAAGCAGATACGCCTAAGCGTTCACCGCTATTTATTGAACTCCCGCTTTCTCGTCCTTCTCACGGCACCGGTTATTTGGATGTGCCTGCTACCCATCGTTCTCCTTGATGTGATCGGTTCCATCTACCAGACGGTCTGTTTTCCAATCTATGGCATACCGAAGGTTCATCGGCGTGAATACCTGGCGTTTGACCGCCATCATTTGAACTATCTGAATTTTATCGAGAAGCTGAATTGCGAATATTGCGCCTATGGCAACGGCATTCTCGCCTACTTCACCGAGATCGCCGCCCGGACTGAACAGCACTGGTGTCCAATCAAACACGCGGGATGCGCGAAATGTGCCCACAGCCGCTATAAGGAGTTTGTCGATTTCGGAGACGCCGAAAAATACCGCCAACACGTCGAAGAGATTCGACGGTCTTACCAGGACATTGAAACCCCTGATATCCAGACGTAAATCATCATGACTGCCCACGAACTCTTTCAGCCCTTCCGTTTAAAGTCCCTCGAACTCAAGAACCGGATTGTCATGGCTCCCATGACACGCTCGTTTTCCCCCGGAGGTGTGCCCACTTCAGAAGTTGCGGACTATTATGCCCGCCGAGCCGAAGGGGAGGTCGGCCTGATCCTGTCCGAGGGCTCCGTCGTTAATCGACCAGCTTCCTCCTATGATCCAAACATCCCCCATTTTTATGGTGAGAAGTCGCTCAAGGGATGGAAGGCTGTGATAGACGAGGTGCATTCCGTCGGTGGCGCCATGGCCCCGCAGCTCTGGCATGTTGGCGTGGTATCTCCCGGGGTTTCCGGTTGGTTGCCGGCCGCTCCATTTGAAGGCCCTTCGGGCTACGTTGCACCCGGGAAAATTGGTGGTGTCGCAATGACGGAACACGATATTGCCGAAACGATCCGCGCATTTGCCCAAGCGGCGGTGGATGCAAAATCTCTGGGTTTTGATGCGGTAGAAATTCATGGAGCGCATGGCTACTTGATCGACCAGTTTTTCTGGCATCCAACCAATCAGCGTACCGATATTTACGGCGGACAAACTTTGGCGGAGCGCTCCCGATTCGCTGAGGAGCTGATTCGTGCTGTTCGCAATGCTGTGGGCCCGGACTTTCCGATCAGTCTTCGTGTCTCCCAATGGAAGCTTCAAGATTATGCCGCGAAGCTCGCGACTACCCCTCAAGAAATGGAGGCATGGCTGGTTCCATTGGCAGATGCGGGTGTTGACATTTTCCATTGTTCCCAGCGTCGGTTCTGGGATCCAGAGTTCACCGGTTCAGATTTGAACTTTGCCGGATGGGCTAAAAAGCTGACTGGTAAAGCGACCATCACGGTGGGCTCAATCGGGCTTTCAGGAGATTTTCTGGCAGCCTTCAAGGGGGAAACCTCAACGCCAAGCTCTTTGAATGAATTACTTCGACGTTTTGATCGTGGGGATTTTGACTTGGTGGCGGTAGGCCGTCCTCTACTAGCCGACGGAGCATGGGCCCTGAAAATACATGAAGGGCATGAGTCCGAACTGGGCGGTTTTAGCAAAGAAGCTCTCACCACTTTGTCGTAACACAATTCGCGTTCGAAAATATGGATCTCAATATTGCCACCGCCAACACCAACCAGATTTATAATATGCTGATCGGCCTTGTGGCGCCCAGGCCGATTGCGTGGATTACCAGCGTGAACCTGGCCGGACAGCTCAATGCCGCCCCGTTCAGTGCTTATAATTACATGGGGATGGACCCGCCGATTGTGGCCATCGGCGTAGGCAACCGTCCGGGCCCGGGGGCGATCGCAAAAGATACCGCTCTAAATATCCGCAATACCGGCGAGTTTGTCATCAATGTGGTGAGTGAAGAAGTCGCCGAGGCCATGAATATCACAGCCAGCGATTTTCCTCCCGAGATCAACGAATTGGACATCACACATTTGAAAACCGAACCGTCGCTGCTGGTGAAAGTTCCGCGCATAGCTGCTGCGCCGGCAAGCCTGGAGTGCCGCGAGATCACGACAATGGAAATCGGCCGTTCCCGGGTCGTCCTCGGGCAAGTCGTGGCCATTCATGTAAAAGATGAATTCATCGATCAAGCTGGACCGTACGTCCGCGTGGAGGAACTGCATGCCGTTGGACGCATGAACGGCCTGGGTTCATATGTAAAAACAAGGGAAGCTTTTTTCCACATGCAAAGAATGACTTACGAGGAATGGCAGCAGCAGAACGGTGAGCAACACCAGTTCCCAGGATATATACCATAAGTTTTCTTTTATAAACGACAATGGAACTTTCAAACCGTTGGCGAAATCGTGAATGCGCCAGATATCCTTCTTCATTTCGTCTGATTCTCATTGTTCACCATTAGAAAAGATCACAACTTATGCATCGCCGCAACCTCCTGAGCATCTTCGCGAGCGCCTCACTATTCTCACTGTTCCCGCCTTTGGTTGTCCACGCCACCGACATTACGAAGGGGCGGCAACTCGCCCCCTTCACTCCCCGGATCAAGTCGGGCGATTACGCATGGCTTCCGGAGGTTTCGCCTTACGGCCCGGTTGTGATCATCGTCAGCCTGTCCGAGCAAGTGCTGTATGTATATCGAAACGGCGTGCGCATTGGGCGCTCATCAATCAGTTCCGGCAAGGCGGGGCGCCACACACCGACCGGCGTATTCACCATTCTTCAGAAAAATATCACGCACACGTCCAGCATCTTCAAAGGCGCCTCGATGCCCTATATGGAGCGCCTGACATGGGGTGGCGTTGCGATACATGCGGGCAACCTTCCAGGCTATCCCGCCTCGCACGGATGTGTGCGGATGCCTCTCGATTTCGCGCGAAAACTTTACACAGTCACAAGCGATGGCACGAGCGTGATTATCACCGACGGTAAATCCGCGCCTCGAATTACCGCTGTACCCGCTTTGCTTTTTGCCAACACGCCGGGTGAGATATCGCCACCGGGGGGTATTATCTGGAATCCGGAGAAAGCGCCCACGGGCCCGGTTTCCATAATCGTCAGTAGCGCTGACGGTGCGGCCTACGTCTATCGCAATGGCTGCGAAATTGGCCGCGCACCCGTCGGCAGGCTGCGAAGCTTTACCGGATCATATGTCTATTCGGCCCTTGCCGATGCCGGTGCCGATGGGCGCCACGATTGGCTCTCCACGGCGAGTGTCGGCGGTCGCGCGCCGAACATCAAAGACATGGTCAGGCAAGCCAGTATAGATCAGCAATTCCGGGCCCACGTGCATGCACTGATCACGCCCGGCACCACACTAATCCTGACCGATACAGCGGTCAGCGTCAGCACGCGCAGTGGCTCAGGTTTCAACATCCTCACTACCGCGGCCACGCCTTAGTATTGCCCAGCCTAGCTTCTATACGTTTCGAGGACCGTGCGAGGCCGCGCAATGATCCTATGGGGTGAACACCCCATTTCAGATGCGGAAGACGAAGTCTACAGTAGGCGTCATGAGTTGCAAAAGAATCAACCCCTGCGACGGCAAAACCTTGAAGACCTTTAAAGAACCCACCGACAGGCCGCTTGAAACTGCATTTAACACAGCCGGGATCTACTTTGAACCTCACCCCGGGACATTCGTGGAGCGGGTCTTCGTTGCTACAACAGCGGCCTCTATCATGAGCGCGCCCGTCGACGCGTTCGGCCCTGGCCTCATCGCCGAGGATCTGGTGGATCTATTGCCGGGCGTATTGCGCCGGCTTAATGTCGGGGTTTAAGATGAATGCGATGGTGCTCAACAAAATCGGTGCTCCACTTGAATGGATGGAGCTGGCCGATCGGCAACCTGGAGCCGGCGAGATTCGTGTGAAGGTCGCGGCTTGCGGCGTGTGCCGCACAGACCTGCATGTAGTTGATGGCGAACTACCCGATCCGCAAGTGCCAATTATTCCCGGCCATGAAATTGTCGGCAGGATCGACATGCTTGGAGCAGGAGTTGAGGGGTTGCAGATCGGTGCGCGCGTCGGTATTCCATGGCTGGGCCACACCTGCGGCGTCTGCCCGTATTGCAAGATTGGCCGCGAAAACCTATGCGATCGCCCGATATTCACCGGATACACGCGCGACGGAGGTTTCGCAACGGAGACGATCGCTGATGCGCGATTTGCATTTCCTTTCGGGGAGGCCGGCGATGATGTAGCGCTGGCTCCTTTGCTTTGTGCGGGCCTGATTGGCTGGCGTTCGCTAGTAATTGCGGGTGAAGGCAAAAGGCTTGGGCTTTACGGTTTCGGGGCCGCAGCCCACATCATAGCGCAGGTTGCGAAGTGGCAGGGACGATCTGTATTTGCATTCACGAGACCGGGAGATGTGGCCACTCAAACTTTCGCGCGGAGTCTGGGTGCTACCTGGGCGGGTGGATCAGACGAGATGCCGCCGGAGCCGCTCGATGTGGCGATCATCTTTGCGGTCATTGGCGATCTTGTGCCCTTGGCGCTGAAGGCGGTCCACAAGGGCGGTCGCATCGTTTGCGCGGGCATCCACATGAGCGACATTCCAAGCTTCCCTTATCAACTCCTTTGGGAAGAGCGAGAACTCGTTTCGGTCGCCAATCTCACCAGACAGGACGGAATCGATTTCCTGCGCCTGGCACCGAAGATCGGAATCGTCACCGAGACGACACCCTACCCGCTCGACCAAGCCAACCAAGCGCTCGCCGATCTCCGCGCTGGCCTCTTCAAAGGCGCCGCCGTTCTTGTGACATGAGCGAGGTTTGGTGGCAAACAACTTGAATGACAACCATACCTTCGTCTCCATCGTCCTTCGCCTTTCAGCCCGACGAAAAAGTGGATCAGGGATTTCTTCGTGTGCTTGAGCAACTAACAATCCAGGCTCGCCGTATTACCCGACATTCGCACAGCAAGGTTTCCGACCCGGTTCATGATGCTCGTGTTCTGATCAAACGATTGCGGGCTTTGCTTTGGTTTGCAAGTCCAGCCTTTTCCACGCCGGAAATGAACCGGGCAAAATCGCATTTAAGAGAAGCCTCCCAACTTTTGGCCGCTCAGCGCGATCTAGTGGTGATGCGATCCATTTTGCAAATGCTTTCACGAAAAACTAGAAATTCCTGTTACAGGAAAACGCTGGTCCGTATCGCCCGAGCCCAGGACCACCGGCAGCCCTTCCCCGATAAAACCGACCGGTCGCTGCCTCAGGCTGTCGCGATCATTCTGGCGACAATCAAACAAATTAAGAAAAAGGCGAATATCAGTTTCGAGTGGCCCTCATCTTCCGATCGCCTGGCCCAAGCTTTTCTATCCACCAAAAAATCGGGCAAAAAAGCCCTTCACGGCGATGATCCTGCGCAATTTCATGACTGGAGAAAAAAAGGTTCTTCCGGAAATTTAGTGGCTGACAGAGCGAGGGACGAGGACAAAATGCGGGATGAAAGAATTGGATAATGAACTACACCGGCATTACGGGATGTTGTTGGGGATCAAGAGTCCGTGGGAAGTCAGTGGGGTGAAACTGGACATGGCGGGCAGACGGGTGGAGATCGGCCTGGAATGGAGGATCGGGAACGCGGTGGCGTGCCCGGAATGCGGGAAGGAATGCACGATTGCCGACCATGCGCCTGAGCGAACTTGGCGACATTTGGACACGATGCAATTTGAGACGTTGATTCGGGCGAGAGTGCCACGCAGTCGTTGCCAGGAGCACGGGGTGAAAACGATCTCTGTGCCGTGGGCGGAGCCGGGATCACGATTCACCCTGTTTTTCGAGCGGTTTGCCTTGGACGTGATTCTGGCCTGCCGGAGCCTGACCCAGGCTTGCGATTTATTGGGGTTGGACTGGGATGCGGTGCAGCGGATCATGGATCGGGCGGTCAGACGTGGGTTGAAACGTCGTGAACTCGAAGGTCTGACTCATGTGGGGATTGATGAGAAGAGTTTTGGATCGGGACAATCCTACATTTCGCTCCTGACTGATCTGGATGAAAGCCGGGTATTGGAGGTGATGGAGGGATGCGATCAGGAGACGGCGCAAGCCCTCTGGGAGAGCCTTCCCGAGGAACAGCGCAAGCGCATCCAAGCCGTGGCGCTGGACATGGCCCCGGCATTCATTGCCGCCAGTCGGGCGGCGGTGCCACAAGCCGATCTGGTGCATGACAAATTTCATATCGCCAAGCATCTCAATGAAGCGGTGGACGCCGTTCGCCGGCAGGAACACAAGGAACTTCTGGCCAAAGGGGACGATACGCTCAAAAGCACCCGGCAGATTTGGCTCTTCAACCCCACGAACTTCAGCGACGAACAGGCGGCGGACTTTGAGCAGCTCAAATTCAGCGGACTGAAAGTGGCGCGTGCCTGGGCCATCAAGGAACTCTTCAGCAAGTTGTGGACTTATTCCTATGAAGGCTCTGCCCGCAAGTTCTTTAAGAACTGGTTTGGATGGGCCTCCCGCAGCAAACTCAAACCCGTAATCAAGGTGGCCAGGATGCTCAAACGCCATCTGGAGAATATTCTCACCTATTTGCGCCACCCCATTACCAATGCCGTCACCGAAGGTCTCAACAGTAAAATCCAGCTCATCAAGTCCAACGCTCGCGGCTTCCGTTCATTCCAAAACTACCGCACCAGAATCCTCTTCTTCTGCGGAAAACTCAGCCTTTACCCATTATAAAACCGGAAGAACCGAAAAAAAGCCAAAAGACTTCTCTATCAATTACAACTTGCTCAAGCCGATCCCGGCAAACGCATGGCGCACATCATCAAGGGCATCGATAAACTTCAGGAAAAACTCGGAGATTATCACGATAGCGTTATCGCCCAAGAGCGATTGCGGAAAATGTTGCCTGAAAAAATAGAGCCGCTCCTACTGAGACATAGCCTCAATTTTCTTGAGAAGAGAAAAAACCGCTTGCGAATAAAGGTGCGGAAAATTGCGAATTACATCAAATCAAAGTGAAGCTCTCCCTTTAGTATGATCGCACTGAACAACCAAGCGGCATCGAAAGAAGGAGATGTCAAAATACCGTCTGCCCTGGGTACCATCAAAACGAGGTAGGAACCCGCGATGCGCAAAATGCGTCAATCGATCTCGCAATAGGCGGGCGTGCCGAGTAAGGTTTCGCGGAAGCGGGCTGATCAGAGGATTGGTTACTGACTCCGGAAATAGCCGCCAGCAACCAACTCGATAACCTCGCACGCTACCTCATTCAGGATCACTATAAATCAACATTCCGCAGAAGCGGTGAGCGCCTCGATGACGCATAATCCGCGCTTTTGATCCGGTAGGGATATACCCCATAGCGAATAAATGCCGAAGCAACTAGCGTTGCAATATGTATAAACCCGGGGAAGATCAAGGTCCTGTGAAGAAAGAAATTGAATATCTTGCTTACCACTTATGGGAACAAGAAGGCCGCCCCAGAGGCCGGGAAAAAATCCACTGGATTGAGGCGGAGGACCAATGGATTACGAACGCTATGCTCGCTGACAACGGCTGACCTTCCGCAGCATGGGGTGAAGACCCGATATCGTTCGTCCGAACGCAAGCGGGCCGGTTAAATAAGCGGTTCCGACGATGCAACGAAACAGATATTCCAGATAAATGGCGAAAGAAACTGACTGTCTTCCAATAATTCACGGGATGGTGCTGGCGATAGCAAATATTATTTTTCCATTCGGAGACTAAATGGGCGAGGTATTCATCAGCATACGCAACCTGCACAAGGAA
>Ga0302319_10015277_pt1 | contig 14239 bp, 9 predicted proteins | sample Bog_T0_2_FD_203319 | JGI IMG/M metagenome (GOLD analysis project Ga0302319, IMG submission 203319) | Peat permafrost microbial communities from Stordalen Mire near Abisko, Sweden - Bog_T0_2 | ecosystem: Environmental > Terrestrial > Soil > Wetlands > Peat | place: Sweden: Abisko, Stordalen Mire... | reverse complement strand
CCGCCCCCCCTCTGGGGGGGGGGGGGCCGGGGGCGCGGGCCGGGGCGCCCCACCACCGTTTCCGCCGTGTCTTCAGCGGCAGAGTGTGGGGCCGCCCGGGAAGGTGAACCCGTCATCGCCGATGTCGCCGTTCAGCACGATGTCATGGGCGTTCACCGCCTCGATCCAGTCGGCGAGCGCCGCGCGCACCGGCTCCGGGGCCGGTGCGTTGTGTCCGGCCAATGCCCCGTTCGGAGAGTAGACCTTGCCTTCGAATGCCTTGATCTCGGCATTGCCGACCATGTTGCCATCCGCATCCTCGATGCGGACGATCTGGCTGTCGCCGGAGGCACAGTCTGCCGCCCAGCGGCCGTGCATGATCTCGAGCGCGTTGCTGAACTGGATACCCATGTCGCGCAGGGTCTCCTGGTCGGTCACGACCTTGACGCGCAGGCCGTTGGAAACGAAGTCGTCGGCGATTGGCTCCCAGGTGAGCGGCGTCGCGGGCAGGTCACCGGTTTCCGCCTCGTCTTCCGGATAGTCCCGCTCGCCGCTGATGCAGGGGCCGTCCCACTCGCCGGCGGTGCGGCTCGCTGGCGGGACGGTCGGGCCGGCATCGGTTCCGGCGTTGCCGAAATCCGTGAAGACGTCATCGGTGATCGGGCCGTCTGGCGACACTTCGAACGTGGATGCGCCGGCCGGGAAGTTGGTGGCAAGCGTTCCGCCGTTCACCGCGGCGGTGTAGGCGCGGACAGCGGCCGCCACATCGGCGCGCGGCGCCGTCTCGAACCGCCCGCGGCAGTGCGGCACGACCGTTCCGTTGACAGGGCGGAACTCGGCCATCGCGAGAATGCCGCCAGCCTCGGAGTAGACGGCGGCGAACTGTGTCGTGCCCGACGCGCAGTCATGCGCGGCCGCGCCGTGCATGACCTGAAGGTTGTTGTCGAGGGATTCGCCAAGCTGGCGCAGCCCGGCACGGCTCGAGACAGGCTCGACCGTGATGCCGGTCGTGTGGTGGGTCCAGGCAGCCGTCAGGGGCGTCCAGGACTGGTCGGGAACCCCGTCCGCGGACGGGTCAAGGCGGGGCCGCGCCGCGGCAGGCTCGTCATCGCGCGCCGACAGGCCGCCTGTCACGAGGGCCATGAAGGGCGTGATGAACTTGGCCCGGGCGGACGCGAGCGCCTGCTGCCAGGCCGGGACCTCGGGTGCCGGAGCCTCGCTGAAGCTGTCGGTGCCGACCGCCAGGTTCATGCGGAGATGGCGGTCCTTGCTGTTCACCGCGGCGGCATAGGATGCCACCGCCTCGAAGGCCGGCTCGGCGGGAATGAGATCGCGGTTGTTGTGCTCGCGGAGGAACGACACGGTGACCTGGCCGCCCTGCACCAGCAGAAAGCCGTTGGCGACGAGGTTGCCGAGGCCATCCTCGACCTTGATGATCTGCCCATCGCCGCGCACGCACCGGCCGGGGTAAGGGTTCGTCTGGCCTTCGATCATCAGGCCGTTGCGGAAAAAGCGGCCAAGGGCCTGCGTCGCTTCCTCGGAGCCGACCGGCTCCACCACAAAGCCGTTCGGCGCCTTGTATCTCTCGCTCAGGGTGGGCCAGGTGCGCATCGGAGCAATCCTTGGTTCGCATGTTGTGCGGCGATGCTATGGTCCAGGGACGCAAGGGACCACAGAACGCGGCCTTGTCGCACGGATGCGGGCGCCTGTCCACAGGGATCAGCATCGCTGGCGTCGCCAGTGCACAAGGAATTCATCGCCAGCCCAGACATCGATTCTTTGCCCGCAGCGGCGATACGGATACTCGCCGAAACAATCGTTGATTTGCTGCCGCGCGGGACCTGCGGCGAGGATGAACGCCAACCATCCGCCGGGTACTCCATGTCACGTTTGTCCGGGCTGCGGTCCAGCGGCCTAGCCGGATTCTCCGGCATTGGCCTGCACAGCGGAGCGGCGGTGGCCGTCCGCGTCTTCGGGGCCAGCCCAGGCACGGGAACCGTCTTTGTGCGCGCCGACCTGCAGGGGCGCCCGGCCATTCCGGTCAGATGGGACCGCACAGGCAGCCTGGCGCTCTGCACCACGCTGCGTGGCGCGGGTGAGGCCGAGGTCGGCACTGTCGAGCACCTGCTCGCCGCCATGTCGGCTGTCGGTTTGTGGGATGCCATCGTCGAGGTGGACGGCCCCGAGGTACCCATTCTTGACGGATCGGCGTGGCCCTTCCTGGCCGGCCTGCAGCGGGCTGGCCGCATGGCATGGCGATGCGGCCAGCGCCGGGTCCGCATCATCAGGCCGGTGGAGGTCACCGACGGCGGCAAATCAGCCCGCTTTGAGCCCCATGACGGGTTTGCGGTTTCTGTTGAAATCGACTTTCCGCATGCTGCCATCGGACGCTCGTCGTTCAGCGCGGAGATTTGCGCCGGAAGCTTCGGGCGCCTGCTGGCGCGGGCACGCACGTTCGCGCTGCTCTCCGACGTGGAGCGGCTCCGGGCTGGCGGACTGGCACGGGGCGGCTCGCTCGCGAACGCCGTTGTCGTCGGCGCGGAAGGGGTGCTGAACCCGGAGGGGCTCCGCTTCGCCGACGAGTTCGTGCGCCACAAGGCGCTGGATGTGGTCGGCGACCTTGCCCTCCTCGGCGCTCCGCTGCTCGGCCGCTACACCGGCAGCAAGCCAGGCCACGCCCTGACGAATGCACTGCTGCGCACGCTGATGGCTGACCGCACGGCCTGGGAGTGGGTGCCCGGCGCCGCCGGCCGGGAAGCGGCCAGCCATAGACAGGTTGCCGTGGCGGAATAGCCATTGAAATCTTTGTTCCTGCCCAAGGACGGCACCATGATGGCAAAGACCGGTATGGAAATCCGCCATGCGCTTGCCACTCATCAACATTCCTGTCGTCTACCATCTGGGAACCCTTGAACGGAAGCGCCGTGGCGAGCACCACAAGCGTTCGCACGAGGGTGCGGGACTGTCGGTGTCGCTGTGCCCGCGCGCCTGGGAAGAAATCGCCCGGCTTGGCGGGGAGCCGCTGAAGGCGCTTTGCAGGCACGACGCGCTGTACCTGGACCTGCTCGCGTTGGAAGAACCCGACCGCGGCGCGATCATCAGATGGGCGGCCGGGCAGGGGCTGGTTGAGCCCCGCCAGATGTGGCGGGCCTGGATTGTTGACGGCGACGCCGACGAATGGCGTTATTGCCTGTGCGCAAGCGCCGAAGACGCGGCGGCGGAGGTTCTTTCCGCCGCCGGGGTGGATGTCGGCGGGGAGGGCGTCCTGGCAGCAGTGGAAGAGGCCGCTCCGCTGATCTTTGCGCGGGTTGGGATAGCGCCTCCGGGCGCCGAACTGGTCGAAGCGGTCAGCGTCACCATGCTTACCGCCTCGGGCAACCGCCGTGCCAGGGGCTTCGGGCGGGACTGCGACGCGGCCGACATGGCCGCCATGTTCTGGGTCGAGGACGTCCTCCGCAAGTCCGTCCCTTCAGCCGTTGGCGTCTGGTGGCGCGAGGGCTACGACCCGGATGCCCTGTCCGCGCCGCGCGGCGCCGTCATTCCGTCCTGCGTGCGCATGCTCAAGGCTGTGGACACCGATGGCGTGGATGATGACGATGACCTGCTGGATGCGATGCCTGAAACCCGGCTTGTTGGCCCTGGCGATATCCGTTCGCCTTATGGATACGTGACGTGCTGCGTCCAGTCATCCGCGGAACTCATCTCGCCGATGGTGGACAGCCTGGCATCCGTCGAGATGCCGTTCGCGGACTTCGCGCGGGAGCTTGGCGGCAGCGTGCGTGAAGGCCGCCGCATTCTCGATGAAGCCTTTCCGGATTACCGGGCCAGCGGCATGGACATGGCGAAGGACTGGCACGTCACCTACCACGCATCCCAGTTTGACGGCATGCCGTGCCTCTATGTCGTCCATTCGGCCATCGAATATGTTTTCCAGCGGCATGGCATGCAAACGGCTCCGGCAGTCGGTAACGGCCGTGACCTGCCGGACGGTCCAGGCGGGGACGCTGCGGATGGCATGGAAAGCCGCGCGTTCCGCTGAGTTGTGTTGACAAGTCGGGGAGCTGCCCGTAGTTTCGCGGAATTGCGGAGTTTGTGGCAATGCGGACTGCGGCGGGGCGACGAAGGCGGCGAGACTGACGGCCCGGGCCGCCTGTATCCCCACGCCTGCTTCCCTGAAGGATCCGCCATGTCCAGCATTCATGCCGCCGCCGGGCAGTCGCTTGCCCGCGTTCTTGCCAGCCTCGGCCTCCCGGGAGTGCCGGCGCGTCTTGCCCCATGCCCGCGGCCCGGGCTCGGCGACGCCGCCACCGGCGCCGCGCTCCAGGGTGCCCGCATCCTGAAGCGGCCTCCCATGGCCATTGCCGCGGAGCTCGCGGCCGCCCTGGCGGATGCGCCGGAAATCGCGAAGGCCGAAGCGGCGCCGCCTGGCTTCGTGAACATCACGTTCTGCGGCGAGGCGCTCGCCGCCGCGCTGGAAGCGCAGGCAGCCGATCCGCGGCACGGCGTCGTGCCCGTGGCCGTGCCGGAAAAGACGGTCATCGACTTCGGCGGGCCGAACATCAAGCCGATGCATGTCGGCCACCTGCGGTCGCTGGTCATCGGGGAGTCGCTGCGGCGGATGCTGGCCGAGGCCGGCCACCACGTTGTCTCCGACCTGCATCTCGGCGACTGGGGACTGCCGGGTGGCATGATCCTGTCGGAGATCGTGCGCCGGAGCCGGGATGGCGTGCCGCATCCGCCCGTCACGGCCGCCGATCTGTCCGTGCTCTACCCGGAGGCAGCGGCGGCGTGCAAGGCGGACGCAGCCCGGATGGACGAGGCACGGGCGATGACCGCCGCGCTGCAGTCCGGCGCCAATCCCGCGATGTCAGCGCTCTGGCGTGAAATCGTGGCCATGGCGAAGGCGGAGATTCTCAAGTCGTGCGGACGGCTGGGCGCGCACTTCGACCTGACGCTCGGTGAGTCCGACGCCCAGCCGGAAATTCCGGCGATGCTTGCCGCCATGGAGGCTTCGGGCGTTGCCCGGCGCGACGGGGCCGCGCTCCTGATCGACACCGCGCAGCCGGACGACCGTCACGAAGTGCCGCCCCTTGTCATCGAAAAGGAGGACGGCAGCGCTCTCTACGCCACCACGGATCTCGCGACCATCCTGATGCGGCGGCGGGATCTTGATGCCCGGCGCATCCTGTACGTCGTCGACGGCCGGCAGTCGCTGCATTTCACGCAGGTCTTCCGTGCCGCCGGGGCGTCCGGCATCAGCGGCGGAGCGGCGCTCGAACACATTGCGTTCGGCACCGTCAACGGCCCTGACGGAAAGCCGCTGAAGACGCGTGCGGGCAACACCATGGGGCTGACAGAGTTGCTGGACCTCGCGAAGGAAGAGGCCAGGAAGCGCCTCTCCGCCGGCGGACGCCTTCCGTTTGCCGCGGAAGCGGAACTGGAGGACGCGGCCGATGCCATCGGCATCGCAGCGCTCCGGATTGCCGACCTCAGCTCAAACCGGGCGGGCGGCTACATCCTTGATCTCGGCCGGGCCGTCTCCTTCGAGGGCAAGACGGGGCCGTACCTGCTGTACGCGCTGGTGCGGCTGCGTGCCATCCTCGCCAAGGCGGACGTGGCGGGCGGCCCCATCCTCCTCGGCTGTCCTGCGGAGCGCCGGCTGGCGCTCGCGTGCCTCGGGTTTGGGGATGCGGTCCACCGGGCGGTGGACTCCCGGTCTCCGCACGAGCTGGCGGCCTGGGCATTCGAAGCGGCCGCCGAGGTCAGCCGTTTCTATGCCGAATGCCAGGTGCTCGGCGAGGCTGATCCGGCGGTCAGGGCATCGCGGATTTCGCTGTGCACAGCCGCGGAACGCGTTCTCGGCAGGGCGCTGCATCTTCTCGGATGCCGGGTGCCGGCGGCGATGTAGGGCCGGAGGCGCCCAGGCTTTCTGGGCACTCGCCGCATTGCGCGCCTGCTGTCCGGGATGCGCGTCACCGGCAGGCGCGGCCCGGACAGCAGGCGCGCAGGCGTGCCCCCATGTCTGCTCGGGATGCCATCTTCCCGCAGCCTGCGCTTCAACAGCTTGAGGGCCTGCCCGGGCGCCCCAGTCCGGACTGTTGCGTGCGCGCCCATTTTCCATGCCGCGGTGCGGAACAGACAGCCCGGAGGCAAGGAATATGAGACAAGTCCTTGACGGCACCTTCGCTGTCCGGACACCAGCGGTGGCGGAGCGCGGACTGCCGCCAGGCCGGCGGTGACGGGCAATTCCGCGGAGTCCGGCAGCGGAGACTGTCGGCCACGGCACAACGGGGTGCCGGCACGGCGCTCCTGGCCCCCGCGGTCCGGGGTTTCCGCAACGGCTCCGCCCATTTCCGCAGGCGCAGCCCATGGAATGGGGCAACAAAGAATGTTGACACCAGCGGCCGGCGCGTGCAAGCAGGCAGGAACCGCTTCCGGGCGACGATTCGGGCGGGGGTTCGGACGGGGGAGCATGCTTTTCAGGGTTCTGGAAGACGACCTGTTCCGGCTGTTCAGCGGCAAATACGCGTGTGCTTACGCGGCGCTGCTGGAGCGCCTTCACGGGGGTTTGTTCTCGGTCGAGGCCATTGACCAGCCCACGCGGCAGGAGGTACTGCGCGAGCTGGGGGAAGGGCTTGCCAGCTTCATGGCGGCCGCGCCTCCGGAGGTTGCCGCCGATTCCAGGCTGGTGGCTGCGGACGCCTATGCCGAGCTGATGGCCACAGGCTGGCTCAGCGAGCAGCGGGAGGGCTGGACGGTTTACGTGGAGATGGGCGTCGAGGCCGCCAAGGTGCTGGAACGGCTTTGCACATTGTCGGAGCCGGCGGCGGACACGTTCGGCGGAACCATGGTGAGCGTGCTCAGGAACCTGGAGGGCGCGGTGGCGGACCCTGAGACCAGCGCGCTCGGCGTTTCGGAGGCGGCCCGCCGCGCCAGGGATTTCGCGCGCTATATCCGCAGCGTGGTCGGCACCCTGAAGGGCATCGAGGCGGAACTGCTGTCGCAGGCCGAAGTGAACGGGCTGGTGCGCACGTTCTTCGAGCGGTTCGTCGAGCGCATAGTGGTTGGCGACTACCGAAACCTGACCCTCGCGAGCAACCACCCCTACCAGTTCAAATACCGGATCAACGACCTCCTGGATGACATCCAGTCCGACCGGGAACTCCTGGACCGCCTGTGCCGGGGGCTGGTCTCCCAGGGCGTGGCGGCGGACGCGGGTGCGGCTGCGGCCCAGCTGGCCCATCAGATGCAGGCCGTGCGCGGTGCCATCGAGAGCATTGAGGGGTTCCGCTGGCGGATCGACCGGACCAAGTCCAACATCGAGCGCAGGTTCAACAACACCCTGCGCTACATGGATCTGCTTGAGACCGGACTCGCCGACAGGTTCACATCGGCGCTGTCACGCCTTGGCACAGCCCTGGGCCGCCGCCATGGCGGTTTTGAGATCGCGGCGGCGACAATCCTGGCCGAGCCGCTGGCGCACTTTGACAGCGGCCGTCTCGCCGTCCCGACCGCGGCCCGCCGTGCCGTGGAGCCGCAGCGGTACCGGCAGCCCGAGCCGGATCCGCTGCGCGTCGCGTTCGACCGTGCCAAATCCGATTTTGACCGGCGCATCACCATAACGCCGCAGAAGTTCATGACCTATGTGCGCAGGAAGATGGCGGCGGCGCCGCGGGTCACGGCCGCCGAGATACCGCCGGGCGACATTGAGGAGTTTGTCATCTTCTCGGCCCTGAGGGCGCTGCCTCCAGGATCGGCAAGGCTGCCCGACGGCACAATGCTCAGGCCGCTGGATGGCCAAATAGAGAACGATTGGATGGTCTGTGGCGACTTCGAACTGGTCAGGGGCAGGGGGCGGGATGCTCGCTGACCTGGAAGAGATCATCGAGCGGGCGCCCGGCAATGCCAAGGACGCCATCGAGCGTGACATCAGGGCAGCGGCGCGCGCCCTGCTTGAGCGCCAGTTCATCTTCGCGGACGACCACCAGGGCCAGAGGCGCTGGGAAACCGTGCGCAGGCACCGCACGCTGTTCGCGGGCGTGTTCGACGTGCTCGGCTATGACCTGTTCGTTGACGAAAGGGAGCAGTCCGCCGGGATCATCAGCCAGGCCGGCGCTGCCATCCGCCGGATGACCATCAATGAGACGCTGTTCCTCGTCGGCCTGCGGGTGATCTACGAGCAGCGCCTTCGGGAGTTCGGCCTCAAGGAAGGTGGCCGGTGCGAGGCGTCGCTGGGCGAGATCTGGACACTGATTGAGGAGCGGACGGGCCGCGCCAGGCCGTCGCACGCGCGGTGCAGGCAGCTGGTCGATGCGCTCAAGCGGAACGGGCTGGTCCGCGAGGCCGGCGACCTGCCCGACGGCGACCTGGGTCTTGAAATCCGGCCCGTGATCGTGCGTGCCGTGTCGGAGGCAACCGTCGATTCCCTCGACCGCTACCTGGCTGGCGTGCCCGCTGGCGGGCTGGAGCCGGGCATGGTGCCTGCCGGCCATCAGCCGGCCGGGGCCGCGCCGCGCGGAATTGGCCCGGACGCCGGTGATGCGGACGGGGATGGTGCGGACGAGGGGGACGCGCGGCCGGAGCTGCCAGAACCCGGTCCTGGCATGGAGGATGGCGAGTGAAGCCTCGGCGGACCTTCTGGGAGCTGCGGAACATCGGGATGGTCAACTGGTTCCTGTTCGGGGCCAAAGACATCAGGGTGCACGGCCGCATCGCGCTGACGGGACCCAACGGGGCCGGGAAGTCGTCCATCCTGGACGCCATGCAGACTGTGCTGACAGGGAAGTCAGGACGCCATCTGCAGCTCAACAGCCTGGTCCAGACGGGAACGGACCGGAGCGTCCGGCGCACTGTCCGCGACTACTGCCTCGGGACGGTGGATGACGCCGAGGACGGCACCACGCATGTCCGCGACCAGGCGATCAGCTACCTCCTGCTCGGATTTACCAGGAGCGACATCAACCGCTCGGTCACCGTGGGCATCTGTCTCGCGGCGAGCAAGTCGCAGCCCGACGAGGAGGTGCTTGCGAGGTTCATCGCAGACGGCGTGCTGTTGGGGGTCGACGACGTTTGCCGCAGGGGCTCCGATGCGGACGGGGAGTGGACCGAGGCGCTGCCATGGGACGAGGTCGCCGCAAAGCTCCGGGCCGACCCCTCGATTGACCTGCGGACGGAGAGCGGGCCCGAGATTTTCGTGAAGTCGCTGTGCCGCGCCCTCGGCCCGGAGGACGGCGTCATCGATCCCCACAAGTTCCTGCGCAATCTCAAGAACGCCGCTGCCTTCCGCCCGGTCGGCAACACGACGGATTTCGTCCGCGGGTTCATCCTCGACGCGCAGACCCTCAACCTTGGCGACCTGCGCGAGTCGATCGCGCGCTACAAGGCAGTCCAGATGCGGATTGCCGATCTCAAGCAGCGCATCGGCGAGGTCGAGGAGCTGCGCACCCGCGGCATCAAGGTGCGCGCCCGCACGCGCACCCTGGTCCAGCACCGCCTGACGCTGGCGCAGGGGCGCGTCCATCTCGCCGCGGCCCGCTGGGCGGCCGCCCGCGAGGAGCGCGACGCGACGGCAAGCCAGCTGGCGGACGTCGCCGCGTCGATATCCGACATCGAGGCCAGGCTTCAGGCGCGGTGGGATGAACTCGAGCGCGCGCGGGTGCTGGCGGCTGGCAGCGCCACGGCGCTCGCGGCGGCGGAGCTGCGTCACCGCAAGCGGATGCTTGAAGAGCGCCTGGTGCTGCTCCGCGAAAAGCGCGAGCCGCTGGCCCGGCTGCTCAGCGACGCGGCCGCCTCGGTGCCGCTGGTCGAACCGTTCAGCGGGGAGGCTGCCCGCCGGCTGGCGGCGCTGGCATCCGCCGGCGCCGACGGCGCATCGAGCCCCGAAGCGCTGGCGGCGGGCGCAGGGCTGGAGGCCGACCTGTCCGCCGCGCTCGAAGCGGCCGAACGGCAGGTTGATGCCGCCCGCGACGAGATCTCGGCGGCGGATGCGGAGCTTGCCTCGGCGCGCGCGAACCTCGCGCGGATCGAATCGGGCCAGCGTGTCCTTGGCCGCAACACACAGGCTCTCCTCCGCGTGCTTTCAGGCGCCGGCATCGCGGCAACGCCCCTTTGCGACCTTGTCACCGGCGTCGACAGGAACTGGCGCCGCACGGTCGAAGCGGTGCTCGGGGAGGCCAGGGAGGCGCTCATCGTCGCGCCGGACGACTACGAGGCGGCGCTGAAGGCTTACCGGAAATCCGGCGCGGCCGGCGGACAGGTCATCAACACCACGAAGTCCGAAGGCACCCGTCCGCCCCGGAAGGCGTCGCTTGCGACCGTTGTCACCGCCGGCGACAGGCATGCACGCGCCTTCATCGACTTCCGCCTGGGCGCGATCGTCATGGTGGACACGGAGGCCGAGCTGAGGCGCGAGGACTCTGCCGCCACCGCTGACCTCATGCTGGCGTCCGGACGGTCTGTCCGCAAGCTGCGCGTGCCTGACCAGATGGTCCTGGGGCTGCTCAGCCAGGAAGGGGCGGCGGAGGAGATGGAGGAAGCCATCGCCGCCATCGGGGCACGGCTCGCCGCCGCGCGGCAGCTCCTGGAACAGCTGCGCGCGGCCCAGCGGACAATAGCACGCCTGGCCTCTGAATTCGGACGGCTTGACCTGGCATCCGTTGAGGCGACGCTTGCCGAAATGGCCATGGTCGCGCCGGAGATTGGGACCTGCGACGCTGAAATCGCCCGACTTGAGTCGGCGGGCGACGGTGGCCTGCGCCAGCGGGTTGGCGAGGCTGAGGCTGCGTGGCGCAAGGCAGGTGACGAGCGCGATGCGGCGAACGCGCTGAAGGCCACGCTCAGCGAGCGCCTGTCGAGCCGTGCAGAGGCCGTCCGCCGCGCCCAGGAGTCGGACACCGCGCTCCGGGCGGACGCGCGTGTGGTGGTTGACGCGAACCGGGAGGTCATCGGCGTGGACGAGGAGCAGTTTGCGCTCTGGTGGCTTGGGGAGCCGGTGCCGGACCCCCCGGACTTCAACCGTCCGATGGCGGAATGGGAGGGAGAGCCGTGCGGCGTGGGGGCTCCGGACGGCGACGGCCTTGAGGGGAAGCTCAAGCGGGTCGACTTCCTCATCGACTACCATCACAAACGGGTTGAGAGCGAGAGACCAAACTTCATTGTCCGCGTCGGATCCTACGTGAATGCGCACGGCCTGTCCCGCCCGGCGTTTCTGGATGACGCCGCCGGCGGGAGCGCGGAGCCTGACCTGTTCGGCGCGGCTCTCGACTGGATCGAGCGCGAGTCGTCCGCCCTGTCCAGCCAGGTGCTCAAGGACTACGAGGACAAGGCGCAGGCCGCCCATGACGATGCGGTGGAGCACTTCAAGGGCGATTTCATCGGCAAAATGCGCGGTGCGTTCGAGGCGATCCAGGGGCGGCTGCGGGAGCTGAACCGGCAGCTTGCGAAGCGGGACTTCCATGGCCTGACATACCGCTTCGAAAAGAAGGAGGCGGCGGCCTACCGCGACATGATCGCCCTGGTCGAGGCGTCGTCATCGCCCGATTTCGACCTTGTGCTGAGCGGGGCGGCTGCCGCGGCCGGCGACCGGGTGGCGAAGGCGATAAGCCGCCTGGAGGAGATCGCGCTCAATCCCGAGGCCTCCATTGAGGATCTGGAGGACCCCAGGCGCTATTTCGAGTTCGACATCGCAATGGACAAGGACGGGGTCGAGCGGACCACAATGAGCAAGCGGCTTGGCACCGGCTCGGGTGGCCAGGTCCAGGTTCCGTTCTACGTCGCCATCTGCGCGGCCCTCGCCGCCACGTACTACCCGGACAGGCACGGGCTCGACGGCGGCCTCTCGATCGCTGTCTTCGACGAGGCTTTCAACCGCATGGACAGTGCCGTAATCCGCGAGGTTGTCAGCTTCATGGGCGACGTCGGCCTGCAGCCGTTCATCGCCGCCCCCGACAAGGAGCGGGCCACCTTCATCCAGTTCGTGGACACCGTCATCGGCCTGTCCCGCACGGGCACATCGGTCAGCGTGGACGTCCAGTACGTCAAGCCGCACGCCCATGCCCAGTTCGAGCTTGAGAACCCCAGCCTTTATGGCTTCAACGCGTTCAGGGCAGGCGTGGCTGGGGCGCAGGCGGACGCCGCCGAGTAGCGGCTTCAGGCGGTTCCGGTGCGCGGCGGGCACGCCACTCCGCCGTCCGCATCCAGCAGGCAGCGGACCTGCGGCGGCAGCGCTGCGGATTCGCATGGCCCCATGCCGACCACCGTCGGGGTCGGGCCGCTGAATTCCGTGCGGCCGGCGTCCACGATGTAGGCAGACGCCAGTCCCTGCCGTGTGGCGGCCTCATGGGCCGCGTCCATGGCACCGATGCCGTCAAGCCAGAGCACGCCGACCGGGCAGCCCGCTTCCTCCCACCGTTCAACAGCGCCGGGGTCCGACGCCATCGCGATGCGTCCGGCGGTCCAGCATCCATGCCCTGATTGCGCTGCGAGCTTCCCGTACGGGATGCCAAGGTCGCGGCGCACGAGAATCCACATGGCTTCGCCCATGGGCGCGTCCGGGTCAGCCACGGGCGTGGCGTCGGCGCCGGGGTCTCCCGTGAGCAGCTGCAGCTTCTGGACAAACTTGGGGAGATCGGACCGCAGCGCAGGGCCAATTCCGAGCACTGCCGGCAAACGGTCCGCCACTTCGGCCAGGGCGGCCGGAAGGCCGGCCGCGTACGCTTCCGCGCGGGCGCGCAGAAGGCTTGCCTCGTTCCGGGCACGCAGGCTGATCTTCGGCTGGATATGGTCGTCGTAGGCGGCAACCCGCTCCGGAGTGGTCCGCATCGCGGCGCGCAGCGTCATCCAGGTCGCCCTTGCGGCCGCCGACGCCATGCACGCGTCTCCCATGGCGAGACCATGCTGCACAACCAGAAAGATACGGAGCTCAAGCGCGCGCTCATCGGGGGTCGCGCTCGCTGCCGCCTCGATCACCTCCGCAGGCGCCGCACCAACCAATCCAGTCAACATGCCCATGGCGCGCCTCCCTGACCCAGACTACCGGCTGTCCGCCCGGAACGCCACCCGCCAGCAGCGTCATCCGCCAGAAAAATCCGTCGCGGATGCCCTCGGCCCGCATGCCAGGCAGCGCCGGCGGCCAGGCCGCCAGCGCTCACCCGCGCCGGCTACAAGGATCCATCGGGGACAATTAGCCTTCCTGCTGTGCGGCCGCGCGCTTTTCCTTGTAGCGCGCGATGACGTAGCTGACAAAGACCGCCTCATCCATGGGCATGCCATGGCTTCCGGTGCTCCAACCCTCGTCGAGGATGACGCCAGGGTCAGGGCCGGCCGCGCGCACTGCCCGGACGGCGATCCCGGGCAGTTCGATGAGCCTGGCCTCATTGTTCCCGCCGGTCTGCCGTGCCCAGAGCAGCATCGCCCGCGACAGGAAACCAAGCCAGTGGTCATGGCCGGGTGGCACGTGCCTGGCCGCGATGATGGTGCCCCCACGGTAGTCAAGCTCGGCATGGCCGCCGTCGTCCATGCCGACGAAGAAGCGCCAGCACCGCGTGCGGAGCGCGTCCATCAGGCCCGGGCCCAGGACTGAGCCGCGCGGCAGCCCCTCGACCGGCACGGCTCCCAGAAGCCACATCTTCTCCGGCCCGCGCGCCCTGGGGGGCTCGGCCTCTCCCCGCTTGACCAGGTCTGCGACGATCGCCGCTTCGACTGCGTCTGTCCTGATCCGTTCGGCCTCGAAGGCATCCACGAGCTCGGCAGGTGGGCGGGGGAGTCGAAGCGGCATGTCCGTTGCTCCGGGCCATTGGGTCCCAACCCCGAATCCTAGTTCGCTTCCGGGCCGGGACCAAGGATTTCTGGCTGGCCGTGCCACGGCAGACGCAGGGCGTGTTCATATGACAACAGATTTGCGTCGGCGGAGGCGGATGCCGAATAGAGCCGCGGCGGTTGGGGGGTGTCGTGGGCGCGGCACGAGCGCCCACGGGAAGAGGCGGCGCAGCGTTTGAGCCGGATTGAAGCGGCAGAAGTCGAGCGCGGCGGCGTGGCTGTGTTCGGAGCAGATGGCGCGGCGCGCCGTCATGCCGAACCGCCGCAACACGGCCAGTTCGGCGCAGATCTGCCGATTGCGGGACCGCCCCGCGTCTTCGCCGATCACGACGTCGAGGCAGTGGTGCATCACCTCGACCAGCCAGTGGCCACGCGCCGCAGCGGCGTAATCCGCGGCAGCCATCGCCCCGCCGAGCAGATGAAACGCGTCGTGCTGCTCGATCTC
>Ga0302319_10015274_pt1 | contig 14240 bp, 15 predicted proteins | sample Bog_T0_2_FD_203319 | JGI IMG/M metagenome (GOLD analysis project Ga0302319, IMG submission 203319) | Peat permafrost microbial communities from Stordalen Mire near Abisko, Sweden - Bog_T0_2 | ecosystem: Environmental > Terrestrial > Soil > Wetlands > Peat | place: Sweden: Abisko, Stordalen Mire... | reverse complement strand
CCCCAGCGGCACCTGGCCGAGCACCGCGGCTTTCACCTGCTCGGAAAGCACGGTCGTCATGTCGGTATCGATGAATCCAGGGGCCACTACGTTGGCGGTGATATTGCGGCTGGCAAGCTCGCGCGCGATGGTCTTGGTCAGCCCCAGCAACCCCGCCTTGCTCGCCGAATAATTCGCCTGCCCCGCGTTGCCCGTCAACCCGGCAACGCTCGCGATATTGATGATCCGCCCCTCGCGCTGGCGGATCATGGGCCGCTCCACGGCCTGGATAAAATTGAAAGCGCCCTTCAGATTCGTATCGATGACGACATCCCAATCCGCCTCGCTCATGCGCATGGAAAGGCCATCGCGGGTCAGCCCGGCATTATTCACGAGGATATCGATCCGCGAAAAATCGGCGTGGATCTGCTCCGCCAGCTTCTTCACCGCGGCATGATCCGCCACATCCACGGCGTAGGCCTTGGCCAGGCCCGCAAACTGGGCGTTGATTTCCTCGGCCGTGCGATTCGCGTTCTGTTCCGTGCGGCTCACGACCGCTACGCGAGCTCCCTCACTGGCCAGGCGAAGAGCGATGGCCTGGCCGATTCCCCGGCCGGCTCCCGTGACGATGGCGACTTGATTTCCGAATCTCATAATTTGGGAAGTGGAGTGTGAAAAGCCCCCGGTGGGAGGTCAATGGCGTTCGCCGAAAAAAGCCGGGAAACGCCACAATTCGGAAATAATTATTGCCAAGCTCCGGCAGAAAGTCTTACGGTATCAGCGTCATTACAAAGCTAAGCATGACAACGCCATGATCGAGGTCGAAATATACGCCGCCGGAGTTCGCAATCTGGAACGAATCCTCGAGTTGGACCATGAACTCGAGGCGGTTCCTGGTCTCCGCTACAAAGTGGATCCCAATCACGATATCGTTTATCTCGATTTCGACGAGCCGACGCTCACCATTCAGGAAATTCGCGCCATTTTCCGAAAGCTGGGGCTCGAACCGCGCGTCGTCGGCGCCGTGCCTTCGGATCTCAATCCGAAGAGCAAAACGCAGCCACTGCGCGTCGGTTGATTTGCAGCCACTGCGCGTCGGTTGATTTGCAGCCACTGCGCGTCGGTTGATTTGCAGCCCCTCCGCATCGGTCGATTTTGCGTCGGTTGATTTCATCCCTTCAATAGAAGGAAAAAGAGGGGGCCTGCTCAGGCCAATCAGACAAATTGTGGACACGCGCCGGCGCCGCGCTTAGCTTCTCCGCTCCGCATGGTTACCGCTCTGGGACGCTCCGCGCTCCAATTTTTGGAATATCTCGGCGAATTGGCCGTCCTCGCCTACGACACGGCGGAATCTATTCTGGTCGCCCCCGTCCGCTGGGCGCTGGTCCAGCGCCAGATCATGGAAGTGGGGTGGCGCTCTCAACTCGTCGTCCTCGTCACCGGCATCTTCACCGGCGCCGTGCTCACGGCCCAGACCTACTTCCAATTCTCGCGCTTGGGAATGAAATCGGCGGTCGGTTCGGTGGTCGCGGTCGCCATGTTTCGCGAACTCGGCCCCACCCTCACGGGCCTGATGGTGGCGGGCCGCGTGGGCGCCTCGATCGCCGCCGAGATCGGCACCATGAAAGTCACCGAACAAATCGACGCCCTGCGCTCCCTCGGCGTGCATCCCATCGATTACCTGGTGGTTCCCCGAGTGCTCGCGCTGTTCATCTCGACGCCGCTTCTCGTGGCTGAGAGCGTGGCCTTCTCGATCGTTTCCAGCTACTTCGTGGCCGTCAACGTCCTTGATGTCTCCGGGCCCTACCATCTCCAAAATGTCCTGACCTACGTCGGGCCGCGCGATATCAAGATGTGCCTGACCAAAGCGGCCTTTTTTGCCGTCATCATCGGTTTCGTGAGCTGTCACCAGGGGCTGAACGCCAGGGAAGGCGCGGTCGGGGTGGGCCGCGCTCCCACGGAAGCCGTCGTGATCGCGTCTCTGTCCATCCTCATGCTCAATTTTTTCCTGACGCTGGCGCTCAACATAATTTTTCCCGCGGGCATTTAGGTCCATGCTTTCCGTCCGCCAACTCACGAAAACACTGGGCGCGCAAACGGTCCTGCGCGGCCTGGATCTCGAGGTCAAAAAGGGGGACACCTGCGTGATTCTCGGCCGTTCCGGCAGCGGCAAGAGCGTCCTGTTGAAGCACCTGATCGGCCTGTTCAAGCCCACTTCCGGCGAGGTATGGGTCGAAGGAGAGGAGATCTCCATGCTCCCGGAACGCCGCCTCGGCAGCATTCGAAAGAAAGTGGGCATGCTCTTCCAGGGCGGCGCGCTCTTTGACTCGATGAACGTGGAGGAAAATATCGCATTTCCACTCCGCGAATCCGGCGTCAAGAACCCCGCGGAGATTCGCGACCGGGTGGCGGAGGCACTCGAAATGGTGGATCTCGCCGGAGAACAAAAAAAGATGCCGGAGAATCTCAGCGGCGGCATGCGGAAACGCGTGGGCCTCGCCCGCACGATCGTGGGCCGGCCCGCTTGCCTGCTCTACGATGAGCCCACCACCGGCCTCGATCCCATCGCCTCGGACTCGATCAATCACCTGATTCGCCGCTTGCAAAAGCGGCTCTCGGTGACATCCGTTGTCGTCACCCACGATATGAAGACCGCCTTTCAAACCGCCAATCAGATCGCCTTCCTTCACGAAGGGCGCATCTACTTCAACGGGACGGCGGACGTCCTGCGCGCGTCCACGGACCCGGTGCTCGTGGATTTCGTCGAAGGGCGCTCCGGCGAAGTCAGTTGATCGAGTTCCCGCATGAGCACTGACCGCAAGAATGTGGAGTGGATCGTCGGCCTGTTCCTCTTTATCGGTTTTGGCGTCATTGCCGCCATGGTGGTCATCTTTGGCCGTTTCGGCCAGGGCTTTCAGAAAATGTATTCCCTGACCGTCGAATTCCCAAATGCCAGCGGCCTCGTGAAAGGATCGGATGTGATGCTTTCCGGGGCCCGCATCGGGGTGGCAAAAAAAGCGCCGGCCCTCACGGGAGAGCACTACAGGGTCGCGGTCGAACTGGCCCTGAAAGATGCCGTGCAGATTCCTCGGGGATCCGTCTTCCAGATTCGCAGCAATGGAATGCTCGGTGATTCCTACGTGGATGTCACTCCACCCGCCCACTTCAAGCCCGACGATTTCGCAATTCCTGGGGAACACATCACCGGCGAGCGCGCCGAAGGGCTCGATGACCTGACGAAAAAAGGCGGCGAAGTCATGGACACCCTCAACAACCAGGTGCTGAACAAGGTGAGCGAGGAGCTGGACGAGATCAAGATCGCCACCAAAAACATCAACACCCAACTCCTCAGCCAGCAAAACCTCAAGAATCTGGAGGAGACTTTTGCCAACCTGAAAAGCGCGTCCGCGCAGTTTTCGGAAGCCTCGCAAAAGCTTGACGTGGTGGTGACAAAAATCGGCGACGCAGTGGACTCCGCCAAGGGCACCCTGAAAACCGTGGATTCCGCGATCACCGATCTGCGTCCCGCCATCGCCGATGTGCGCAAGACGGCCAGTTCGGCCACAAAAACCGTGGATTCGGCGCGCATCCTCGTGGAGAAAGCCACTGCCGGGGAGGGTCCACTGGGAACGCTCGTTTCCGACCGGCAAACAGCAGAAAACCTGCGCTCTCTCATCATCAATCTCCGCCGTTCGGGGGTGCTATTTTATAAGGACCGGCCTGCCCCTCACTCCGAAACTCCCGCCCCGGAACCGCCAAAACACCACTAGGATTCTTCGAATGTCCGGTCGCGGCCCGGCGTCATAGTTGCTTCATCCCATGACCCCCTTGTTAACCATCAATCTCCTCCGCGCCCTTTTCGTCGTCTTCACCGCCTGCGTGGGGATGATGATCGGCGAGGAAATGTTCAGCTCCACGGGGGCCGGAATCGCTGCCGGCGGCGTATTTGGCCTCGCGGTCGTTCTAATGGACCGGTTGCTGAAAGGCATCTCGCTCCGGGTGTTCTCTTCCGCCACCTTCGGGCTTCTCGTCGGAGTCATCTTCGCCCAGCTCCTCCTCTCCTCTCAGCTTCTCTACCAGGTCCCCGACGGGCCGAGATGGGTCATCGGGCTGATGGTCTATTCCACTTTCAGTTACCTCGGAATGATGCTCGCGATCCGGAGCAATCGCGACGAATTCGCGCTCATCATCCCCTATGTTCGGTTCCGGCAGGCGACCGTGCAGGACGCCCCGTTGCTCATCGATTCCAACATCGTCATCGATGGCCGCCTCGCTGCGATCTGCGCCACCGGCTTCCTGAGCAGTTCGCTCGTCGTTCCCCGCTTTGTCCTCAGCGAGCTCCAGCGCCTCGCCGACTCCAGCGATCCGCTGAAGCGCGAGCGCGGACGAAATGCGCTCGAGCGGCTGCAGCAGATGCAGAGCGATCCAAAACTCAGCGTCACCATCCATGAGAGCGAGGAAGACTCGGCCACCCCCGTTGACACCAAGCTGACCCAATTGGCCAAGCTGCTCGACGCCCGGCTTCTGACCAACGACTCCAATCTCTGCGCCATCGCCCGGCTGCAAAACATCGCCGTTCTCAATCTCCACGATTTGAGCCGCGCCCTTCGCCCACAGCTCGCGGCGGGAGACGAACTCGAGCTGCCGCTGGTCAAGGAAGGCCGCGATCCGCATCAAGCGCTGGGCTATCTGCCGGACGGCACCATGGTCGTCGTCAACCACGCCCGCGCGCACTTGGGAAAGACCATGCAGATCGTCGTGGTCAGCACCCTGCAAACCAGCGCCGGCCGCCTCTACTTCGCGGACCTGGCGTCGCAATAAGCCCGCATTCCACTTCGTGGCTGGGGGGCTCGTGCTTCTATACCGAGCGCGTTATTTTCCTTTCTTGACCGGCTGCGCTCCGCAGACGATTCCTCTTCCATGTCCGCCACGATCGAGCAGCTCACCCATGAAGCGCTCACCCTTCCAGAGACGGAGCGCGCACGTTTGGCGCAAACCCTTTTGCAGAGCTTGGAACCTGCCGAAGAAGGCGTCGAGCAAGCGTGGGCCATCGAGGTAGTCCGCCGGTTGGAACGTGTCCGTGAAGGGACCGCCCAAGGTAGGCCGGCAGAAGAGGTATTCCGTGACATTCGGGCCCGCCATCAGCGGTGAAGCAGATCGTCATCGACTCAGAGGCCGAAATCGAACTCTCGGATTCAGTCTCCTTCTACGAGCGCAGAGAGTCCGGTTTGGGTTTGGAGTTCGAGCGGGCAGCGCGCGAGGCGGTTCAGACGATTCAAGCCGATCCTGAACGCCACCCATTTGATAATGACGGCACGCGACGGCTCGTCATGGAGCGGTTTCCCTCCGTCATTCACTATATCGATCTCCCCGACACGATCTGGATTCTCGCATTCGCACACACGAGCCGAAAACCCGGCTATTGGCGGCGACGATTCTGAACTCAAGTCGCTTTATTCCGGGCTCGCCGGGGGCGTCTTCCCTTCGCGTTTCGTTCTCAGATGCGCGAAGCGCGTGGACCAATCGGCAGGCAGCCGCACGGGTTTGCCGGGCGGCATTTGAATCACGGCGAGCATTTGGCGCGAGGAAACGATCAGCGCCCCATCGGAAGGCCGGCGAATCTCGAATGCGCACCAGAAACGCATCCGTTCGACGCTTTCGAGCCAGCCATGAATGACAAGTTTGTCGCCGAGCACAGCGGGCTTCCTGTAGTCGATCTCAGTCCGCACCACCACAGGGTAAATCTGCGTGCGCGCCATTTCCACGAGTCCCATTCCGAGCTGTTCCGCGAGGAGCGTCCGCGCGGTTTCGATGAACCGCAGATACGCGATATTGTGGACCACGGCGGCGCAATCGGTATCGAAGAACATCACCTGCACTTCCACGGAGAGTCGCGGCGTTTCGAGTTCCGGCACGGCGGCGGGCGGTTCGGGATTTAAGTGTTTCACGGCGTCGAGAAAGAATCTAAATCTCGCGCGGTGAACAGCACTTTACCATCTCAACATCGAAGGCTCGGAACGAATTTCATGACGGATCTTCGCCGGAGGGAAAGCTCCTGGCTATGAGGAGGCTGGACTTCATCCTTTTCTCAACCGAATGACTGATCTCCCGGAAAAGGCCGACGATTGCGCGCGCCCGCACGGTTCGACCGCGTTACGCTTTTTGCCGGCGCTGCTGATCATCGCGGGGGCGCTGGCCTACTACGGGAGCTATTGGCGCTGCTGGTTTAACCCCCATGACGAAGGCGGCACCGTCTGCCTGATCGCCCAGCGATTTCTGGCGGGCGAGCGCCCATGGGTGGACTTCGAACCCGGCTATAATATCGGCTGGTTTTATCCCGTCGTCTGGCTGTTCCATTTCACCGGCGTCAATTACCTCGCCGCGCGCGCATTTTTCTTTGCGCTGGCCACGATCACCGCCCTTCTCGGCTGCGCAATCGTCACGCGGATCAGCGGATCGCGATGGCTGGGATTGGCCATCGGCTTGATCCTCGTGGTATTGCCAGGTTCGCAGTTCAAGGACTACATCCCCCTGGCTGAAGCCGCCAACACCGCATGTCTCATCCTCATGACACGCACGAATCCCGCCTCGGCAGGGCGGTGGCTCGGCTCCGTGATTTTTGGGGGCCTGGCGCTCGGGCTGACGCTCCTCGTCCGAGTCGAACTCGGTTTTTTCTTTTTGATCCTCTGGGTCGGCGTCCTTTTCTTTTTGCTCCTGGATCGCCGGACCTCCATGACGCGCCGCGCGCTGTGCGCCCTGGTGGGCCTCGCGTGTCTGGCCGGCGGGATTCTCATTCCACTCACCCCCACGTATCTCCATTGGCGCTCCCAGGGCGTCCAGTCGGAATTCGTCGCGGTCTATATCAACTGGGAGCGTTATCTTCAGAACTCCATCGGGATAAAATCCGCGGCGACCGAAACGAGCGCGCCGGCTGAAAAAGCGTCCGCCAGTCCGGATCTGCCGGCGCCGCCTCCCGCAGACCCTTCTCCGGCGCCTCCCGCTCGCTCTTCCGCGGTGGAACAAACGGTCGAGAGCACGGATGTTTCGAAGCTGCCACGCGCGCCGATTTCCGGCATCTGGCGCGCCAGCGGGCGCAATCGGCTGCTGCCGTTTCTGACCTATGCGCCGATTTTCAGCTTCGCCGTTTTCCTGCTCCTATCGATCGGCAGACTCGCGCGCGGCCTGTTCCGGCGGGACTTCACCCTGGCCTCGGCGCCGATGCAATGGCTGCTCCTGATCGGTGGCTCCCTGACGACATTCCCGCAATTCTTCCTCTTCCGTCCCGACCGGCCTCACCTTTCGGAATTCATGCCCGGGTTTATCATCGCCATGGCCGGGGGGCTCTGGCTGCTTTGGCCCCGGCGGGATTCCGCCGGCATTCTGCGCCGCGCCGCCGTCTGGATCTACTCCGGATTTCTGGCCGTTCATCTGATGGCCTTCGCGGCTTTCGCCTTCGAGCACGCGTCCGCGGGGACGTATGTGGCTCGCCATGGTCGGAAGACCCGCTTCGATGCGGCCAACGGAGTCAACGTCTTCGTGACCCAACGCGAAGCGGAAATCCTCACAGGCGTGCGCGATGCAGTGCTGGCGCACTCCCGCCCGGAGGATTATCTCGTCTGCTTTCCCTACATGCCGGGCTACAATCTGATGACCAATCGGCGGACCTTCGTCCGCGATGTCTACGTCGATAACGCCACGCGGACCACCCATTGGTCGGAGGAAACCATTCATGAATTCGAGACGAAGCGCCCCGCCGTCGTCATCATTGACGATCGCAAGATCAATGGGCTGGAGGCTTCGCGGTTCAGCCAATGGGCGGCGAAGGCCTACGCTTATCTCAAAGAGAATTACACTCGCGTCGGACGCTTCGACGATAACACGATCGAGGTGTTCGCCCTGCCTTCCCCCGCTCTTCCGGTTCAGTCCCCTCCCCAATGAAAACCAATCACAAAGCGATCATTCTCGCTGGCGGCGCGGGCACGCGCCTCCATCCGCTCACGCGCATCGTCTGCAAGCAATTGCTGCCGATCTACGATAAGCCGATGATCTACTATCCGCTCGCCACACTGATGCTTGGCGGCATCCGGGAAGTCCTCATCATCTCCACACCCAGGGATCTGCCCCAGTTCCGCCATCTCTTCGGCGACGGCGCGACCCTCGGGATGCGCATCGAATATGCCGAGCAGGAAAAACCCGCCGGCATCGCCCAAGCGTTTCTCATCGGCGCGGAGTTCATCGGCCAGGACAGCGTAAGCCTCATTCTCGGGGACAACATTTTTTACGGCAAACTCGACTTCTTTCGCCAGGCGCTGGATGTCGTCGGCGCGCAAGGAGGCGCCTGCGTCTTCGGCTATCAGGTCCGCGATCCGGAGCGCTACGGTGTCGTCGAGTTTGGGCCGGATGGCAAAGCCGTCAGCCTCGAAGAAAAACCGAAACACCCGAAGAGCCACTTCGCGGTGCCCGGCCTTTACGTCTACGATTCCACGGTGGTGGAAATCTGCCGCCAGCTCCAGCCAAGCCCGCGCGGAGAACTCGAGATCACGGATGTCAACCGGCAGTACCTTTCCGAAGACCGTCTTCACGTGCGCGTCCTCGGGCGCGGCATGGCGTGGCTCGACACCGGCACCCAGGCCAGCCTGCTGGAGGCCAGCAACTACATCGCCGCGATCCAGAATCGCCAGGGCCTCATGGTCGCCTGCCTGGAGGAGATCGCTTTCAATCAAAGCTTCATCGACCGCGCAGGCCTGCAAAAGGCCATCGCGAGCCTGCCGAACAACGAATACCGCGCCTACCTCGAAGCCATCGAGCGCGACGCGGGCTGAGGATCGAAGCCATCCGTCGAACGGCTAGCACTGGCACCGCTGACAGAAATCGGAGGTCGAAAAGTGTTGGACATACGATGTCCCGCGCATCTCGGGAAACACCGTGCATTCTTCACAGACCTTCTCGATAAGGATTCGGTAAGCGTCCTGAACTGAGCAGTGTTCGCAGACGTCAAACGCCACGCCAAACATCGCGAGTTGCATCAGCGCCGTGCTTAAGGCCAGCCAGGCCTCCGCATCCGTGAGGTTTGCGTCCGGTCGGGGCAATCCCAATCGCGCGAGCAACTTTCCGGTGGGTGTTCCCTGGCCATGCCCGATCAAATGCTCCAGCAGCTCGCACTCCTCGATCGCCCTGTCCGCATCTTCCGGCTCCCCGGCGATTTCGCGGTCCGTCCGCCGCGCCGAGCGCTCCAATTCGCGATTTAACTCATCCGGAATCAACCCGTACCCTTCTTCCTCGCCTTTTGCGGATTCTTCGTCCGACACGTTAAGTACCCCCAGCGAGTCGATTTCGTCATCGGGATTCACAGCCTCCGCTTCAGCCGCCGCATCAGGCATGGCGCCGATCTCCAAACCTTCTTCCTCCCGCGCAAAATCGTCCCTCCCGCCCGGCGAGGCGCCCTCTTCGATAAATCGCAATTGAGGCTCCGGCAATTCAATGACCACCCGGCCATTCTGGCTGTACCACTCGAGATACAGACATTGACACCACCGCGTCGGCGGCGGCTCTCCCAGTTCCGAGCGCCGATAAAACTCCTCCACCGAACAATCGAACGTCTTCCGCTTTCGCGCCGCCGTGATCTCCCCGACAGGCCCGATTTGCTGATTCCGAAAGGACGCGGCGCGCTTGCGGTCTTCGTCAGTCGGCGGTCGGTCATTCTTCGGAATCTCGAATTCGAAGCTGCGCCCGCGCAAGTCTTCCATTGGGTCTCCGGTAAGCTCCACGAGTATGGGCGTCTCGCAGCCGCGCAAAAGCAGGCGGCCATGGAAGGAGAGCCGGCGGGAATGGCAGAAGAAACCCGCAATTACAAGATCGTCTATTCGAAATGCCACGCTTCCTTTTTTACGCGTGGCCAGCCATCGAGGACAACTGTGATTTTTCCACGGCTCGCGCCATCAGGTGAAATCCTCAATTTGGGAAAGAGGCGCCCAAATACCAGCACAAGCAGGCGTTCCGCCGGGAGCTATTCCGCGTCGAGATACCGCTGCCATTCCGCCGGCAGCGGCGCCCGCTCCACGGAATCCGAAATGCGGCCTTCAAAGGCGGGATCGAATCTCGTGCTCGTCCCATACACCATGATCGCGTCGCGGGCGCCTTCGGCCCGCAGTGCATGCGCGACCCCGGCCGGAATCACCACTCCCGCATTGCTCGGCCCGCGCGCATCGTCGCCTTCGATGATGAAACGCATCACCCGGCGCGGGAGTCCCGCCCGCTCATCCACGAGCAGCATCTCCACATTGCCCTGGACGAAAAACATCGCGTCCCATTGCTCCCGATCGTATGGGCGCAGCGCGAAATCCCCCTTCTCCTCCACGAAGAGCCTTCGAAACCATGCTTCGGGCGCGACCCCTTCGGGAATATACGGTGGGTGAATGTGAAAGCCTTTCGCGGTCCCTGCAAACATGCGAGCCGTCGCCCACTGCCTCGGCCACAGGCCAATGGCGCCCAACACACCCTCATCCTCCCGCGCAAACTCCCCGAAAAATCCGCGGTGACGCTGCGGATAAATCTTCCGGCCAAATATCTCGACCCCCGGAATCCATGCGTCCGCGAGTGATGCGGCCCCCGCCGCGATGAGTTCCCCTGCTTCCACCCCCGCGCTGGCCAGCCGCTCGGCGAGAGACTTCGAGGAATAGTCCCTTTGGGAAAGTTGAGCGCGGGCTTGAGGTTTTAATGCGTGCCAGACATCAGACATAGGAGTCCGAGCCTATTGAGCATCCCGCAACGAAGGAAACACGAATTTTCTTCCACCCGCCGGCTCGAGGCTATTCGTACCGTAGAGCGTCGATGGGATCGAGTTCCGCGGCTTTCTGCGCGGGATACAATCCGAAAAACACCCCGACCAGCGCGCTGAAAACGAACGACAGCACCACGGAGAGCGGAGAAATGGCTGTCGGCCAATTCATGAGAATGGAGAGCGATTCAGAGGCGCCCACGCCCACGAGGATGCCGATCACCCCTCCGAGACTGCTCAGCGCCACCGCCTCGATCAGGAACTGCAGCATGATGTCCCGCCCATGCGCTCCGATGGCCATCCGAATCCCGATTTCGCGCGTCCGCTCGGTCACGCTCACGAGCATGATGTTCATGATGCCGATGCCTCCCACGAGGAGGGATACACTGGCGATCGCGGCCACGAGAAAGGTCATGGTTCGCGAATTGGCCGTCGCCTTTTCCGTAATTTCCTGCTGGTTGCGCACCGTGAAATCGTCTTCCCGTGTCCCCAGAATCCGGTGCCGCTGCCTCAGCAGGGAGACGATCTGCGCCTCGACCTGGTCCATTTTCTCGGGGGTTTCGGCCTGCACGTTGATCCCCCGGAGGATCGTCGCGGCGGTCAGCCGCTTCATCGCGGTGGTATAGGGCACCACGATGAGATCGTCCTGATCCGCGCCCGTCAATGAGAGCCCTTTCGGCTTCAAAACGCCAATGATTCGAAATGGCACATGTTTCACCCGGATGATTTGTCCCACCGGATCGTCGTCGCCGAAAAGCTGCAAGGCCGGCGTTTTGCCCAAAACCGCGACTTTCGTCACCCCGCGCACATCCTCGTCGGAGAAAACGGAGCCCGAGAGCAGCGGCCATTGGCGCATATCGAAATACTCCGGCGACTCGCCCAGCAGTGTCGTGGCCCAGTTTTGATTCCCAAGCGCCACCTGCACGCCCGATCTGGTCTCCGGGCTCACACCCGTAACGCCGGGCACCTCCCGGATGATCGATACCGCATCGGAAATCTGGAGCGTGCCGGCATTCCCCCACCCGCCTCTTGCGCCGCTGGTCGTGAAGTTTCCCGCGAAAATCAGGATCATGTTTTGGCCCAGGCTCGCCATCGTCGCCTCCACCTCGGATCGCGCGCCATTGCCCACGGCGACCATGGCAATCACCGCTCCCACTCCGATGATGATGCCGAGCATGGTCAGCGCGCTGCGCAGTTTGTTCCGCCGCAAGGCGCGCAGGGCAATAAAGACGGTGGCCGTAAGTTTCATTTCACGAGTTGCGCCGCTTGATGCTCGGCATCGAGGCGCCGCATTTCGTCGCGCGCCAGGGTTCTGTTCTCCACGGCGGCATCCTTGACGATCACGCCATCCCGCATGACCACATTCCGCTTCGTGTATTGCGCAATATCCGGCTCGTGCGTCACCATCACGATCGTAATGCCTTTGTCGTTCAGCGCCTGAAATGCGTCCATGATTTCGATGCTCGTCCGGCTATCGAGGTTGCCGGTCGGCTCATCCGCGAGCAAAAGCGCCGGATCATTGACCAGGGATCGCGCAATGGCCACGCGCTGCTGCTGGCCGCCGGAAAGCTGGTTCGGATGATGCCCGCCGCGCTTTCCCAGTCCCACCAGTTCCAGCGCCTTCATGGCTCTTTCCCGCAGTTCCGTGGGCGTGAACCGGCGCTTGGAATACATCATCGGCAACTCCACGTTCTCGATCGCAGTCGTCCGCGAGAGCAGGTTAAAGCCCTGAAAAATAAACCCTATTTTCTGGTTCCGAATATCCGCGCGGGTATCGCGGCCCAGCGCCGAGACGTCGATGCCATCGAGCAGATACCGCCCGAGGGTGGGACGGTCCAGGCAGCCGAGCATGTTCATCATCGTCGATTTCCCGGAACCGCTGGCCCCCATGATGGCGACAAATTCGCCGGGTTGCACCGTCAGCGAAACCTCGCGCACGGCATGGACCTCGACATCGCCGGAGCTGTAGATCTTGGAAACGTTGTCGATGAAGATGACGGGCTTCGTCATGCGGCGCTCCTATTTGTGCGCGGCGCCGCCAAAGGGATTCGGCGCGCTCGGGCCGGAATGCGAATTGGGCATGGAAGCCCCGGTGACGACCATATCGCCCTCGTTCAATCCCTCGGTCACTTCGGTGTAGACGCCATCGTTGATGCCGAGCTTTACGTTCACCTGATGCGGCTTGCCGCCCTCCGGAGGCATGACATACACGCTCCGCTGCTTCTGTCTCAGCTTCGGGCCGCCCTGTGGCTTCCGATCGGCGGGCGCGGGTGTCGCCGGCGTCGCCTGCGCCTCCCGTTCAGGCATTTTGAAACGCAAGGCGGCATTCGGCACTCTCAGGGCGTCATCCTTGTGCGCGATGACGATCGCGATATTCGCGGTCATCCCCGGCAATAACTTCAAGTCCGGATTCTTCACCGTGATCACCACATCGTACGTCACCACATTCTGCAGCGTGGACGCGGCGTCTCGCACCTGCCTCACGGTCCCGTGAAATGTCTGGTAGGGAAAGGCGTCCACGGTGAAATCCACGGTCTGGCCTACCGTCGCGATGCCCACATCCGCTTCGGCGACCGCCGAGTCGATCTGCAAGTCCGTCAGATCCTTCGCGATGGTGAAGAGCACGGGCGCATTCATCGCCGCCGCCACCGTCTGGCCGACATCGACGCTCCGCAGGATGACGCTCCCGTTGATCGGCGAATAAATTCCGCAATGTTCGAGATCCAGTTTCGCCTTCTCCAGGTTGGCTTCCTTGATCGTGATCGTGGCCTCCGCCTGGTGCAGGTTCGCCAGCGCCACGTCCAGGTCCGCTTGCGTTCCGGCTTTCTGGTCAAACAGCTCCTGTTTGCGCTTCGCTGTCACTCGCGCCAGTTCCAGCGCAGCTTTGGACATCGCCAGGTCCCCATCGCATTGATGCACCACTGCCAGATAAACCGCCGGATCGATCTGCGCGACGAGCTGGCCGGCCGTGACATTGGTATTAAAGTCCGCGTAAAGCTTGAGGACGTTCCCGGAAATCTGGCTCCCGACCTGCACGAGCACGACCGGATTCAGCGTGCCGGTGGCGGTCACCGCCTGCGTCATCTCCGCGCGCTCCACGCGCGTCGTCAGGTATTCAATCTTGTCATTGTGGGTTCGGCGGTAGTACCACCAGCCGCCCCCGACGCTGAGCGCCAGTATAAGGAGTATCGTCTTCATCGAATTTTTACTTTTTGCACGCGCGGCTCCTGGAAGACTCCGGCCACTTCTTCAAGATTCCGGAGCGCCACCTGGTAGTCATAGGTTTCCGTGGTCAGGTCGATCCGCGCGGTGTTCAGATCGTTGAGCGCGGCCAGCAAATCGGTGCTCGTCGCGGTCCCGGCACGGTATTGGATTTCCGAATCATGGTAAGCCTGTTCCGCGGCCACCACCTGGGCGTGCAACGCCTTCAGATCCTGCTCCGCCGTCCGCACCGCAAGCCATGCCGTTTTGACATCGGACTCGA
>Ga0302319_10015269_pt1 | contig 14242 bp, 15 predicted proteins | sample Bog_T0_2_FD_203319 | JGI IMG/M metagenome (GOLD analysis project Ga0302319, IMG submission 203319) | Peat permafrost microbial communities from Stordalen Mire near Abisko, Sweden - Bog_T0_2 | ecosystem: Environmental > Terrestrial > Soil > Wetlands > Peat | place: Sweden: Abisko, Stordalen Mire... | reverse complement strand
TTTCTACTATAAAGTGTGGCTGAGCAAGGTCCGCTCCTGGCCCCGAGCAGGAGTACCCAATCGGAGAGTCGTGCGGCTGCTATCAATGCCATAGCTGCCGCTCGAGACGGCACGGCAAATCTTAGGATTATTGCGACAGGCCACGGCGCAACGGGGTTCCGACGTTTAATATGTAACAAAAGTTTGCCGTGAAAGTCGGAACTGCTGCGATGAGTTTCGCAACGGCCCTAATATCGGGTTTCTGTTTCATTGCCAATCAGACTCCGACAACGCCATCACCGCTTGTGCTCGCGCCCCTTGTCATTCCTTGTCCGGGGGGAAAATGCCGCGCGGGATGCGGACATGGATGCCTTGGCGGCCATCCACCACCTGGGTTACCGCGAAATCGGCGGCGACGCTCATCAGGGAATAGGCGTCGTTTTTTGACAGGCCCTGATGGTCGTGCAGCAGCGTCAGCATATCGAGCGAGGCGTCGCGCATGGCGACGTTGAGATCCTCGTTGAAGCCGTGCACGATCCAGCAATCCGGGGTTTCCAGCAAGGGCGAGGGGAAGGTGAAATCACGCCGCAGCACGACTTGGAACAGCACATCAAGCGAGGATTCGATCGCGGTGCCGGACAGTTCGCCGTCGCCTTGCGAGATGTGCGGGTCACCGATCGAGAACAGGGCGCCGTCGACTTGCACCGTGTAATACATGGTGGCGCCGGCGCCGATCCGCCAATTGTCGATATTGCCGCCATGTTTACCGGGCGGAATGGTGCTGACTCGGCCCTTGGCGTCGGGTGCGACTCCCGCTGTGCCGAGATGCGGTCGCACCGGAATGCGTACCCCTGCGAGCGCTGGCTGGCGGTCGCATTCGGGACACCGGGTGATGGTGCCGGGCACCAGATATTTGCCCGGAAAGTCATAGGCATAGAGCGCCTGGGCGGTGTTGCCGCGCGCGTCGATACCGTAGATGGTGACGCGTTCCTGCTCGCCAAACTCCTTATACAGATAGCCCCAATTGGCAGCCAGGTTTGAGCCAAAGCGACAGCGCGGCGTCATGCTGAGATAGCGCACTTCCAGGATGTCGCCCGGCCTGGCCTCCTCGACATAGATCGGCCCGGTCATGATATGGACGCCGGGGTTGCGATCTTCGGGTGGAATCTCCGTGAAGATTTTTGTGATGGCTTCGTCGAACATCAGGTCGGGATCGTCGCCGGCGTGGTGCGTGACCGCCTCGGCCCGAATCAGATCGCCGCTCTTGACCGTCAGCGCCGGCGCCAGAGCGGCGTCGAAATAGCCCCAATGTACGGTTTTCGGGCTGGCCGGCAAAAAATGCAAGCCGCCCGGCAAGACCTCACCGCGATTGCGGGTTTTAAAATGAGTGAGCGACATTGCGATCCTCCGGGCGGTGTGCTGTTCGGTCCAAGGTCGCAACAGTAGATTTGCCGGCCGGCGCATTCTTGCTCAGACACGCACTGTGTCTTGCTAGCCGCCCACGGGGGCACGGCGGCGTGGACCCCAAGGGTAAGAAATGGGGCGGCTCGGCGCCGACCGTTGCCGCGCGCAGCCAGCATAGCTGGCCTGGTTTGCTCGAAAGCTCCAATACTAAGGAGCTTTCGTCCGGCTTTGCCGGACCGCTCACCAGCGTTGCGCGGAAGCCAAGCGAACGGATCGACGAGGGTGGCGCAGCCACGCGAAGCAAAGCGAAGCTCCGAGGAGATGGAAGGCGAGGCTTGCGAGCCGACCTTGAGCGCCCGGCGCTGAGGGCAATTTCATTTTCGCCGAGGATGGCAAAGGACGGTTCGCCCAAAGCCAAGACGGTTTGCCGTGAACCGGCTAGACTGTCAGGATGGCGCGAAGCCGCCGCCGAACTGATCACGATGGAATCGCCTGTTATGTCTCGCCCGCTATTGAACGATGCTTTTTTTTCAAGCTTTTCCAGTTCGGTGCTCGATGTGTCGGAGGCCTGCTCGCTGCCGCCGGCCTGCTATGTCGATCCGGAATTCTTCGCCTTCGAAAAGGAAACCTTGTTTTTCAAGGAATGGCTTTGCGTCGGCCGCGAGTCCTGGGTAAAACAGCCTGGCGATTACTTCACCGCGCGGCAGGTCGGCGAACCTCTGGTGATCACCCGCACCAAGGAAGGCGAGGTGGCGGCGATGTCGGCGGTCTGCCAGCATCGCGGCATGCTGGTGGCGGAAGGCAGCGGCAAAGTCAACACGCTGGTCTGCCCCTATCATCACTGGGCCTATGCGCTCGACGGCGCCCTGCTGGGGGCCCCGGAGATGAACAGGACCTGCAATTTCGACAAGCGCCACTATGGATTGCCGCGTCTCAAGGTCGAGATCTGGCAGGGCTTCGTGTTCGTCAATTTCGACCCTGACGCGCCGCCACTGGCACCCCGGCTGACCGACCTGGCTAGGGTGGTGGAGCATTACCAGCTCGCCATGCTGGACGGTCCGCCACCGCCCTCGGCCAACCGGCTCAATTGGAATTGGAAAGTGATGTTCGAGAACAATAATGACGGCTATCACGCCAACCGTCTGCATCACGGACCGCTGCACGACACCGTGCCCTCCGCCTTGGCGGCCTTCCCCGAACTGCCGGAACAGGCCGCCGGCTATTACCGCACCAATGGTTCGACCATTCCCGACGCCAGTTTCAACCCGACGCAGAAGGCGCTGCTGCCGGTATTTCCGAACCTGACCGACGACGAGCGCCATCGCGTGCTGTTCGTCAATGTGCCACCGGCGCTGTCATTGGTGATGAACACCGATATGGTGCTGTATCTGATCATCGAGGCCGAAGATGCCGATCATCACAGCCTGCTGATGGGGGCGCTGGTGGCGCCCGGCGCCATGGAGAATCCGATGTTCGAGCGGTTGATGAAGTTCAACCAGGAGGGGGTGCAGGATATCGTCGCCCAAGACTTGCATGTCGACGCGCTGGTTCAGCAGGGACTGAAATCGAAATTCGCGCCACGCGGCCGCTATTCCTGGCAGGAAGGAGCGCAGCGGCAATTCAACATATGGCTGGTCAATCGCTACCTGCCTGGATGGCAGGCCTACCAAGCCGCCCGGCGATCGCGCTAATGCAGCCGATCCTCGCGTTCGAGGCGCTTCTGACGAAAAGCGCGCGGGGCAATGCCGTAATCGGCGCGGAACGAGCGGCTGAAATGCGCGGCGTCGTTGAAGCCCCAGCGGAAGCAGATCTCGCTGATCGACAGATTGCGGTGCACCCGGCTGGCGAGATCGGCGCGACAATGCTCGAGACGGCGCTGCCGCAAATATTGGCTGAAGCTCAAATTGGCTTGCTGGAACAATTTCTGAATGTAGCGTGCCGACACATGCTGCTGGCAGGCGACCTGCTGCAAGCTGAGGTCGCCGTCGCCTAATTGTGTCTCGATGGCTTGGCAGATGCGGTAGAAATTGCTGGCGCCGGCCACGTCGAAACAGCTCATCGCCGAGCATTCCGCCAGGCGGGAAATGACGAATTCCGAGATTGCCACTTCGATCGGGCGGATATGGTCGCTGGTCAGTTCGTCGAGATCGTCGACGACAGAATGCATCAGGCCGGCGAAAATGCGGTTGATGGCGGCTCGGCCGGTCAGGGTTCCCACCGTCATCACCTTCAAATTGAGCAGGCGGGGGTGCAGCATGGATTGCGGAATCCGCAAATAAAGCATGACGAAATGGTCGGGCAGGGTTAGCGACGAATCCTGTCCGGTCGGACCATAGAGAATATCTCCGGGGCGCAAACTGACTTCGTCGTGTCCATCCTCGAGCAAAAACTCGCCCTGTACCGGCAAGGCCAGCCAAAGGCAGGGAATTTGGCTGTCGCACACCCCGGAAATGGTCTGCGCCGACGAGGAAACCCGGGAAAATTGGATGCCGAGTGGCGACACGACGCTCGACACGTCACCATGAAAGCCGGTCTGATCCTGTAGCCGACTGGTCGGCAGGGAAATCTGCCTTAACGCCTGCTGCCAGGCCCGCTCGCGTTCTTCGCCGCTGAAGGCGTCGGTGGAGCATTTCCACATCTTCATGGCCGAATCAACCTCGCATTTCCCTTGTTTGGCCTTTCCCGCCAGGGGGGTGCCAATCATGCTTCAAGTGATTCTAATAAGCAAAATTCATACCAGGGAACCGGGCGAATTCCAAGTCCGGCGCGCGCCGATTCGTGAAAAACGCAACCCCAGCCGCGATGAACGCCAGATAGGCATGATGCTGCCATCTTGAGCAGAGTGTGGCGATCAACCTGCGTCGAAATCGGTACTCAGCGACAATTCGAGCCAAGCCGCGATGTCGGCTTGCTGGCGCGCCAATTTCTCGCGCGCATAGCGGACCGCGTCCGGTCCCAATAGCAGACGGAGCGGCGGCGCCGGATGGTCGGCGATCGTGAGAATCGCTTGGGCGGCCTTGGCCGGGTCGCCGAACTCCTGGCCGCCATGGTCGGCCAGAAGGGTGCGGCAGGCGCCGACCGTGGCGTCGTAATCGGCGATCTGCCGGGCGCTCCGGCGCCGCGAGCGGGTGGCGAAATCGGTGCGAAAGCCGCCTGGTTCCACCAGGGTCACCAGGATACCGAGCGGCGCAACTTCCTGGGCCAAGGTTTCGCATACCCCTTCGAGCGCGAATTTGCTGGCCGAATAGATGCCGAGACTGGGCCAACCGACCATGCCGGAGACCGAGCTGATCGCCAGGATGCGTCCCGCGCGCCGCTGCCGCATGCCCGGTAGAACCGCCTGCAGCACGGCCAGCGCGCCGAACAGATTGACCTCGAATTGCGCCCTGATTTCCGCCGGACTGGCCTCTTCCACCCCGGACACCAAGCCATAGCCGGCATTATTGACCAATATATCGATGCCGCCGGTGTCGGCTTCGGCGGCGGCTATCAGGGCCGGGATCGCAGCCATGTCAGTGACGTCGAGCTCCCTGCCGAAGGCGCGCCCGGGGGCCAGCGCGGCGAAGGCGCGACAGGCGGCGTCGGTGCGGTGCGTGCCGACCACAAGGTCGCCGCGCGCCAGTGCGGCCTCGGCGATGGCGCGGCCAAAGCCCGATCCGGCGCCGGTGATCAGCCAGGATTTCTGTCGGTCGGTCGGCAAGATCGGCTTCCCTCGGCGGCTTACTTGCGGCACTCTGCCGCATCGGACGCCGAAAGTCTCGTTCGACCGGGAGCCATGTCGGGCGATCGGGGCAAGAGCCGGTGCATGGTAAGGCAAGACGCCTGGGGCGCCGCCCTTGCACAATACGTCGCGCAACCCCAGCCGCAGGGCCATGGCATGTTTTTCTTGAGCAGCAGATGGCTGGTGTTCGCCGCGGTATCGCTGGCGTTCTTTTTTCTCAACCTCGCCACCTTCACCTCCTTGGGCGTGGTGCTCTGGACCATGGTCGCAGAATTGCATTGGACCCTGACGGCGGCCGGCTTCAGCTTTTCCCTGCTCGGCCTGGCCTGCGGTCTGTCGAGCCCGCTACCGACTCTGACGATGCGCTGGTTTGGCGGCCGCACCACCATCTGTCTCGGCACCGGACTGCTTTTCGCTGGTTTTCTGCTGGCGTCGCTGTCGCATAGCCTGACGGCGTTCTATCTCGCCATGCTGCTGCTGGGCCTCGGCTATTCCTTTGCCGGCAATGTCCCCGGCGTTTATCTGATCGCCGGCTGGTTTGGCCGCGGCTCGGCCCGCGTGATCGGCTATTATCTTATGCTGGGCGCGCTGGGAGCCGCCTTCGGCCCGCCGATCGTCGAAGCGATCGTCAGCGGCAGCGGCGGCTGGCGCGGCCATTGGCAGGTGATGGCGGTGTCGGCGGCCTTGATCGGCGCCTTCTGTCTGGCTTTCGTCCGCGACGCCAAACTGCCACCGGCCCCTGCCCTTGCGGCGACTCCCGAGCGCGGGGCACCGTCGCTGCCGGCGACGTCGCACTGGACTCCGCGCGAAGCCATCTTCACCCCCCAATTCATGCTGGTGGCGGCGGCGATGGCGGCCACCATGGCCTGTGTGACCACCAACAACAGCGTCATCGTTGCACATCTGGTCACATTGGGCGGCTCGCCCGCGGTTGGCGCCTTCGTGCTGAGCGTCATTGCCATCACCGCCACCTTGGTCAAGGGCGGTGCCGGCCGGCTGTGCGAGGTGGTGCCGTCCCCCGCCGTGCTGGCGGTCGGGTTGGTGTTGCAGGCGATCGGCAATCTGCTGCTGGCCTTCGCCGCCAGCAATTTTCTGCATTATGCCAGTGCCTTCACCTTCGGGGCGGGCTGGGGGTTGGCCTATGTCGCCGGCACCGTCGTGCTGCTCGACTATTTCGGTCCGACCACCGGCTCCAAGATTTTGTCGATCGTCTGGCTGCTGGTGACGGTGGCAGCGGCGGGACCCTTGGCGGCCGGCATGATCGCCGATCGCACCGGCTCTTTCGCGCCGATCTTCCAGTGTTATGCCGTGCTTCTGCTGCTGCTGGCGGTCCCGATTTTCTTCATGCGGGTGCCGGCCGCCCGATCCCGCCTTTCTGCCGCCGCCGGCTGACATGACGGCGTCTGCCAACGCGCCAATCCGGGTCGATCTCAGGGTTCTGGGAATCCTTCTGGCGCTCGGCATCCTCTATCTGATCATGATGGGCTCGACATTTTCGTCGCTTGGAGTCGTGCTGCCGCACATGATCCTGTCGCTCGGCATGAATTGGCGGCAAGCCGGTTTCGGCTTCACGCTGCTTGCGTTGGCGGCTGGCTCCAGCAGTCTGTTGCCGGCCCTGGTGATCAGGCGCTTTGGCGGCCGTGTCACCCTGGCCTTGGGCGTGCTCGGTCTGATGGCGGCCTATGCGACCTTGGCGCTCGCTGTCGACCTGCCGTCCTATTATCTCGGCACGGTACTGCTGGGGCTGGGTTTCAGCCTGATCGGCGCGGTGCCGGCCCTCGATATTCTTAAACACTGGGCGCCGGAACGGCGTTCCCTGCTGTTCGGCGCCTATCTCGCGTTCGGTGGGCTGGGGGGCGCGTTCTGGCCGCTGGTGGTGCGCCATGCGATCGGCCATCTCGGCGACTGGCGCGGCTATTGGTGGTTCATGACCGCGCTGATCGGCACAGTCGGGCTGCTTTGCCTGGCGGTGATCCGCGAACGGCCGACGGTCAAGGCCGAGGCGGGCGAGGAAGCGGCGGGCGCCGGCTGGAGCTTGGCGGAGGCGCTGCGCACGCCGCAATTCTATATCGTCGGCTGCTGCATCGCCGCCACCTATCTGGTCGCCTCGACGGTCAACGCCTTTACGGTTTCCTATTTGAGTCTTATTGGCATCGGCGCCGGGGCGGCGGTGCTGGCCTTCAGTGTACAATCGGCCTGCCACGCCGCCTTTCCGCTGATGATGGGCAGTATCGCCGACCGGGTCGGCGTCAAGACACTGCTGATCGGCGGCCTGGCAATTCAGGTCATCGGCATGCTGGCCTTGGCGAGGGGCGGCTCGCCCGCGCTTTTGATCCTGTTTGCGATCGGCGTCGGCGGCGGCTATGGCACCGTCTTTCTGGCCACCACGCTGACGCTGCAGCTTTATTTTGGCGCCCGCCATTACGCCCAGATCTTCGGCAGCAACCAGCTGTTCACCACGATTTCCGTGGCGGGGCCGGTGCTGGTCGGCGGCATCGCCGATGTCACCGGCCGCTTCGACCTGTCGTTCCTCGGCTGCGCCGCCCTGCTGCTGGCGGCGGCGCTGGCGGCCACCACCTTGCGACCACCGGCCAGACCGGCGGAGGACGCGGCATGACGACAGCGGCCGTGGTCAATTCGGATGACAGCGCCCGGCTGGCGGCGGCGATCGACCGGGACGAACTGGTCGCGCTGGTGCTCGATCTGTGCAATTGCCCGGCGCCGGTCGGTCAGGGCGGACGCAGTGGCACAAGGGTGTTTGACTGGATGGCAGCCGAGGGATTCGCGCCGCGCAAAGTCGGGTTGGTCGAGGATCGATTCAATGTGATCGGCAGCTATGGCGGTAACGGCGAGGGCGGCCGCAATCTGCTGTTCACCAGCCATCTCGATACCGAAAGCCCGCTTTATCACGGCGACGACCGCTATGCCCTGCGTCCCGAAACCCCGGCCGACCGGCAATGGCTGCAGGCCTGGCTGGAGGGCGAGGTGTTCTTTGGCCATGCGGTCGGCAACGACCGCGGGCCGATGGCCTGCTTCCTGATGGCCGCCAAGGCTCTGAAAAAGGCCGGCTTCGATCTGGCCGGGACTTTGTATCTGACAGCCTGTCCCGGCGAGATCGGACCCGAGCCGGCTGAGGAACATCAGGGGCCGGCTTTTCTCGGCAAAGAGGTGGGCGCAGTTTACATGCTGACCCATGGCGGCGTCGCGCCCGATTTCGCCATCGCCGCCGAGGGCACCGATTTCGGCGTCAATTGGGTTGCCTGCGGCTATGCCAATTACTGTATCACGCTGAGGGGCGAAGCCGTCTTTACGCCGATCCTGACCCACCCGGAAAACAATGGCGACAACCCCAACCCGATCGTCCGTTTGGTACCGGCAATCGAATGCCTGCAGAACTGGGCGCGCCGCTACGAAGTGGATAATCGCTATCAGGGCCTGGGCGGTACGGCGATCCCCAAGGTGCAGATCGGCGCGGTACGGGGTGGCAATGCCCGCTCGCTGGGCGCCGGCAGCGAGATCTGCAAGCTCTATGTGGAAATCAACCTTACCCCGCGGCAAAGCGTCGCCGATGTCGATCGCAGCCTGAAAGCGGCCTTCCGCGACGCCGGCATCGGCGATGTCGAGGTCTTGCCCTATGTCCTGCGGCCCGGCTTCGAGGCGGACGCCGCCGCCGTCGCACCGTTGCGCCTGGCGCTCGATCAGGCGCACCGGATGGTGCGGCGGACGCCGTTGCTTGCCTCGGCGCCGGTCTATTCCAGCATGTGGCGCGACCATAACATTTTCAATATGAACCGCATTCCGGCGGTGACGATGGGGCCCACACGCTGGCGACCCTCAATCGACGACCTTGTGGCCTGTACCCACATCTATGCGCTGACCGCGCTGGCGGTATGTGGGCGGGGTTGACGGCACACTTCCGGGCGTGTCGCGACAAGACAAAGTGATCAATTCGTGGCAGCATTGGATTATCTCAGCGGAGGTGCCGATCCCCCATGCGCTATGAAACCATCGAAGTAAAGCCGATGACGCGCCGCATCGGCGCCGAGATCTTCGGCGTCGATCTGTCGCAAAAACTGGGCGATCAGCAGTTCCAGGAAATTCATGATGCCCTGATCCGCCATTTGGTGATCTTCTTTCGCGACCAGCGTCTCACGCATGACCAGCACAAGGCATTCGGACGCCGCTTCGGTCGACTGACGATTCATTCGGGCGTACCGGGCCTGCCCGACCATCCGGAAATCGTCGCTATTCATGCCGACGCGACTTCAAAATTCGTCGCTGGCGAATCCTGGCATTCCGACCTGACTGCCGACCCCGAACCGCCGCTCGGCAGCATTCTGTATCTGCCGATCGTGCCGGAAATCGGCGGCGATACTCTGTTTGCCAGCATGTACGCCGCCTATGACGCGCTGTCCGACAAAATGAAAACCTATCTCGACGGATTGTCGGCGGTTCATGACGCCGACCATGTCTATCGTCCGCTGTTTCCCGACATCGACCGCAAATACCCCTGTTCCGTCCATCCGGTCATCCGTACCCATCCGGTCTCCAAGAAGAAGCTGATTTTCGTCAACCCGTCCTACACCACCGAGATCAAAGGCGTGGCCAAGGCCGAAAGCGTCGCCATCCTCGGCTATCTGTATCAGCATTGCAGCAACCCGGATTTCCATGTGCGCTTCCGCTGGCAGCCCAACTCGCTGGCCTTCTGGGATAATCGCTGTAGCTGGCATCAGGCGGTGTGGGACTATTTTCCCGATATTCGCTCCGGCTTTCGGGTTACCGTCGCCGGCGACCGGCCTTATTGAAAGAACATCCGATGGATACCGCGCTCGGACTGACATATCGCGAATTGAAGCCGGGCTTCGGCGCCGAGATTCTGGATCTTGATCTGGCATCCGCCGATGATCGCGGCTTGGACGCGGTGGTCGACGCCTTCAACCGGCACGGCGCCGTATTGCTGCGTCGGCAGACCATGGCGCCGGCCGACCTGCTCCGTTTCATCGGCCGCTTCAATGAACCGGAAGGCCACACCTTGCAGCAATACACGCTGCCCGGTTATCCCAATATCTTCATCCTGTCGAACAAGCTGGTCGACGGCAAGCCGATCGGCGCCCACAATGACGGGGTGGGGTGGCACACTGATTATTCCTATAAGCAGATCCCGGTGATGTGCACCATGCTCTATGCCGTCGAGGTGCCGGCGGAAGGGTCCGATACGCTGCTGGCCGATATGGTGGCGGCCTATGAGGCCTTGCCGGCCGAGCGGCGGCGCCAGCTCGACCGGCTGATCGTGCATCACAGCTACCAGCATTTCATGGAGACGCGCGAGCATGGCCGGATGACCTTGAGCGATCAGCTCAAGGCGGAAAATCCCGACGTTTTTCATCCCTTGGTTCGCGTTCATCCGGCCAATGGCCGCCGCGCTTTGTGGGCCAGCACCGGCACCGTCAAGGGTATCGTCGGCATGCCGGGTCCCGAGGGCCTGCGCCTGATCGACGAATTGGTAGAGTTCATTACCGAAGGGCGGTTCGTCTATCGGCACCGCTGGCAGGTCGGCGATGTGCTGGTGTGGGACAATCGCTGCACATTGCATACCGGCACGCTCTATGACGACAGCAAATATGTGCGCCTGATGCACAGATTGTGGGCCAAGGGTGATGAAGTCCTTGGCGTGACGGCGGACTGATGGGCCTGTTCCTCGAGGATCTGGTGGTCGGTCAGCGCTTTTTCAGCGCCAGCCTGCCGCTCGACGCCGCGGAGGTGAAGTCGTTCGCCGCGCTTTATGATCCGCAGCCCTTTCATTTGGATGAACTTGCGGCGCGCGCCAGCCTGTTTGGCGGCTTGGCGGCCAGTGGCTGGCAGGTCGCGGCCTTGAGCATGCGGCTGCTGGTCGGCTGCGTGCCGCTGGCGGGCGGCCTGATCGGCGCCGCTGTTGAGATTTCCTGGCCGCAACCGACCCGCCCCGGCGACATTTTGCAGGTTGTCTGTGAGGTGGTCGAGATCACGCCGTCTCGCTCGCGCCCGGAGCGCGGCATGGTGACCTTACGCAGTGAAACGCGCAATCAGCGCGGCGAGGTTCTGCAAATTCTCGCCTCCAAGATGGTCGTGCCGCGCCGGTCGAACGCATCGGCTTGACAGACGACTATCTCCATCGACTCGGCGGCAAAAATATTTTTTTCTCAAATCTTAATAAAGTTGCCAAAAATCTTCTATCTGTGACAAAAAATCCCGGCGCAACTTGTGGCAGTTCGGCACAAAGTACGATGGCTGCCCTGGCCGATGGGATCTATCATTATTTACAAATATATCACCTTTATTTCGTTGTTTTGGGGGGTATGCAGCGCCGCTACGGCGGGAGATAGTGAGCCGCTGCTCATCAATACCGAAGAAGCGGCCCCCTTCAATATGGTCGTGAATGATGAACTTACAGGCTATTCGACCGAGGTCGTAAAACAGGCCCTGGCGATCGCCGGTATTCCGTATCATATCGCCGTTCTCCCCTGGCGCCGCGCCTATCAGAACGCTATCAAGAATGACCGCAGCTGTATTTTCTCGGCGGCCCGCATCCCGGCGCGGGAAACCTCCTTCAAGTGGATCGGTCCGCTCATCAAGTCGGATTGGGTGGCCTTCGACAGGCGCGACAGCCCTGTCAAACTGTCGAATTTTGCCGATCTCAAGAGCTATCGTGTCGGCAGCAATGGCGGCAGCGCGCAGGCCGCTCTGCTGCGTGAAAACGGCATCGCGGTCGATGAGTCTGCGGAAGAATCCTTAAATCTGAACAAGCTGCTGAATGGCCGTATCGATTACTGGGTGACAATGCGATCGATCGGCTTCTACGAGGCGGCGCGACAGGGTGTTAAGGATTTGCGCGTGGCGCTGGTGCTGGGAAAAATGGATCTCTATCTGGCCTGCAACAAGACCGTCGCCAATGCGGTGGTCGACCGACTGAACGGGGCGATCCGGCAGATGTCGAATGATGGCGAACTTGATCGGATCGCCGCGAAATACCGTTGACCTATCGCCGTCACAGGGCTGCCGCGCAGCAAGGGCCGCAAACCGCAGGCTGGTTCTCGGCGTGACCGCCGCCAGGCAGAGTCACGCCACGCACAAGCCACGCTGTTCCGACCTCGCAAGAAATGCTAAATATGCCGATGACCGCAGGGGATGCCATGAATAACCCGATCAATTCAGTCGAGCTGCTGGTGCGTCTTAAAGCCGCCGTCGATCTCGTGCGCGATGTCCGCGCCGAGGACGAACCCAACCGCGAGAAGATCAGGCTGGCGATGGCGGAACTCAACTATGTGATGCAGGCGCTGCAGATCAATAAGCCGGGTTGAGCCATAGGCCAAGGCTGGCAAATCTCGAAAATTTGGCGGCGCCGATCTATGGCGACCTCTTCGACCCCAGGATCGGGGATTGCCTGACCCGCAATCGCGCGCATTTTTCAGCTAATTCAAGTCTATTACATGAATTGAATTCGACCGAAAATCGGGGTCATAATAAGATTGCAAACACTGTAAAGCATCGCGGTGAGGCGCGCTGATCTCAAGGGAAACAAGTCCGATGCGGCGCGGTTTTGTCGAAATCGACGTGTTCGGTGCGGCACCCTATCGGGGCAATCCGCTGGCGGTGGTGCTGGATGGCGAAGGGCTGTCCACGCCGGCGATGCAGGATTTCGCCCAATGGACCAATTTCTCCGAGACCACATTCCTGCTTCCCCCCACCAGCCCGCAGGCCGACTACCGCGCACGCATCTTCACCCAAGCCCATGAACTGCCTTTCGCCGGACATCCGACCCTCGGCAGTTGTCATGCCTGGCTCACCGCCGGCGGCAAGCCGCGGAATTCCGGGCGGATCGTGCAGGAATGCGGTGCCGGCAATGTGGCGATCCGCCACCGTGACGGCCGGCTCGCCTTTGCGGCGCCCCCGCTCCGGCGCGGCGGCCCGGTGGCCGAGGATCTGCTCGTCAAGCTCGCCAAAGTTCTCGGCATTGCTCGGTCCGAGATCATCGACAGCCAGTGGGTCGACAATGGTCCGGGCTGGGTCGGCGTGATGCTGAGGGATGCCGCCGCCGTGCTGGCGCTCCAGCCCGATTTCGGCCGCTGGGAGAACCGGGAGCATCTCGATCTCGGCGTGATCGGCGCCTATCCGGAAGGCAGCGAGTGCGCCTTCGAGGTGCGCGCTTTGTTCTCCGGCAAGGGGACATCCATGATCGAGGACCCGGTGACCGGCAGCCTCAACGCCTCATTCGCTCAGTGGCTGCTGTCGACCGGCCGGGCCAAGGCTCCGTTCCGCACCAGCCAGGGCACCTGCCTGGGTCGGCGCGGCCGCCCGGAGATCGACCTGGATGAAGATGGGACACTCTGGGTCGGTGGCTCCACCTTCACTTGCGTCCAGGGCGAGGTAGAACTCTAAAATGGAGTTAAGCGCGAGTCATTGTCCCGCGTCACCGGGAACTTTCGCCGGGTGTGGCACACGACATTGCATGGAAGGCGGGTTGATAAGGAAGTGAGTTCATGGCGAACTATGTCGGAATTCTGGCCGGCGGCGGCGAAGTGTGGGGGGTCCGCATTCCCGATCTTGAAGGCTGCTACGGCGTCGGCGCAACCCCCGAGGCTGCGATTGCGGATGTAATCTCGGCGGCGCGCGACTGGACTGAATACCTGAGCGGTTGAGGAGCCACCATCCCCGCCGCCCGGTCGGTGGCTGAAATCGTCGAGACCGAGAAGCCAGACCCCAGCGCGGGGGACACGGTAGTTTTCATTCCGGTGCGGCTGGACGCCGGACGAACCGTTCGCGCCAATCTGACCTTGGATGCCGGCCTGCTCGCCGACATCGATCAGGCTGCGGAGATGCGCGGCATCACCCGCTCGGCGTTCGTCGCCAGCGCCGCGCGGGAGAAGATCGCGGCGAGCCGGTAAGTCACCTGATATACTGTTTTTATGAGAAAAAACTGGTGCCGGTTGCAGGATTCGAACCCGCGACCCCCTGATTACAAATCAGGTGCTCTACCAACTGAGCTAAACCGGCGCGCTTAGATTTTTGGCGGATTTACTGAGTTTTTCTGCCCGACGATGCCGCCAAAATACGACCAAACCACGTACATTACTGGTGCTCGTTCGCACATTTTTCGCACAT
>Ga0302319_10015268_pt1 | contig 14243 bp, 12 predicted proteins | sample Bog_T0_2_FD_203319 | JGI IMG/M metagenome (GOLD analysis project Ga0302319, IMG submission 203319) | Peat permafrost microbial communities from Stordalen Mire near Abisko, Sweden - Bog_T0_2 | ecosystem: Environmental > Terrestrial > Soil > Wetlands > Peat | place: Sweden: Abisko, Stordalen Mire... | reverse complement strand
GTCAGGTCGATGCGACCGGCATGGCAACCGTCTACACCAGTTGCTCCGGTTGCCGGCAGACGCTGGAGCATGGCGGCAAGGCCGCGAACTGGAACAAGACGGTCGCCAGCCTGCTGGAACGCGTCGTCGATAACCTCAAGGTCTGAAGCATGGTGAACCAGCGCATCGTCGTGGATCCGATCACCCGGATCGAAGGACATTTGCGCATCGAGGCGGAGATCGACCTCGCCGGCAATGTCATTCAGGCGCTCAGCGCCGGCACGCAGGTGCGCGGCATCGAAATCATCCTCCGAGGCCGTGATCCACGTGACGCCTGGGCGTTCGCCCAACGCATTTGCGGCGTCTGCACGCTGGTTCACGGCCTGGCGTCCGTCCGTGCCGTGGAAGACGCTCTGGGCGTGACCGTGCCGCCGAACGGCGAACTGATCCGCGACCTGATGGCTGGTGCTCAGTTGTTGCAGGATCATGTCATCCATTTTTATCACTTGCAGGCACTCGACTGGGTCAATCCGATCCATGCGCTGACGGCGGACCCGGCGGCCGCCGCACAGGCCGCCGCGAAGGTCGGTTATCGCGAAACTTCAGTCGCATATTTCGCAGCGGCGCAAACCCGGTTGAAGGATCTCGTGGAGTCGGGACAGCTCGGCATTTTCGCCAACGGCTGGTGGGCCCATCCGGACTACAAGCTGCCGCCGGAGGTCGATCTGATCGCACTGGCGCATTATCTCGAAGCGCTGGCCTGGCAGCGTGAAATCGGCGAGGTGCTGACGATATTCGGCGGCAAGAATCCGCATCCGAACGTCGCGGTCGGCGGCGCGCCCTGCGCGATCGCGGCCGATGGCAAGTTGCCGGGCGGAGGCGATGCCACTTCGGTGTCACTATCCGGGTTGCTGCGCGTCCGGCAATTGATCGAAACCATGCGCGGCTTCATCGATGGCGTGTACCTGCCCGACCTCATCGCGATCGGCGGCAGTTACAAGGACTGGTTCACGCGCGGCGAGGCCGTGCGCAATTTCATGACTTATGGCGACTTCGCCGGTCCCGCGGCGGACAACGGCTTCGGCGTGCCGCGCGGGGTCGTGCTGGATCGCGATTTGTCGAAGATTTATCCGGTCGATCTCGCGGATCCGGATCAGATCCAGGAATACGTCGCGCATTCCTGGTATAAATACAGTTCCGCCGGTGGATTGCATCCATACGCTGGTGAAACGGCGCTCGACTACACCGGGCCGAAGCCGCCGTTCGAACAGCTCGACGGAGCCGGCACCTACTCCTGGGTCAAGGCGCCACGCTGGCGCGGCAAAGCGATGGAGACCGGGCCGCTCGCCCGGCTTGTCATGCTGCACGCCGCTGGGAACGTTTCCGCGAAAACGTTGACGGCCGAGACTTTGGCGCGGCTCGGGTTGCCGTTCGATGCGATTTATTCGACGTTCGGACGCGTCCTGGCGCGCGGCATCGAAAGCAAGCTGATCGTCGATCGCATGGCCTCGTGGCACGAGCGGCTAATGGCGAACATCGAACGCGGCGACGCGCGGACCTTCAACGAAGCGAAATGGGATCCGGATACCTGGCCGCGCCACAGCCAAGGGATCGGGACGGTCGAAGGGCCGCGCGGCGCACTGGCGCACTGGATCATCATCGATGACGGCAAGATAACGAATTATCAGGCCGTCGTGCCAACGACGTGGAATGCCGGACCGATGGACGACAACGGTCAGCATGGGCCTTACGAAGCCGCTCTGATGGATCGCCACCGGCTGGCGATACCGGACCAACCGCTGGAGCTTTTGCGAACGATACACAGCTTCGATCCGTGCATGGCGTGCGCGGCACATGTGTTCGGACCCGGCGGAGAGCAGTTGGTCAGGGTAAAGATTCGCTGATCACAACGGGTGTCCACGCCGCTTCCGCGTCAGGAACTTGAAAATGGAACCAACAATGCAATCGATTGACACCACACTGCCGCCGGGCAACGTCATGACGGCCGGGCCGGCCTGGCTGATCGATGCGTTCCAGCGCGGCGTGCTTTTCCTCGATCTGTTGCGGCAACGTGCCGATGAGCAGATCGAAATAACATCGCGGCCGATGGCGACCGTGTTGCGGTTCGACCATGAAATACTCATGAGCGGACATTCGCTGCCGCGGCCGATGAACTACGCGCTGGCGCGAATCGTGCCGCCGACGGGCGTCACGATCGATCCGCGCAAGCGGCCGGTCGTTGTCGTGGACCCGCGGGCCGGCGAAGGGCCGGGCATTGGCGGTTTCAAGGCGAACAGTGAGATCGGCGATGCTCTGAACGCGGGTCACCCGGTTTACTTCATCGCCTTCTCGGCCGTTCCCATGCCTGGCCAACAGTTTCTCGATGTCGTCGAGGGCCAGGTCGCGTTTTTTGAGCGTGTGGTGGAACTTCATCCCGATGCGCCACGCCCGTTCGCCATCGGCAACTGTCAGGCGGGCTATCAAACATTGATGGTGGCGATGTTACGGCCCGATCTGTTCGGCCCATGCCTGGTCGCGGGTTCGCCGATGTCGTTCTGGCAGGGCGAGCGTGGCAAGAACCCGATGCGCTATGCGGGCGGCTTGCTCGGCGGCAGTTGGTTGACCGAGATGACGAGCGACCTGGGGAACGGAAAGTTCGACGGCGCCTGGCTGGTCATGAACTTCGACAGCCTGGGGCCGTCGAACTGGCTGTGGGGAAAGCAGTACGACGTCTACGCCAACGTCGATACCGGTGGCCAGCGTTACGTCGCCTTCGAAAAGTGGTGGGGGGATTTCATCGAACTGAACGGCGACGAACTGCAGTTCCTGGTGGACAACCTGTTTATCGGCGACAAGCTGACCCGCGATCAATTGCATGCGACCGATGGCACGACATTTGACGTGCGGAACGTTACCTCGCCGATCATCGTGTTCACATCGACCGGTGACAACATCAGCCCTCCGCCGGAAACGCTTGGCTGGATCCTCGATCTGTATCCGGACGCCGACGCCGTCATCGCGGCCGGCCGCACGATCATCTACTGCCTGGATCACAAGATCGGACATCTCGCGATTTTCGTTTCGTCCAAGGTCGGCGCGAAACAAGACGAGGAGTTTGTGCAACTGATGGATGTGATCGACTGCATGCCGCCGGGTCTTTTCGAGATGGTCATATCGCCGCGTCCGGCCAGCGTGCCCGTGGGTGGTTTCGTCACCGGCGACTGGATCGCCCGTTTCGAGACCCGCTCATTCGCGGACATTCGCGCGCTTGGACGCAACAGTCCGGAGGACGATCGAGCCTTCGCCGCCGTGGCCCGCTTGTCGGAATTGAATTTAGCCGCCTATCGCTCTTTGGCGCGGCCATGGGTGCGTGCGCTCGGCAGCCAACCGGCGGCCGACATGGCCATGGCGCTACACCCGCTCCGGCTCGGCTATACGATGTTCGCCAGCCACAATCCGTGGATGAAGACGGTGCCGGCGCTGGCGGCCGAAGTGACGGCATCGCGTGAGAGCGTGGCGGCCGGCAATCCGTTCCTCGCGCTGCAAGGCCAGGTGTCGAACCAGATCATCGCGAGCCTGGACACCTGGCGCGACGCGCGGGACACATTGCAGGAAAAGCTGTTCTTCGGGTTCTATGGATCATCCGTGGTGCAGGCCTGGCTCGGCATCGATCCAAACGCCGACGCCCGCCCAATTCCTGACCTGGCTCCTGAAGCGCTGCAGGCGCAACGCGCCGAGGCGGATCGTTGCGCGTCGCTGGTGCGAAGCGGCGGCTTCGATGAAGCACTGACCCGGGCCGTGCTTTACGTCACCGCGGACGATCGGATGTTCGACCAGCGTTGCGGGCTTGCATTGAACATGGCGCGTCAGCGGCTCATGCACCTGTCGCTCGCCGCGTTCAAGACGATGGTGCGGGACCAGTTCTTCGCGTTGCGGTCGAAGCCAGTCGGCGCGTTGGCCGCCCTGTCGTCCATGGTGGCGGACGCAACCAACCGGGGGGCGTTACTTGAGCACGTGACGGCGATCGTCGCGGCCGGCGGCGTGGTCAGCGCGGACGAAAGCGACCGCCTGGCGCGGCTTCGGCAATTGATGGAGGTGGTGTGACCGATCCTCGGCCGAAGAAGTTTTACCCGATCGAAAACAAATACGTGGCCATCGGCGCGTTCGTCGCGTTCATGCTGACCCTGTTGGTAACCGACGGCAGCTTGCTCGCCGCGTTCGGTGCATTGACGCTCATCGCGGGAATTGGCTGGATCGTGCATCGCCGGGCGCGCTGACGGCAGGGCCTTCGTTACGGCACGTGAGGCACGGGGACGGCCAAGGGCAGGGGCATCGAGGCAACCTTGACCTTCACGCCGCCCAGTGTCCGGCCTGTCGCATCGACCGAGAACAGCATGAGGATCGCGGCGAACAGTCCGGTTGCCGCGATCAGAAGGAACACCGAGGCAAACCCAAACCGCGTGCCGCCGATGGCATAGACGATCGTCGCCACGACGGGTCCGGCCGCTCCACCCAAATGCCCGAGACCATCGGTCAGCGACACGCCGGTGGAACGAGCGCTGGTCGGAAAACTCTCGTTGGTCAGCGTGTACATGAGAGGGATGACGAAGCCGAGCGCCACGGTCAGGAGGAAGACGCAGATATAGGTAACGATTGCGTTATCGACCAAGGCGATGATCGCGAAGGTTGCCGTCCAAACCGCCATGCCGGCGAAGATGGAATATTTGCGTTCGAACGTATCGCCGAGCCACGCCGACATCAGGGCGCCGAGCGGCAATCCGAACGAACTCATCAGCATGAACATAATGCTGTGCGAAAGGGTATAGCCGCGATCGACAAAGAATGTCGGTCCCATGCCGAGCCAGATATACTCGCCCACATAGAACAGAAACCACATCGCAAGCAGCAAGGACATCCGGCTCAGGTAGGGAGCGTGGAATAATTGCGCTGTCGGGAACCCCGCGGATTTCGCTTCGGCCGTCATGGTGGCCACCGGCGCCATTTGCTTCCCCACCCGTTTATCGGCGCGTCGTTCCGCGGCCTCGATCACGGTTTGCGCTTCGGCGTAGCGTTGCTTGCCCAGAAGCCACCGAGGAGACTCCGGAAGGTACGCCAAAGCAGGCAGCGTCAGAATGCCAAGCGCGCCAATTCCGAACATGGCGCGCCAGCCCCACGAGAAGTTCGGCACGAGCCACAAGGCCGCGATGGGCACGAGAGCGAGACCGATAAAAGAAAATACGTTGACCCAACCAGTATAGCGGCCACGCATGGAGGCCGGCGCGAGCTCGCCGATATAGGTCGAAATGATCGCGATCTCGGCGCCAATTCCCATGCCGGTCACGAACCGCCAGACGACCATCGTCACGAGGCCATTGGAGAATGTCGCGCCAACACACCCGATCGAAAACAGCGCCGTCGCGAATGCGATACCAATTTTGCGGCCCGCGTAATCGGCGAGGTTGCCGTTGAGCCAGGCGCCGAGGATATAACCGGCCAGGCTGGCGGAAATCGGCCACGCCTGTTGCGCCGCGGTCAGATTGAACAGCTTACTGAATATCGGCAGACCGAACGCGACGTTCGTTATATCGAAAAACGCGACAAAATAACCCAGCCCAACGGACCAAAGAACGATCATCGGATAAGGCCAGATCGTCAACCGGTCGAGGCGTGCCGTCAACTCTGGGCCGGTGGCATTCATAACGTGTCTCCGATTTGTTTCCTGGACGCCCGCGAGACCACGGGCCGGCTGCTCTGGGTGCGGCCGGCCCCATGTCTTCAGACCGATCAGGTCTTCATCAGCCAGCCCGGCAGCTTGCAGGTGGCGACACCGTCCACCACCACTTCGCCGGTCTGCTTCGTCATGACGCAGTTGATCTTGGCGACATGTTTGGGCAGCAGCGCGGAGATCGTCACGACCAGAGTGACCGTGTCGTTGATGAACACCGGCGCGTGGAAGTTGATCAACTGGCTGAGATACACCGTTCCGAGGCCGGGCATGTTGGTGCCGCACACCTTGGAGATCATGCCAAACATGATTCCGCCATGGGCGATGCGCTGGCCGAATTTCGTCTTCTTGGCGAACGCGTCATCGACATGGATCTTGTTGTGGTCGCCGGTCAGATCGGCATAACCGCGGACCAGCTTGTCATCGATCAGTTGGTGATAGGTATAGCTTTGGCCGACAACGAAGTCGGCTGTTGCGGGTGGTTTAAGCGCGGCGGACATGGGCTGTTTTCCTTATACGTCATTGTGGCTCCGTTGCCGGAACCCGGTACCCTTCCCGTCATCGGGAAGGTGTCACGCGATCAGGCGATGCCCGCCGCGATGATTTTCTCGGGGAAGTCGTCCGGGGCATCCAGCAAAGTGGTCCCGGCGATGTCGCGGAACATCCGCGCCAGCGGAAGGGCGCCGGAGATATGTTTCGGCACGACCTCGCAGATTCCCATGCCACCTTCGATCTGGATGGCATCGACCAGCATCTTCGAACCGAACCGGCCGAGGAACAGCTTCACCATCGCGGCTTCGGGTTCGAACGGGGCGTTGTCCTCGATCAGCCGGGCGGCATGTTGAACACCAAGCCAGGCCACGTGGCTGTCGGACACGATCTCCGCCAGCAGCGTCTGGATCGCCTGTAGCCTGGCGATGGGATGACGGAACTGAACGCGGTGCTTCGCATAGTCAGCGGCATGCTCGGCCGCAGCCCGGGCGATGCCGACGGTTTGCGCGCCCTCGGCCACCGCGCCGGCCGAAAGGATCTGGCTTGCCATCCCCGAAGCATTGTGTTCCGAGCCCATGACGCCGGCTTCGGCCACCGCGACGCTTTTGAAAGTGAGATGCGCCACCGGACAGGCCTTGAGGCCCATCGTGTCGAGTCTCGGGCCAACCGCCAAGCCGCTCGTTCCGGCATCGACGATGAAACAGGTCAACCTCGTGTTATCGGGTTCGGGCCGGATGATGCCGAACACCAGATAGACATCGGCCGCGCCGGCGTTGCGCACGAACGCCTTGGTTCCGTTAAGGACGAAGCCGCCGCCCTGACGCGTCGCGAGCAGCGCATCGCCTCCAACGCCCAAAAATGGGCCGGTTTCCTGAATGGCGACCGCGCCAAGCTTTTCACCTTTGATCAGAGCGGGCAGATATTGTTTCTTCTGTGCCTCGCTGCCCCAATACGCGATGGCATAAACCGCCAGCGCGTGATTGTTGACAATCGATGCGATCGCCGGACAGGACCGCGACAAGGCCTGAATGACCTCGACATGACCGACGAAACCCGCGCCATCCACGCCGGATTGTTCCGGCGCCGCCAGACCGAGAAAATCCTGAGCCGCCAACTGGCCGATCAGCGATTTCGGGAACACCAGGCCACGATCCAGTTCCGCCGCGATCGGATCGAGAAACTCATCCGCGAACGCATGCGCGCGTTGCCCAAGCGCTTCCTGAGCTTTTGTCAGATAATAAGTCATTTCGCACCTACCTTCATTGCCGGAGCCGCCACTTTGGGTGGCGCGAGAACCGAGCGCGCGATCACCAGCCGCTGGATTTGATTGGTCCCCTCATAGATCTGCATGACCTTGGCATCGCGCATGAACTTGCCGAATTCCGAGGTATAGGCATGCGAACCCATCAGACGCATCGCCTGGGTCGTGACATTCATCGCGGACGCCGTGCCCAGGGTCTTGGCGATCGCCGATTCCGTGGAGAACGGTTTATTCGCCTCGCGCAGCCTCATGACGTGATGCTGGGCCTGCCGCGCACCTTCGATCTGGATCGCCATATCGGCCAACTCGAACTGCAACGTCTCTCCGGGATACGTTTTCGCGGGATAGCGCTGATGCAAATGCTTCACGCACTCATCGAGGCACCGTTGCGCCAGACCAACGGCGAGCGCGCCGATGGTCGGTCTGGCGACGTCGAGTGTCTCCATGGCGATCCGCATGCCGTCACCCTCCTTCCCAATCAGGTTGGCGGCGGGAACGCGCAGATCCTTCATCATGAAATACACGGTGTTGGAACTGCGCAGACCGAGCTTCTCTTCGCGGTCGCCCATGATGAAGCCGGGCATGGTGGGTTCGACGATGAACGCGCTGAGACCTTTCGCGCCCTTCGCGACATCGGTCGCCGCGAAGACGACCAGCACGGCGGCTACCCCGCCGTTGGTGATCCAGCATTTCGGGCCGTTCAGAATGTAGTCGTCACCGCTTTTCACCGCGGTCGCCTCGCCCGCACCGGCGTCGGAACCCGCCGCCGGTTCGGTCAACGCGAAGGCGCCAATTCCGGCGGTAAGCATCGGCTTGCAATAACGGCGCTTCTGGTCGTCGTTGCCGGCGATCAGCACCGATTCCATGCTGAGGATGCTGGCCCCCAGGGTCGTCGCCATCGCGCAACATCCGTAGCCCCATTCCTCCAACACCAGGGCCTGCGTCAGCGGGCTGTAGCCAAGGCCGCCGTATTCCTTCGGCACCGCCATCGCGAATATCTTGCTCGGTTTCGCGGCTTCCAGAAGATAGCCGTGGAATTCGCCGGACTTATCGTATTCCGCCGCGTGCGGAATGATGTTCTTCGCGACGAAGTCCTTCGCCGCCTGTTTGATCGCGGCCTGTTCGGAGTTCATGACTTATTCCCTTTGCTGGATGTGCCCTTGCTTTTCGCCGCGAGGATCGCTTGTAGTCCGCCCCATTTCGGTTGGAAGATGCCGGCCGGCATGGGTTTTGGTGTGCCCGTCATCAGCGGTTTGAATTCCATATGGGCGAGGATGTCCTTTTCGATGTCGATGCCCGGCGCGACTTCCGTGAGTGCGAGGTGACCGTCCTGAAGTTCGAACACCGCACGCTCGGTGATGAACAGAACGGGCTGCTTTACTTTTGTCGCATAAGCGCCGCTGAACGTGATCTGCTCGACCTTATTGACGTATTTCTTCGCTTTGCCTTCGTGCTTGATCGACAGCTTGCCATCCGCGGGAACCACTTTCAGCCCACCGGCTGTGAAACTTCCGCAATAAACGACCTTCTTCGCGTGTTGCGTGATGTCGATGAACCCGCCGCAGCCGACGAACTGGCCGTTGAATTTGCTGACGTTCACATTCCCGGTCGCATCCACCTGCGCCGCGCCAAGGAAGGCGATGTCGAGGCCGCCACCGTTATACCAATCGAATTGTACCTGCTGTTCGACATAGGCCTCGGCATCGAGCGACATGCCAAAATCATGCCCGCCCGCCGGAATCCCGCCGATCGTTCCGGCCTCGGTGGTCAGAGTCATCAGTCCGGAGACACCTTCCTCGGCCGCGACGTCAGCGACGCCTTCCGGGACACCAATGCCGAGATTGACGCTGCAACCTGGCACCAGTTCCATGGCCGCCCGGCGCGCGATGACCAGCCGTTCGGTCAAGGCCAACTCGGGAACGTCGCCCAGTGGCACCTTGATCGCGCCAGAATAGGCCAGATTGAACTCGGTCCCCGCCGATTGCCAATGATTTCCTGGGCCGGAAACAACGACGTGGTCGATCAGCACGCCCGGAACGCGAACCGACTTGGGATGCAGGGTGCCGGCCTTTACCACGTGTTCAACCTCGGCGATGACGATCCCACCGCAGTTTTTGGCCGCCTGCGCCAATGGAAGAGATTCCATGAGCGCGCCTTCGTCTTCGACCGTCAGATTGCCGTTCTCGTCCGCCAGGGTGCCGCGGATGATCGCGACGTCAACTTTGAAGCTTGGATAGAGCAGCCATTCCTGACCTTCCAGGTTGATGACCTTGACGATGTCCTTGGTGGTAATCTTGTTGAGTTTACCGCCTTCCAGCCGAGGATCGACGAACGTGTTCAGGCCGGTTTTCGTTATGAGTCCGGGACGGTGGGCGGCGATTTCGCGCCATAGCTGGGAGATAACGCCTTGCGGCAGGCAATATCCCTCGCAGCCGCCACTGAGGACCATCTTGGCGAAGTCGGGGGCCAGCGCGGTATGTCCGCCGACCCAACGGGCGATCATTCCAGGATGCGCGAAATGCTGCGGCCCTTTGGTCCCCCAGTCGCCGATGCCTGAAGCATGGACGAACGTGAGTTTGGCGGGGTGACCCGAGGCCAGGAACCGCTTCTCCATGGCGATCGCGAGTTCTTCCGGCCAACCGGCCAGGCCGAGGGCGGCGGCGCCCACGGCGGCGCCATCCTTTATCAGCGCGGCGGCGTCGCCGGCGGAAATCACTTTGGACATGCATCGTTCCTTTTTGACGTTCGGAGGATCAGGGGCGCGGATATTCCTGAGGATAAGGTCGCCGAAATCGGCCCGGATCGTCCCATATCAGGTATCAGACTGCGTTTCGCGCTGAGCGGAATTTAAGAGTACGGTCTGTCTGAACCGCATCGGACCCCTGGCCGTTCGAAAAACTAAGCACGGGCCAGGCAACCGCGACACCCTCGGAAACTACCTGGTTCGCCGCCGCGTGAGGTTATCCTGTCGTTACATGATGATACAATCTCGAGATCTGGTATGGGTAATTTCCGATCCTGGACTCGCGATGCGGCCGCTGGTTAGTGCGATGGTCTGACCGTCAGGCTTTGTCGCGGGGAGTCGATGGCGCGGGTCGGCCACTGACGGGTCGCACAAGGAGAAACTCATGAGTCATGCAAATGCGGCGATCGCCGAAGCGAACGTCCTGTACGAAAAGAAAGGTGTCATCGCTTATGTCACGATCAATCGGCCCAAAGTTCTGAACGCCCTCAATGGGCAGACGCTTGACGATCTCAGGGCGGCTTTCGAAAATGCCCGGGACGATGCCGTGATTCGAGGCGTGATCGTCACCGGCGCGGGTGAAAGGGCATTCATAGCCGGGGCTGACATTAACGAACTCGCGCGCCTTTCAGCGGTCGAAGCGAAGGCGGCGTCCCACAAGGGACACGCGCTGTTCGATCTGGTCGAGAATCTCGGTAAGCCCGTCATCGCCGCGGTCAATGGTTTTGCTCTGGGCGGTGGTTGCGAAACCGCGATGGCATGCACCATCAGACTGGCCACGGAGCACGCCAGGTTCGGCCAGCCTGAAGTTAAATTGGGTCTCATTCCGGGTTACGGCGGAACCCAGCGCCTGGCCAGGCTGATCGGCAAGGGGCGGGCACTGCAACTTATCCTGACCGGCGGCATGATGAACGCGCAAGAGGCGTACCGGATTGGCCTGGTCAACGAGATCGTTGCGGACGGCGGCCTGATCGCCCGGGCGGAAGCGATCATACAGGAGATCATCGCCAACGCGCCGCTCGCCGTCAGGTTCGCGATCGAGGCGGTGAACAAAGGACTTGAAACCAGCCAGGCGGAAGGCCTGGTCCTCGAAGGCTCGCTGTTCGCGATTTGCGCCGCGACCGAGGACAAGAAGGAAGGCACGTCGGCTTTTCTCGAAAAGCGCGCGGCGAAGTTCCGCGGCGTGTGAGGCGATTTGAGTATTTTTCGAGGCCGCACGCGTGAAACCGCCGCCAGCTATCGTCCATCTGGCGAAGGGCTTGGTCCATCGGCCTGCGGCTGCCCGCGTTTGACCCGACGCACCCTGGATCAACGACGGTCGTGAAACATCGTCTCACTTTGAAAGAAAACCCAATGGACAAGATCGATACGGTCGTCGCGGTGTTCGCGAACCACGAAGGCGCTGAGTCCGCGGTGAAAAAACTCTCCGCGGCGGGATTCGCGATGAAGGATCTCAGCCTGATCGGCAAGGGATATCATAGTGAGGAAAAGGTCGTCGGCTTTTACAACACCGGCGATCGGATCAAATTCTGGGGGAAATGGGGTGCTTTCTGGGGCGGCTTCTGGGGCTTGTTTTTTGGCGGCTTGTTCATTTCCATTCCCGTCATTGGCCACGTCGTCGTGCTCGGATACCTGGCCGCCGTGATCATCTCGGGGATCGAGAACGCGATCGTCGTTGGCGGGTTGAGCGCACTTGGCGCGGCGCTTTTCAGTGTCGGCATTCCGAAGAACAGCGTGCTTCAATATGAGACCGCGCTGAGCGCCGACGACTTTCTGGTGATGGCACACGGGACCGCCGAGGAAGTGGCACGGGCGAAGACCATCCTCGGGACCGCCAATCCCTTACAGATCGATATTCACGCGGGCACGACGGCAAACGCGCCTGTTCATGCGAGTGCCTGAACGCCAATCGCCGCTTATCCTGGGCATATCCGATTTTGTTTTTTCACGAGGTGTACCGTCATGGCATTCACGACGCTTTATATCGCCTTGCCGTTTGCTTTGATCGTTGGCCTCGCGTTGGTGACGGCGACCGTGAAGATACTGCGCGAATACGAGCGGGCGGTGGTCTTCACTCTCGGCCGGTTCCAGAAAGTCAAAGGCCCAGGGCTGGTACTGCTCATTCCGTTCGTGCAAGAAATGGTGCGAGTGGATTTACGGATCCAGGTCATCGAGATCCCGACCCAGGACGTGATCTCCCGCGATAACGTATCCATGAAGGTCGATGCCGTGCTCTACTTCAACGTCGTCAATCCCGAGCATGCCATCATCCAGGTGCAGGACTACCTTCCCGCGACCAACATGCTCGCTCAAACGACGCTGCGGGCGGTGCTGGGACAGCATGAACTCGATGAGATGTTATCGGAACGCAAGAAGCTGAGTACCGACGTGCAGAGCATCCTGGACGCGCAGACGGAGACCTGGGGGATTAAAGTCAGCAACGTCGAGATCCGGACCGTCGAGCTCACGGAAAATATGGTGCGTGCGATCGCCAAACAGGCAGAGGCGGAACGCGACAGGCGCGCCAAGATCATACATGCGGAGGCGGAGTTCCAGGCATCGCAAACCCTGACCAACGCCGCCAAGGTGCTATCGACCATTCCGGCGGCCATGCAGTTACGGTACTTGCAAACGCTGGCCGAGATCGGCGCGGAACAGAATTCCACGATCGTGTTCCCGATGCCAATCGATATCATCAAGCCGTTTCTGGAACTGCTGGAGAAAGCCGGCAAGGTACCGCGCGGCAACGGGGCCTTGCATATGCCGGAGATGGAGGATGCACCGCAAGCGTTATGACAACGCGACGGCAATTCGGTCCGGTACCGATTGGTATAACGATAAAGGAACAAAGTACGTGAAACGCTCCATTGTTTTAAGTTCCATCGCGGCTTGGTGCTGTCTCGGTCTGATGGCCCAGGGGTACGCGGCGCCGCCTGCCGTGACCGTCGCGGCGGCCAGCCCGGGTCCCGAGGTCAGTACGAACGCCGTGGCCGCTCCGGCGGAGGTGTGTTTGACCGATATCCGTACCTTCAGCGACCAGATGCAAAAGGACGGCTATTGGTTGGGCGGATCCGCCTATGGCTATGGCTATCCGCTCGACGGGTACGGGTATGGGTATGGCTATCCGATGGGCGGGTATCCGCCTGGGAACACGAACCTGTACCAGAACGCGCGGTCGGGGTATGAGGTCAGGAATCTCATTGCCTCCGCAAATATTCTCGGCCAGGCCGGCCAGCAGCAGACCTGCGAGGCGGTACTCGCCACAACGCGAGACATCTACAAGCGGTATGCGGCCGACGAGCACGGCCGGGGCGTGTCGACGCCCGATGGTCCGGATTGGCAGCGCCGGCAAATCGCCGGCGCGCTGCCGGTCGCCGGCAAAACGATGGCGTTTCGATCCGATCAGTTGCTCGACACGGACGTGCGCAATCCACAGAACCAGGGTCTTGGCAGCGTCCACGACATCGTCCTGGATCCGAAGACGGGCAAGATCGCCTATCTGATCGTCGCCCGCGGCGGGGTTTTCGGGTTTGACCGGAAATACGTCCCGATCCCCTGGAACGACTTCAAAATAACGCAGAACGCCAGCCTGCTCGTGCTCGATGCCGCGAAGCCCGCCATGGACGGCGCTCCCGAGGTGAATGACGACCAGTTCTCGGCCGCCGGCCACTTCGACCAGGAGAGTCAGAAGGTGGACGCGTATTGGGCGACGCATCTCGCGAACGGCAAATCCGGCGGTTGATCTCATTTTGAGTGTTCGAATGACGGAACACCCAACCTAACAGGAGCGGTCGATGTTGTGGACGGCATCGGGGATTAAAGGTTACGCGATTCAGGCGAGCGATGGGAAGATCGGTACTGTCTCCGACTTCCTGTTTGACGACGACAGTTGGCTGGTGCGCTGGCTGGTTGTCGATACCGGAACATGGCTTTCCGGCCGGAAGATTCTTTTGCCGCCCTTCGTCCTGGGGCACGCCGATCCGGCGACACGCGAATTCTCGGTCAGATTGACGATGGCGCAGGCCAAAGACAGTCCCGACGTC
>Ga0302319_10015267_pt1 | contig 14243 bp, 15 predicted proteins | sample Bog_T0_2_FD_203319 | JGI IMG/M metagenome (GOLD analysis project Ga0302319, IMG submission 203319) | Peat permafrost microbial communities from Stordalen Mire near Abisko, Sweden - Bog_T0_2 | ecosystem: Environmental > Terrestrial > Soil > Wetlands > Peat | place: Sweden: Abisko, Stordalen Mire... | reverse complement strand
TGAGGGCCGAGAGTTCCATAGAGCCGGAGCCGCCGTTGTAGAAGAGCAGCGTGCCAGTTTGGCCGAAGAGCCAGACGATGCCCAGGAGGAAGAAGACGTCGCCGATACGGGTGGTGAGGAAAGCTTTTTTGGCGGCTGCCGCGGCGGAGGGTTTGAAATACCAGAAGCCGATGAGGAGGTAGGAGGTGAGGCCGACGAGTTCCCAGCACATGAAGAGAAGCAGAATGCTGTTGGCGATGACGACACCGAGCATGGCCCCGGCGAAAAGCGACAGGAAGCAGAAGAAGCGGGTGTAGTTTTCGTCGTGGGCCATGTAGCCGGTGGAGTAAATGAAGATCAACAGGCCAACGAAGGTGACCATGACCAGCATGATGGCGGAGAGCGGGTCGAGCACCCAGCCGAGGTCGACGTGGGAGAAGCCGACTTGGATCCAGGTGAAGTTGACAGTTTCGCGAACGGCCTGGCCGTTCATCCAGCCGGAGAGGACGTGGGCGAAGGCGATGAGGGCGAGCAGGAGGGAAAAGGCGAGAGAGCCAATGGCGAGGGTTGAGGCGGTTTTACGCTTTGGCTGCTTGAGGACGGCGATGACGCCAGAAGCGAGGATGGGCACGGCTGGGATGAGCCAGAGGATGCCGGTAATTGCCGAGGGGGCGAGTTGCGGGGTGAACGAAATTGTCTCTTGCATCAACTTCTCACCCTTTCATCCTGTTCATCTGGTCGAGGTCGGTGGTGTGGGCGTGGCGGTGGATGGAGATGACGAGACCCAGTCCTACGGCGGCTTCGGCGGCGGCTACGGCTATCGAGAAAATGGCGAACATCATTCCGGTGAGAGCTTCAGGGTGGGGGCTGTAGCGCCAGAAGGCGATCAGGTTCAGATTGGCGGCGTTGAGCATGAGTTCGATGCCGATGAGAACCAGGATAGCGTTGCGGCGGGTTAGCGCGCCGGCGAGGCCGATGGCGAACAGCAGCGCGGCAACGAGCAGATAGCCGGTAAGGGGCGTCATTGGGCACCGTCCTTCTCGTGCATGGCGACGATGACTGCGCCGATGAGTGCGGCGGTCAGCAGCAGAGCGACGATTTCAAGGGGGAGAATGTAGCGGCCCATGAGGGCATTGCCGATGTCCAAGACAGTAACCGTTGGCTTGGCAGACTCGTGCGGCAAGGAGGTTGTGCTGTTGAGGACAGCCCAGCCGAAGACGGCGAAGATGGCCGCGGCGGTGACGAGGCCGATGAGCGGATTGCGGCTGTAGACGCCGTCTTTGGGGGTCTCGGAGCCACGGGTCAGCAGGATGGCGAAAACAACGAGGATGGCAACTGCGCCGATGTAGACGAGGATCTGCGCGAAGCCTGCGAACTGGGCGTCGAGTTGGAGGAAAAGAAGGGCCAGACCGGCGAAGGCGACAGTAAGAGCCAGGGCGCAGTGGACGGTGTTTTTGAGCAGCACTGCGGCAAGCGCTCCGGCGACCGAGAGTCCGGCGATGAGGTAGAAGGCAAGGCTCATGCGAGGCTCCTGTTCGTTCTGTCCAATTCCGCAGTGCGGGCGAAGACGCCCGCGCGACAGCCGGTCTTCCACCCCAGAGACGAAGACCTGTCTCTGGGGACCCCGGTCTGGAGACCGGCGCTACCATGCGCCGACAGGTAATTTGGCGAAGGGTTATTCGGCATAGCGGTAACTCCTGGGGCCGAAGTGTTCGCGCTTCATGCCGAGGCGGCCCATAAAGACGTAGACGACGAGGAGGATAGCTGAGCAGACGATCCAGCGCAGCAGGCCTTCTCCCATGAACCGCCAGGTGGCTGCGACTACCAGATTCAAGAGCGAAAGGGGCAGGACAAACTTCCAGGCGAAATTCATGAGCTGGTCCTGGCGGAGACGCGGGAGGGTTCCGCGGACCCAGATGAAGACGCACATGGAGAGCATGATTTTGGCGAAGAACCAGAACCAGGAAGGCATGAAGCCGAGGATCTGGAGGGGTGCGGAGAAGCCGCCTAGGAAGAGAGTGGTGCCGATGCCGGAGATGCCCATCATGCCGACGTATTCGCCGAGGAAGAAGAGGGCGAACTTGAAACCGGAATACTCGGTGAAGTAGCCGGCGACCAGTTCCGATTCGCCTTCAGGGAGGTCGAACGGGGAGCGGTTGGTTTCGGCGGTGGCGGCGATGGCGAAGAGGATGAATGCAGCCAGACCCCAGGGGGTGAAGATATTCCAGTGGGGCAGGCCGTAGGTGTACTGGTTTTGCAGATCGACGATCTTGTTGAGCGAGAGCGAGCCGGTCATCATGACGACGGCAACCGAGGACATCAGCAGCGGGACTTCATAGCTGATCATCTGGGCGACGGCGCGCATGGCTCCGAGGAGCGAGTATTTGTTGCGGCTGGACCAGCCGGCCATGAAGACGGACAGCTCAGTGGATGCGCCGATGGCGAAGAAGAAGAGCAGGCCGGCGTCGATATTGACGAGGGTCATGTTGCGGCCGATGGGGATGACGGCATAGCCCATGAACACGACGACTACGAGAAAGACGGGCGCAAGGAAATGGACGACGGCGTCGGCGCTGAGGGGAACGATATCTTCCTTGGTGAGGGACTTGATGCCGTCAGCGACGGGCTGGAAGATGCCATAGGGGCCGACGCGGTTGGGGCCGAAGCGATTCTGCATGCGGCCCAGGCCCTTGCGCTCAAGGAGCACCGTGATGGCGAAGAGGGCCGGGAATGTGACGATGATGCCGACGACTCCGAGCAGCACCATGACATAGGGCTGAAGCCAGACGGGCAGGAAGCTGACTACCCAATGGGCAAGAATGACAAAGATCTGATCCGCTTGCTCGATCATCCCTGCTTCTCGCTTTCTACTGGGGTGGCGACGGGTTTGGCCACGACTGGGGCGGCCGCGGCAGGCTTGGGGGCTGCGGCTTTTGCGGCGGCAGCGGCGGCGGCGGCTTTGGCCTTGGTGTCGGCTTTGACTTTTTCTTCGGCCAGACGGGCGTCGACTTCGGCAGCCTCGGTGGGGTGGATCTTGTGGTAATGCTCGTTGGACTTGGCGAGTTCCTTGCGATCATAGAGCAGGCCGCCGAAGCGATCCGTGGTGCTCAACTCGAATTCGGTATCCATCTTGATGGCTTCGAATGGACAGACTTCGACGCAGATCTGGCAGCTCATGCAGACGGAGATGTCGATGTCGAACCGAGCGGGATAAATCTGCGGCTTGCCGAGGGCGTCGGGCTTTTTGTCAGTGCTCTTTACGATGTAAATGCACTTGGGCGGGCATTCTTTTTCGCAGATCTGGCAGGCGACACAGCGGAGGCCGGCTTCCCAGTCGTCGCCATCGTAGACGAGGAAGGGAAAATCGCGCGTGGCCTCGATGGGCGCTATGCGCTCCTCGGGGTACTGAACCGTCGTGAGCCGGTCGGCAGAGACGAAACTGCCGGCGAAGTTCCTCGCCGTTTCTCCAAGACCTTTCAGTATGCCTTCGCCTAACAAGTAATCCTCCGAAAAGCAGCTAACAGCTTTTAGCCACTAGCTGTTAGCTCTTAAATGCCCGTTTCCGCGTTCCTGCTTTTAGCTAGCCCCATTGAAAATTGCTCCTCAGGGGCTAAAGCCCAACCCTTAATTCTCGATCATGCGGCACGACAGAAGTTGTGCCCTTTCAAAACCCAACTTCCCCTCCCAGACAGCAGCTGGAGGCTGAGAGCTAATCGCTAAAAGCTGCTTCACCGGTCTACTTCTCCGAGCACGATGTCTACGCTACCGAAAATCAAGACTACGTCGGCGACGTTTGCGCCGAGACACATATCTTCAAGAATGGTGAGATTGATCAGGCTTGGCGGGCGAATTCGATAACGATAGGGGTTCGGGCTGCCGTCACTGATGAGATAGAAGCCGAGTTCGCCTTTGGGGGCTTCTATGCGGCCGTAGGCTTCGCCGGGCTTGGGCCGAAAGCCGCGCAGCTTGGCCTTGGGGTCCATAATGGGACCGCCGGGAATGTCTTTGAGAGCCTGGTCGATGATTCCGAAGGACTCGCGCATTTCAAGGAGGCGAATCATGAAGCGGTCATACACGTCGCCAACGTCGCCGAGGGGTACGCGGAATTTGAAGCGATCGTAGATGCCGTAGTGGTCGACCCTGCGGATGTCGTAGTTGACGCCGGAGGCGCGAAGCATGGGGCCGGTGATACCGGCGTTGACGGCCAGTTCGGGGTGCAGGATGCCGACTCCCTGGGTGCGGGCCATGAGGATTTCGTTGCCGCGAAGCAGGTTTTCAAACTCATCGGCGAATTGGGGCAGGCCATCGAGGACCTTGCGCACGCCGGCGAGCCAGGCTGGCGTTGCGTCTACGCGGCAGCCGCCGAAGCGCATGTAATTGACCATCATGCGGGCGCCGGTGAGGGCTTCGAACAGATCGAGGATCTTTTCGCGCTCCTTGAAGGCGTACATGAGCGGCGTTCCGCTGGCGCCCATTTCCTGGATCAGGAAGCCAATGGCAGAGGCATGGTTGACGACGCGGGTGAGTTCGCCCAGGATGACGCGGAGGTACTGGGCGCGCTCCGGGACTTCCTGGCCGGTGAGCTTTTCAACGGCGATGGCGTAGGCCCAGTTGTTGGTGAGCGGGCACATGTAGTCCAGGCGATCGGTGAAGGGCATGGAGGCCAGGTAGCTTGAACTTTCGCCGATTTTCTCGTGGTTGCGGTGAAGGTAGCCGAAGACGGGCTTGAGGCGGATGACGCGCTCGCCGTCGAGGGCTACGTCCATGCGGAAGACGCCGTGGGTGGAGGGATGGTGCGGGCCCATGGCCACTTCGAGCAGTTCGCCTTCGCCGTCGGGTTCGACATGGGGGGGGCGATTCCAGCCGGGAAGCTTCTTGGGATCAGTCATGAATTCGGTGGGGGTCATGCGCTGGCTCCCTGCGAGCTCGAAGATGGGGCGGCAGCAGCCAATTTAGCCTGATGGGCTTCATGGCGCTTGAGTACTTCGTCGTGGGCGGTGGGCTCGTATTCGAAGTCGTCGGGTTCAACGTAGTCACGGCGCATGGGGTGGTCTTCAAACTCATCCCACATGAGCAGGCGGCGGAGGTCGGGATGGCCGGTGAAGACGATGCCAAAGAGGTCAAAGATTTCGCGTTCCTGGAATTCTGCCGAGCGCCAGATGGGAGTGAACGAGGGGAGATTGACCTGGTTGGTGCGGTTGACGGTCTTCATGCGCAGGATGACGGGGCCGTGTTTTTTGGCGACGGAAAACAGGTGATAGACGGCTTCAAGGCAGCCGGGAACAACGCGCTTGACGGCCTCTTCTACGGTCTCTTCGGCGGTGGTCTCGACGCCATCGACGGTCTTGGTGACGGCGCGGGTGACTTTGACTTTTTCGGAGACTTCCTTGTCAGGCCAGTCGACGCCGGTGGCGTTGGAGAGAAAGTCGAGGCTCAGATCGGAATCGTCGCGGAGGAAGGTTGCGACGGCAACGGCAGTCCTCGGATCGAGGAGCAGCGAATGCTGACCGCTGACGCTGGGGTTGGGGATGATCTCCACCGCAGCGCCGGGGACCGCTTGTTCAATCGCCGCTTTGATTTCTTCAACCGTCTTCACTGTTGTTCTCAGGCTCCTCAGCCTCTACTAACTTCTTGAACTTGGTCCGTGATGCGAATCACCGGATGGTAATGGGAATGGGCCAGACACCCTTGTTGGAAGTTGGCTCGAGATCGTGCGCGCCTTGCACGGGGACGGGAAATTCGCCCTGCGCTTCGGCGTTGAGGTGACGCGGACGGTCTTCGCCGGTGAGCGACTGGCCGTCAATCTTCTTCTGCAGGGTGATGAAGGCGTGGAGCAGGGCTTCAGGGCGCGGCGGGCATCCGGGGATGTGCACGTCTACCGGGATGTAGCGGTCAATTCCCTTGAGAACGTTGTATCCCTGTTTGAAGGGGCCGCCTGAGATGGCGCAGGCGCCCATGGCGATTACGTAGCGGGGCTCGGCCATCTGGTTATAGAGGCGGACGACCTGGGGCGCCATTTTCTTGGTGACGGTGCCGGAGATGATCATTAGGTCAGCCTGGCGGGGGGATGGGCGGAAGACTTCGCCGCCGAAGCGGGCCAGGTCATAGCGGGCCATGGTGGTGGCGATCATCTCGATGGCGCAGCAGGCAAGACCGAACTGCATGGGCCAGATGGAGCTGCGGCGTCCCCAGTTGTAGAGCTCCTCGATGGTGGTGACGAAGACCCCTTGTTTGCCGAGTTCGATCTTCAATCCATCATCCATGGTCGCTGCGCTCCTAAATCCAGTGGTCAGTTACAAGTGGTCAGTGATGAGTTCCCTGCTCACTCTGCGGCCTTTTTGGACTACCCGGCCGATATCCTATTTTCTTCTGCGCGGTTGTGGACAAATCAAGCCCACAATCCTGTTCGATCCTTCAAGAAGCCGGTCACTGACCACCGTTCACTGATCACTCTTTTCAGGCCCAGGTTAGGACACCTTTGGCCCAGGCCCAGGCCAGGCCTTCAATCAACATGAGTACAAAAACAAGCATGGAAACACAGGCTGCAACTCCAAGGCCGGTGAAGGCTACGGCGAAGGGGAGCAGGAAAACGGCCTCGACGTCAAAGACGAGGAACATGATTGCGTACAGGTAGTAGGCGGAGCGGAACTGGACCCAGGCATCACCCCGGGATTCAAGGCCGCACTCGTAGATGGCGTTCTTGATGGCGTTGGGTTTGGCGGGAGAAAAGACCGTTGCCCACATCCAAGCCAGGGCAAGCGGCGTGAGACCGAAGCCAAGGGCGACGATAAAAAGTACTGCGAGAGAAAAGTAAGGATTTGAGGCCATCAGCGAGTCGAAGTCCTTCAGAACAACCGTACCAGTTTGGCCCCCGGTTTGGCTAAGGAGATGTGCGCATGCTCACAGTCGAATGGGCCATTTGGGCGGTTCATCCCACTCTGTGAACCGCTCGCTGGAATTGAGAGCCGGAAGTGTGGGTTGGGATGTGATGCGGGCCTGCCGATCCTCCACCTTTTGATGGAAGACAGCGCAGGCCTGAGCCCTGATACCTTCATTGTGTCCCTGTAGGTCCTGACTTTGGATTGAGGGGAGAAATGTTTCTTTTCCCCTGGGAGATCACTGGAAGATGTTGAGAATTGGGTTGAAGAGCCTGTTGCGCCCCTGGTTCGTGGCCACTTTGCTGGCCGTTGGTTGTGTAATTGTGGGCACATTCGGGGTTCGCGCCGCCACGGATCCCGCGGTGGAGCCCGCTTCACCGAAGCCGGCTGATTCGATAACGACTTCAACTGCCAAATCGGCCTCGACACCGACCACGCCAGAAGCTCCGCTCTACGGGGCGCATATTCCAATTACCGGACCGACTTCGGCTTTCCATGACTCGGTGGCTTCGCGCTACAACTACGCGTTTGGGAAGCAGTCGCCGTTTTTGCCGTCGAATGCAACTTCGTCGGATGGGCAGTTCATGAACCCGAAGAGCTTTCCGACGGCAGAGTATTGCGGTCACTGCCACCAGGAGGCGTACCACCAGTGGAGGCAGTCGATTCACTCGAACAGCTTTCGCGCTCCGTGGTATCTGAAGAACGTGAATCAGCTGATCGATGAGAAGGGCGTACAGTACTCGCGGCACTGCGAGGGATGCCACAACCCGGTGGCGCTGCTGAGCGGGGACCTGACGCAGGGGATGCCCAAGAAGCGGCCAATGGAGCAAGAGGGCGTGACCTGCTCGACGTGCCACTCCATTGTTTCGACGGACACGACCGGGACCGGCAGCTATGTGATGGGAGTCCCCGCGGTGCTGGTGGATGAGGGAGGCGCGCCGATTACGCGGGCGGTGACCGACGCCGAGATTCTGGCACATCTAGACCGTCATTCGAAGGCGGTAATGCGTCCGCTGTATAAGACGGCGGAGTTCTGCGCGGCGTGCCACAAGGCGGCGATCCCGAAGACGCTGGACGACTACAAGTGGCTGCGGGCGATCTCGTTGTATGACGAGTGGCAGGGGGCAAGCTTCACCAAGCAGTCGCCACTCCCCTTCTATCGGAAGGATGTGGTTTCAACCTGCCAGACGTGCCACATGCTGCGGGAGGCGCTGCCGGCGGGAGCAGTTGATCCGGGAGCGAAGGACGGCAAGCTGGTTTCGCACCGCTGGGCGGCGGGAAATACGCTGGTGCCGCAGTATTACAAGTTTGACGAGCAGGCGGGAAAGGTTGCGGAGTTTCTGAAGAACGGGTTTGACGGCAAGGGTGTTTTCAACGTGGATATCTTTGCGCTGGAAAAGGAAAGCGCGGAGGCCACGGCGAAGGATGTTGTGCTGGTGGCGCCGCTGGGATTGACGAGCTACTCGATTGCAGCCGGGGAGACGCTGGTGGCGGATGTGGTGGTCCAGAACAAGGGGATCGGGCACACGTTCATTCCGGAACAGAGGGACTTTTACGAGGCGTGGGTGGACTTTGCGGTGAAGGACGGCGCGGGGAAGACGCTGGCCGAGAGCGGGTTTATTCAGCCGGATGGCTACCTGGACCCGAGCGCGCACTCGTTTACGAACAGGCTGGTTAACATCAAGGGCGAGTTGAATGACCTGCACCAGATTTGGCATAACCGGGTGCTGGCTTACAACAACGCGTTCCAGTCGGGGCGGTCGCAGCTGGTGCGCTATCGGTTCCGGCTGCCGAAGGAAGTTTCGGGCCAGGTTTCGATGACGGCGACAGTGCGCTATCGCAGGTTTAACCAGCATTTCATTGATTACGCGATTTCACAGACGGGGCAGAAAGAGCCGAAGCCTTATCCGATGCCGATCATCGATATGGCAAGCGAGACCAAGACTTTCAAGATTGGCGAGAATGCTCCTGTGCCGCCGGATGCGACTGAGAACAAGGAATGGATGCGGTGGAACAACTACGGGATCGGACTGCTAGATGCGCAGCAATATGAGGCATCGGTGCATGCGTTTGAGCGGGTAGCGGCGCTGCGGCCGGATTACGCGGATGCGTTCACAAACATGGCAGTGGTGGAGATTTCGTGGGAAAAATACCCGGATGCGAAGGGTAACCTGGCCAAGGCGTTGACGCTGCTGCCGGGTGATCCGAGGGCGCTCTATTACCGGGCGATTGTGGAGCGGCAGGCGGGGCAGATCAAGGAAGCGATTGCGGACTTGCAGGCCGTGCTGGAGAAGTATCCGCGGGCCAAGGACGCACTGAGGGAGCTTGGATTCAGCTATTACCAGCAGCATGATTACGCCCAGGCGCAGGCCATGTACGAGCGGTTGCAGGTGATCGATCCGGACGACCTGGCGGCGCATTACCAGTTGGCGATTCTGTATCGCCGGCAGGGGAACAAGGTGAAATCGGCGATAGAGTCGGCGAAGTTTGCGGACCAGAAGGACGATCCGACGGCTTCGCAGTACGCGCTGCAATTTCTGAGTAAGCATCCGGAGGTTGCGGGCGAGTCGATCGGCTGGCATATGCACGATCTGACTGGCGACGCGCCGAAGGGGCCGCAGAAGATTGAGTACAAGTACATTCCGGGAGCTGGTGAATAGGGGGGCTGCTGTCTTCGCCAGCTTTCCTTATTTCACATACTCGACCTCAGGATATGGCGACGCATTTTGCAGCTCGGATATGGGCGCACCTTTCAGGTAGACATCGAAGAAGGTGTCGATGAAGTGCTCGCTTATGGCAATCTGTCTGAGGCCAGTCATCCGGTGGCCCAGGGTCCGCAAGATGTACATGACCACCTGATTTTTTGTATCGTCACTGAAACCGTAATGATCTGCGCCTCGAATTGTGATCCATAGTCTGCGGTCGCTGGGCAGCCGGTTATAGATGGAGCGAAAGTTGATCATCACCGGGTTCGACTCCGTTCCGGGCTCGCTGCTGTGATCGCTCAGCAGGAACAGGAAGGGCTGAGTCACGCCATCATTGATTACATCCCCAAGGGGTAGTCCATCCACATCGATGCCCGCTTTGCATCGTGGATCGTCATGGCAGAACTCGAGTGCTGCAGCGCCGCCAAGCGAGTGGCCGAAGACGCCGACGTGCTGCATGTCGAGTCGCCCTGTAAATCTTCCTGACGGGTCGGAAGCGTCGAGCAATGCAATCTGGTCAAGGGCAAAGGCGGTGTCTGCGGACCATGCGCGGGTCAGCTTGACGGCCATGTGTGCTTGCGAATCTCCGCCTAAAAGGTCGAGGTTGTTCTGTGGCGCTCTCCGGATGACCTGTCCGTCAGGGAAGACAACGGCGAAGCTTCTATAGGGTGCGTCGAAGCCGACCACGACGTATCCGTGGCTGGCAAGGTCCTCCGCCAGACTCGTGTAGTCGGTCGTAAGCGCAGCAAGCCCTGCACGCATAATAATGACTGGATACTGTCGCTGCGCCGGAGATACAGGGGCGTCACGCAAGCTGTGGCTGTGTATCCGCGAAGAATCCCGGTTGAGGAGGGCGATGAAGAGACCATTCTCCATTGCTTTTCGCAGCGGCGCCGGCATGTAGTCATCGACTTGCTGCGAGGGTGGCGGCGCGGCCGGGTACCAGATCCAGGCAAGGAGTTTTTGCTTAGCGCCTGGAAGTGTGGCCATTGGGTCCGGCCGGGACGGATTGGACCAAACTGAAATTGTGCGGCCGACAGCGAATGATCCGGTGGGCGTTGGCAGCGTTGTTTCCCGCATGCGGTCGACCCAAAGGAGCGCGACTAGGAGGCCAACGAATGCGACAACTCCGGCACCGGTATACAGGGCGACCCTGACGAGGATCTTGACTACGCGCATCGGTCCGGAACCTGCAGGTCACAAGTTGAAATACAGCACGGGGGCCATGGAGGCGAGCACTGCTGCAGCCTGGAGGGCGAGTATGCCTAGCGCGGGCCTGAAGGCGCGCGGCAGCCACTTGATGGCGAAGAACAGTAGCACCGGCAACTGGGCTGTCATGAGGATTTGCCAGAGATGGGCAGTCGTTCCTTCGTCAGCCTCGCGGGCATGGCCATAAATGGCGATGTGGCCGAGAACGAGCGCCAGGGCTGAGAGCGACATGGCGATCGGAATGAGGGCGCTGGGGTGGCGGACGACAGCTCCGAATGAGCCTGGATTGCGAACCATTTTGCCTCCTAGAGTGTGAAAGATGCGCTCGTGGAGTGCTGCGCGGGCGACGTTTGCGATTTGAGCCAGGCTGCCGGGGTTGGTTTCGAGTAGTGCTTCGAATTCTTCGCCGTAGCGATGCTGCCAGGCGCGGGGGTAGAGCCGTATCAGGGTGCGCGCGAACTTGGGGTTCATTGCGGCTCCAGTCTCTTCAGGCCAGCCTGAATGAACTGATTGAGCGTGGCCAGGCGCGCCCGCAGAACCTGCGACCCTTCGGCGGTGATGCGATAGGGGCGCCGACGGTCTTCCGGCTCGAGAGGCTCGATCCAGCCTTGCTGTTCGAGACGCGCGATAGCGCCGTAGAGGGTGCCGGGGCCGAGGCGAGTTCCGCACAAACGGAAGATATCTTCGATCATGGCGTGGCCATGCTTGGGGCAACCAGCGAGGCTGGCGAGGACCAGCAGCGGTGGGTCTGAGTAGTGGCCCAGTTTTAGGTCGTGATTGCCTGGTACTACGTTTTGCGTACTACGCATGACGTAGTTATCGCATATCTCCGGAAACCATGCAAGGGGAATCTTCATTCGGGAGGAATTGCGCCTGGAAACAGCGACGGAGTTTCACCTGCTCGCACAATTCCGTATTTCAGGTCGAGGAATTCCTGGAGATCGTCGGGGAGAAGCGGGGCTAATTCCTGCCAGGTGAGGACCTGGCAGCGGGTGCGCAAATCTGCGGATCTTATGGCGGCCATGACGGCGAACCAGGCTTCGCGCAGGTCCGGGCGGCGTTCGTCGTGGAGGACACAGAAGCTGCATCGCTCGGCGTGCGCGGCGAGGACATTGCGGATGAGTTGGTAGCTTTTGTAGCCGCCTTCGGCGGGTTCGGCTTGGCGGGCTCGGGCTACGATTGCCTGCTGAAACTGGAGGGCTAACTCTGGGTCGGGGGCTCGCTCTTCCCATTCCTGGGTGAACTCCTCGGCGAATTCGACGGCGGTGCGACGGCGAGCGGTGCGGATTTCAAGGCGTGGCAGCAGGTCGCGGTCGAAGACTGCATCGAATTCGCGATAGGCTTCGACGATGTTGGCGGCACGGGTTTGGAAATCTGTTTCGGTAAGTTTGGCCTCGACGAGCAGGTTGCCCCATCGCATGTCGACTTCGGTACGATCGAAGCGGCCTGCAAGGGGTACGCGAGCTTTCCAACCGAAGATCGGCTCCGCATCCTGATCTACTCCGAGGGTGCGGCGAAGGATGGCGGATTGTTGGACGGCAGGAGCGCAGAATACGTTCATCAGCAGCGCGTCTGAACTCATTGAGGAGTCGAGTTCGCGCCAGCGGCGGCCCGATTCGGCTTTGGGCAGTGCCCTGCCCTGGGCGTGGATCTTGTCAAAGCGGCGATGCCATTCGGGTTTGGCCGAAATGGCGACGTAGGAAGCGTCGAAGAAGTTTCCATGGCGGAGGTCTTCGGGCACGTAGACGATGACGGGCGAGCTGCCGTAGCTCTCGACATAGGAGCGACCGCGGGCCCAAAGGCGATTGCGAGCACCGAGTTCCCGCCTTAGGTCTGCAGCGAACCAACTGGAATCTGTCGTCATTGATGGCCAGACTACTCCTTCAGGCTTGTTGAGCCAACTTGCAGGTCGCAGAACCCGCTTGTTCCGTCGATTGGTTGAGGTTCCTTTAGGCCAGACATGAGAAAATGGTCCCGTGAATCTGCCTCAAAAGTACTCAACTGCATCCTTTGTTTTTGCGCTGGTGATTGTCAGCGTTGCACCGGCATTTGCGGAGAGTTCCAAGACCAAGACCGACGAGGTTGCCGGGGCTGCGTTGTTCCGCGACCAGGGTTGCGCACACTGCCATGGAGTGGGTGGAGCTGGGGGAAAGAAGGGTCCAGATCTGACCGGGCTTCCGAGGGACAAGGAGTGGACGCCGGAGAAGATCAATAAGCAGATCCTGAACGGTGGGCAGAAGATGCCACCCTTTTCCGACGCGCTTACGGACGCGCAGATTTCCCAGTTGGTGGCCTATTTGAAGGCGAAGCACCGGCCGGAGCCGCCTCCAGCGCCTGCGGCGGATCCTACGGGGACCAATTAGGCCAAGCGGCTGAATCCATTCCTGGATGCGGCGGTTCCATCAGTCGCGGGGAAAATGGGCGCCTGTTAATTCTTCAGAAACCTTCCACAGTTTGGCGGCGACTTCCTTTTGGCGCGCTCGGCGGGAGAGGTGCGCGATCATGGGCGGACCGGCGAATTCAAAGAGGCCGCCGGGGCCGTAGAATCCACCGGGAAGGACGTCTGCCGAGGTTGCTGCAAACAGTGCTGATTTTGCGCCATCGGCGGCGGATTGACTCATCACAGTGCCGAGGAAGTTTCTGACCAGGGAGGATGCGCTCCTTTTGCCGCGGCCATTGGCGAAGAGATTGGTGCGGGCAAAGCCGGGGTGGACGGCGCTGCTGAGCAGGCCCCACTTGGCTTGATCGCTTCGGGATTGGAGTTGCTGGGCGAACAGGAGCAATGCGAGTTTGGATTGGCAATAGGCGGCCCACGGCTTGTAAATACACTCGCCGTTGAGATCGTCGAAGCGGATGGTTCCGTATCGGTGGAAGCGGCTGCTTACCTGAACGACTCTGGGACGCCTGCCGAGGCGGAGTTGCGGCAGCAGGAGCGCAGTAAGAGCAAAGTGGCCAAGGTAGTTGGTGCCCAATTGCATTTCGAAGCCGTCCGTGGTCAGCTGCCTTTTGGGAAGGGCCATGACGCCAGCATTGTTGATCAGCAAATCGATGGGCCGTTCGGTGGCGGAAAGCCGGGCGGCAAAGGCGCGGATTGAAGCGAGGTCGGCGAGGTCGAGCTTCTCAAACCGGATCAGTGCCCGGGGGGCGACGGCGCGAATCGCTCCCGCAGCAGACCTGCCCCGTGCATCATTGCGACTGGCAATGATGACATCGGCGCAGCTCTGTGCGAGGGCCTTGGCGATTTCATAACCAAGACCGCCCGACGCTCCGGTTACGACAGCCAGCTTCCCGGTTTGGGGCGGAAAGAATGCGGCGGCTGCTCCATGCAGTGAGATTTGTTCTTGAATCACTGCTGTCCGGTTTAACTTAGTTTCGTCGCCGTCAAGCTCATTTCCATGTATGGTTTATAGCGATTTCAGGGTGTCCACGATTTGAATTGCGTGCGGCTCATTTGCGATGCTTTCGGGATTCG
>Ga0302319_10015265_pt1 | contig 14244 bp, 9 predicted proteins | sample Bog_T0_2_FD_203319 | JGI IMG/M metagenome (GOLD analysis project Ga0302319, IMG submission 203319) | Peat permafrost microbial communities from Stordalen Mire near Abisko, Sweden - Bog_T0_2 | ecosystem: Environmental > Terrestrial > Soil > Wetlands > Peat | place: Sweden: Abisko, Stordalen Mire... | reverse complement strand
CACCTCGGAATGGCAAACTAAAGGACCTATTACGGCGCGACTGAAGGTGCGCCCCTTCCAATCCCCGAGAAGCCGCCTTTTTCCGCAGCCTGCTAGAGCGCTAAGTCTGACGGGCCGGGGAAACTTTCCTTGGGATATGGCCACATAGATCGAGCTTCTAGACAAGCCAACTCGGCTTTTGACCTGTGGCAGGCGGAGGATCGCTTCGGACATTACTGGCTCCTTTCAAGCTGTTCTGGAGACCATCGATACCATCTGCCGACTGCTAAAATCAGCGATCAGCCACGTCTTCGCGCTGTTTGAGACAAGAAAATGTGGGGAATCATAGCGTCATGGTTTATCGTTGTCGTGGGGCAAAAAAAGTTGTCTCAGCCTGTCTGAGACAAATCAAAAGCTGTTTTTTGGAAGACAGAGTGAGCGGTGCGCTCGCGGTGCGTTCTACGTCTTCCTAGGTGCGAAGATTTTTGACCCTTCTGCGTGCCGGAGCAGCGAGTGAACAAGAAGTCGACAAAGCGACGATCGAGCCAAGGGTTAGGTAAGCAACCGTCGACCTCAATTAGGTGGGACGAGCTTCCGCATCAGCAGCTTTGGATCGCCGCTCAGGACGCTATGGCGTTCGGTTCGCGCGCTCGGTCTAGCGAAGATGCTGTCCGGCACGTCCTTAAAGCGGCGACTCCCAAAACTCGACCCAGCGGATCACATCAGATACGTTGAACTTGAGTGCACTCGAATCGTCGAACGGCTCCGCAGTGTCCGAGATGAGTATCGACGTTACCTCGAAGACCCAGGGGCTAAGCCTCTCGCAGAAATGTACTGGGTGGTGTTTCGCTTTGGCGTCATGGATTGGGCTGTCATGGTGCTCCGAACCGCAGTGTTGGACTATGTAAGCAATTCCCAGATAACAACGGAGCCTTGGGAAGCGCTCTTTCAGTACCCTGCTCCGCTGGTGCACCTTCGTGGGGAAGAGCAGAATAAGAAAGCGAAATCCCCGATCGTTCAACGGGATGAGGCGCTGTCGAAAACCATCAATCGCCTGCTAGGCAAAGAGGTTTTTGATGAGCTGCTTGTAGGTGGACCCTTCGGTCGAGAAGGTCAGCTACGACTTGGGCGGAGCATGCCCGGAGTCGCGTTCCTTAGGGGGCACGAGACACTCTTGGAGGGTATCAAGAGACGTCAGGAATTGTGGGATAAGTGCTACCCGTGGACCGACGGGTTAGCAAAGCTATTCGACGTGGCGCAGGAAAAGCTAACTTTTCAAGCTGAAGCACTTGGAGAGGATGGACGAAGAGCGGAATCATGGATTTTGCAACTCTCGTCATTCCAGCGAATAGCGTACAAACACTTATACGTGCTGAAGTCAGGAGAAGTCGCCACTCGAAATCTAGGAGAAGTCCGTTGGCTTTCGTTGCTTCGCGAGCTAGATGTAACTAAACTCGAGCCGGATCGCGAATTGCAAGGCAATGCCAAAAAGGTCCTAACTAGGGATTGGCCGCATGTAAGATGCGCATTGGCTTCAGGGTTGCCGATTCAGGTACCCTTTGGCTTTTTCGGCATCTCCAGTCGGGCATGGATATTCGTGTTCAACTTCATTGCGCATCATGGGGTAGAGAGAACATGATTATGACCAACGCGAAAAAGGACCTGAAATTCTACGCTCGGAACTTCTTGGGACAGTGCTTTGTATAGGTCACTATTGCCAGGTTTAAGCTGGGAACGCCCGGGCTAGCGAGACGGCCAGGAACATTCCGACTCTCCGGCGGGTGCGCCATGCTGAATATTAAGAAGATTCTTCTGCCGGTTGATTTCCCCAACACCTCGCTGGAGGTGGTCCATCAGGCTGCAACGTTGGCCCACCATTTCCATTCTGAGATCGTGATGCTTCACGTCGTGACGGCGCAGAGCCATGCCGCCGGCGTGCCGGAGGACGGCCCCGAGTTCGCTGCTTGGGATGTGCTAGCTGAAATCACTAAACGGGCCCAGAAAAACTTGGACCAGTCTCTCGGGCCGGAGCTTGATGGCCTTGCCATCCGATCCGCATTGGTCAAAGGCGACCCGGCCCACGCCATTGTGCAGATGGCTGAGGAGAAAAACGCCGACCTGATCATGATGCCGTCCCATGGCTTCACGTTCAATCAGTTTCTGCTGGGCTCTGTAACGGCGAAAGTACTAGACGGTAGCGAGTGCCCGGTTTGGACCAGTGCGCACGTTGAAGGATCGCCGGTGCAGGAGTTTGCGATCCGCAACGTGCTGTGCGCGGTTGATTTCGGCCCTCGTAGTGACAATGCTGTGTCGTGGGCCGCGCGAATGGCCGCCGAGCTCGGTGCCCGTCTTACGCTCGCCCACGTCACGGCCGGGGTGGAGCTTTGGGGACCCGGCGGCACCTATGTCAGTGCAAAGTGGAAAGAGGCGCTTGTCAGCGACGCTTCTCGGCATCTGGCAGTGCTTCAACAAGAGTTGGACATCAAGGCGGACGTATTCATCGGCAGCGGTGACGCGTCCAAGATGTTGGACGAAGCTGCCAGGCAGACAAAGGCGGATCTGTTGGTCACCGTGTGCTACCCCTACGGCGGTAACCTGCGGATCCACGGCTACGCAACCATTTGCGCAGTGCCGACTCCAGTTCTGAGCGTGTGAGCGCCAGGTCACCGGCGAGATGGAGGTCGCTCCCTCTAGGCGCGATCTGTCTTTCGCGGGGCCCTACAAGCACCGCCTTCGTCATAACCGGTTACAAGGTCTCCCCGAATCATTAGCCAAGAGTGAGCAATTGTGAACAGTTGATGCATTGCTGCCAGCCGTACCACCGCACGGTGTCAGGTCCCCCATCAACATGTTTGGGCCATGGTTGCAGCGCTGCCTTGTTTTCGGCACGTCGCCACCGTTACACTGGGCGGGAACGCGCTGAGGCAAGGGCAATATCGGCCGCAGAAGAGCGTCGCGAAGGCGAATTTGACACCGTTCTAGTCGCTACGGATTTTGAGCGACTCTAAGTCAAAACAGGATGTCCCTTTTGACCGTTGACACCAATGAGCCCCCTTTCATCGAGCGTGGCCATCAACTCCCGGCCCACGCTTCGCAATCTCGCCGACACAAGAAAGTAGTGGGGGTCATATGGATTCTGTTGGTGCTCGCCCTTGCGCTTGCAGTCGTGCTGGTTTGGCACCATCACGATGCCGTGAAAAAAGTCGCGCCCGCGCCGCCTAAAATCACGGTTACGAGCACGACGGCCAAGAAAGGTGACATCGGCGTTTACCTTGACGCAATCGGCACGGTCACTCCCGTCTATACCGATTCGATTACCAGCCAGGTGAATGGCCTGGTCGTTGCCGTGCACTATACGGAGGGGCAGCTGGTCCGTAAGGGCGATCCGCTGGTTGATATCGATTCGCGTCCGTACCGCGCCACACTTTTGCAGGCGCAAGGCGCTCTGGAGCGAGATGAGAACGTGCTTGCACAAGCCCAGATGGACCTTGAGCGCTACCGTGCCTCGTGGGCGCGCAACGCCATCGCAAAACAGATTTTGGATGACCAGGAAAAGCTGGTATTGCAAGACCAGGGCACCGTAAAAAACGACCAGGGAACGGTGCGATATGACGAGCTTCAGGTTGAGTACTGCCACATCACGGCTCCCATTGCCGGGCGGGTGGGTTTACGGCTGGTGGATCCGGGCAACGTGGTGCAGTCTTCTGGAGCCGTAACCCTCGCGGTCATTACGCAGTTGGAACCCATCACCGTAATTTTCACAATCCCGGAAGACAGTCTGGGTCCGGTTGAAGCTCAACTGCACAAGAAGGCTACTCTCACCGTCTCTGCCCTGGATCGCACGGCACAGACGCCGATCGCCAGCGGCAAGCTGTTGACGCTCGACAACCAGATTGACACCACGACTGGGACAGTAAAGGCACGAGCTGTCTTCGATAACAAGAATGATGCACTTTTCCCCAACCAGTTTGTAAACACGCGGCTGCTGGTGAATACGTTGCAGGGCGTGACGCTAGTTGCGGCCTCAGCGATTCAACAAAACGGTCAAGCCTCGTTCGTATACGTGATTCAAAACAATATTGCTCATATCCGCAGCATAAAGACGGGAGTTACCAACGGTGGGGTAACGCAAGTTGACGGCATCAATCCTGGAGACGTTGTCGCCAACAGCAGCTTCGACAAGTTGCAGGACAATACCGCGGTCGTCGTTTCGAATAAGGTTTCGACCCAGCCTTCCCCGGCCGGCGCGAACGGGAACAGCGCCCCGTGAATCCGTCTCGTCCGTTTATCTTGCGGCCAGTAGCGACCGGTTTGCTGATGGCGGCCATCCTGCTGGTCGGTGTGGTCGGCTATACACAGCTGCCGGTCTCCGCATTGCCGCAAGTCGATTATCCGACCATTCAGGTGCTCACGTTTTATCCAGGAGCAAGCCCGACGGTGATGGCGACGACGGTGACGGCGCCCTTGGAGCGCCAATTCGGCGAGATGCAGGGTTTGAGCCAGATGACCTCCACCAGTTCCGGCGGCACTTCCGTCATCGTGCTGCAGTTCAACCTCACGCTGGATATTGATGTGGCCGAGGAAGAGGTGCAGTCTGCCATCAACGCGGCGCAGAGCCTTTTGCCATCCATTCTGCCCGCGCCGCCGATCTACAGTAAGACGAATCCAGCCGATGCCCCTGTGCTGACTCTGGCCATCACCTCTAGTTCCATGCCGCTTTCGCAGGTTGAGGACCTGGTGGACACCCGCCTTGCGCCGAAGATTTCGCAGCTCAACGGGGTCGGCCTGGTAACCATTAGCGGCGGCCAAAAACCCGCCGTCCGGATTCAGGCCAATCCCACGGCGCTGTCATCCTACGGCATCAACCTGGAGGATCTGCGCACGGCGCTGACCAACGCCAGTGTGAACGCCGCCAAAGGGAACTTCGATGGACCGCGCCAGGATTTCCAGATTGACGCCAACGATCAGCTGGTCACCAGCGGCGACTATCGGAAGGTTGTCGTTGCCTACCGGAACGGTGCGCCGGTCATGCTGCCCGATGTGGCCAACATCGTGAATGGCGTCGAGAACAATAATCAGGCAGCGTGGATGAATCAGACTCCGGCGGTCATCCTGAACGTGCAACGCCAGCCCGGGGCCAACACCATCAGCGTGGTCAAGAGCATCAAGCAGCTCATGCCGCAGCTTCAGGCCAATCTGCCCACCGGCATTCAGGTCACTACGCTCACCGATCTCACCACTTCCATCGAAGCATCGGTTTCCGACGTTGAGTTTGAATTGCTGTTGACGGTCGGACTGGTTGTGCTGGTCATCTTTCTTTTCTTGCGGAGTCTCTACGCCACCATTATCCCCAGCGTGGCTGTGCCGCTGTCGCTGATCGGCACCTTCGCGGCGATGTACATCCTGGGTTACAGCCTGGATAACTTATCGCTCATGGCCCTGACCATCTCTACCGGCTTCGTGGTGGACGATGCCATTGTGATGATCGAGAACATCTCGCGCTACATCGAAGCGGGCGATCCACCCATGGAAGCGGCCCTCAAGGGTGCGGAGCAGATTGGCTTCACCATTCTCTCGCTCTCCGTGTCGCTCATTGCCGTACTGATTCCGCTGTTGTTTATGGGTGACGTGGTGGGGCGCTTGTTCCGCGAGTTTGCCGTGACCCTGGCCGTGACCATCGTCATTTCGGCCGTGGTCTCGCTTACGCTCACCCCCATGATGAGTGCGCGAATCTTGCGCCACAAGCCAAAAGAGCAGCAGGGACGCATCTATCGAGCTTCGGAACGTGCTTTCGAGGGGATGATCGCGTTCTACGGCCGGACGCTGAAGTTTGTCCTTCAATACCAGATGATCACGCTGTTGGTCGCAGTTTCCACCCTGCTGCTTACGGTTTTCCTTTACATCATCATTCCCAAAGGATTTTTTCCGGTGCAGGACACGGGTGTCATCCAGGGCATATCGCAGGCGCCGCCGACGATTAGCTCAAAGGCCATGGCAGCCAGGCAACTGGAGCTTACAAAGGCAATTCTGGCCGACCCGGCAGTGGAAAGCCTGTCGTCGTTTATCGGCGCCGATGGAACGAATACCACCACCAACAGCGGCCGGATATCGATCAATTTGAAGCCGCTCAACCAGCGCAACATCAGCGCGTCAAACCTGATCCGCAGGCTCAATTCCAGAGTGAGCCAGGTCCAGGGAATACAGCTGTTCATGCAACCGGTGCAGAACATTTCCGTGGACGATCGGGTGAGCCGAACGCAATACCAGTACACGCTCGAAGACCCCGATGCGAATGAACTGAACGACTGGACCAACCGTTTCGTCGGCCGGCTGAAGCAGTTGCCGGAACTGGAAGATGTCGCCACCGACCAACAATTGGGAGGGCTGGCAGTGTCTCTGGTGATCGACCGGGTCACAGCCTCGCGACTTGGCATTGCGGTTTCGACCATCGATAACACCCTGTATGACGCCTTCGGCCAACGGCAAATCAACACCATGTATACGCAGGTGAATCAGTATCACGTTGTGCTGGAGAGTGAACCGCAATTTCAACTGGACCCCAACCAGCTGAACCATCTCTACATCCAGTCCAATGCGTCTGCCGGCGCAACCGGCGCCGGGGCCTCTTCCTCTTTCGCGTCGTCCGGATCAAGTTCCGCCGGGTCCAACGCGCTGACGACTTCGGCACTCTACACGCCATCGGCAAATATCCTTGCTCCTCCTCTGAACGCGCTTTCGCCAAACCCCTCTTCGCCGTCGAGCACGGGGGCAAACTCTGCCGGCACCACCAGTTCGGCCATGAGCAATGCGGTGCCGCTGAGCGCTTTCTCGCACTTCGAGAAGACGACGGAGGCGCTGGCCATTACCCACCAGGGTCAATTTCCAGCCATCACCGTATCGTTCAATCTGGCGCCCAATGCCGCGCTGGGCGAGGCCATCACGGCGGTCGACAAAGTGCAAAAAGACGTGCACATGCCTCCCAGCCTGCAGGCCGGTTTTCAAGGCACTGCGGCAGCATTCACCGCTTCGCTAGCCAATGTGCCGTTACTCATTCTGGCCGCGCTGGTCACCGTGTACATCGTGCTGGGTATTTTGTACGAGAGCTTTATCCATCCCATCACCATTCTGTCCACGCTACCGTCAGCGGGGGTTGGCGCCTTGCTCGCACTGCTTCTCTTTCGCCAGGATTTGAACATGGTCGCGATCATCGGCATTGTCCTGCTGATCGGTATCGTGAAAAAGAACGGCATTATGATGGTCGACTTCGCGCTGGAAGCTGAGCGGAAGCACGGCAAGAACGCGACCGATGCAATTTACCAGGCTTGTCTGCTCCGCTTCCGCCCTATCATGATGACCACCATGGCCGCGCTACTGGCCGGGCTACCGCTGGCTTTGGGAACTGGTTTCGGTTCCGAATTGCGCCGCCCGCTGGGCATCGCCATGGTGGGCGGACTGCTGCTGAGCCAGGCGCTCACGCTTTACACCACACCCGTCATCTATATCTTTTTTGACAATCTGGCGCAGCGCTTTACAAAAAAACCGAACAAGCCGGCAACCGGAGACAGAGAACTGGCAGGGCCCGCATGAACATCTCCGCACCTTTCATTCAGCGGCCTGTAGCGACGACGCTGCTCACGCTGGCGATCGCCCTGGCCGGGGCGGTTGCGTTTGGGGTGCTGCCGGTGTCGCCCCTGCCGGAGGTTGATTTTCCGACTATTTCAGTCAGTGCAGGCTTGCCAGGAGCCAGCGCCGACATTATGGCCTCGTCCGTCGCCACTCCCCTGGAGCGCCAGTTCGGTCATATTGCAGGGGTGACGGAGATGACTTCTGCCAGCACCCTGGGCAGCACATCGGTCACCATTCAGTTTGACCTCAGCCGCGACATTGATGGCGCGGCGCGGGATGTGGAGGCAGCCATCAATGCGGCGCGAACTTATCTGCCCGCCAACCTGCCGGGCAATCCGACCTATCGCAAGGTCAATCCCGCCGACGCGCCGATCATGATTCTCGGGCTGACCTCAGACAAATTCGGTCCCGCCAAAATGTATGACGAAGCCTCTACCGTCATCGAGCAGAAGTTGTCGCAGATCCAGGGCGTAGGGCAGGTCTCGGTTGGAGGTGGCGCATTGCCGGCCGTGCGGGTGGACGCAAATCCCACGCAATTGGCCAGCTACGGACTTACCCTGGCGAATGTGCAATCCGTGTTGAGCCTGCAAAACGCTGACCTGGCCAAAGGCCAGATCACCGACGGCATGGTGACCGCGGACATAGTTGCCAACGATCAGATCTCGCTCGCCCAGGACTACAAGCCGCTGGTCGTCGCTTATAGCAAAGGCGCGGCCGTCCATCTGTCCGACGTCGCTCAGGTGACGGACTCGGTGGCCAACGTCCGGGCTGCCGGCTACTTGAACGGCAAGCGTGCGGTTATGGTCATCATCTTCCGCCAACCCGGCGCCAACATCATTGCCACGGTCGACCGCATTCGCGCGCAACTTCCGGTTATCCAGGCAACCATTCCGCTGGGCATCGACACCACCATCGTTCTGGATCGCACCACTACCATCCGTGCCTCGGTCAATGACGCGGAGATGACGGTGCTTATTTCCATCGGCCTGGTCATCCTGGTGGTGTTTGTCTTCTTGCGCAATGCTCGCGCTACGCTCATTCCCGGCATCGCGGTAGCGGTCTCGCTGGTCGGCACGTTTGCCGTAATGTATCTGTTCGGATACAGCCTTGACATCCTTTCGCTGATGGCCATCACCATTGCCACCGGATTTGTGGTGGATGATGCCATCGTGGTGATGGAAAATGTCGCACGCCATCTGGAAAACGGCATGAGCCCCTTTGCCGCGGCCCTGAAAGGTGCGCAGGAAATCGGTTTCACCGTCTTCACCATCAGCATTTCGCTCATTGCCGTCTTCATTCCTCTTCTGATGATGGGCGGAATTGTTGGCCGTCTCTTCCGCGAGTTTGCCGTCACCCTCTCGACCTCCATTCTGGTATCGATGGTCGTCTCCCTGACCACCACGCCCATGATGTGCGCCTACCTATTGAAGAACGAGCGCACGGAAAAACATGGCCGCATCTACCGGGCCAACGAAAAGTTCTTTGACTGGGTGCTGTCGTTGTATCGCGGCAGCCTGCATTGGGTGCTCGATCATCCGACCCTCACCCTGGTGGTACTCTTCATAACCATAGGCCTCAATGTGGTGCTGATCGTCAAGATACCCAAGGGCTTTTTTCCCGTAGAGGACACGGGAGCGTTGTCCGGTGCAGTACGCGGGCCGCAGGATTCATCCTTTCCCGCGATGGACAACTCCATTCGGCAGATCGGCAATGTGATCAAGAATGATCCTGCGGTCGCGAATGTGATTGCGTTTACCGGCGGCGGAGGGGCAACCAATACCGGCTCCCTTTATATTGCGCTCAAGCCGCTGGCAGAGCGCAAGGGAACTGCCGCTCAGATCATCAACCGCCTGCGGCCCCAATTGAATCGCCTGCCGGTGGCTTCCGCGTTCCTCCAATCCGTCCAGGATCTGCGCATTGGCGGCCGATCCAGTAATGCGATGTACCAGTACACGATCCAATCCGATACGGTGCAGGATCTTACCAAGTGGGGACCGATCATACTGGGTGCGATGCAGGGCCTGCCGGGTCTGCAGGACATAAGCTCAGACCAGCAGAATGGCGGTCTTGAGGAGTTGATGAACTATGATCGTGTCAACGCGGCCAAGCTTGGCCTTACTGTGCAGTCGCTGGACTCAACGTTATATAGTGCATTCGGCCAATCGCAAGTATCCATCATCTACACGCAGTTAAATCAGTATTACGTGGTGCTGGAAGTTGCTCCCCAGTATTGGCAAACCCCGGAAGGATTGAAAGACATCTACCTTCAATCCAGCGGTGGGAACATTCCGCTGCTCGGGGTGGCCGGGAGCCAAGCCAACACCACTCCCCTGGCCATCAACCATACGGGCTTATTTCCTTCGGTCACGGTGTCCTTTAACCTGGCGTCGAACGTGTCTTTGAGCGATGCCACGTTGGCCATCGACCGGATGCAAAAGCGGCTCGGCACTCCTTCCACTCTGCAAGGCTTTTTTGCCGGCACGCTGCTGGCCTACCAGCAATCTCTCGGCACCGAGCCTATGCTGATTCTGACGGCGCTGCTGGCGGTGTACATCGTTCTCGGTATTTTGTATGAAAGCTTGGTCCATCCCCTGACGATCATCTCCAGCCTGCCGTCGGCGAGCGTAGGCGCGATGCTGGCATTGATGCTCTTTAAGCAGGACCTGAACGTCATCTCCATCATTGGCATTGTGCTGCTGATCGGAATCGTAAAAAAGAACGCCATTATGATGATCGATTTCGCGCTTGAGGCAGAGCGCCAGGAGGGAAAGAAGCCCATCGACGCGATTTTCGAAGCGTGCATGTTGCGCTTCCGTCCCATTCTGATGACGACGATGGCCGCGTTATTAGGAGCTCTGCCGTTGGCGCTGGGGACGGGCACGGGGTATGAGCTCCGCCGGCCCCTGGGCATCACGATTGTGGGAGGGCTGATCCTGAGCCAGATGCTCACGCTCTATACAACGCCGGTCGTCTATTTGGCGTTCGACCGGCTGCGGCTGCGAATGCAGAGCAAGCACCACGGCACGCTTCCGTCTCCAGCGCCGGAAGCCGGCTAGCACGTTGGACTGAGACGAATCGTTGGTTAGGGAAAAACGGCATGATTATTTTCCGACGAAAACCAGCCGGCTGCACGAGTGGACTGTGTGCGGCGGCGCTCTTGTTAATGCTATCGGGCTGCGTGGTGGGACCGAAATACCATCCACCCGTGACGCAGGCGCCGGCAGCGGTCTACAAGGAATCACCCAGCCAGTTCAAGGAAACTGAAGGCTGGACAGTGGCGCAGCCTGCCGATGCCAAGTTGCGCGGCAAATGGTGGGAGATCTTCAACGATCGCGAGTTGAACGCCCTCGAAGAACAATTGGATATAAACAACCAGAACATCAAGCAGTACTTCGAGAACTTCATGGAAGCTCGCGCCATAGTGCGCGAGGCCCGCTCACAATACTTTCCAACCATTTCCGTTGTCCCGTCGGCGACCCGCGCGGGAGCCTCGGCGAACTCGAGCGGGACAAACAACACCAAAACGACCGCCACTGGAACAGCCTCGAGTTCCCGATCGCAAGTCAGCGCCTCGCTATTTACCCTGCCGGTCGAAGCGTCCTGGGAGCCGGACCTTTGGGGCAAGGTCCGCAACACCGTGCGCGAATCGCAATACGCCGCCCAGGTCAGCGCGGCGGACCTCGAGAACGAGCGTCTCACCGAGCAGGCCAGTTTGGCGGAGTACTTCTTTGAGATCCGCGGCCAGGACCAGCTGCAACAGATCTACAACGATACGGTGGAGGCGGACCAGAAGGCACTTGAGCTGACTCGTGCACTCTATGAAACGGGCGTTGACGACCAGATCTCGGTAGTCGAAGCTGAAACCACGCTACAGAGCGTGGAGGCCGGGGCAACCAATGTTGGAATCGCGCGAGCCCAATACGAGCATGCCATCGCCGTTCTCATAGGCAAGTCACCCTCCACTTTCTCTATTCCTGTGAAGCCAATGACGGTTGCTCCACCTCCGATTCCGATTGGCGTTCCCTCGCAGCTCCTCGAGCGCCGGCCGGATATCGCCGCCGCCGAACGCACCATGGCCGGAGCCAACGCGGCAATCGGCATCGCGTATGCAGCGTATTATCCGAACCTGACGTTGAGCGCGGAAGGTGGCTTTGACAGTTCGTCCTTCGCAAATTGGTTCTCATGGCCAGCCCGCTTCTGGTCCGTCGGGGCGTCGATCTCGGAAACCATCTTCGACGCTGGCCTGCGCCGCGCCACTGTCCAGCAATATGTTGCGACCTACAAGGCCGATCTAGCCAGTTACCGCCAGACCGTGCTTGCTGCATTCCAGCAGGTGGAAGATGGTCTTGCCGAGGTCCGCATTCTGTCCAAGGAGATCCAGCAGCAACAGCAGGCAGTGAATTCTTCTGAAACCTACCTCAAGCTCGAACAGGCCCGGTACGAGAACGGCATTGATCCCTATGTCGACGTGCTGATTGCCCAGACCACGCTACTGTCGAACCAGCAGACTCTCAACAGTCTTCAGGTGGAACAGATGGCCTACGCCGTGGCGCTGGTGGAGGCCCTGGGTGGAGGCTGGGATCGTTCGCAACTGCCGAGTCCTCAGCAGGTGACGCAGAAGCCACCCAAGTCGGAGACGACTATCGAGCAGTAGGATAGAGGACCTCGGGAATGGTGTCCTGCGCAAGAACGTTGGCCCGACTCAAGCGGCGCTCTCTTCCAACAGACGATCGTGACCAGGGTGGCGTCTTCGGGAAAGCTGAGGTATTGGTTGATAAGGCGAAACAGTTCCTGGCGAAATGCTTCTTCAAGATGATATTGACCTGTCTCGCGCCTTAGACTAGCGCTCCGGCCTTTGACGGCCCAGCACCCGCAAAAGCCCAAACGCATGAAAGGCAAGAGGTTTCGGCGGCGCCGTACGCATCCCTAAGGGTGGTACAGTAAAATACCACCAAAGTGAGCATAATTGGGCAGACCAACTTCCCTTAAAGTGCTCAACTCCTTGTGTACCCGCGACTATGGAGTTCTGTGGTGTACCCGGCCACTCTCGGGTTGAAAACGAAAATCCAGAACTACTGGTAAGCGTCTGCCACGAGGGCCGGTAGCTAAAAGGAGGGTCAATGCGCCTATCAAAAGAGTCTTCCCTCAGTCTCGTCCCAGCACTAGCTATGCTTATGCTAGGGCTCTTATGCCCGGTTGCCTTCGGGCAAGTGTTTAATCACGACTATCGAATTTGCAATAGCGATTACGCCTTGTGCGCGGCGGCGATCTGCACCCCCACCGGAGGACAGATCCTGGTGAATACGGCCAACGGCCAGGCGTTTTTCCCAGCGGCAGCTTGCACATGCCCGCTTTACCGCGGAGATGACATTGTGGATGTGGCTGGTGGAAACATGACAGGCAGTTGCGAAACAAACAGCGCCGCTACTGTGTGGTCGGGGTATTCGATCAAGTCTGAACAACCGCAGGAACTCAGCAATTGGCAGACGGTTGACGCGCCCGCTCTGCTGTGTGGCAAGGACCAAATGCAGGGTGCTCAGCTTGCCAATTGCTTCAGCTTTAAGTGCGTCCGCGCGGGAAAGATCAACGGAGTTGAGGTTGCGACCTGTACCTGTCCGTTAGGCGAGTCGATCGAGGGCGTTGGGGTCCCGGCTGACAGTGCCTTCTTCACCCAGGCTGGGCAATGCTCCACCACCGTGTGCTCACAACATCGGGTGTCTACGATCTTCGGATTCGACGATGCAACGCAGGGCGGACAGTGTATAGAGCTGTCGAACAATGACAGCGCGCTAGCTTCTGGAGACGGCGTCAAACGGGAGAGACCTTTCACCAAAGATGTGGCCTCTGCAGCTAAGCACTGAGGGCGCCGATGGCTCCCGCTGTAATGAATGGCACGGCAGGGGGATTTATACTGTCGCATCGTGCCGTGCTGGGGGAGAACAGCCAATGCAATGGACCGCCAACGCACCGCACACAACCCAAAGATTCATGTATTCCATGGAGAAAAATGTGACGAAACTTTCGATAACGCTGTGCTTGATTCTGCTTTCGATTACGCCGTGCGCGCCCGCGATATTCGCTCAGGGCGCGATGGGCGCATCCGGCCAAGGCAATATGGCCCAGACCGCTGCCAAGCTGGAGAAGATGTCGGCGGAGTTGCAACTCACTCCGGCGCAAAAACAAGAGGTCAAACCGATCCTGATGGAAGAGGCGCCAAAGCTTGAGGCCCTCAAATCTGACACCTCCCTGCGCCCGATGCAGAAGGCGATGAAGATGCACAAGATCGGCGAAGACACCGACAGCAAGCTGCAGCCTATCCTGACTCCGGCGCAATACCAGAAGTGGCAGCAGATACGAGAACAGGAGCGCCAGCAGATGATGGAGAAGAAGGGTAACTAAGGGGAGACCTTGTCGCTCACAATCAATTTGAACAGCCAAACGAGCGGAGAAAACGTGGAGAACAGGGACGAAAAGGTCGCACCGAAGAATCGCTGACCGCGGACAGTAGCGGTAAACGGCAACCTCACCACCGTTAAGAACCGCAGCAATAAGTAAGAATGTGCTGGGTGGTCAATCTTGACCAGACTTATACCGGTTGAGCCGGTATACTTTCTGGAAAGGGCGTGACTCGGTGGCGGT
>Ga0302319_10015262_pt1 | contig 14245 bp, 16 predicted proteins | sample Bog_T0_2_FD_203319 | JGI IMG/M metagenome (GOLD analysis project Ga0302319, IMG submission 203319) | Peat permafrost microbial communities from Stordalen Mire near Abisko, Sweden - Bog_T0_2 | ecosystem: Environmental > Terrestrial > Soil > Wetlands > Peat | place: Sweden: Abisko, Stordalen Mire... | reverse complement strand
CCCCGGTCGGCCTGCTGGCGATTGCAGACGCCTGATTCTTCGAGAGAAGAGCGGGTCCAGGGGGACCTGGCCCAGAGGGCACCCCGACCAGGGGGTCCGCCCCACGAATTGGGCAGACACGCGCTATTGGAAGAACTAAGTGGCATTGCGCAGGAGTGCGTGCGCCACCAAGACCCTAGCTCAGGGTCCATGCCAGCATCTTCAGGTTGTCTGCCAGACCGACGTTGATGCCGTAAGCGGCCGAAGGCTCAAAACCGCAGTGCACCATGCAATGCTCGCAGCGCGGGTCGTTGCCCGCACCATAGCTTTCCCAGGGTGTCTGCGTCATCAGACTCTCGAACGTCTTGTAGTGGCCGTCGGTGATCAGATAGCACGGGCCCTTCCAACCTTTGATGTTGTAAGTCGGATTACCCCAGGCGGTGCAAGGCATATCGCGCTTACCCTGGAGGAATTCCAGGTAGATGGGAGTCTGGAGAATGGCGTACTTCCTGGCCAGGCGGTCGATGTCTTTGAACTTCTCGTGGACATCCTCGCGGGTCAGGAAAATTTCGCGGTCGTTGACCGCGGAGTAGCCGTACGCCGGCGCGATCTGGTGGCCTTCCACATGGAACTGCTTGAGGTATTCGAACAGCTCCTCGATTTCGGCCATGTCCGTCTCTTTGTAAACGGTGGTGTTGGTGCAGACCTGGAAGCCCGCGGCTTTGGCCAGGCGGATGCCTTCGATGGCATCCTTGAAAACGCCTTCCTTCTCCACGGCGATATCGTGGTTCTTTTCCATGCCGTCCAGGTGCACGTTGAAGAAGAAGCGCTTGTCGGGCTTGAACTCATGCAGGCGTTTCTTGATAAACATGCCGTTGGTGCAGAGGTAGATATAGCGGTCGCGCGCCAGGATCCCGGCGACCAATTCGCCGATCTGCGGATACATCATGGGCTCTCCCCCGCAAATAGAAACCATGGGAGCGCCGCACTCATCCACGGCAGCCAGGCATTCGGCCAGAGGGACGCGCTCGGTAATGGTGGACTCATACTCGCGAATGCGCCCGCAACCGGTACACGTCAGATTACACGCGTGCAGCGGCTCCAGCATCAGCACGATGGGGAAACGCTTATTGATCATGGGATGGGCCTGGCGCTTCTCCCCGGTCTTGGCGGGAAGAATGCGGAAGGGGTTGGAAGCGTCGGCTTCGGGAGCGACGTTCTTCTGCCACTCGGGCCGCGGCCTCATCTTGTTCTTGATCACGTACCCCGCCAAGCCGGCGGTCATGGATAGAGGAAATTTCATAGTTTATCCGTGTGAACGGGCGCGAGACTTCACGAAGGAAGTGAGCGCCAAAAGCGGGAAGTAATCCTTATAGAGGTGGTAGTTCAGGTAGAAGACTTTGGGGAAGCCGGTACCGGTGGCCAGTTCTTCGTCCCAGTTACCCTCGACACGCTGGGTTTCCAGCAGGTACTCGATGCCGTGCTGCACACTCAAACTGTTGTCGTCGCCGCCGGCGATCAAGCCCATCAGTGCCCAGGCGGTTTGCGAAGGAGTGCTCTCGGCAGGGGTGAAGGTGCCGTTATCGAAGCTGGCGCAGCTTTCGCCCCAACCGCCGTCCGCGTTCTGGATCGAGCGGAGCCATTCGCCGCCGCGCAGCACGTGGGCTTCGCGGTCGCTTTCGCCAGACGCGGCCAAGCCGCGGAGGGCAAAGCAGGTGCCGTAAATATACGCGACGCCCCAGCGGCCATACCAGCTACCATCGGGCTGCTGATTGCGCACCAGCCAGTCCACTCCGCGGCGCACCGCACGGTGCTTGGGGTCGACGCCGTGGGCGGCGAGCGCCTCGAGCACCCGTCCGGTGATGTCCGGGCACGTGGGGTCGAGCATGGCGTTGTGGTCGGCGAAGGGAACCTTATTGAGGAACTCCCAGTTGTTATCGGCGTCGAAGGCGGCCCAACCGCCATCGGAAGACTGCATGGCAAACAGCCAATCCAGCGCGCGGCGGTGGCAGGCCTCCTGCGCCTCGGGGTTGGAGGCGCGGGCGTTGCCCAGGGCCAGCATCACCATGGCGGTGTCGTCGATATCGGGGTAGAACTCGTTGGAATATTCGAAGGCCCATCCGGAGGGTTCGGTATTGGGCCGCTTGATGGACCAATCGCCCTTGCGCCGGACTTCCTTGGCGAGCAGCCAATCGGCGGCGCGCTGTAGCGAGGGATGCTCCGTATCGGTCTGGGCGAGTGCATAGAGACCGATTCCCGTGTCCCAAACCGGCGAGAAGCAGGGCTGGAAGAAGAAACGGTCGCCATCGTCCACCATCAGATTATTGAAGTGGCGCAACGCTTCGGCGCGCAAGGGATGGTCTTTGGCATAGCCCAGAACGTCGAGCGCCATGACCGAGTACATCATGGGCGGATAGATGGCGCCCAGCCCCTCGGAGTGGTGCAGGCGTTCGATCATCCATTCCTTCGCCTTCTCGATGGCTTTCTTGCGGATGCTCTTGGAGCCGCTGCGCTCCCACCATTTCAAGAACCAGTCGGCGCTGAGGAAGATGTTATGCCACGTCAACCACTGGCGATCCTTGCGGAAGGACCAGGCGGGGCTGGCGCCGGGCAGCCAGATTTCATGCAGGTCGAAGCCCGCCGGAACCGGCATCGACGGGTTGGCGGCGTGCAGGATGGAGAGCGACACCACAATGGCGCGGGTCCAGGCCGACATCTGGTAAAGGAAATCGAAGGGCAGGAGCACCACTTCGGGAGGAATGCTGGGGCAGTACTGCCGCGGGTAGAGGTCGAACAGGCTGAGATTGACCTTGACGTAGCTATTCGCCGCTTGAATCCCCCCCAATTCCAGGATGCGGGCGCGCAGGCGCACCATGCGGGAATCGTCGAGCGGTATGCCCGCCAGTTTCAAGGCGAAGTAGGCCTTGACGGAGGCGCTGACCTCCGACGGTCCGCCGGGGTAGATGTTCAGGCCCCCATCGGGGAGCTGATGATCCAGAATGACGCGCACGGCCTTGTCTATCAATGGGCGCGTCTCGGGCTCCCAGACACCATCGTTCGGCGGATACAGCCAGAGCTGGAACAGGATGTAGTCGGATTCGAGTGTGGTATCGGCGCTCAGTTCGGCGCACCAGTGGCCGTCGCGCTGCTGCAACCCGGCGAGCCAGCCGGCGGCGCGGCGAATGGCCGGTTCGGCGGCGGATTCGAGCGATGTGCCGACTTGGACCGGAGCGCTCATTGTATAGAAATGGTCAACTCCGAGGGCAGCGAGAAGCGCACATCCTCATCCACCAGTTCAATTTCCTCCATCTGGTGAAAGCCCGCATCTTTCAGGAACTGGATCAATTCCTGGACCAAGTGCTCGGGCGCGGAAGCTCCCGCCGTCACGCCCACATTTTTCACGCCTTCGAGCCAAGCCGGGTCGATATCGCCGCAATCGTTGACCAGGTGGGAACAAACGCCGAAATTGTCTCCCACTTCCACCAGGCGCTTGGAATTGGAGCTGTTTTGGGACCCTACCACGAGCAGAAGATCCACACACTCGGAGATGGCTTTGACGGCCATCTGGCGATTCTCGGTAGCGTAGCAAATGTCCTGCGCCGGCGGACCCTGGATGAAGGGGAAGCGCTCCTTCAGGCGGACGATGATGTCGCGTGTTTCGTCCAGGCTGAGAGTGGTCTGGGTGAGGTAGCGGACGCGCGTCGGATCGGGAAACTGCAGACGGTCCACATCCTCCACGGTTTCCACCAGGAAGCTGCGTTCGGGCACCTCGCCCAGGGTGCCGATGACTTCGTCGTGGTCTTTATGGCCGATCAGCACGATGCTGAAGCCGTCGCGCGCAAAGCGCACCGCTTCCAGATGGACCTTGGTGACCAGCGGGCAGGTGGCGTCAATGACGTCCAAGTTTCGTTCTCTTGCCTGGACGCGCACCGCCGGGGCTACCCCATGGGCGCTAAAGATGGCCCGCGCGCCGGTGGGCACTTCATCCAGCTCCTCCACGAAGACCGCTCCGGCTTCGCGCAGTTCTTCCACAACGTGTTTGTTGTGTACGATTTCCTTGCGGACGTAAACGGGCGGGCCGTAGAGATCGAGAGCGATCTTGACCACATCGATGGCTCTCACAACACCAGCGCAGAAGCCTCGGGGCTTGAGCAAGAAAATCTTCTTGTCCGCGCCAAAATTCGGTGCGAAAGGCTTAAGAGGCATAGTGATGAATAGTGTTGATTATAACAGGAGATTTGCCGGGTCCGCATCCCAAAATCAGTGCATCACAAGGATTTGCATACATTGTCACTGTGATGTCATGGCACACTGTTGTCATGTTGGAATGGACCGAGATCTCCCTTGTAGACGATCTGAAACTCCGTTTGGTTGCAAGCAATTGGGGTCTTTGCGGTTTGCAATTCCAGCCCTTTTCCGCGGTGGATGGCGTACGCAACGATGCGAATGCCCTGCTGCGCGAAACCGAAGACCAGTTGCGCGCGTATTTTGAGCGCAAATTGAGGGACTTCCGCATACCTTTGGATCTCAGGGGCACCGAATTCCAGAAAGACGTCTGGAGGCAGCTCGGGAATATTCCCTATGGAGAAACCCGCAGTTACCTTCAAATCGCCCAAGCAATCGGGAGGCCGAAGGCGGTACGGGCGGTGGGAGCGGCGAATGGCGGTAACCCCGTAGCGATCATCGTGCCTTGTCACCGCGTAATCGGATCGGGTGGCAAACTGACGGGATATGGAGGCGGACTGCCGCTGAAGAAGCGGTTGCTGGAATTGGAAGGCGCCTGGACCATGGGCCTGACCCTGTGAGAGGTTGTTTAGTTTGTTGGCCTTACCGCAACTAGCGCTTGGCCGAAGGATCGCCGGTGGGCGCCGGCGCGTGGTCTTCCTTGGCCGGCGGTCCGAGCAGTTCGGTCAGGATCGGCTTCAGTGCGTCCGTCCAAACCTGATAACCCTTAAGAGTCGGATGCGGTTGGTCGCTGGCGTTCATCATGCCGTCGTGTAGCCGCCCGCCGGAGTCGGCCAGTCGACTGTTGATATTCAAGTACCGGATCCGGCGCCCATCGGCCAAATTCGCCAGATTCGCGTTAATGCGGTCGATTTCCGGCATCACACCCATATTGCCGTTGCGGGGAAAGATCCCCATCAGGATGATCGCCGCGTTCGGCGCCTTCGATTGCATGAGCCGCACCACCGCGCGGAGACCGCTCGTCACATCTTCGACGGCCGCGTCGATACCGCCGGGAGGTAACCGGTTCCCCACGTTGTTCGTGCCGGACAGCAACACGATCACCTTCGGGTTGACGCCGTCGAGCTTGGGACCGGCAGTCTATCAGAGCGCCGGCGGGCAGAACGGTGAAGGCTTCTACGAAACCGCCGACAACCGCCGACTGGAGTCGCAGATCAAATTCACGTTTTGAGGGGCATGGCATGGCATTTGACGAATTTGGCGCACCACCCTACACTGAAAGCGAATGCATGTTCCATCGATATCGCTGGCGCCATGACCGTAGCTTTCAAGAATAACAACAAGATACCGCTCGTTGTTCCCGCGGCAGTCCGCCGCCGGGCCGGCTTTAAGAGCGGGCAGGACCTTGAAATCAAGGCTGCCGGCGGTGTGATTACCATTCTCCCGAAGCTCCCAGTCACCGATGATGGATACACGGCAGCGCAACGTAGGGTCATTGACCGGGGCATTGCCGCGAGCAAGAAGGACTACGACGAGGGCCGCTCTTACGGGCCATTCGGAACCCATGAAGAGTTCATCACCGCCCTGCACAGGGAAGGCGGCAAGCTGCGCGGGAAGAAGAAGCTGAAAAACCCCACCAAATGATCCTCCGCTTCTCGGAGCATTTTCTGCGCAGCTATCGGAAAGCTCCACAGAGGATCCGGGATGCCTTCGACAAACAGGCATTTCTCCTGCTCCAGAACCTCCACCACCCTTCGCTCCGCGCCAAGAAGTACGACGAAGCCGGCGACCTTTGGCAGGCGCGCGTGAACTACGCCTGACGCTTCTATTTCCGGGTCGGGCAACGCATATCTCATGGATGAGATCAAGCCGCATCCGAAATAGAACCCGTGATCAACTCTTCAACGCTACTTCAATCGAATCAGCTTGCGGTTCTCGATGGTGAAGATGTAGTCGGTTTTGGCCAGGGCATCGGCGTCCAATGCGCCTCGAATCGACGCGTGGAGGTTGACGCTGCGATCGTGGAGCCACAGCCGGCCCAGTCGATACATGTCCAGGTGATCGGCGAATGGGTCGTCCAGGAATGCCACGGAGTTGCCGAAGCGGGGACGAAACCCGCTGGTCCGCAACGGTTGGATCAAGTCCCAAGGTTCGAAGCCCAGTGAGCGGTGGCGCTTTTTCGACCCCCGGTAGCAGGCTGCGCTGATCGCTCACCTAGAGGAAAACCGCAGCCCCGAGCATTACGCTAACCAGAAGCGTCCGCCCCGCGGGCTGAAGCCGGAACCCCCCGCGCCAGAAAGCGCGCACTCGCAGCTACCGCGTCCGCGAAGTCCGGCCTGTTAGAATCAAAGCATCCCGATGGCCACCCAGTCCCGCACTACCGGCGCGCGACAGTTCTTTTCCCGGCATGGGACGCTCTCCAAATGGCACCCCAAGTATGAATTCCGCGTGGGACAGGTGGAGATGGCGGAGGCCGTGGAAGCGGCTCTGGCGGATAAGCGACACCTCATTGTGGAGGCCGGCACGGGCACCGGAAAAACGCTGGCGTACCTGGTACCGGCGCTGCAATCGGGCAAACGCGTGGTGGTCTCCACCGGCACCAAGAACCTGCAGGAACAGCTCTTCTTCAAAGACATTCCTTTCCTGCAGAAGCATTTTCCCCGGCCGCTGAAGGTCTGCTACATGAAAGGACGCAACAACTACGCCTGCCGGCAGAAGATCTACGACGCCGACAAGATGCCGGTGCTCAGCGGGCTGGAGGAAGTGGCGGATTTCGAAATTATCCGCAATTGGGAAGCGACCACCGAGTTCGGCGACCGCGCGGAAATCAAAACTCTGCCGGAAGGCTCCACGGCCTGGGCCAAGGTGGACGCGCGCAGCGACCTGTGCAGCGGGCAGAAGTGCCCCAACTTCGAGCGCTGCTTCATCACCTTAATGCACCAGCGGGCGGTGGAGAGCGATATCATCATCGTCAACCACCACCTGTTCTTCGCCGACCTGGCTCTCAAAGACGAGAACTACGAGGGCGGCGTGCTGCCCGATTACCAGGCGGTGGTGTTCGACGAAGCGCACGAAATCGAAGATGTGGCGGGGCAATACTTCGGCTTCACGGTGAGCAACTACCGGCTGATGGATCTGCGGCGCGACATCGGCGCCATCGGGCGCATGAAGAAATTCGGCACGCCCGAACTGGATCGCGTACTGGAACGCCTGGAGGAACTGACGGGGCAGTTTTTCGCGCTCTTCGGCGAGGGCGACCGCCGGGTGGCTTTTCAGGGCCGCGAGGCGTTTCGCGAAGCCAACGAAGATGCCTATACCGATCTGCTGACGGTGCTGGAACTGATCGGCTCGAACCTCAGTCTGCTGCAGAACCCGCCGGAAGAGATCCTGCCGCTGGTTCGCCGCACCAACGAACTTTCCATGGCGCTGCGGTTCGTGATGGAAGAGGACGACGAGCGCTACGTGTATTGGGTGGAGAAGCGCGGCCGCGGCTGCTTTCTGCAAGCCACGCCCATCGAAGTAGCCAGCATCGTTTCCGAGCGGCTCTTTAACAAAGTGGAAACGGTGGTGCTGACTTCGGCCACGCTGGCGGTGGCCGGCGGGTTCGAGTACGTGGAGAAACGGCTGGGGCTGGAGAATGGACGCAGCCTGATTGTCCCCGGGCACTTCGATTATCAGAAGCAGGCGCTGTTTTACGTGCCGCAGCATCTTCCCGAACCGCGCAACCCGGCTTTCACCGCGGCGGCGTCGCAGGAGGTGATGCGCATCTTGGACCACAGCCGAGGCCGGGCTTTCGTGTTATTCACCAGTTATCAGCAGATGCGGCTGGTGTACGAGGCGGTTTCGCGCGATCTGGAATATCCTACGTTGATGCAGGGCACGGGGCCGCGGCACGCTCTGCTCGACGAGTTCCGCTCTACGGCGAATTGCGTGCTCTTTGCGACCTCGGCATTCTGGCAGGGAGTGGATGTTCCGGGCGAACAGTTGAGCTGCGTTATTATAGATAAGCTGCCGTTTGCGGTGCCCAACGACCCAGTGGTCAATGCCCGCATCGAGAGTATTCGCCAGGCGGGGGGGAATCCGTTTTACGATTACCAGATACCGCAGGCCGCCATCGCGCTCAAGCAGGGCTTCGGCCGGCTGATTCGCAGCAAGACGGATCGCGGAGTATTGGTTCTGCTGGACAATCGCATTACCAAACAGCGCTACGGCCAGGTCTTTTTCGACAGCCTGCCGGACTACGGATTCACTACTCGAATAGCGGACGTGGAGAAATTTTTCGATGTTTGAAGTAACGATTGAAGAGACTTTCGCCGCCGGCCATGCGTTGCGCAACTACCGCGGGAAGTGCGAAAACGTGCACGGCCATAACTACCGCTGCCAGGTGACGTTGGAAGGCGCGGACCTGGACAATATCGGGTTGCTGGTGGATTTCGTGGAATTGAAGCGCGTGGTCCATAGCGTGCTCGACCGCATGGATCATCAGTGGCTCAACGAGTTTCCGCCGTTCGACGTGCTCAATCCTTCGGCGGAGAATATGGCGCGCTACATCTACGAGGAAGTGAGCCAGGGCTTGAAGACGCGCGAGGGAGTACGTGTGGGGCTGGTGCGTTTGTGGGAGACAGATACCGCCAACGCGACTTACCGGCCGTAAGGAAGCCGAGAAAAACCGCTCTCTTTGGAGGTTTCCGAGCCGCGGCCAAAGGGAGCGGTTTTTCTCGCTTGGTTACTTGCCGTAGTAAGCGGCGTTCTTGGCGGTGAACTCCGACCATTTCTCGGGCAGATCGTCTAATGCGAAGATCGCGGAGACCGGGCAGACCGGAACGCACGCGCCGCAATCGATGCACTCCACCGGATCGATGTAGAGCAACTCCGCCTCGGCGTGATTGGGTTCATCCTTTTTGGGGTGAATGCAATCGACCGGGCAGGCGTCGACACAAGCGGTATCTTTGGTGCCAATGCAGGGTTCTGCTATAACGTATGCCATTGCTGTGATTATCCCAGCACATAGGAATAGCACAGTCGGGCCAGGAAATACAAATGCAGTTGCTAAAGCACCCGGCTGGGCCGCAAACTGGAGAAGATGAACGCCAAAGTGCGCAAGGCCGTTTTCCCCGCTGCCGGGTTGGGCACCCGTTTTCTGCCCGCCACCAAAGCGCAGCCCAAGGAAATGCTGCCCATCGTGGACAAGCCCATCATCCAGTATGGAGTGGAAGAGGCGATCCAATCGGGGATCCGGAATATCATCATGGTCACGGGGCGTGGAAAGAGCGCCATCGAGGATCATTTCGATGTGAGCTTCGAGCTGGAGAATATGCTCGAAATGCGCGGCAAGAAGGAACTGCTGGCTATTGTGCGCAACATCTCCGACATGATCAACGTGTCGTACGTACGCCAGAAGGAAGCGTTGGGATTGGGACACGCGGTGATGCGCGCCTCGGAATTGGTAGGAGAGGAGCCGTTCGCGGTAGTGCTGGCGGACGACGTGATCGAGGCCGAGACTCCGTGCCTGCGTCAGTTGCTGGACGTATATAGCTTTTTTGGGGCTCCGGTGCTGGCGGTGATGGAAGTGCCGCACGAGAGCATCTCCTCTTATGGGGCGATCGACGCCGAGCCGGTGGCGCATAATGGCGGCAGCGATCGCGTCTACCGCATCCGCAACCTGGTGGAGAAACCTAAAGCCGAGGATGCGCCCTCGAACCTGGCGATTATCGGGCGGTACGTGCTCACGCCGGAGATTTTCGATTCGCTGGGCGCCATCGATGCGGGTTCCGGCGGCGAGATCCAACTCACCGACGCGATGCGGCACCTGTTGCACCGCCGACCGATTTACGCGGTTCGCTTCGAGGGCACGCGCTATGATGCGGGAGACAAACTCGGATTTCTGAAAGCCACCGTGGAATATGCCCTGCGGAGGAACGACTTAGGTGTACCGTTCCGGGAGTATCTGAAAGGGTTGAAACTTTAGGAACACATTTTTCGCTCGCTCACCCGGTTTTGGCTACACTAAGCTCATGCTGCCTCCCGGTTGCGTGAAACGCCTGGTTTCCCTGCTGGGACCGCGCGCCTGCCTCGACCGGCCGGCAGACCTGGCGCTCTATGAATACGACGGCGGCATCGATAAACATCAGCCCGATGTAGTGGTGTTCCCGCGCACTACCAAAGACGTTGCCGCGATCGTGAAGATCGCGCGCGAATCGGGCGTGCCGTGCGTGGGACGCGGGGCGGGCACCGGACTGTCGGGAGGAGCGATTCCGCGCGAGGGCGGCATCCTGATCGCTTTCGCGCGCATGAACCACATCCTGGAGATCGACCTGGAAAACGAGCGCGCCGTGGTCGAGCCAGGGGTGGTCAACCTGGAGATCACCGGAGCGGTGGAGCGCAACGGCTATTTCTATGCCCCCGATCCTTCCAGTCAGCGCGCCTGCACCATCGGCGGCAACGTGTCCGAGAACGCCGGCGGGCCGCACACCCTGGCGTACGGGGTCACCACCAACCATGTGCTGGGACTGGAAGTGGTGCTGCCCGATGGCACGGTGGTGGAAACCGGAGGCCGGGAACCGGACTTGCCGGGATACGACCTGACTGGCTTGCTGACCGGCTCCGAGGGCACCATGGCGCTGGTCACCCGCGTGATTACCCGGCTGATGCGCAAACCCGAAGCCGTCAAAACCATTCTGGCGATCTACGAATCCAACGAGAGTGCGGGCCGAACCGTAGCCGAAATCACTGCCCGCGCCATTACGCCGGTAGCGGTAGAGATGCTCGACGGCGTCATGCTGCGCATGGTGGAAGAGGCCACGCACGCCGGCTACCCCATGGACGCCGGGGCGGTGCTGCTGATCGAACTCGAAGGCCTGGGGGAAGTGGTGGAAGAACAGGTCGCGCAGATTCGCGAAGCCTGCATGCTTTGCGGGGCGCGCGAATTTCGCGTGGCGCGCACCGCCGAAGAGCGCGATCTGTTGTGGAAAGGCCGCAAGAACGCATTCGGCGCGGTAGGCCGCGTCAGTCCCACTTATTACGTGCAGGATGGCGTGGTGCCGCGCACCAAGATCGCCGCCACGCTGCACTTTATCGGCGAAACGGGCCGCAAGTACGGACTCACCATCAGCAATATTTTCCACGCCGGCGATGGCAACATGCATCCCATCATTCTTTTCGATGCCCGCAAGCCGGGCGAAATGCAGAGAGCGCGCGCAGCCGGCGAAGAGATTCTGGTTTTCTGCATCGAGGCGGGCGGTTCCATTACCGGGGAACATGGCGTGGGCATGGAAAAGAACGAACTCATGGGCAAGCAGTTCCCCGCGGCAACGCTGGAGATGATGGGCAAGCTGAAGGCGCTGTTCGATCCCGACAACCGTTTGAATCCCGGCAAGGTGCTGCCCACGGGCCGCGGCTGTCTGGAGATCCGCCAGCAGCCCCTCGTCGCGGGGCAGGCTTTATATTAAGAGAGGCTGACGATGGAACATGCTCCAGGATTTCTCAAACTCGTAAACGACGCCAAGGCGCAGGTGCGGCAGATCGACCTGACAGGCTACCGGAAAATGGTGTCTGGCGGTGAGGCGCACGTGCTGGTGGATACCCGCGAGGACAACGAGTGGGACAAGGGTCACGTGCAAGGCGCAGTCCACTTGAGCCGCGGGATTATCGAGCGCGACATCGAGACCAAGTATCCGGATAAAGAGACCACGCTGGTGTTGTATTGCGGCGGTGGATTTCGCTCCGCGCTGGCGGCCGAGAGTCTGCAGAAGATGGGGTATACCAAAGCCATCTCGCTCGACGGCGGCTGGAAAGCGCTCAAGGACTCGGGACTGCCGCTGGAGTAGGCAGGCGTCAGTCAGGCCAGGGGAACGCCGATCTTGGCGGCGGCTTTCTGCAAGGCGTGATCGGCGGTCAGGAGGCGCCAACCCGAGAGCGCGGCTGAGGCCAACACATGCAGATCCACCCATCCCAGGCCCGATCCCCACAAGCGATAGGTTTCCAGCAGATAGTAAAGCTCGGCTTCGTCGGCGACGAGAGCCTGTGGCAACGTCTGGAGCGACTGGATCGCGCGCACACGGTCCTTGAAGGTTCCGCAGGCGAGTTCCCCAACGATAAACGGGTGAATTGCGGCCTCTCCGTCGTTCAAGAGTTGGAGCATCGCCACGTCGGACCTACGGAAGTGAGCGATCCAGACCGAAGTATCCACCAGGGTCATCAAGTCTTTTCAGATCGCCGCCGGCGCCCGGCCTGGAAGTTGGGCATGGTGCCGCCAAGCGCCGCGAGGTGCCGGGCGGCCCCCCGCGATATGAGTCCCCGCAGCGCTTCGTGAATCAAAGCCGTCTTTTCCTGAATCCCGCTGTATTCACGCGCCCTTTCGAGCAATTCGGCATCCAGATTCAAAGTCGTGCGCACCTTGGCCATATGCACCATTATAGCCGTATGATGCAGACGCCTACTTCTGCGTTTTGCTCTCCTCAATCCCCAGATCGGTCAGCACTTTGGGATTGGCCTCGTCCTGCGCCAGCAGGTTGTGGCAGGCATTGCAATCCTGCGTGATGGAATCGCCGGCTTTGTTGACGTGCGCGCCGTCATGGCAGCGGAAACAGCCGGGGAAGTCCTCGTGGCCGAGATTGATGGGATACGCCCCCCACGTCACCTTCATCTCCGGGAAGATATTGCGCAGGTAGACGGCCAGCACTTCCTTACCGGAGGCGGCGATGTCGGCCTGGCGTTGTGCCCAGATGGCCGGATAGCTGTCCTGGTAATATTTGGCGAATGCCGCGGGGATCTTCTGTTCGGCTTCGTCGCGCGACAGGTAGGGCGCCTTGAGAATCTCCACCGCTTTCTTCTTGGCGAAGGGCAGCGTGGCGGATATCAAACCGGAGTTCATGGCCTTATCCACGCCCCGTTCGGGCAAGTCGTAGCTGTGCGCCGGACGGTTGTGGCAATCCATGCAATCCATGGTGCGCTCGGTCAAGCCGGCGCCATTGGGCTTGGCATCGGGCGTGGCGTATTCGGTGATCTTGCCTTTATTGTCGTATCTGACCCAGGGAATGTTCTGCCGGGCCTCGTCGGAATGGCCGTAAGTGATCGTAACGCCAGGGCCCAGGTGAGTGCCGTGTATGCCGATCCCTTTGTTGCCTCCGCCGATCTTCATCAGCAGGACCGTCTTGCTCAGAGTATTGGTTTCGTCGGTGGCGTACTTAGGAATGACTTTCAGCCGGTCTTCGCCGTACTTCTGAGGCCAGTGGCATTGCTCGCAGGTTTCGCGCGCCGGCCGCAAATTATGGACCGGCGTCGGAATGGGCGTGGGGTAAGTGTGGAAGGTTACGGCGATCACCTGGCCTACACCCGAGAGTTTGCTTTTCACGAACCATCCGGCGCCGGGGCCGATATGGCACTTGACGCACTCGACCCGCGAATGCGGCGAGTTTTGATACGCGGTAAACTCCGGCTGCATCACCGTATGGCAAGTCTCGCCGCAGAAGGTGACGCCATCCATATAATTGACCGCGCCATAAGTGAGTTGGCTGGCGATTGCCAGGTTGAGCACGGTGGTGGCGCCGAAGAAGTAAGTCAGCTTGCGCAGTTCGAAATTATGCCAGGTGAGAGTGGGAAAGTCCGGGGGATAAATACCGCTACGGCCCTCGCGCTTGCGTTTGAGCCAGATGCCCAGGGGGATCATGATCAACCCGGCGAAGAAGGGCGCCGGCAGAACCAGAAACACCAGGATGCCGATGTACGGGCTGGTGGTTTCTCCCCGCAATGTGACCGGAAGAAGGAACAGCCAGAAGACCGTAGCGGTGGTGACGATGATTACGCCAACCAGGCTCATCCAGTTATTGGAAAGGTGTACCAGCGGGGACAACCAGCCCCGCGTGCGGCGTTGGGAATTATCGGGCGTCATGCTTTCAGTCAATCTCCAGCAGCGTGAATGGTTTCGTGCTGCTCCTTTGAGTGCTCACTCGGTTTTACACTGTACCCAGTCAGAAAAGCGGTGTTCAAGGGATAAACATCGGGGTCGAAAATAATGGAATAGAAGTGCCAGACCACGATTGCCAAAGTGGCCAGCAGGGCCTCGTAGAAATGGACCGAGGTG
>Ga0302319_10015261_pt1 | contig 14246 bp, 9 predicted proteins | sample Bog_T0_2_FD_203319 | JGI IMG/M metagenome (GOLD analysis project Ga0302319, IMG submission 203319) | Peat permafrost microbial communities from Stordalen Mire near Abisko, Sweden - Bog_T0_2 | ecosystem: Environmental > Terrestrial > Soil > Wetlands > Peat | place: Sweden: Abisko, Stordalen Mire... | reverse complement strand
GGCATCCCTGCGAGTATTTGCTGAGAAAATGCAGGCAGATTCGGTGGATCAGCAGGACTTGATGCGCGACGCCAAGATCGCGGAAGACGCCTACCTGCTATACCTTCGCAAACGCGAAGAGGCGCGGATCGGCGACGCGCTCGACGAGCGCCGCATTCTCAACGTGGCGATTGTAGAATCACCCGCGGTTCCAGTGCTCCCCACCCATCCGATGATCCTCTATTTTCTGCTCGCGTTCGGGTTAGCCGTCGCGTTCAGCATCGGGATCGCCTTCACCACGGAGTATTTCGACTCGACGATTCGTACGCCCGACGAAGCCTGTGGACTGCTCGGCGTCCCCGTCCTGGCGTGGTTGCCGGCGCAGGATCAGGCGCGCTCGCTACTCAGCTTCTCGATTGGTCGCAGGGGCCCGAGCAAGGTGGCACTCCAGTGAGCGTTGTCCACGAAATCATCAACCCGCAATCGGAGAGTCAACAGGAGTTCGCAAAGTCGCTTGGCGAACTGGGCCGGCGGAAGGTGCTTTCTCCTGCGGCCGCCGTACAAAACGATCAAATTCGTGCATTGGTACAACAGCTCTTTTTCTCAGAGGGATCGAAAGCGGTCCGGCATGTGGGATTTGCGCCGGTCGAAGGTTCAACAGCGACAGCGACATTATGTCTGGAAGTTGCAACCGCATTGGCGGAAAGCCGCAGGTACGACGTCGGCCTGATCGATGCGAACACCGAAGCGGTCTCGCTATCGAGGCAACTGGAGTTGGATCCGCCGAGCCAGGACAACGCAACCTGGTCGGTGGCACCGCACCTCTGGATGGTTCCTCGCCAGAACTGGCTGCAGGACGACGAAGGGAACCGGGGCACGGAACGAGATTTGGCAAGGCTGCGTGAACTCACATCGGAATTCGACTTTTCCATATTGTGGTGCCCTCCCATGTCTTGGCTCACGGCGAGCGTTGCGCGCACCTGCGACGGGTTGGTGTTGGTGCTCGCCGCGAACAAAACCAGACGTATCGTGGCGGCGCAAGTGCGAGATCAACTGCGGCAGGCTCAAGTTCCACTCCTCGGGTCCGTTCTTGCCGAACGTCGCTTTCCGGTACCGCAAGGCTTGTACAGGAACCTGTGAATCCTATGGGGGATTTGACCTCAAACCGACTGTGGAGCGACAGACCGATGGATGGCTGTTCTCCATACTCCCGCATGATTCTCGGCAACCGTGGGGCGACTTCTCCAACCGTCGCGGACGCGGACGATTCGGCGGCGCCAGCAACCGCGAAGACGCGAACAGCTTGGGCCGGCGGCAGTGACTCTAAGCGGATTTCGCAGCACAGACGAATTGAACAACTTTTGCCCCATCCAACTGGCGATCGATTTCTGCTTTTCAAGCTAGTGGCTGCCGATTTGCTTGCTCTGCTGGCCGCTTGCGGACTCCTATCTCTTCTCCTCCCCAAGTGGGGGCTGCCAACTGTTGATCTGCCGATTTTCGCCGTTCTGGTAACCCTCTTCGGTTTCTCGGAAGGCCTCTACAGAAGTGACGCGGATCCCTATCCCACCGGAATGTTTCCGCTGCTCTTTCGTTCGACCCTGTTTGCAGTCAGTCTGGTTCTGGTTTCGGTGAAAGGAATTCGGCCATTTGCCGTTTTCACAATATTTGGCTGCAGCCTGGCGGCACTTGTGCTCTTGCGCCGGTCGAAGCAAATCGTCTGGAAGAGGCGGCGAAGTGAAACAGAATTGCGGAGGGTCCTGATTGTCGGCGGGGGTCCGGTTGCGCAATCGATCGCACAAACCCTGCGAAATGATCCCATGCGTCGCGCCAGCGTCTGTGGCTTCGTAGATAACGATCTTCCGCTGTCTCCGATGGTACTCGGTCGAATCTCCGATCTCGATTGGCTTGCTCGCGCCCAGTTTATCGACGAAATCATCCTCGCCGTTCCCACCCAGCCGCCGCAGGCGCGAGAAGCAGCCGAGATTGCGTACCGCAACCATTTGGATATCCGTGCCGTGCCGGGTTTGCCCGCGGGCCCGTGGTTCGATCAGAGCGTAGATCGCATCGGCGACGTTCCGGTCGTCACATTGCATCGCGAACCTATTCCGGGACCGGCTCTTCTGCTCAAGCGGCTGCTGGACATTGCTGGGGCGACGATTGCTCTGGTGTTGGCCAGTCCCATCATGGCGGTTGTGGCCCTGCTCATCCGGTTGGACTCCGACGGTCCCGTCGTCTATTCGGCGGAACGCACCGGTGCCAAGGGTTGCCGCTTTCGCTGTTACAAGTTCCGTTCCATGGTCACTGATGCCGAGCGCCTAAAGGAAGAGCTGCGCTCTCGCAACCAGCGACAAGGTCCTATCTTCAAGATCGACGACGACCCCAGAGTCACTCGGGTTGGGAAAATCATCCGCCGCTACAGTCTCGACGAACTGCCGCAACTCTGGAACGTGCTGCGAGGTGACATGAGCCTGGTCGGACCGCGGCCTCATCCGGTGGACGAAGTCAATCATTACGATCTCCAGCACTACCGGCGTTTGGATGTGAAACCCGGCATCACCTGTCTGTGGCAGATTACCGCGCGTGACTGTCCTTCGTTCGACCTCAACATGCACCTTGATCTCACTTACATCGAGAACTGGAGTCTCGGTCTCGACTTGCGCATCCTCGCCAGCACCGTTCGCGTCTTGTTTGCTCCGGAAGGGGCGTGATTGTCTCCATGAGCAGCCGCGCCCTTTTTTGGGATACCGACACCAACCCGCTCTGGCGGATCGCGAGTTGGACCCTTCGTCCCCTCTATCTTGGGATTGCCTTCCCGTCGATCCTTTATGTGGTTGCGATGGCCGTTTTCCTCTTCCGGCCTCCCGACCTATTTTCATTTTATGCCGACCGGATCGTATTCGGCGCTCTCGTTTGCTTTGTCGTCCTGCGTGCGATGGCGCGCCGCGAGAGAATTCCCTTTGTCGCAGCGTTGAGTGTCCCCATGCTGCTGCTCACGGCGCTCGCCGTTTTTCGCGCGCTGCGCGACCCTTTCGACGCGCAAATTTGGAGCATCATCGCCAGCAAGTACATCGTTCCTTTCGCGCTGTTTCACATCGCGCTGTTGGTGTTCCGAGGCCCTGAGCAACGAAAGCATTTTGAGATCTTTGTTCTGCTCGCGCTCGCCTACCTCGTGTTCATTGCCATTGCTTTTCTGGTGGACGCGCGATCACTCATCTATCCACGTTTCATTCTTGACGAAAGCCTGGGCTTCCATCCAGATCGCGCGCGCGGACCGTTTCTGCAAGCGGTGGCCAACGGAGTGTCGTTGAACATGCTTGGAATCCTCGTAATTGGGCTTTCGCAAAGGCGCGGCATCGTGCAGACGTTGCTCTGGCTCGCTCTTCCTTTCGCCGTGTTGGCGACGATGACGCGCGCGGTGTGGATCGCATTCGCGGCCTCGGCAGTCGCTCTCGGATTTCGTTTCATCAAACATCGCCTGCGGGCAGTATGTGCCCTGGTGGCGATCGCCGGGATCCTGCTCGGCTGCGCGATCGGCCTCGGCAATACGTCTCTGAAAAATGCTTTATCGGAGCGTACCGAGGAACGAGGTCCGGTAGAGGCGCGCCTGGCAGTCTACGATGCGGGCTGGTCGATGTTTCGGGAGCGGCCATTCACCGGGTGGACGTCCGGCGGTATGTATGCCGAGCTTGCCCGCCGCATGGCCGGGTACCACCTGCGCATCTTCTACGTCCACAATACCTACCTCGCATTGTTGGTCGAATTCGGCGTGCCGGGCCTGGCTCTCTACGGCATTCTCTTTTTCAACCTCTTCCGGCTTTCCTGGCACAAGCCTCCTCGCGAAACCGGTGCCGTCGCTGCCCTGCGCAAAACCTGGCCGCTGCTGCTGAGCGTCTACCTCTTCAACGCCTTTTTCGTCGATATGGCCTACCAATTCGTAATCGGGCTTCTCTTCACCGTGGCCGGTATGCTGTGCGCCTCCGAGGAGTCTCTCGCATGAGTACCGTCGCCTACATTGCCAACGAGTTCCCTTCGCCGGTTGAACCGTATGTGGCGGATGAAATCGCCGAACTGCGGCGCCACGGAACACGTGTGATCTGCTGTAGCGGCAAGCGAGTTTCGCCGTCCTATCTGAGCCTGGCCGAGCGCGCTTTGTGGAAGGAAACCCGATATTTTCAGCCGCTCTGCGACGATGAAATACTTCGAGCAGTGCATCGTCTGGTATCCCATCGCCACAAGTTGGCGCAGTTGTTGAAACCCGTTCTGTGGGAGCCAGGAACTGCATTGCACCGCCGCATTCGAGGAATTGGCCATACCGTCATGGGCGCCGCGCTGGCCGCACAACTGGCGCCGCTCGACGTCGAACATATCCACGCTCATCACGGATATTTTGCCTCGTGGATGGCGCTCACTGCGGCGAATCTACTCGGGATTGGTTTCAGTTTCACCTTGCACGGCTCCGATTTGCTGCAGCGAGCCGACTTGCTTTCGGCAAAATTGCAAGCCTGCCAGTTCTGTGTGACCGTCTCCGAGTTCAACCGGCAATACATCCTTCGCAACTATCCTTCGATTCCCGGCGCCAAAATAACCGTGCAACGGCTCGGCGTCGATCGGGTTCCAACTCGGCCGCTTATCGGCACGGTCGAGATTCGTCCCCGGCCGTTCCATCTTCTTTCCGTCGGGCGATTGCACCGGGTGAAGGATTATCGCTTTCTCGTAGAGGGTTGTGGCGCGCTTCGCGATCGTGGGATCGAATTCGTTTGCTCCATCGTGGGAGAGGGTCCGGAGCGCAGCGCTCTCGAGAAACAGATCGCTGAATTGAGACTGCAAGATCGCGTGCAGCTGATCGGTCACGTACCTCGCGCGAGTTTGGCCGACTATTACCGCGGTGCCGATCTTGTCGTTTTGACGAGTAAGAGCGAGGGCATTCCAGTGGTCTTGATGGAAGCGATGGCCCACGAAAGGCTCGTGCTGGCTCCCGCGATCACCGGAATTCCAGAGCTTGTGGAGCATCAGCGGACTGGATTTCTCTATGAACCGGGATCGTTGCCCGACTTCGTCGACGCCGTCGAATGGATCCAAGCCAATCTCTCGTCGCTGGCCGAAATGCAGCGCGCCGCGGCGGCCAGCATTGATGCTTCCTACAATCGCCAACGAAATCTCCGCGTTTTCGCCGAGGAATTCCTAACCCGCATTTCACGATCGGACGGTAATCATGCGCATCCTCTATTCGAACAAGTACGACTATCCGTTTAGCGGAACTGAGGCCTACCTCTTCGACCTCATCCACCAAATGGATTTACGCGGCCACGAGACGGCGCTCTTCAGCATGGACCACGGCCACACTGCGGCGTTTGCGGGCCGCGCTTATCGCATCCCGCAGGTCGACTTTAAAGATCCGAACGCCAGCTTCTTGAAGAAAGTCAAAATGGCGGCGCATGCCATCTACTCGCCCTCCGCGCGCCGCGCGATGAGAAAGTGCGTAGCCGACTTTGCACCCGACCTCGCCCACATTCGGGGAATTTACCATCACCTCTCGCCTTCCATTCTGTGGCAATTGAAAAACCAGGGAATCCCAGTCCTCTATCACCTGAACGACTTCAAGATTCTGTGCCCGACCTATAACTTCGTTGCCGATGGTCGTGCCTGCGAACTCTGTCAGAACGGCGCTTTCCATAATGTCGTTACCAAGAGCTGCTATAAGGGTCCGCCGTCGAGCGCCGTGGTCCTGGCCGCAGAGGCGTACCTCCACAAGTGGCTGCAAACCTACCAGCGTTGCGTCGACATCTTTCTCGCTCCCAGCGATTTCGTGCGCGCTAAGCTGATCGAGGCCGGATTTCCCCCGCGTAAAATCGAGGTGCTTCCTCACTTTCAGGCTTTACCGCGGAACGAACAACCCGTAGCCGACCGGGGCTATGTGCTCTATTTCGGTCGGCTCTCGCCCGAGAAAGGCGCCTACGAACTCTTGCGGGCTATGGTACGGCTGCCCCACATTCCACTGCTGATCGCAGGAGACGGCCCCGAACGTCCGCGCCTCGAGGCACTCGCGAAAGAGTTGAATCTGGACCAAGTCTCGTTCACTGGCATGGTTCACGGCGAAGAACTGCAAGACCTCATCGCAGGCTGCCGTTTTTCGATCTTTCCGTCGCACGCTTACGAAACTCTGGGGAAATCCATTCTCGAGTCGTACGCGTGGGGACGGCCGGTGATTGCTTCGGATCTGGGTTCTCGCCGCGAACTCGTCCGCCATGGCGTTACCGGTTTTTTATATACCGACGGAGACCGCGAACAATTGGCGAACTCCATCGGATTTCTGTTTGATCGGCCGGACTTGATTCAAAAGATGGGTGCCGCGGGCCGAAGCCAGGTTCGCGCAAATCACGATCCCGACCGGCACATAGAGAAAATGCTGGAGCTCTACCGCCGCCTCACCTCCACCACGAGAGTTTTGTCATTTCCCACTTTGCCCGATCGCCCGCCGCTGCGGCGCGGCGTACGAGTCGCTTTCATCGGAGGCCGAGGGGTGGTATCGAAGTACAGCGGCATCGAGTCTTATTATGAGCAAGCCGGCCACGAATTGGCAAAGCTCGGACATGAAGTGACGCTGTATTGCCGCAGCTATTTCACGCCTCCGATCAAGACCTACCAGGGCATGCGAGTCCGCCGGCTTCCCACCATCCGGTCGAAACACCTGGAAACCTTGGTCCACACCGCGCTGAGTACTCTCCACGCCATGATGTCGGACTACGATGTTGTGCATTATCACTGTCTCGGGCCGGCGCTGTTTTCGTTTCTTCCGCGGCTCGTCGGAAAAAAGACCGTGGTGACGGTGCAGGGCCTCGATTGGCAGCGTGGCAAGTGGGGCCGGATCGCATCGCGAGTGCTACAGGCAGGGGAATCGGCCGCGATTCGCGGACCCAACGTCACAATGGTTGTTTCGCGCACCTTGCAACGTCACTTCCGCGACAAACAGCATGGCGAAACGATCTATGTGCCAAACGGGGCTAAGCTGACGGTCCGACAGATGCCGCGGCGGCTGCAAGAGTGGGGTCTCGCGCCAGACGGCTATGTTCTCTTTTTGGGCAGGTTTTCGCCGGAGAAAAACTGCCATCTTCTCGTGAACGCTTTTCAGAACCTCGATACCGGCATAAAGCTGGTGTTCGCCGGGGGATCGAGTCACTCCAACGCTTACGCCCAAGCCTTGCGGAGCCATGCCTCGGACCGGATCCGTTTTCTACCGTGGGTTTCGGGAGAGGATCTCGACGAATTGCTGTCGAACGCGGCTCTGTTTGTACTGCCTTCGGCCCTCGAGGGCATGTCGCTTGCGCTGCTCGATGCCATGGCGGCCGGGGTATGCGTCCTCGCCAGCAACATTCCGGAAAATAATGAGGTGGTGCAGGGCGCGGGCTACAGCTTTAAGAACGGAGATCAGTCAGACCTCGAGCGCATGCTTGAGCTTCTGATTCACAATCCCGACCTTCGGCAGCAAGCGGCCATACGCGAGCGCGCTCGGATTCAAAACGAGTTCCGTTGGCCCCGCGTGGCCCAATTGGTCGAAGCGGCCTACTACGACTTGTTGGGTTGGGCGCCGAATCCGCATCGCGATTCGATCCGGGTCGACGCTTCGGCGGCCAGGTAGCACGCCTCGGGGCAAGTCTTCGCACTTCTCATTTCAATGGGTTTAGCACTCAAATAGGGTGCCTTCGATTAGAATCATCCTGCGGCACATCTCTTGATGCCGCACACATCCGACATGGAAGATCTGATTCTCGTTACCGGCGGCGCCGGATTCATCGGCTCGAACTTTGTCCTGCAGTGGCTTGCCTACGAGCAGTCTCGCGTTTTGAACCTCGACAAACTTACCTACGCGGGCAATCTCAATAACCTGCGGACAATCGAAGCTCACCCGCGATATCGTTTCATCCAGGGCGACATTGTCGATCGGGACTTCCTCCAAGGTTTGCTGCACCGCGAGCAACCGTGCGCCATCGTTCATTTCGCCGCGGAGAGTCACGTCGATCGTTCCATCCACGGACCGGATGACTTCATCCGCACCAACGTGAATGGCACATTCAGCCTCCTCGAAGAGACTCGCGCCTACTGGTCTGGGCTGGCGGAATCGGATCGGCCCGCCTTCCGTTTCTTGCACGTCTCTACCGACGAGGTTTACGGGTCGCTTCAGGCAGCTGATCCGGCGTTCAGTGAGACGACTCCCTATGCTCCTAACAGTCCGTACTCGGCGACCAAGGCGGCCTCCGACCACTTGGTTCGCGCTTATCACCATACCTACGGACTGCCTGTTCTCACCACAAACTGCTCCAACAATTACGGCCCGCACCAGTTTCCGGAAAAACTAATCCCTCTCATGATTCTGAATGCGTGTAGCGGCAAGGCGCTTCCGGTATACGGCGACGGTAAAAATGTTCGCGACTGGCTTTATGTCGAGGACCACTGCCGCGCCATTCGCACCGTGCTCGAGCGAGGACGCGTCGGCGAGACCTATAACGTCGGCGGCCGAAGCGAGAAGACAAATCTGGAAATCATCGGAGCTGTCTGTCAATTGCTCGACGAGTTGCGCCCCCATGATCCCGTTATGCCGCACAGCAAGCTCGTGACCTTTGTCAAAGATCGTCCTGGGCACGATCGCCGGTACGCTATGGACACGCGTAAAATCGAGCGCGAATTGCAATGGCAGCCGGAAGAAACCTTCGAGAGCGGGATCGGAAAGACAGTCCGCTGGTATCTCGAGCATGAGGACTGGGTTCGTGATGTAACCACCGGCAGCTATCGTCAGTGGATGGCAAAGAACTACGCCACGGAACGCTGAGAAACTGAAACTCGACATGACCGAAACAACGCAACCGAATCACAAAGGCATCATTCTCGCGGGAGGATCGGGCACGCGCCTCTATCCCGTGACCCACGTGCTTCCGAAAAGCCTACTGCCCGTGTACGACAAACCGATGGTGTATTACCCGCTGTCGACACTGATGCTGGCGGGCATTCGCGACATTCTTTTAATCTCGACGCCAGAAGACTTGCACCGCTTTCAACATCTGCTTGGCGATGGCTCTCGCTTCGGCGTGCGCTTTCAATACGCGATGCAGCCCCAGCCAGAGGGCATCGCGCAAGCTTTTCTGATTGCGAAGAAATTCATTGGTTCGAGCGGCTGCGCCCTGGTGCTCGGCGACAACATCTTTTACGGACATGATCTTGTCAAAGAACTACGCGAGGCGACGCTGCAGCCGCATGGCGCGCGGGTTTTCGCCTATCCCGTGAACGACCCGGAGCGTTATGGCGTAGTGGAGTTCGATGCGGACGGAAAGGCACTCAGTATCGAGGAGAAACCGAAGCAGCCGAAATCTCGCTACGCCGTCACCGGACTTTATTTTTACGATCGGCAGGTCGTCGAGATTGCCGAGAATCTCAAACCTTCCAAACGCGGCGAACTTGAAATCACAGACGTGAACCGCGTTTACCTCGAGCGTGGCGAACTCAACGTCTGCGTGATGGGCCGGGGCACCGCCTGGCTTGATACAGGCACGCATGAAGCCTTAATGGACGCTTCGCTCTTCATCCAGACATTAGAGAAGCGGCAAGGCCTGATGGTCGCTTGCCCCGAAGAGATCGCGTATCGATCCGGATACATTACCGCCGCGCAACTGGACGCATTGGCGCAGCCCATGCGAAACAACGGCTATGGAGCTTATTTGCTGCAATTGCTGCGCGAGCGCGTTTATTAATCGGCCACGAATCTCATGAAACAACTTGCTACAACGCTGCCCGGAATTCTTCTGCTCGAACCGCGCGTCTTCGGCGACGATCGCGGATTCTTCTTGGAAAGTTACAATCAGCGTACGTTTGCTGATCTCGGAATTACCGATCCCTTCGTCCAGGACAATCATTCGTATTCCTCCAGGAATGTCGTCCGCGGATTGCATTATCAGATTCAACAGCCGCAGGGAAAATTAGTACGTGTGATCACGGGCGAGATTCTTGACGTCACGCTCGACCTCCGCCGCAGCTCTCCCACCTTTGGAAAATGGGAATCGTTCCGGCTTTCCGGCGAGAACAAGCGCATGCTCTGGGTGCCGCGCGGATTTGCCCACGGCTTCCGCGTCGTTTCCGACACCACCCACGTGCTCTACAAGACGACAGATTTCTACGCGCCCGAGTACGAACGCTCGGTTTTATGGAATGACCCCGCGCTAAACATCGCGTGGGAGTTTGCCGACGAGCCAATCAGTTCCGCAATTGTGTCGCCGAAAGACCAGCGCGGCGTACCTTTTAAGGACTCCGAGACGTTCGACTAGCACGACATCAATTCAGCCGGAAGTCGACGGCGATCGTAGTTTCAACCCCCACCGCTTTGCCGCTCGACAAGTAAGGCTCAAATTTCCAGAAGCGCACGGCCTCGCTCGCGGATTGCACCAGCAAGTCAGGACCCGAGAGCGGACGCAGACGTTCCACACTTCCATCGGGCGCGATCATCGCGTCCAGCACGACGAGCCCTTGGGTCGAGGCCACGCGCGCCGCCTCCGGATAGACGGGATTCACCTTCGTCAATATCCGCTTCTCCATTGTTTCAGGAGAAACTTGCAGCCTTGTGTCCGCCGTCTGCGTTCGTGTTTCCAATTCGTTCCACGATCGCTGCCACTGCCACACCACGAGAGCTAACAGCAACAAGGCTCCGAGGATGAGCAGCAAGAGTCCGCTCCGCCCGATCCGAATCTTGCGCTTTCCTTGCCTTGTCGAACCCGGATCCGTTTCGGGCGCATCAGCTTTCGGTGGCGCACTCGGCGCGAAATTTACAGCCGCGCTTCTCTCTTGGATCTTCGACTCTACTTTCGGGGCCAGCGGGTCTGACTCACACCGGTAAATCCAGTACCGAATCATCTCCCGCTGTTGCGCCGACAGGCCGACGAACTCAATGCCACACCGAAACCGCGACTGATAACGGACTACGGCGCGGGCTCGAACCGGCACGCCCACATTCGGCAGTCGCAATTCGACCGCGACTTGCTGGCCCGCCGCCAGTTCTCCCGCGATCACGGCGCCAAGGCCGGCTTCGGTAATATCGGTGCAGCGTCCGGGTAGAGTCTCTGGGACGCCCGAACGAAGCGCAATCAAGTCCAGGGGTACAGCGATAGGGTGCCGGGGGAAACCGCGCTGCGGCGTTGACTCCAACGCCAGCAATGGTGCTGCACTCATCTGACAGCCTCCGCAAGAATCAAATCTCGCTCATGCGGCTGGAATTTACGACAAGTAAAACGCTTCTTGGAAACGGTGCACCGAGTATAGCCGAGCCCGAGCACTTCCGAGCCGAAGACACGCTGAAATATTTTTCCAGAACGTCAGCTATTCCATGTCGCGCCAATTGGGGCCAACTCCAATTTCAACCAGCAGGGGAACTTCGAGGGCGTGGGCGTTTTCCATATGTTCCCTGACGAGCGGCTTCATCATCTCCACTTCGGTCTCGGGCACTTCGAAGACAAGCTCGTCGTGAACCTGTAGCGTCATGCGCGACTTCATTCCGCGTTTTCGGATCTCTTCATCGATACGAATCATCGCTAGCTTGATCAAGTCCGCAGCAGTTCCCTGCAGCGGAGTGTTGACGGCCGTCCTCTCCGCAAACCCGCGCTGCGTGGCATTCTTGCTGTTGATGTCGGGAATCGGACGAATTCGCCCAAAGAGCGTCGTCACTTTCCCGTCCCGCCGCGTCTGTTCCAGCGTCGCATCGATGAAAGCGCGAACGCCCGCATACTTTTCAAAGTACGCGTCGATGAATTTTCGCGCTTCGCTCGGCTCAATGCCTAAGTTCTGCGAGAGTCCGAATGCTGATAAGCCATAGACGATGCCGAAGTTCACAACCTTCGCCGCCCGGCGGTGGTCCGCCGTCACCATCAGCGGAGGAACGCCGAAGACCTGCGACGCCGTCAGCGTGTGAATGTCATCGCCTCGGCGAAACGCTTCAACCAACAGTTTGTCTTTCGAATAATGCGCCAGCAGTCGCAATTCAACCTGCGAATAGTCGGCGGCCAGCAGCACATGACCGGGTTCGGCGATAAAAGCAGCCCGAATTTCGCGGCCGAGTTCCGTGCGAATCGGAATATTCTGCAAGTTGGGATTCGCGGAAGAAAGACGGCCGGTCGCCGTTCCAGTCTGCCCAAACGTCGTATGCACGCGGCCGCTCCCACTGCGGATGAGCGCTGGCAAGGCATCCACGTATGTCGATTTCAGCTTCGTGAGTTGGCGATACTCCAGCACCAGCCGCGGAACCTCGTGTTCCGCTGCCAGCCCCTCCAGCACATCCACAGCCGTCGAAATTTTCTTCCCCTTCCCATATTTCACTGGGATCGGAAGCGCCAGCTTATTGAACAGCACATCGCCCAATTGTTTCGGCGAATTGATATTGAACTCAACGCCGCAGCGTTCATAAATGTCACGCGCTTTTGCCGCCGCCTCCCGCTGCAACTTCACCGACATTTCGTCCAGAGCCGCCAGATCGATCTTTACGCCCGCCTCTTCCATCCGGACCAGCACGGGCACCAGCGGCGCATCAATTGTGTCGTAAACCGGAGTCAAGCCCTGTTCGTCGACCTCTTTGCGGAGCGTGCTCGCGAGCCTGCCGGTAATATCGGCCACTTCCGCCAGATTGCCGCTCAGCTTCAGGTTCAGTCTGCGGAGCGCGACTTCTGGCAACGCGTGTGAGGAATAAGTCGGATCCAAGAGGTAGGAATACAGCATCGGATCGTGCAGCACTCCCGCAAGAGCGATCGGCCGCTCAACGAACTGGTCTGAAAAATAATGTAGCGCCGACTTGAGGTCGTGGATCGCTTTCGGCACAGCGGCATCTTCCAGCAACTCTCGCATCCGCTCTGTCAGTGCCTGATCTTCGAGCATGACCATCGCGCCCGCCCCTGCAGCATTCGAAATCGCGATGCGCTTTGCTACCGGCTTCACCGCCTCGCGGGATTCGTTGCCGGGCGCCGCATCCGCGGGTCGCAAGTCCAGAAATCCTGACTGCGCCGGCGCCGGTTCCTCTTCTTCCTCCTGCGGACTGCTCTCAGAATCGATGCTCTTTGGGGGCTCCAGTTCAATTGCGATGGCCAACGGCACAGGGCCGGCGCTTCCCGCGTACTCCTCGAATTCGCTCTTGGAACGAATTTCCCGGTAGTCGCCATCTTTCACTTCGGAAACGGGCAAGAGTTCTTTCAAGAGCGTCGTGAATTCGAGTTCGGCGAAGAGTTCGCGCAGCGCGAGAACATCGGGGTCGCCCGCTTTCATCGCTGACACGTCGAACTCGACTGCAACATCGGTGTCGATGGTTACCAGTTGCTTGCTGTACAGAATATTGTCGCGATTATTTTGCAGCGACTCGCGATACGTTTTCTTCTCGACCTCGGCAGCGCGATCGAGCGCCGCTTCCACGCTTCCGAACCTCCGAATCAGGTCGACCGATCCTTTGTCGCCGATTCCGGGAGCGCCAGGAATGTTGTCGACGGAATCGCCGCGCAAAGCCATCACATCGACGACTCGTGAAGGAGGCACTCCCAGAATTTCTTCCACCTTCGTGGCATCGCAAATCAGATTGTCTTTCGGCGGATTCAGTACGCAGACGTGTTCGTTTACCAGTTGCAGCATGTCTTTGTCGCTCGAGACGACAAAAACCATATACGACTCAGCCGCGGCCTTTCTCGCCAGCGTTCCGATTACGTCATCGGCTTCGTAACCTTCGAGCTGCAGAATCGGAATGCGATATCCCTCGAGAGCACGCCGTATATACGGAATCTGTTGCACCAGATCGCCGGGCATCTCGGCACGATTGGCCTTGTAGCCGCCGTATTGCGATTCTTTGAAGGTCTGGGTCTTGATGTCGAACTTGCGAATGGTGGTGATCGCCTCCGCCTGCTGATTGCGGATAGTCGGAGCGCCGACGTCGAAAACGGCGGCAAGATATTCCGGCGAGAAATCGTCGCGCAGTTTGCGCAACATGTTAACGAAAACGAAAGTCGCCGCAGTGGGCAGTCCGGTTTTCGTCGACATGGGGCGCTGGCGCACCATCGCGTGATAGGCGCGAAAGATGAATGACATCGTGTCGATCAGGAAGATGCGGGCTGTGTCCTTACCTTTGATCGGAGCGGAAACACGCGCTGCGTCCGGAACGACACTCTCTTGCGGCGGTGATTTCTTCTTGGGAGCCAATTTGGAAAGTTTAACAGCTTCAACTCTTCGCCATTGTGGCACGCGCAATTGTGGAACGTAGGGAA
>Ga0302319_10015260_pt1 | contig 14247 bp, 14 predicted proteins | sample Bog_T0_2_FD_203319 | JGI IMG/M metagenome (GOLD analysis project Ga0302319, IMG submission 203319) | Peat permafrost microbial communities from Stordalen Mire near Abisko, Sweden - Bog_T0_2 | ecosystem: Environmental > Terrestrial > Soil > Wetlands > Peat | place: Sweden: Abisko, Stordalen Mire... | reverse complement strand
CCTTACGCCGACCCGGTCTGCGACGGCAGGCCAAGCAAGCCCGGAAGCTCGTCGAGCGACCCGATGCACGGCGCCTCGCGGGTGCCCGGCACCGCGAGCGGCCGGCCCCCGGCGCGGTCGAGCAGCACGGCCGACAACCCAGCGGCCAGCGCGCCTTCGACGTCGTCGTGGTACGAGTCGCCGACCATCACCGTCTCGCCGGCGGCGGCGCCGATACAGGCGAGCGCCGCCGCGAAGATCTCGGGGGCTGGTTTGAACAAGCCGACCTGGGCGCTCGTGACGGCGCCGTCTACGAGGCCGCGCAACTCGAAGGCGTCGAGTACCCCGCCCAGGTCACGATTGGTGTTCGAGATGAGACCTATGCCCAGGCCCGCGGCGCGCAGCCGCGTGAGGCAGGGCCGCACGTCGTGGTAGAGCGAGAAGCTCGCACAGCGGCCCCAGGCGTCGACGATCGTGGCCGCGCAGGACGCGACGCGGTCGGGGTCGTCGCCCCCCATGGCGGTCACGATGGCCTCGGCGATCACCTCGTAGACCCCGTCGTCGTGCACGTTGCCGCGCCCGGCGCGCCGGGCCTCGACCGCACGCGCGGCGCAGCTCTCGGCTTCGTGCCAGCGCCGCGGGTCGAGGCGCAACCCAAAGCGCGCCCCGGCCGCACGGTAGCCCTCGGCGCTGAACTGCTCGTCGGGGCACAGCAGGGTGAAGTCGACGTCGAGCAGGACCGCGCGCCGTCCGGCCGGAGCGAGCCGCGCCTCCAGGGCAGGCCGCGTCGCGAGGGCGGACTCGGTCGCGGCGAGCTCGCCGCGCGCGGGCGGCGCCGCGGTCACGCCGCGGTCACGCCGGGCGCCCCGCGGGCGCGTCGTCGGCGAAACGCTGGCGCAGGACCGGGTTGCGGGCGGCTGCGACTTCGTCGAGCCGCTTGACCGGCATGGCGTGGGGCGCCGTGCGCAGCAGCTCAGGGGCGCTCACCGCTTCGCCCACCACGGCCCGCACGGCGGCCACGAACGCGTCGAGGTCGTCTTTGGACTCGGTCTCGGTGGGCTCTATCATGAGCGCCTCTTTGACGATCAGCGGGAAGTAGGTGGTGGGCGGGTGCACGCCGTAGTCGAGCAGCCGCTTGGCGACGTCGAGCGCCCGCACGCCGTACTCGCGCAGCGGTTCGGCCGACACCACGAACTCGTGCATGACCGGCCGGTCGTAGGGCACCTCGAACAGGTCGCGGATGCCGGCCATGACGTAGGTCGCGTTCAGCACGGCGGCGTCGCTCACCTCGCGCAGGCCGTCGGCGCCTAGCGCGCGGATGTAGGCGTAAGCGCGCACCAGCACGCCGAAGTTGCCGTAGAAGGAGCGCACCTTGCCGATCGACTTGGGCCGATCGTAGTCGAGCGTGTACTGGTGCACACCGGTCTTCTTCAACACCGGCGTCGGCAGATAGGGCTCGAGGATGTCGCGCACCACCACGGGGCCCGCCCCCGGCCCGCCGCCGCCGTGCGGCGTGGAGAACGTCTTGTGAGTGTTCAGATGGACGATGTCAAAGCCCATGTCGCCGGGCCGCGAATGGCCCAGCACGGCGTTGGAGTTGGCGCCGTCGTAGTAGAGCAGCCCGCCGGCCTCGTGCACGATGCCCGCCAGAGCGACCACGTCGACCTCGAACAGCCCGAGCGTGTTGGGGTTGGTGAGCATGAGGCAGGCGATGTCGCCCTCGTGCTCGGCCACGAAGCCGCGCACGGCTTCGAGGTCGATGCCGCCGCGGGCGTTGCTCGGCAGGGTGACCGGCCGGTAACCGGCCATCACGACCGAGGCCGGGTTGGTGCCGTGCGCGGTATCGGGAATGAGCACGACGTGCGGATCGGTCCCCCTGTCCTCATGGTAGGCGCGCACCAGCAGCAGGCCGGTGAGCTCGCCGTGTGCGCCGGCTGCCGGCTGCAGCGTGGTGCGCGACAAGCCGGCGATCTCGGCAAGCCACAGGCTGAGCGTGTCCATCAGCTCGAGCGCGCCCTGGATCAGGTCCTCGGGCTCGTAGGGGTGCAGGTCCCGCAGCCCCGGCAGAGCGGCCACGCGCTCATTGATCTTGGGGTTGTACTTCATGGTGCACGAGCCCAGGGGGTAGGGCCCTTTCTCGACGCCGTAGTCGCGCGAGGAGAGCTCGTTGAAGTGGCGCAGCAGGTCGATCTCGGCGACCTCGGGCAGGCGCGCCGCGCGCTCGCGCAGGACGACGCCGGCGAAGAGCTCATCGGCCGGAGTCTCGGGCACGCCGCTGCGCGGCAGGCTGTAGGCGCACCGTCCGGCGCGCGACTTCTCGTAGATCGTGCGAAAGCCCGGCGCGCCGGGGGACTGCGCCGGCGCAGGGCCGGGCGTCGCGGGCGGCGGCGTGGAACGCGGAGTCTCAGCCAAGGTGGCCCCTCAGTTCGGCGATGAAGGCGTCGATCTCGGTGCGCGTGTGGCGTTCGCTCACAGCGAGCAGCAGCACGTGGTCGAGCTCGGGCCGAAAGCGGCCCAGGTCGAGGCCGGCGAGGTAGCCGCGCTCGGCGAGCGCGGTCACCAGCTCACCGGCCGCCACCGGCAGCGTGACGGCGAACTCGCGAAACACCGGTCCGCGCGTGTAGGGCGTGATGCCGGGCACGCCCAGCAGCCGCCCGCGCAGGTAGTCGGCCGTGCGCGCGAGCTGCAGGCCGAGCGCCGGCAGGCCCTCTTTGCCGAGCCACGACAGGTAGACGAGGCCGGCGAGTGCGTTCAGGGCGTGGTTGGAGCAGATGTTCGAGGTCGCGCTCTCGCGCCGGATGTGCTGCTCGCGGGTCTGCAGGGTGAGCACGAAACCGCGCTTGCCCTCGGCGTCGACCGTCTCGCCCGCTATGCGCCCCGGCATGCGCCGCACGAACTGCTTGCGGGCCGCGAAGAAGCCGAAGCCGGGGCCGCCGAAGTTCTGGTAGTTGCCCAGCGACTGGCCCTCGCCGACGACGATGTCGGCGCCTTGCGAGCCCGGCGCGGCCAGCAGTCCCATGGCGAGCGGATCGGCCACGACGATGAGCAGCGCGCCGGCCTCGTGGGCGATGGCCGCGGCGGCGGCCGGGTCTTCGATGCCGCCGAAGAAGCTGGGTTGCGCGATCACCACGGCGGCGGTCTGCTCGCCGCCGGCGGCGCGCAGCGCCGCCAGGTCGGTACGGCCGCCGCCGTCGTCGGCGACCACCACCGGCGCAGGCCCGAGCCCGTGGGTCTCGGTGGTCAGCACCTGGAGGTACTCGGGGTGCACGCCGGCCGAGACGACGATGGCGCCGCCCGGCCGCTTGCTGTGCGCGGCGGCGAGGATGGCCGCCTCGGCGAGCGCCGTGGCGCCGTCGTACATGGAGGCGTTGCTCACGTCGAGGCCGGTGAGCTCGCAGATCGCCGTCTGGTACTCGAAGATGGTCTGCAGCACGCCCTGGCTGCGTTCGGCCTGATAGGGCGTGTACGACGTGAGGAACTCGGAGCGGCTCGTGACGGCGTCGACGACGGCCGGCACGTAGGTGTCGTAGATGCCGGCGCCCAAGAACGAGGTGAGCTCGGACGCGGCGCGATTGCGCCCGGCAAGGCTGCCGAGCTCGCGCAGCACGTCGGCTTCGGCGGCCGGCTCGGGCAGATCGAGCCGGCCCTCGAAGCGCACCTCGGGAGGGATGGTCTCGAACAGGTCGGCGAGCTCGCCGACGCCCACGGCGGCGAGCATCTCGCGCACGTCCTGGTCGGAGTGGGGCACGAACTTCACCGCGTACGCTCCCGGATCGAGCGCCCGCCGAGCGGCGCGAGACCGGTCGAGTCGGGGAAGGTCGTGTTCACGAGCCCGCCGTGGCCAGGAACTCTTTGTAGACGTCGGCGCCCATGAGGCCGTCGAGCTCGGCAGGGTCGGCCAGGCGCACGCGGATCAGCCAGCCGTCACCGTAGGGATCGACGTTCACGAGCGCCGGTTCGGCGGTCAGGGCGTCGTTGGCGGCCACGACCTCGCCGCCCACCGGGGCGTAGATCTCGGCCACCGACTTGACCGACTCGAGCTCGCCGTAGGGCTGCCCCGACGTGACCGTGGCGCCGACGTCTGGCAGGCTGGCGTAGACCATGTCGCCGAGCGCGTCCTGCGCCCACCAGGTGATGCCGAACGTCGCCTCGTCGCCGTCGACCCGTACCCAGTCGTGCTCTCTGAAGTACTTGAGGTCCTGCGGGTAGCTCTCGTCAGCCATGGTCCCCCTCCTTGTGCGTTGTGGGAGTGACCGAGGAAACGAAAGGCCGCGCCGCGGCGCTGCTGAAGCGTTCGTCACCCGCCACTCAATTGCTGCTTGCCGCCTGAGTCGCGCGACAGGTCGCCCATAGGGACCCTGTCGCCGGGTGCGCCGCGCGAACATACCGCGCCGGCGCGCTCCAGGGGCTCGTCGGGTCGCGCTCCATTGGCCTGAGAGATTCGGCGGACCTGCTCGCCTTGCCCCTTCGGCGCTCGCTCGGCGCGCTCGTGCGCCGCGAGCTCTCGCGCGACTGTCGTTCGAGCTTTGTTACCACGTGTACCGTTCGCACCGTAGCCTACCACCGGCCATGGGGTGCGAAAACCTGCTGGACGGGCGGCGGGTGGTCGCCAGGCCGTCGATCGACTGCGTCGTGGCCGTTCAGGCAGGCGTGACTTCGTCGCGCGCCTAGTCCGTCGATCGGCTTCGTCGTCGTCGCTCAGGCAGGCGTGACTTCGTCGCGCAGGGCGAGCAGCTCGCGGGGGTGGTCGAGGACGGCGACGGCGCCGCAGTCGAGCAACTCGTCGCGGGTGCGAAAGCCCCACGAGACCCCGAGCGCGATCATGGCCGCGCCGCGGGCGGTACGCATGTCGACCCCCGAGTCGCCCACGTAGGCGATGCGCGCGGTCGCTGCGCCCAGCCCATCGGCGACCAGCAGGGCCGCTGCCGGGTCGGGCTTCAGGGGCACGCCGGGGCGGGCGCCGACGACCACCGCGAAGGTGTCGGGCGCGCACAGCGCCGCCACGATGCGCCGCGTGAGCTCGTCGGCCTTGTTGGAGAGCACGGCCAGCGCGACGCCCCGTCCGCGCAACTCGTCGAGAAGCTCAGGCACACCCTCGTAGAGGCGGGTCTTGTCGAGGCAGTGCTCGCGGTACCCGGCGATCATCTCGTCGAGGCAGGCGGCGATCGTCTCGGCGCTGCGCCGCTCGGGCGGCAGCGACTCGCCGACCAGGTTACGCAGCCCGCCGCCGATCATGAGCTTGTAGGCGGCCGGGCTGTGCGGCGAAAAGCCGCGCGCGGCCAGCACGCGGTTCATGGCGTCGGCTATGTCGTCGAGGGTGTCGGCGAGCGTGCCGTCAAGGTCGAAGATGACCGCGTCGAAGTCCATGGGCTCCCTTTCGCGTGTGCCGCGCGGCGGCTGCATCAGTCTGTATACCACGACGCTACGGTAGGATGCCGGAGCACACGAGCGGCGACGACGTACGAGGGAGAGGACTCACATGAGCGGACGCCTGGACGGCAAGGTGACGATCGTGACCGGCGCGGGTTCGGGCATCGGCAGGGCCAGCGCGATCCGCTTTGCCGAAGAGGGCGCGCGCGTGACCTGCGTCGACATCGACGGCGACACGGTGGCGGCGACGGCAGCGGCCATAGGCGCGGCGGCCGTCGCCGTGCAGGCCGACATCGCCGACGCGGCCCAGGTGCGCGCCTACACCGACGACACCGTAGCGCGCTGGGGCCGGCTCGACGTGGCCTTCAACAACGCCGGCGTGAACCTGCCGGGGGTCTTTCACGAGGTGCCCGACGAGGTCATCGACCGCACGCTCAACGTGAACGTCAAAGGCACCATGTACGGCTGCCGCTACGCCATCCCCTACATGCTCGAGCAGGGCAGCGGCTCGCTGATCAACACGACCTCGGTGAACGGCATGGTCGCCGAGCCGCTCCTCACCGTCTACGCGGCCTCCAAGGGCGCCATCGTCATGCTCTCCAAGGGCATCGCGCTCGACTACGCCAAGAAGGGCATACGCTGCAACGCCATCGCCCCGGGCTGGGTCGACACGCCGGTCAATCACGCCCACGCCGAGATGCTCGGCGGCCTGCAGCACGTCTACGACACGATCGACTCGTTCCAGCCCATCGGCCGTCCGGGCGAGCCCCGCGAGATCGCCAACTGCGCCCTCTTCCTGGCCTCGGACGAATCGTCGTTCGTCACCGGCACCGTGCTGGTGGCCGACGGCGCCATGACCGCCCAATAAGCTTGTCGACCACGGCAAAAGGGGGAGCTCGGCATGTCGACCCGCGGCGCGGGGCGGCGTGGGGGCCATCAGGCGAAAAGCCCGCCTTGCCCGGGTGGGGCGACGGGCGCGCTCGCGCGTGAGCGGAGCGGCGTGCGGAGATGCTGCTGTACTGGTGGGCGCACGTGGATTCGAACCACGGGCCTCGTCCTTATCAGAGACGCGCTCTAACCAACTGAGCTATGCGCCCACGGGGAAGCGAGTCTAGGGGGGCTGCCGAAGGCTGTCAAGACGGCCCGGCGGAGGCGCCCGACGCGTGCCTGACGAGGCGCCCGGCCGGTCCTTGCCGAGGCCCGCGGCCCGCGCCCGGCGAGGCGCACGGCTGCGCGAGGCGAGGCGTGAGTCCGGCCATCACCGGCACCGGCCCTAGACGGTCGGCCACTGGTCAGAAACGCGGAAAGGCGGCGTATACTTAGACTCATGGACGACGTGCACGAGATGGTCATCTACGGAGTGAGCTTCGACGTGATCGGCAAGCAGCCGATCGTCTTGCTCAAGACGGTCGACGGCAACAAGTTCCTGCCGATCTGGATCGGACACCCCGAGGCGGCCGCCATCCTCATCAAGCTGCAGGGCACCGAACTGCCCCGGCCCATGACACACGACCTCATGACCTCGCTGATCGAGCACTTCAACGCCGAGGTCAAGCGCATCACCGTCACGGCCCTGCGCGACAACACCTTCTACGCCCTGCTCACCCTGTCGCGCGACGGTGAAGACATCGAAGTCGACTCCCGTCCCAGCGACGCCCTTGCGCTGGCGGTGCGCACCGACGCCCCCATCTTCGCCGCCGAAGACCTGATCGAAGAGAACGCCATCGAGTTCGAACACGAAGTCGACGACACCGAAGAGATCGTCGAGCGTTTCCGCGACTTCCTTGACCAGGTGACCCCCGACGACTTTCGCGCCGAGCCCGGCGACGTCGAGGGCCCGGCCGAAGAAGCAGACGAAGACGACGAAGACGACGAAGACGAGCTCGACGACGAGTAGCCCGCACCGGGCGACGAGCCGCTCAAACCCGCGCACGCCGCGCGACCCTCCGAAAAGAGAGCCATGGCCGCCGAGAACGACCCCGTCATCAAGCAGTTCCGCGAGAAGATCTCCGACAACGACCTCAAGGTCGTCGAACTGCTCAACAAGCGCGTCAAACTGGTCACCCAGCTTTGGCAGTACAAGCGCCAGCAGAAGATGGACATGTACGAGCCGGCCCGCGAGGACTGGCTGCTGACCTACGTCACGCGCGCCAACAACGGTCCGCTCTCGGGCGACGCGCCCGCCCGGGGTTTTCGTGCGGTAGTATGTCACCTTTGAGCCTGTGTCCTTCCAGGTTCACCGGCACAGCATCAGCGAAAGCGAGGCACCTTGGACTTCGACGCCTACACCTTCGACGCGCCCAGCGGCTCGTTCATCGCCCACGACTTCGTGCACGGCGCCGGCTTCGAACATGGGCTGCAGTGCATCATCGATCCCGACGTCGTCGTAGGCGACGACGTCAAGCTCGGTCACCGCGTGCACCTCGCCTCGGGCACCCGTGTGCTGAACGACGTCGAGATCGCCGACGATTGCGTCACGACCGGCATCTCGCTGCTCGGCAACCACGTGCGCGTGCGCACCGGCTCGTGCGTCTCGAAGTCGGTCATCGTAGACGACTGGTGCTTCATCGCCGCCGGCATCATGAGCTCGCACACCAAGAACGTCTACCACGGCCGGCCGCGTGCGCCGAAGGCGCAGCTCATCACGCGCTACGGTTACGGCACGATCATCGGCAGCCGCTCCAACTCGAGCGCCGGCGTGAGCGTGGCCCCCGGCTCGATCGTGGGCTACGGCGCGCAGGTGGTCGCCGACCTCGCCACGCCGCACGGGGTCTACTTCAACAACCCCCAGTCCTACGCCACGCTGCAGTCGGTGCTGGAGCCCGACAACCCGTTCTACATCGAGGTCCCCGACGACTACGTGCCGCACCAGTTCGACCCCGAGCTGCTGCGCACGTACCTGCCCTTCGCGGCGGCCCAGCAGTAAGTCGACGCGAGCCCACGCGAGCAGGCGATGAGCCTCGGGCGCACCGTGGCGGACCGCAGACCTCCCGTGACGACCCCACGACCGCAGCGATGACTGGACCGACAGCGACGACCCCGGCCCCGCCGCCGGTCGGCGTGGGCGACATCGTCACGCACCTGCGCGGGCTCGGCATGATCGAGGCGCTCATAGGCGTGCCGGGCGCCGCGGCGCCGATCGGCGCCGTCGCCACCGACACGCAGGCCGGGCCGGGCGACCTCGCCTGGTCGCGGCGACCCGGTGCGGCGACTCACTTTCACGGCTCCCTGCTGATCTGCGCGCCCGAGGCGGCTGAGCCCGATGCGCAGGCGGCCGGCGAGCCCGATCTGCAGGCGGCCGCTGAGTCGGGTGAGCCCACGGCCGCTGAGTCGGGTGAGCAGACGTCCGCCCGTGTGGTCGTCGTCTGCCGGCGGCCGCGCCTGGCCATGGCCCTGGTGCTGGGGCGCTACTTCGCCCACCTGGCCGCCGACCGCCCGGCCGTCTACGCCGACGCGGCGACCGCCCTGGCGGTCGACGACGGCCGCGCCTGGGTCAGGAACGCCGTGGCCGGCTACAACGTGCGCATCGAGCCCCTGGCTACGATCGGCTGCTCGGGCATGGGCTACGAGCGCGACGAGCGCGACCGCCTCGTGCCGTTCCCCCAGCTCGGCGGGGTGGTCCTCGAAGACGACGTGCACGTGGCCGCGCAGGCCATGATCCAGCGCGGCGCCATCGGCGACACCGTCGTGCGGCGTGGCGCCAAGATAGGCCCCCACGTGAACGTGGGCCACAACGCCGACGTCGGCCAGGACTGCCTCATCGCCGGCCACGCCCAGATCGGCGGCGGCGTGCGCCTGGGCAGCCGCGCCGTGGTGTGGCAGAGCGCCGCCATCGCCAACGGGGTCACGGTCGGCGACGACGCGGTGATCGGCATGGGCGCCATGATCCGCGCCGATGTGGGCCAGGGCGAGACCTGGGTGGGCAACCCCGGACGGCGGCTGTCGTAAGGGAAGTCGCCCGGTGCGCGCCGCGCGCGCCCGACGCCGCCCTCAGGGGCGCTTGCGCGCCTTCCAGACCTCTTCGCAAGGCCAGCGCCGCGCCCAGTCCAGGGCGACGATGTCGTCGAAGGGCGGGATGGGTCGCGCGTCGGCGGGCGGACGCACCTCGAGCAGGTCCTCGACCTCGAAGCCGTTGTCGCGCAGCAGACGGATCCAGTCGCCATAGCCCAGGTGGAACTCGACTTCGGGCGCGTCTGCCCACTCGAAGCGGTGCATGCCGAAGTAGTCACGCACCAGCCGCTCGGAGGGCGGCGCGTCGAGGTCGTCGCGCAGGCAGAGCATGAGGATCGTGCCGTTGGTCAGAAAGGTGAGACGCCCGCCGGGGCGCAGCACGCGGGCGGCCTCAGGCACCCACAGGCGGGGGTCGGCCCACAGGCAGGCGCCGTACTCGGAGATCGCCAGGTCGAAGCTCTCGTCGGCGAAGGGCAGGTGTTCGGCGCTGCCCTCGTGCAGGGGGAACGACAGGTCGTGGCGCTGCTGCAGGTGGCGGGCGGTGGCGAGTTGCTCGCGCGAGAGGTCGATGCCGACCGGCCGCGCGCCGCGGCGGGCCAGCCAGGCCGACACGTAGGCCGTGCCGCAGCCGAGCTCGACGGCGTCGATGCCCGCGAGCTCGTCGGGCAGGACGTGCAGCTCGGTCTCGGGAACGCCCCAGATGCCCCAGTTGGGTTCGCTCGTGGCCCAGTTGCGTTCGCCGGGCGCCACGAAGTCGGCGGCCCACTCGTTCCACGCGGCGCGGTTGCGCGCGACGTGGTCGGCGGGGTCGGGGCGCTCTTCGCCGTGGCCGGCTGCGTCTGTCATGGTGCTCGCGGGCGCCGGCGGACGGGCGTCAGTGCAGCAGCGAGGCCGGCTTGACGCCGATACCCGCGCGCATGAGGTCGGCGGCGGTGTGGTTGAGCGCGGCGTGCTTGTCCAAGTAGTTGCGCTCGAGAGCATCCATGGCGCCCGCCGCCTGGATCACGTTCTCGGAGATGAAGTAGTCGAGGATGTCGCTGCGGTGCTTGCGCGTGGCTTCGACGGCGGGGTCGCCGCCTTCGTGCTCGGCGGAGATGTTGGGCACGTCGGCGGCGATCTCGACGACCTCGGTGCGGCGCTCGTAGGGCTGGCGCACGATCGACTTGTAGGCTTCGGTGACGTGGTGCTCGAAGCGCACCGCGTCGCGCAGGCCGAGTGACTCGCGCACGGCCGAGGCGGCGCGCAGGGTCTCGGAGTCGGCCGAGTTCGAGAAGTTGATGCCGCTCAGGCTGGTGGCGCCGTCGGCGCCGCCCAACAGGCGCGCGCCCATGAGCAGCCAGAAGACCGACCAGGGGTTGTCGATGCCCATGAAGACCGAGACCTTGAACTGGTTGCGCACGCCGAGCTTGCGCAGCACGAAGGCCGCCAGGATGGTGCCGATGTTGAAGTTGAGCACCTCGCGCACGCCGTAGTCGGTGAAGTAGTGCAGGTACTCGTCGACCCAGTGCAGCACGTGTTCGTTGGGCTCGCCGATGCCGCCGAAATAGCCGGCGATCGTCTCGAGGCCGACCATGAGGTTGGCGCCGTCGATGCCGCGCGTGTCGAGGCTTTCGACGTGACTCGCGCCGATCACCTGCATGGCCGCGCAGACGGCCAGCAGGTCGCCGCCCGGCCGTGACTGCTCGGCCATGTTGCGCTCGCGGATGTAGCGGCCGGGCATGAGCTCGCGCTTCTCGATGGCCTGGCGCGCCTCGGCCATGAGCCACGGGAAGAACTGCAGGGCGCTGATCTCGAGCGTGACGGCGTTGGCGCCGCCGCTCGCGCCGGCAGCCGCGCTCGCGTCGCCGGCAGCGGTCGCGTCGGCGTCGGGGCCCAGGACCTCGCGGCGGTAGTCGGACAGGCTGACGAAGGCGCCGGCGTCGCGCTGTTCGGCGAGCCACTCGACGCCGGCGAGGTAGGGCGAGCGTTCGTCGCGCAGTCGGGCGAGGCGGTTCTCGAGCTTGCCGGCTTCGTCGGCCGCGCGGTTGATCTGGTCGACCCCGCCGTGCTTGTCGACGACGTCGAGCAGGCTGTCGACGAAGGGGTTGTCGGGGCTCGCCAGAAAGGCATTGACGGCTTCGACGTCGGCGGGCTGTATGCGCAGTCGCGCGCGCATGTCGCTACGGTCACTCATCGCGCCTGCAGTCTACGCCGCTCGGCCATGTTTTGCTCACCTCGTTCGAAGCCCGTCGGCCTGTAAGCCGAAGGCGGGGCGGGCGGCGTGCCGCCCGCCCCGCCGTGTACGTACCGCGCGCTGCCAGAGGGGCAGGAAGGTGCCGTTAGGCCACGCCCAGCAGGGTCTTGGCGGCGGCCACGGCCTCGATGGCGTCTTCGGCGTAGCCGTCGGCGCCGATCTCGTCGGCCCAGGCGCGCGTCGTGGGGGCGCCGCCGATCATGACCTTGATGGAGTCGCGCAGGCCGGCGGCCTTCAGGGCCTCGATCGTCTTTTGCTGGTTGGGCATGGTGGTGGTCAGCAGGGCGGAGAGCAGCAGGAGGTTGGGCTTGACCTCCTGGCACTTGGCCACGAAGGTCTCGGGGGCCACGTCGCAGCCCACGTCGGTGACCTCGAAGCCGGCCGCACTGAGCATGGAGCACACGATGGTCTTGCCGATCTCGTGGATGTCGCCGGCCACGGTGCCGGCCACGGCGATGCCGGTCGCCTTGCGGCCTTCCTTGGAAGCATCCAGGGCGGGCTGCAGCACGGCGACGGCGGCCTTCATGGCCTCGGCGCCCTGGACGAGCTCGGGCAGGAAGAACTCGCCCTTGCCGAAGAGCTCGCCGACGTGCTCGATGCCCTTGACGAAGCCCTTGTCGAGGATGTCGGCGGCCGAGAGGCCGGCGTCGAGGCCCTTCTGGGCCAGAGCGGCGGCGGTGTCGTCTTCGCCGTCGATCACTGACTGGGCCATCTGAGAGTAGAGTTCGTCGGTCACGTTGTCCTCCTTGAAGAGAGACTCTTCGTAGTCTTCTTGTGGATCCTTCGATCTGTGCCGGGCGGGACCAGGGCGAAAGCGACGGCGACAAGCCGGCGTCGGGGCGACCCGTGGGCGCACGCCGCGCGTTAAGCCAAACAGTACTCCCTGAGCTGCCGCACGGTGAGCTCGTCCAGGTCGTCGGGCGGGGTGTAGGCGGCCAGCAGCTCGGCGACGCGGGCGTCGGCCCTGGTGGCCAGGTCGCGGCTGCCGTGCGCCACCCAGGTCTCGTACGGGTCGTGGTTCATGAGGCCGTCGGGGGCGGCGGCGCGCGCGTGACGGCGGGTGTGGGCCTGACCCAGTAGCGAGCCGCCGGGGCCGACGGCGGCCACGACGTCGAGCGCCAACGTGTCACTGTCGACCACGATCGGCCGCCGCGCGCGGCGCAAGGCGCCGAGCAGCTCGTCGTCGAGCACGAGCTTGGCGGTCGAGAAGCAGTTGAACGACGACAGGATGCCGGCGGCGTGCAGCACGAAGTCGGCCCCCGCCCGCAGGGCCGCTTCGAGACCCAGGGCCGACTCGGCGCCGGCCTGCGCGTCGGCCACGTGGGCGTCGGTGAGGGCGCCGCCGGTGCGCACCGGCAGGCCCAGCCGGTGGCCCAGGGCGACCGTCGCCTCGACCACGGCCCAATACTCGGGAACGCCCATGAGCAGCGCGCCGCTGCGCATGGACGACACCGACGAGGTGCCTCCGTAGAGGAACGGGCAACCCGGCTGGGCGAGCTGGGTGAGCACGAGGCCCATGAGCAGCTCGGCGTGCTGTACGGCCAGCAGTCCGGCCAGCGTGAGCGGCGCCGTGGTGCCGCCCATGGCGCACACGGTCAGGCAGACCGGCTGACCAAGGCGCGCCAGGCGCAGCAGCGAGCGGCCCGCCTCGAGCGAGAGCTGCAGCGGCGAGGTCGTGTTGATCACCGTCCACAGGCGAGGCCGGTCGTGCCAGCCGGCGCCGTAGAGGATCTCGGCGACGTCGAGCGCCACCTGCAGCTCGAGCGCCGTCGTGACGTCGACGCGCGACGGCTTGTCGGTGCCGGTGACGGTGGTGTAAGCGATGGTCTGCGGGCGCCGTTCGTCGGGCACGTCGAGGGCCTCGATGGCGAGGGCGTAGACATCGAGGTTGGCCGACAGATGGGTCAGGGCCACCGCGTCGCGCACGTCGGCGAGCGTGCCGTGGCGGCGCTCGCCGTGGTCGAGTACGAAGGCGGGGCCCGAAGCCGTGGCCAGCACGGAGTCGGCGCCGGCGCCCACCGGCAGGCCGCCGGCGGGGCGCCGGCCGGCCACCGTGTAGCCGGCCGGCGCCGTCGCCAGAGCGGCGGCGACGAGCTCCTCGCTTATGCGCACGCGTGCGCCGTCGACGGCGGCGCCGTGAGCGGCGAACAGGGCGAGAGCCTCGGGTTCGAGGACTGCGCAGCCGACCTCGCTCAGCAGATGCAGCGCACCCTCGTGGACGGCGTCGAGGCCGGCGGCGCTGATCACAGCGCCGCCGTCCCCGCGACCACGAACGCGGCCGGCCGGGCTACGGCCGGCCGCTCTCCAGGGTGCGTCTGGCTCACGAAGCCGGCTGGTACCCGTCGGTGAGCTGGTCGACCTTCGCCATCGTGGCGGGAGCGATCGGCTCGGGCTTGTGGTCGGCGAGAATGGCGAGCGCCTTGCGACGGGCGCGCTCGCGCAGGTCGGGGGCGCCGTCGGCCTTCCAGTTCTCGCGCGTCTTGCGGTTGAGCATGGTCGGCATCCACTGCTGGCTGCGGACGTACTTGGCGGTGTGCTTCTCGCGCAGGAACTCGCCGCCCGGGCCGACCTTGGCGATGACCTCGACGCCGAGCGTCTCGGGGCTGACTTCGATGCCCTCGAGGGTGCGGCGGTTCAGCGAGATGATCTCGTCAGTGATGACGACCAGCTCGAGGGCGCCGATCAGGCCGAAGGCCAGGTAGCCGATGTCGTGG
>Ga0302319_10015259_pt1 | contig 14247 bp, 8 predicted proteins | sample Bog_T0_2_FD_203319 | JGI IMG/M metagenome (GOLD analysis project Ga0302319, IMG submission 203319) | Peat permafrost microbial communities from Stordalen Mire near Abisko, Sweden - Bog_T0_2 | ecosystem: Environmental > Terrestrial > Soil > Wetlands > Peat | place: Sweden: Abisko, Stordalen Mire... | reverse complement strand
CTACCTGGAGAGTCTCTGCGCAGGAGACCCTTCGACGCAGGCGCACTTCGTTGGCTATTTCTCCGACCTGCTCTTGATCAAGCTGCGCTCGCGACTTCGGTCTCCGCAAGCGGTGGAAGACGTGCGCCAGGAGACGTTCGCGCGGGTCTTCGCTGTGTTGCGCAAGGAGGGTGGGTTGCGTCAACCGGAGCGGCTTGGAGCGTTCGTCAACACTGTTTGCAATCATGTTCTCTTCGAGCAGTACCGCTCTTCCCGCCGCAGCGAATCGCTGGATGAGGAAGGCCATCCGGAATTGCCCGCGGTGGGCGCGGATGCCCTGGACATCGCCTCCAGCCGGCAGATCAGCGAAAAGGTGCGGGAGATTCTTCTCGATTTGCCGCCGCGCGACCGAGCCCTGCTGAAGGCTGTGTTTCTTGAAGAGCGCGACCGCGACGAGGTCTGCAGAGAGATGGGCGTGGATCGCGATTATCTTAGGGTGCTGCTCCACCGGGCCAAGCAGGAATTCAGGGCGGAATACGTGAGGAGAATCGGAGATCAGTCGCCGCTGGGTGCGAACGCGTGAGAAGTTTTGATACGGGTGGACGGCTGAATCCACAATAAGGAAGTTGGGCAAAGAATTGGCAGCACGGGAATTGGCAATGCGGGGACGAGTCGATGGATCATAACGAAGCGGTAAAACAGATGGCTGTGGAACGGTACCTGCTGAAAGAGCTGACGCCCGACGAGCGCGACGCCTTTGAGGAGCATCTCTTCGACTGCCCTGAGTGCGCGGTCGATCTTCGCGCCGGAGCCGCCTTTGTCCAGGAGGCCAAGGCCCAGTTGCCGACTCTAACTGCGTCGTTGCCTGCCGCACCGTCCGCAGGAATCCGCAAGCCGAGCAAAGACTGGAGACGTTGGTTCTCGTGGTGGCGTTCCGCCATGGCCGTGCCGGCGTTCGCTGCGCTGCTGTTGGTGGTTGGCTATCAGAACCTTGTTACCTTCCCCGCGTTGCGCGCTTCCGTTGACCAGCCGCACCTGCTGTTCTCTGTCCCGATGCACGGCGCCACTCGAGGCGCTGATCACCTCGTGATCAACGCCGATCGCAGCCATGGGTTTGCTCTGCCCTTCGACTTTTATCGTGACTCGCGTGCGGTAAATTATGCCTCCTATTCGTTTGACTTGTATGATCCTCAGGGGAAACTTGCCTGGACCGGAGCCATCACCGTTCCAGACGATTTGAAGGACAGCGATCAACGAATATCGCTTGCGATTCCGGGAGCGAAGCTTCGGGACGGCACCTATCGGGTCATAGCCACGGGTATTGCCCCCAACGGGGAAAGGACCGAAGTCGAGCGTCAGGTGTTCGATCTTCACGTAAGTGAATAGCAGCGAGTATCGTATCTTCCGGGCCCGATCTAGTTACTGAATCGACTGGAAAGAGAGTGGCTATCACCATGGCGCAGACAGCGGAAAGAACACACCAATACAGCGCGGAAGCAACCGTCATTGCGGGGCACCTCGTGCTCCCGTTCCGGCAAGAGATTGGTCGGCAGGCCCATACGACCCTGCCTGAGGAGGGGGGATACTTCTCCCGTCGCGTGGAGGACTTCCGGCTGGGAGAGGTGATTTCGGTCCGCTCTGGATACACGCTGGTCGCCGGTAACCGGAGCAACAAGCCCGGGGAGGGATGGTCCACCTTGACCACCGTCGTCGTCGAGGGGCTCAACGTGCTTGAAGTGGTGACCGCCGACCGCATCGTCGGCCAGATCCTCACCGATCACCCACCCGAAGGCAATGTGCCGACAATCTCTTTCCTTGGGACGCGGTTCGAGAACCTGCGCATTGAGGGGCACCCGGTCAAGCTCGAGCTCAATCTCGGGATTCTCGGGCCGAAACCCGCCGATGACAAGCCCTACGGGCTCGACGAGCGCTTCAAAAAAGACATCTCCGACCAGTACAATCTCATCCTCGAGAGCGAGGGACTTCCAGCCGACAAACGCGAACGATACAGTCGCCTGTCCGCATCTCTCGGCTCCCAGGAGGAGGTCGAATGCTCGTTGGTCAAAACCGCGAAATGCGACTTCCCTGGCCCCTGCTTTGGCCATTGGTTCCATATCCCCCACTTCGGCTGGATCAGCCTGGGCAATGTGAAGGTCGGGTACAAGGAAGTGCAGGAGAAGGGCTTGACTCTCCGCAAAACGACCGTGAGCCTGACCATGATCGACCTGATTCTTGGCTGCGCGATCGAGGGACATGGGGTAGTTGGAGGCACGTCGACCAACGGCCAAACGGTGCCTTAGCGAGGGCGGTTTTATTGAAGGATCGCCCCACGCGCTTGCCGTTTTGGGGCCTGCCTTTGCTTCGGAACTGGTTCGGAACTCACGGCCACGGGTGGCGCGTCGGGTGGGTGTGCGCCCTTGCGCTGCTCCTGTTAATTCCTCTCAAGGATGCCGGGCCGATCAGTGCCCAGGCGAGGTATGACCAGGCCACGCAACTCTTCCAGCGCGGCCACCTCGAAGAGAGCCAGCAAATGGCCGAGATCGGGTTCAGCCAGTTCAGAACATCGGATCCAAGCTGGGCAGATCGATTTCGCCTGCTGGAAGCGGAATCTCTGCTCTACCGTGGCTTGTTTCCAGACGCGCTGGATTTGCTCGCTCCGTACCAACCTGATTCCAGTGACCCTGCGGGAATGATTCTGAAGCGGGCGATTGAGGCGATCGCGCTCACCAAGCAGCAGCAATTTCTTCGCGCTCATCAGAGGCTGGTGGATGCCGACGACCTGTGCCGGAGCGCCGCGTATGCGACCTGCGGCGAAGCGCTGCGGGCACACGGCATCCTTGCCGGCCAGGATGGAACAGTCTCCGAGTCACGCCAATTCTTTCTTGAGGCGCTCGCGTTTGCCCAAACCCATCACGACCGCTTTCTGGAGGCAGGCGCGGCGGCGAATCTGGGTTGGCTGGCCATGCAAGCCGATCATTTCGACGAATCCGTCGACTGGTCGAACATCGCTTATCGAGCTGCAACCGCGTTGGGCGATGAGAACACTGCCCAGAAAGCGGTAGGAAACCTTGGATTTGCATACCTGCAACTGGGAGACGATGAGAGGGCTCTGGAGCAGTTTCTCAAAGCCGAGAAGAGCGCAGAAGCGCTGGGAAACGTCAGCAGTGAGTTGGGCTGGATTAGCACGGCGGGGTACGTCTATCGAGATTCCGGCGACTTAGCTCGCGCCAAGGATTGCTATCGGCGTGCCCTCACTCTGGCCAGACAAATCAACAGTCAGGAAGACGTCGAACACGCTCTGGAAGATCTTGCGCAGGTATCGGTTGATGCCGGAGAGCTCGGCGAAGCCAGCGCCTACGTCGATCTGGTCACTCCCATGGAACTGGCAGGAGCCCATCGCATTAGCGCAAACATCCAGCTGACCAAGGGAATGTTGGCGGCCGCGCACAGTCAGGATTCTCAGCAGGCACGCGAGGCGGAGTCGCTCTTCCGCGCCGTGTACGACGACCCCGACAACGCAACCACCACGCGTCTGGGCGCTGGTCAGCAGTTGGCGCGCCTCTTTCAATCGCAAGGCAACACCAAGGCTGCTGAGCGGATGTACGAGACCGTGCTGAACGAGTTCGAATCGGCTCGCGCGCAATTGAAACGCGACGAGTCCAAGCTGCCGTTTGTAGCCAAAGTTTCGCGTATCAACGACGACTACATTCGGTTTCTTGTGCAGCAAGGCAGGAACGAGGAAGCTCTCGCGGTAGCTGACCGAAGCCGTGCACGGACGTTGATGCAGGGACTGGGAGTGGCTGCGGGCAAAATTTCCTTCCCACAAAAAACTCTGGATCCACGCCAGATCGCCCAACGGAGCGGTGCAACGCTGCTGTTCTACTGGCTGGGCGAGAAACAGTCTTACCTGTGGGCCATTACGCCACGGAAGATCGCACTGTTTTCCTTGCCGCCACAGGCAGAACTCATCGCGCGCATTGAGCGCTACCGCAATACCGTTATCAATCTTCAGGATCCGTTGCAGAGTGCCAATGACGACGGGCGAGCCCTCTACCAGTTGCTGGTTACTCCAGCCTTGAGCCTTATCCGCCCTGATCTTCCGGTCATGATTCTGGCCGACGGCGCGCTGAACCAGTTGAACTTCGAAACTCTCCTCGCTCTTGGACCCGGGTCGCAGGCTGCCCGCAATCAGACCCGGGGCCCGGACTTGCATTACTGGATCGACGACGCCACGATCCTTTCGGCACCCTCGCTGGCGATGCTTGCCGGGGCTACTCCCTCTACAAACCGCGCGCGGAGTCTCCTACTGGTCGGCAACCCCATCTCCCCAAGCGATGACTTTCCCAGCCTGCCCCTGTTCGGTTTCGAGATGAAGAGCATTCAATCGCACTTTGACATGGGCCAGACTGCGATCTTCAGCGGAAAGCAAGCCACTCCTGAAGCCTACCTCTCCAGCAACCCAGCCAAATACTCGTACATCCATTTCGTCTCCCATGCGACCTCCAGCCGCACCGCCCCGCTGGACTCTGCCATCATTCTCTCTGCCGTCGATACAGGCGCGGACTCGTTCAAACTTTACGCACGCGACATCATGATGCACCCGATTGACGCGCGCCTGGTCACCATTGCAGCCTGCTCCGCCAGTGGGACGCGCGCCTATGCTGGCGAAGGACTGGTCGGGCTCTCGTGGGCGTTTCTGCGTGCGGGGGCGCAAAGCGTCATCGGCGCGTTGTGGGAGGTAAGCGACGACTCGTCGCCACGCCTGATGAATACGCTCTACCAGGGAATCGAAGACGGCCAACCCCCTGCGGTCGCACTCCGCAGCGCCAAACTGGCTCTGCTGCATTCCGACACCCGGTTTGTCCTGCCATACTACTGGGCTCCTTTCCAGGTCTACACCCGCCGATAAGCGTGGAAATTTGCTGATTGCGGAGCAATCTTTTCGCCCGGGTGTAACGTTTTCTCCTCCACGTGCACTATTCCGAGTACGCAAAAAAGGTAACGGCATCGCCGGCTCTTTGCGTGAGCGAACTCAAAAGAAATAAGGAGAAATGCCATGGCTTTCCAAATCACTCCCAACGTGTCCGTGACACGGGACAGTGGCGGCGTCGTTCGTCAACTCAGCCACCTGCAGCAGCCGTTCCTCGCCGAGGGTCTGGCCGTCGCTAACCCGCGCGCTCTGTCGCGCAACTACCTGCAGGAAGTGGCTCCGGTCTACTCGATAGACAGTGCTCTGCTATCCACGTTGGACCAGGCCGTGGGCGAAACCCTCACAACGGACGGGCTCGAATTGCGGTTCGGAAGCCAGAACTCGCTGCTCGAAACCACCGTGGTGGCCTATTCGCAAACGCGCTGGAGCCTGCCCATCTGGGAAGCCGGGCTGGGCATTTCGATCCTCAGCGGCCCGCAGCGGGTGACCAGTTCGCGCAGCACGCTTCACATCAATCCGACCTTCCACGAGCCTTCGAAAGAGCCGAAATACCTTCCCCGCAGAATCAACGAAGCGGTCTTGTCGAAGTTGCTCGGCTTGAGTGCCCGGAAGCTCGTGATCAACGGGACGCGGCTGCGAGTCTATCAGTACGATCCGGGCTATCGCTACGATCCGGAAAGTTCGCAATCGGCGCGTCAAAAAGAAACGAAGCGGACGCAGTCTCTGCTGCACAGCGGTCCTCCGGTGCTGCCGTTGCCTGCCGTCCCAGCTGCCATCAAAGCGGGAACCCACTACGCGGTAACCGAGGTGCTCTTTACCTTGGCGCCCGAAGGTGAAGGCAAAGGCCTGAACTGGCGCGTCTTCCTGGATGTCGATTCAGGCTCAGCTCTCTATCTGCGCGCCTTCGTCGCTGGCGCGTTTGCGAACGTCTTTACGCAGGACCCCATCAGCTTGACCGGCGACACCACGAAGACCGCGTGCTCCGGGGACGCGACCCTCGATCTGCTGGCATCTACCCTAACTCTGAGCCGGCTGACCTCTGCCAACCCGCAGACGCTCACCGGGCAGTTCGTCCAACTGGAAGACCTGAACTCGCCCACAATCGCGCCGCCGAGCGTCTCCTCTCCTCCGGGAGACTTTACGGGCGTCGCCAGCGGCAACACCTTTGCCTCCACCAACGCGTACTATCACATCGATTTTCTGTATGGGCTGATGGAGCAATTCGGATTCGATGTGCCAAGCTATCACTCGGGCACAACCTTTCCGGTGCCCGCCGATCAGGCGGATTACGGCTACGGCCAGATTAATGCGTACTGCGCCGGGAATGCGACGGGCACCGGCACCGGCCATTTCGGTTTCGGCACCGTCGATTCCTGCGCGACCACTCCCGGGATGGCTGCGGATTTTCGCGTGGTCATGCACGAGTTCTGCCACAATCTGCTCTGGAACCGCGTGCAGTCGCCGAACTTCGGCTTCGCTCACAGCGCTGGAGACAGCATTGCGGCCGTGCTGAGCGACCCGAACTCTCAGGCGCCCGACCGCTTCCAGACCTTTCCGTGGGTCCCCATCGTGAGCGATCGCAGACATGATCGTGACCTGGCATCCGGTTGGGCATGGGGAGGAACCAACGACGTCGGCGGCTACAGTAGCGAGCAGATCCTCTCGACCACGCACTTCCGCATCTACCGCTCGCTTGGCGGCGACGATACCGACGTGAATGTGAAAACTGCCGCGGCGCAACGGGTCGTCTTCCTGCTCATGAAGAGCATCGCATCGCTCGGGCCGAGTCCCATCATTCCAACTCCAACGCCTGTGCCGTGGGAAACTGCTCTGGAAAACAGCGACACCAGTACCAGCAGCTTTCAGGGCGTCCCGGGCGGAACCGCACACAAGGTCATCCGGTGGGGCTTCGAGCAGCAGGGACTTTTTCAGCCCGCGGGTGCTCCCACGCCTGTGACGAAGGTTGGTGCTCCGCCAGACGTGGATGTGTACGTGGACGACGGCAGAGGAGGAGAATATCCCTACCAACAAGTCTTCTGGGAAAATACGGACATCTGGAATCGGCTCGCTGCGGATGGCGGCACAACCCATCAGACTCCCATCGTCAACGTGCCGAACTACGGCTACGTGATCATCAAGAACCGGGGCACGCAGACGGCGAACAACATCGTCGTGAGCGGTTACCATTGCCGCCCGTCGGCAGGGCTGGTGTGGCCTGACAACTGGCAAGCCATGACCACGGCCTCGATCAACGTTTCCGGCTCGCTCGCATCCGGCGCGCAGATGACCGTCGGGCCGTTCGAGTGGACCCCAAGCGAGATCGGCCACGAGTGCATGCTGATGAGCGTGAGCGCCGATGGCGACCTCAGCAACATCGATCTCGCCGGAGCCCTTCCTTGCGCGACGGGACCGACTCCCGACGAACAACTGGCGCGATTTGACAACAATATCGGCCAGCGCAACGTGGCGCCGGTGGCGGGCGGAGGAGGACTAACCGGCCTCCTCGGCTCGTTCGTGAATCGAACCTTCTGGACCAACAACCCGTATTCCCACGAGGTACGCGTCAATATCGAAGCGACGCTGCCGCCGTTCCTCGCTCAGCGCGGCTGGCAGGTTGTATTTCACAATCCGGGCGGGGGTACCTTCACCCTGCCTCCGCGGGGGAGCCGCGAACTGCAGATCGGCCTCAAAGCAGGGGCAGACTTCACGGCAGCCGATGTGACCGCAGCCGGTACTCTCAACGGGATCGTCGTCAAAGCGTCTATCGACGGCTATGTCTTCGGCGGAATCACGTACCGGCTCGATCCCAATCTGAAGACTCCACCGGTCGAAGTGGTGTCCTCCTCCGGTCCCGGCGGCGGCTGCACTGAGATCGCTGGCAAGCTGATCGATTGCCTGAAGCTCCCCGTCGGGGAAATCGAATCGGTTTGCGTCAAGAAAGTGACGGTCGAGATCGAGTTCAAAGATTGCGGCTGCTAACCGGCGGCTCGCAGCTAAACCTGGGGGCCAGGTCTCCTTCTTCCTTCGAGGGAGACCTGGTCGCCGGAATCCACCGTGTTTCGTAACCGCACACTTCCTATTTTCGAGGTCACCTTGCTCCCTCCGAGGCGATGGTCAATGATGGAGAGGCTTATGATTGACAACGCGATGCATAACGAGTTGGGAATCTTCCCAGCCGCTATCAGCCGAGATCGCCCCTGTGTCACACTCAACCGACTCATTTGCGTGTGACAAGAGGAGTCGTTATTTTCGGCAGTAGTGTTCGGGGACTGAGCGAGTCTCAGCTCGACACACTACGGAGAGCCAATGATCACACGTCGTCACTTCATCGATACCCTTGCAGTGGGTGCTGCGGGTCTTGCGTTGAATAGCACAGCGAAGAGCTATTCACAGATCCTCGGGTCGAATGATCGCCTGAACTTCGCCGTGATTGGGCTCAACAGCCGCGCCTATGCGCACCTCTCTGCGTTGAAAGCGAACAAGGCCAATGCGCGCATCTCGCATGTATGCGATGTGGAGAGCAACATCCTGCAGAAGTACGTAGAGAGCACGAAGCAAATGATGGGCGAACAGCCTATCGGCGAGAAGGACTTTCGTCACGTGCTTGCGCTCAAGGAAATCGATGCCATCACGATTGCGACGCCGGACCACTGGCATGCACCGATGGCCATCCTCGCTCTGCAGGCGGGAAAGCATGTCTATGTCGAGAAGCCCTGCTCCCACAACCCTGCCGAAGGTGCTCTGCTGGTCGAGGCACAGAGGAAGTACGGCAAGGTCGTTCAGATGGGATCGCAACAGCGCTCGTCGCCGCACACCATCGAGATTGTCGACAAGATTCACAACGGCCTGATCGGTCGCGCCTACTTTGCCAAAACCTGGTACTCCAACGTGAGAAGGTCCATCGGCTACGGGAAGGTCGTCCCCGTTCCCGCAGCGCTGGATTGGGATCTGTTCCAGGGGCCGGCGCCGCGCCAGGAGTATAAGGACAACGTTCAGCCGTATAACTGGCACTGGTTCAAGACGTGGGGTACAGGGGAGTCGTTGAACAACGGGACCCACGAGGTGGATGTGGCGCGATGGGCGCTCGGCGTCGACTATCCGACCAGCGTCACCTCAACGGCCGGACGTTATCAGTTCAAGGACGATTGGCAATTCTACGACACGATGGTTACCAGCTTCGCTTATGACAACGCGATGCTCTCGTGGGAGGGCAAGTGCTGCAATGGCATGAAGTACTTCAACCGTGATCGCGGCGTTGAAGTGATGGGGACCACCGGGTCGGTGATCGTCGACCGCGACGGCTATGAAGTCTACGACTTGAACGGCAAGAAGCTCAGCGAGTTCAAGGCGGCGACAACCCAGACTAGTTCTTCAGACCTCGTCGGCCGCGATTCGATGACGGATGCTCACTTCGCGAACTTCATTGCCGCAGTGCAGAAGGGCGAGAAGCTGCGTCAGCCGATCGCGCAGGGAAATGTAGCCGTCACGATGCTGCAGCTTTCCAATATTGCATGGGAGGTAAACCGCGAGTTGCATCTTGATCCTTCCGATGGCAAGGTGCAGAACGATTCGGCGGCGATGAATCTTTGGGGTCGCACGTACGAGAAGGGCTGGGCTCCGCAGCCCATCGCTTAGAAATCGTCTTCAGCGACAACGAAGATGCAACGCAATCACACTTCTCAAGAACAAGGAGTCACATCATGCAAGCGCTTTCCAGACGAAAATTTGTAGGCCTCTCAGCCGCGGCGGTCAGTTCCGCTATTTTGCCACTCCGCGCCTGGGCTGCCGGATCGAAGTTCAAGATTGGTGTGATCTCCGACGAAATCTCAGACGATTTTGATCACGCGTGTTACGTAATCAGCGCTCAATTCGGACTTCACTTTGTAGAGTTGCGCCAGATCTGGGGGAAAAATCTGCAGACGGTTTCGGACGACGAAATTGCGCGGGCACAGAAGATTCTTGCCAAGTATGATCTCCAGGTCACCGACATTAGCAGCCCACTGTATAAGGTCGACTGGCCGGGAGCGCCGCGCTCGCAGTACGGTTCCAAAGAAGACCTGCATGGAGCGGCTGAGACTGCATTCAATCAGCAGCAGGAGGTTCTTGAGCGGTCCATCTCCCTGGCAAAGCAATTCAAGACCAACAAGGTGCGATGCTTCGATTTCTGGCGCATCGATAATGTAGCGCCGTATCGCCAAGCCATCAACGCCACGCTGCAGAAAGCAGCCGAGTTTGCCGCCAAGCAGGAGGTGCTGCTCCTGTTGGAGAATGAATTCGAATGCAATACGGCGACGGGCCGTGAGGCGGCTGCCACACTTGCCAGCGTGTCTTCGCGAAACCTTGCTCTGAACTGGGATCCGGCCAACGCCGTGATGCGCGGCGAGCTCGATGCCTACCCCGGCGGCTGGGATGCGCTGCCCAAGGATCGCATCCACCACTGCCATGTGAAGAATGCCGTGAAGGATTCAACGGGAAAGATCGTGTGGTCGCCGGTGGACGTCGGCTACATCGACTGGACGGCACAGTTCAAAGCCCTCGAATCGATTGGCTACTCCAACGCGGTCAACCTGGAGACGCATTGGAGAGGTGGTGGCACACCCGAGGCTTGCTCCATAAGGAGTTGGCAGGGAATGAAGAAGGATCTCCAACAAGCGGGAGCTATCGACTAATCTCTGAGCGCGCGGTCAGGGCTTCGCCGAAATGCGCTGGCCGCGAAGACTTTCATCGATGGAATGAGATATCGCAGGGCTAGTGGACGTTAACGTCGAAAACGCCGGTCTCGACGGTGTTGGCGTGTTTCATCTGAATGAAGATGCGGTAGCGGCCCGCGGAGGGAAAGCCGTACGGGAACTCCACGGTGGCGGAGATCGGCTCAGGCGGTGCGGCGCTCATGGCCGGACCCTCCATCGCCATACCGGCCATACCGGGCATATTGCTGGAAGAGGCAGATTCGCTGGCTGTGGTGCTGGCGTTGGCTAGCATGACGGCGGGCATGGCGGCTGAGCCGTCGGGATGCGTGTGAGCGAAGGTGCTGAAGTCCGACTTTACGAAGGCAGCGTGACCCGGCATGCCGAGGTAGGGCTGCATGTCCGATGCGGGTTGGCCGGTGGCGTCGAGCAGATGGAACCTCAGGGCGTACGCGGTGTTGGCCGTCACGTTCGTGGGACGGTCGAAGACCATGGTGTAGCCGTCGGGAAGCTTGTAGGTTGGGCCGAGGTCGCCGTGCGAAAGAGGCGGCGGAGCGGCGGAGGCGTCTTCGGGGCTAAGTGGGACGGAGGGCAGGCCTGCCGGAATGTTGAGGGTCGCGGTTTCGGTTTCAGGGAAGCCGCTGCGATAGACGATGTCGGCGAAGAGTTTGTAGGTGCCGGGAGGCATGGGTGGAAGAGCGATATCGAGAGCCTGGTCGCCGGAGGGTACGGGGTGAAGGTGGAAGACCTCATCCATCTCAGGCACACGGATGGCGTAGAGGTGCATGAGGTGGTTGTGGTCGAGGAGCAGGCTGGTCGTCTTGAGAGGCTTCCAACCGCCGGGTGCCTTCGGGTCAGGATCGCCGATGCGGAGGTCGAGCGTGTCGCCGGTGATGTTGGCGCGGAGGTCCGAGGCGCGGTAAAGATCGGAAGCGTAGTCGGCGGCTTCAACGTTCCACCAGCGGCCTCCCCAGTAGACGGCGAAGACGGAGACAGCCAGGGAGAGGACGCCGGCGAGGGCTGCGCGCTTGCGGCGGGGTGCGTCAGGTTGAAGGCCGGGAGCGAGGCGCGATTCGCTCACCGCGGCAGTGACGATGCCGGCGATCCCAACGATCAGAACGATCCCAAGGATTCCAAGAAGCATTCCCAGCGGACGCTGCATGTGAAGCAGAGCGATTGGCGCTGCGGGTACGGGAACGCTGGCGGCAGCGGTGCCGGCGGCTCCGTTGATGCCGAAGCGGACCTGCCATGAGCCTGAGCCCATGAGCCAGAGCGAGCCGGTGTAGTAGGCGGGGTCGGCGGTGGAAGGCTTCAGCGCGTCGGGGGTTGGGGGATGCTGGGAGGCTTCGCCCGTGAGCATGAGCGGCGTGATGGTGAGGGAGGTGACCGGGGCTCCAGTGCTGCGGACTTCGATGGTCGCTACGCCGGGAATCACGGTGGGGGTGCGGATGGTGACGAAGAATTTATAGGGGCCAGCGGTGATGGTTTCAAAGACGTCTTTGTTGCCGACATGCGCGTTTGCTGGAATAACGACAACCAAAGCAGTGAATAGCAGAAGGAGATTGCGAAGGCGACTCATCGCTGAACACCTCGCATCCAGTGGCCAAAGCGAAGGCCGACCCAGGTCGAGGCCATCGCGCAGAGAGCCGCGATGCCGAGGCCTTTGGCAAGGGCGATGCCTGCATCGGGTTGGAAGAAACGCCGCAGGCGATCGAAGTCCGTGGCGGGAGTGCCGTAATCGAAGTAAATGGTGCCGAAGAAGCGGTTCTCGCTGGCTTTGGATAGCAGGAAGTTTGCGAACGGCCACTCGACGGCGACGAGCACCGCGACGAAGAGGATGCCCGAGACGATGGCGATCTGCCACGGCTTCCACGAGCGGGCGCGTTGCCAGAAGAGGTCGAGTGCGAGGGCCGGGAGGAAGAGCAGCACGGGGAATTTGGCCGGCACAAAGTGGGTGACCGGGTAGAAGACTGGGCCCAGTTTCGGCTGCGCGGGAAAGAGCGGGAGGATCAGGATCTCGCTGATAATGATGACCATGTAGATGCTGGCGGCAGTGGTCGCGGCCCATCGAAAACGGGAGGCCTGCCAGATAGTCGCAAAGAGGATGGGGAGACCGATTGCCATGGAGATGTAGGCGACAGCACGGTGCAGGACGATGTCGTAGGTGAACTCCTGCAGGAAGAACATCTGGCCGCCAATGGCGAGGCCACCGAGATAAAGGAAGAGGCGTTGCAGAGCTTTGTAATCGGAGGTTCCCGCGTCGGCGGCGCGGTTCATCGCGGCGAGGATGAGGAACATCATCCCGATGGAGACCGCTCGAATGCCGAGGATCAGCAGCGTGTGGGGAGGGCTGACGATCTTGACGTCGAGGCCATAGGCGTTGTGCCACCAGTTGTCGAAAGGCGCGGAGGTGAGCATCGCGACGCCACCCCACCCGGCGAGGAAGACGCCCAGCGGTGCGCGGAGTCCCAGGATGTTAACGGAGGCATCGCGGAGTTTTTCGTCGTGGCCAAAGGTGGCGTTCAGCACCAGCCATGCGCCGACGATGCCGGCAAGAACGCCGCAGGCGTAAATGAGCATATGGGCCGGGGTCCAAAAGCTGTCGCGGCCAATGGAGCGATGCCAGGAGACGTCCCACGCTCCCCCGATGCTGGCGGAGGTGACGGCAAGGGCGCCAATCCAGATGTACCAGGGCACCGCAGCACTGCGGGAGTTCACGCGGGTAGCACTGGCACTCGCGATAGGTATCGGAGCGAAGGCTGGTTCTGGGTGAGCGGTTGAGGACATGGTTCCTCCCGTGAGTATGTGGAAATAATACGTCCAAAGCGTGCTACAAGTTCACGTCGTTTTAGGGGGGATTTTTGTCGGCCGGTTAGAGGGTGGACGAAGACGATAGAACCGGGAAGCGAAGCTCTGCCGTGCAGCCGTCGCCCTCGGGATTATTGAAGAGCGTGATGGAGGCTTTGTGGGCAGAGGCGATCTGTTGAGCGAGCACCAGGCCAATGCCGCTGCCTTCGGGCTTGGTGGTGTAGAAGGGGACGAAGAGATTCGCGGGGTTCATGAGTCCGGGGCCGTTGTCCCGGATGTGGAGCGTGACCTGTGCCGATGCGGTCGTCCAGGAGATGAGAACGTGGGGGCGGCGCAGAGGTGCGGCTTCCGGGCTGATCGTTGCCTCCTGGCTCATGGCGGCCTCAGCGGCGTTGCGCAGCAGGTTGATGAGGAGTTGCTGCAGTTGATCCGGGTCGGCCATCAGTTGCAGCGGCGGTCCTGGTTGAATTTCCACCGGGAGGCGCGTTTCAAGATGTGCAACTTGTTCCAGCAGCGGACCCAGGGAAACCTGTCTAAGCTGGGGAGCGGGAAGGCGAGTCAACTGCTGGTAGGCCTGAAGGAAGCGATTGAGCGACGCGGCCCGTTCTTCGATCACCGTCAGGCCTCGATGAAGTTCGAGGCCGGCTGGGATTGACGCGAGTTCGGGGATGTCCTGCACTCGGGTGCGGAGACTGCCAGCTATCGATTTTATGGGCGTGAGCGAGTTATTGATCTCATGGCTGAGGACGCGGATGAGTCGTTGCCAGGCCAGGCGCTCCTCTTCGCGGAGGGCCGCGGCGACGTCGGAGAGAGCGAGCAGGGTGTGCGGAACGCCCTGCAGGC